>ERZ791934.6-NODE-6-length-323772-cov-10.894754_pt1 | contig 323772 bp, 314 predicted proteins | sample MGYA00510125_ERZ791934 | MGnify/ENA primary metagenome ERZ791934 (study PRJEB30046, sample SAMN00993240) | human gut metagenome | study: EMG produced TPA metagenomics assembly of the A metagenome-wide association study of gut microbiota in type 2... | reverse complement strand
ATGGATAATTCCTTACTGGCTGTAAGGGATATTAACCATAAATATATTGTAGTAGAAAGAAGTAAGTACAGAACTATATAGAAGTTTTATCTTGGAGAAGAAAAAGGATAAATATTGTACGGATAAAGCGAGATTATTTACCAACAATTGGACATTGGAATATGATATTGCATTTAGCACTTTGCGAGTTTACTTATATGCATCGGTGATGGCTGCAAAGAAAGTAAAAAAGCAGGATTCCATAGAAATTAATATATCAGAAGAATTTTTAGAGGCCAAAAGGATAATAGATGAGTGGTCCGCTACGGGAGACTCTCAGGAAATAATAGCGTATAAGATTTATGAAGATCTGCTGTTGAAAAATGCGTCAAAGGCAGTAACTGCTCAATATTTTTCAGAGATACTTGAGCAGAATGTTATCACCGTTAATGCTATAATAGCGAAGGATGAAAGTCTTTCTTATATAAAACAAGCTATAATGTATGCTTGTGGAAAGGAATACTAATTACATGAGTATTGTGAACTTTATAGACGAGGATATCCATTACGCAGAAAAGATATTATTGGGAAATAAAACTTTTGATATAAATGAAAAACTTCCTATTATCAAAAGAATGGATAAGTCTATTTCTGTTATGGCTTGTCCTGGAAGTGGAAAGACAACTGCGCTTATGGGAAAGATTATAGCACTTGTCAATCATTTACCACTTAATGATGGAAAGGGAATTTGTATAATTACACATACAAATGTAGCAATTAATGAAATTAAAAGTAGACTAGGAAGCAGAGGAGATATATTATTTCAATATCCTAATTTTATTGGGACAATACAGGCATTTACAGATAAATTTTTGTCGATTCCTTTTTTAAAACAGGCATACAGACAAGGAATTACTGCTATAAATGATGAGTATTATTATCAAAAAATGTTTCAGAGAAAAAAAGAGATTACTATTCTAAAGAAGTATGCATATGGAAAATGCGGTAGAGACTACTCAAAAATAGATAACTATATAAAAAGTATTGTATTGCGGAGAAAAGATGGAGAATTTGATTTCTGTACTGGAGACAAATCTTTAAATTTAAAAAACAAGTCATCAGACACATATAAGGCATTATATTCGCTATTGGTAGACAGTTTATTTAGTCAAGGAATATTACGATATGATGATACATACTTGTTAGCACAGATGTATCTTGAAGAACATCCAGAATTGTCATACTATTTTTGCTCTAGATTTCAATATGTTTTTATGGATGAGGTACAGGACAATAGGGGAGTACAGAATGAGATATTAGATAAAATTTTTTTGCCGGAGCGAGTGGTTATTCAAAAATTTGGAGATATGGATCAGGCTATTTATGATGATAAAGAAGAGGTGGAGCGTAATGTTCTGGAGGATAGATATGAGATCTCAAAAAGTATGAGATTTCCACAAAATATTGCAGATATTATTGAAAATTTACGAGTTGAGCCACATAAAAAAACTTTAATAGGAAATGGAAATGCAGATGCATTCATTTACATATTAGTTTTTGAGCATGATAAAATCTGTAATGTAAAAGATAAATTTGTAGATTTGATTCTGGAACATAATCTTAAAAAAGAAAAATCAGTATTTAAGTGTTGTGGATGGGTTGGCTATAAAGAAAAAGAAGAACAGTTATCAGTTAAAAGTTATTATCCTATGTATATATCCAATAAGGATGTTACTATTAAACAGGTAGGCATGAGTTTTCAATCCATTTTGGAAGAAAATGCAAAGCATAATGTAACAGTAGGATTAATTTATAAATCTGTGATAGTATGTATTGTAAGATATTTGAATATGAATGATATTACATTTGAGGAAAAGCAGATTACGTATTCCATATTAGAAAAGTATATAAAAAACAATATGACAATAGAATGGATAAATTTACGAAGTCTTATTGTAAGAGAGGCAACAAAAATTAAGAATTACGATGAAACAGCATTTAAAATAATTGGAACAGAAGCCTTGCATATAGTATTTCATTTTTTTGAGGAGTGTAATGAAAAACAGTTTTTAAAACTGTTTGAAAGACAAACTAATTCTAAAAAAGATGTCTTGTATAATTGTTATACAAGGGACGGTGTATCTGTACTATTTGATACGGTTCATGGAGTTAAGGGGGAGACTCACACGGGAACTCTATATGTGGAAACGTATTTTAATAAAAAAACGGATATGCAACGGATTTTGAAGTTCATGAGTGGCAGCAATATTAAGAAGATGGGAGCAGATGAGAAAAAGGCATTAAAAGTAGGGTATGTAGGTATGAGTCGTGCAACAGACATGCTTTGTATTGCAATAGGAGAAGATACCTTTAAAATGTATGAAAAGGAAATAGAGGAATTGGAACAATCTAGAAAACTTCAAATATGTCATATTTAAATGATAAATATAAATCTTATTAGTAAGAAAATTGATTATCATAGAAACAGCGTAGCTGGCTTGGAATGATACACCGGTTCATAAAGCATTGAGGGAAACTTTGGCCAAATGTATTATCAATATAGATTTTTATGGCAAATTCGGTGTTACAACAATAAAAGAAGATAAACTTACCTTTGAAAGTCCTGTATACATCAGGTTGGGACAGGAACAGATTCGTAGAAGAGGGAAATCTGATCCAAGAAATAAGTCTTTGATGAAAATATTTAATTTGATCAATATTGGTGACATGCAGGAAGCGGTGTGCCTAATATTTGTAATGTATGGGAGGATGATGACTAGGAGGAACCAGTAATAGAAGAAAGTTTTGAACCTGACAGAAACTCGTTGATATTAAGATTAAAAAAGCAAGCAAATAAAACAGGCAAAAATATGGAGAAAATCCAGTTATATCTGTAAAACTAAGGTATATTGCGGAACTGCTTGGATGGGTGTGGCAAGAACTATGCTCTCTGAGATGAATAATGCTGAAACATTGAGAGTCAATAGAAACAGAATAAATAGGTTGAAAAAATATTGAAAGCAGCTCAGATTTTGATAAATTTCGCGGTCCCATATTGACTTATTTAGGGAGATTTTAATTCGCAGTAAGTGAAAAAGATTTATCAGGCGGTACAACCGCAGTTAGGGACTGGGAAAGATTTCCTGTTCCATATTTTTCTTTTCAGAAACATGCAGTTGATATTTTAGTTTCTTTAATATCTCATGTTGGTTAACTGTAACTAACATGAGATAAAGGAAAATTCGCGTTGAAGTACATATGGATTAATCCGGTGGCAGAGGACATGTACCTGGGAGGTATTGACGTGTTTCCTGAAAAAGTATGGACTCATATAGGTGCGGTGCAATAAGGGCTAGGCAGTTGTTGTTGAGGAGAAGGACAAAGTTCTGTCGGTGCGAGCTTGGATACAGTGGCTGTTATGCGATGCCTTGCGGCAGGCAGGATGACAGCGGAATACCACATAGACATGAAAAACATGGCCCTGGAGAGCGAAGCCTAGGGGGACAGGGGCTCACTGTAATACCGGACATTGAGCCGATTCTGATTCATTGAGCCAGGGAAATCTGAGAAAGAATTGACTTATGTGACGGACAGAAACTGATCAGCATGCCATGCAAGGCCCTGGCAGATGCAGGTCATGCCTTAAACTTAAGAACACTGGTTCCTGATAAGGAACGGACTTTTGCAGGAGCTGGAGGGCACGGTGGAGGGCGTCTGTGCGGAGTGTGCGGTACAGGCAGAGGTTATAACATGTTTGAAATCCAGCCCTGTCCCCTAAAATTTTTACGGTTATCTGGGGATGGACACAGTCGGTTTGACAGGGGAAGAAAACATAAGGGAATAATATGTGAATATGTCCATTGCGGACGCAAAGGCAGCCCTGGACGGCGGCAGCGTGGACGCGGCCCTCATTGCAGGTGCAGCCGCTTATCAGGCCAAGCAGCAGGGATATCATATGGTGGCTGACGGAGAAGGACTCATAAAAGCCATTATTGCCGTGGCTGTCAGGGAAGATTTTTATGAAAAAAACCGGGATGTGATTGACCGTTTCATGGAAGCCCAGAAGCGTGTTGCCGCATTTATGAAGGATAATCAGGATGAGGTCCTGCAGATTGTGGCAGAGGAGCTGGATTTGGATGAAGAGGCGGTAAGGGAAATGTATGCCTGCTATGATTTTTCCATGGATGTTACCGATGAGGATAAGGCGGGCTTCCAGAAAACAGCTGATTTCATGTTTAAATCAGGCATGATAGAGGAAGAAATGGATGTAAACAGTTTGTTTTTGTAAATATCCCTGATAAGCAGGCTGCCTTTTTAGGTTCTTTTATTTCTGAGTATTTTTCCGGAAACGAGGGATACTGTAATTATTACATCCTGTCACAGGAAGGAGAGTACATGAAATGGGACAAATGAAAGGCAAGGCAAGTATTGAATTTGAACATCCCCCGGTCATCATAAGCGCTGGCTCTGTCGTTGGGAAAAAGGAGGGGGAAGGCCCTCTGGGAAGCCTGTTTGACGAGGTGGAACTGGACGATATGTTTGGTATGGATAATTGGGAGCAGGCAGAGAGCACCATGCAGAAGAAAACCGCAGATCTGGTCATTGAAAAGGGCGGCATACGAAAGGGTGACCTGCGCTATCTGTTTGCAGGCGATCTGCTGGGGCAGCTCATAGCCACATCCTTTGGCACTGTGGATTTGGAGATCCCTCTTTTCGGGTTATACGGGGCCTGCTCCACCATGGGAGAGGCATTGGGATTAGGGGCAATGGCGGTCAACGCAGGATATGCGGACCAGGTTATGTCCATGGCGTCCAGCCATTTTGCCACTGCGGAAAAACAGTTCCGTTTTCCGCTGGCCTATGGGAACCAGCGGCCGCCCTCTGCCACATGGACGGTAACGGGCTGCGGCGCCGTGGTCCTGGCTGGAAACCGGAAAGATGGTATGGCCCGCATCGCAGGCATTACAACGGGACGCATGGTGGACATGGGCGCCAAGGATTCCATGAATATGGGAGCAGCCATGGCTCCGGCAGCATTCCACACCATTGAGCAGAACCTGGAGGATTTTCAGGTCAATGAGACCTGGTATGATAAAATCATTACCGGGGATCTGGGAGAGGTGGGAAGGACCATTTTGCTGGAGTTTATGAAGAATAAAGGAAGGGACTTAAGCCAGCTTCACATGGACTGCGGTATGGAGATATACGATAAGGAACAGCAGGACACCCATTCAGGCGGAAGCGGATGCGGCTGTTCCGCTGTCACCCTTTGCTCCTACATCCTCCCCAAGGTACAGGACGGCACATGGAAGCGGGTTTTATTTGTCCCCACAGGTGCCCTGCTGTCCTCGGTCAGCTTCAATGAAGGACAGAGCATACCGGGCATTGCCCATGCAGTCGTCATTGAACATATAGACAGTTAAGGAGGAAATGACATGGACTATTTAAAAGCGTTTATCGTGGGAGGAATCATCTGCGCCCTGGTGCAGATACTGCTGGAAAAAACAAAGATGATGCCGGGGCGGGTCATGGTCACCCTGGTGGTCAGCGGTGCCATACTGGGAGCCATAGGGCTCTATGAGCCCTTTGCCAAATGGGCAGGGGCAGGAGCCACCGTGCCTCTTCTGGGCTTTGGAAACACCCTCTGGAAAGGCGTAAAGGAGGGAATCGGAGAGGACGGGCTTCTGGGTATCTTTAAGGGCGGATTAACGGCCAGTTCCGCGGGAATATGCGGCGCATTGGTATTCGGTTATCTGGCATCCCTTGTGTTTAAGCCGAAGATGAAGTGATGAAAATGAATCTGGTAAGCATGAATGAAATGAAGGTAACGGCGGTATAAAGGGCGTCAGCAGAATAAAGGGCGTCAGCAGAATAAGGGCGTCAGCAAAATAAAAAGCAGCAACAAAACAACAAAAAACCGGAACACACCTGTCATATGACAACGTGGATTCCGGTTTTTTCATTCCTTTATATCCGCCTGCTAATTCTGTCTGTTATTTCTGCTAATACTGGTTTTTGAAATCAGTTAAATCTATTTCTAGTAAGGCCGGTTCCCCGGACCAAACCCTTCCGTGGATTCCTGCGGGGACTGGTATCCCGGACCGATAGGTGTCACGGTAGGCCCTGTATTATCGGAATCGCCGGTGTTTGGCGGAATGATAGTGGAAACGTCGGAGTGGATGGTGCAGTAGCCCGGGATGGCAAATACGGAATCGTCCGTGGCTCCCTCCTCGCCCTCCGGCAGCGTCATGCATACCCTGGTAGTCTTAGTGGGGCAGTAGGGAGTGGGGCGCATGCCTGACTCCGCGCATACGGTAACCTCCACATGCTTGTCGCAGACTTCCGTGGGAGCGGTTCCCTTTGCAAAATATTCGGTATAGACCGCATTCCCTCTGGGGTCGTGGTTGCAGACACCGGAGACAGCTCTCTTGCCGGATTTGCGGCAGATTTCCGCGGTCTCAATGCTGTCCGGCACTGCAAATCCCGGGTCTGACAAGCCCTCATGGACCCGGTTCATGATGTTGCGCCAGATGTCCTTGTGGAAGGTGGTGCCGCCGTTATTCACGCCTCCGTGCTTAAGCTTCTGGTTGTTGTCACATCCGCCCCATATGCCGGCGGTATAATAAGGCGTGTAGCCCACGAACCATACATCGTTGTTGGAGGTGGTGGTGCCGCTCTTGCCGGCCGCAGTCATGCCTGTCAGGGCAGCCCGGGTGCTGGTGGAGTTGATGGACACGCCCGGGCGGGTGAATTTGCGGTTGCTCTTCATGGATTCGGACATGGCGTCCGTCAAAAGGAAGGCAGTGGAATCCTTTAACACCTGCTTTGTCTCCGGTTCATTGTCTATGAGTACCTTTCCGTTGTGGTCCAGTATCTTGGTGAAGAATCGTGGCTTTGTGTAAACGCCGCCGTTGGCAATGGAGGCGTAGGCCGTGGTCAGCTCCAGGTTGGAAACGCCCTTTGTGATGCCGCCCAGGGCAGTGGCTGCTCCCAGGTCGTCCTTTGTAAGGGAGGTAATGCCCATGTTTTCTGCGTACTCCACGCCCAGCTGAGGCGTGACTGTCTCCATAAGGCAGCGCACAGCCACAATGTTCATGGAGTAGATGATGCCGTCCCGGATGCTGGAGTAACCGGTAAAGCCATAGCCGGAATTCCACCAGTTCCTGAAGGTTTTCGTTCCTATGGTATAAGGCGCGTCGTAGTAAACCGTGCCCAGGGTAGCGCCGCATGCGTCCAGGGCAGGGGCAAAAGCAGTGATTACCTTAAAGGCGGAGCCCGGCTGGCGGTATACGTTGCTGGCGCGGTTTAAGGTAAGGCTGGCCGTCTTTTCACCGCGGCCGCCGCACAGTGCCTTGACCTCGCCTGTGTGCTGGTCTAAGAGAACAAAGGAAGCCTGGGGCTGTAAAATCAGGTTCTGGCGCTCTCCGATGATTTCATCGCCATCCTTTAAAAGCCATGCCTTATACTGGTCAATGTCGTCCTGGACCGCTTCCTTGGAGGCGTAGAGTCCCTCAAAGGAGGAATCTCCCAGCACGCTCTTGCGGAAGGTGCGCAGGTTTTCTTCTGAATAATGCTCCGTGGTGCCGTCTGCGTGAGTGATGGAAAGCCTGTACTCCACAGAATACTTGGCAACAGAATAGTTGTCCGGGTTATTGATCTCCTCGTCCACAATGGCCTGCAGGGCCGGATCCTGGGTGGTATAAATCTGAAGCCCGCCGGAGTAAAGAAGATTGCTGGCCTGACTTTCCGTGTAATCCAGCTTTTCCATCAGGGCACTGATGACCTGCTCAATGAGTTCGTCCGTAAAATAGCTGTAATGGCTGTTAGTCCCCTTGGCGGCTGTATCCACGTTCTGTATCCTGTCGTATACATCATCGGCCAGGGCTTCCTCCTGCTGGGCCTTGGTGATATAACCCTGCTCATACATATACTGGAGTACGATTCTCCTGCGTTCCGCATTGTTTTCGCGTCCTGATATGGGATTGAGTCTGGAGGGATTCTTGGTGATGGATGCAAGCACAGTACACTCGGAGAGGGTCAGGTCGGAAACGTCCTTATTGAAATAGCGTTTGGCCGCCACCTTTACTCCCAGGGTGTTGTTGCCCAGGTTGATGGTATTGAGATAGTTGGTGATAATCAGCTTCTTTGTATCTTCCTTGCTCATGCCTGAATTCTTTTCCAGCTGAACGGCAAGGTACTGCTCCTGCAGTTTTCGCTCAATCCTGGCCCCCCAGCCGGATTCCATACCTCCGGAGAACACGTTGTTCTTGATGAGCTGCTGTGTTATGGTGCTTCCGCCGCCCGCATAGTCATCGCTGACAATGCCCTTTACGGCCCTGGCAATGGAACGGATGTCGATTCCGTTGTGGCTCCAGAAACGGGAATCCTCAATGGATACGAATGCGTTGATCAAATCCTTTGGAAGTTCCTCGTAGGTGGCTTCCTCACGGTTGGAGCCGCTGGTGACCAGGGTATCTGTCAGGTTTCCGGCAGAGTCGTATACCGCAGTGGCAAAACGGCTGGGCTGAATATTTAGAATATCAACGGAAGGGGCATTATCTATAATGCCTTTAACCATACCGAAACCGATGGATGCACCCACTACTGCCAGAAATAAAAACAGGACAAATAGCGCCTTAAATATATTAAGGAGCAGCCGTGAAGCGTATTTGCCCGATTTAGAGTGGAGAGACTTAAGCCTGCGCTCAGCCTCGTACTTTCCATAGTTCATAGATTCTCCTTTTCGTACATAATCTGAATGAAATCCGCCCCCCTGCGGACCCTCATACCTATCCTGTAGATTATACACCAGTTTTGTAAAATTGAAAAGGTTTAAATATGCCCTTGCCATCGCCTGATATCTATATTATGATAAAAAATAGGTAAAAAATGTCGAAAGGTGGGGATGGTAACCCACAAATAACCGTAAAGGAGCCGTAAAAGTGGTAGATAGTTATAAAATTCTGTACAAGGGAGGCTCAGGAGAGCTGGTGGAGAAGAAGTCGCGCTTCATAGCGGACCTGTGCCCGGTATCCTCAGAGGAGGAGGCCCTGGATTTTATAGAGGAAATCAGAAAGAAATACTGGGATGCAAGGCACCACTGTTTTGCTTATATCATCGGGGACAGGGGGCAGACCGCCCGGTGCAGCGACGACGGGGAGCCGTCCCAGACAGCCGGAAAACCCATGATGGATGTGCTGGCAGGGGCGGAGCTCCACGATGTGTGTGCCGTTGTAACCCGGTACTTCGGAGGTACCCTGCTGGGCACAGGGGGACTGGTGCGGGCATATTCCGGGGCTGTCAAGGAAGGATTGAAAAACTGCGTTATCCTGGAGAAAAGACTGGCTGTCCGTCTGAACATCACCACGGATTACAACGGCGTGGGAAAGATTCAGTACATTGCGGCCCAGGGCGGGATCGACACCCTGGACACCCAGTATACGGATAAAGCCGTGTTCACCTTCCTGGTTCCCATGGCAGAGGAGGGAAGATTCACGGCCCAGATTATAGAAGGGACCGCAGGAAAGGCTGTTATCCGGAGAGAGGGCGAGGTATACTACGGTCTTGGCGACAGCGGCCTGGTGGTGTTTTAAGAGGAATTGTGTTTAGTAAAAAAACAGGAGGAATGTGATAATGGAGATGGAGATTAAAATGAAAAAGCTGGGATTTGGAACCATGAGGCTGCCCGTGTTAAATCAGGAGGATCCGGCGTCAGTGGACCTGGAGCAGGTCTGCAAGATGGTGGATACCTTTATGGAAAGGGGATTTACCTATTTTGACACTGCCTACATGTACCACAAATACGAGAGCGAGAGAGCGGTAAAAAAGGCCCTGGTGGATCGCTGGCCCAGAGACAGATATGTTTTGGCGGATAAGCTGCCCCTCAGCCACCTGAAAGAGGAGGCGGACATGGAGCGGTTTTTCCAGGAACAGCTTGAAAAGTGCGGTGTTTCCTATTTTGACTACTACATGCTCCACAATATGTCCAGGTCATATTATGAAACAGCTGAGCGTCTGGGGGCGTTTGCCTTTGTCCGCAGGAAAAAGGAGGAGGGAAAGGCCCGCAGAATCGGATTTTCCTTCCATGCGGATGCTGAGCTTCTGGAGGAGATTCTTTCAAAACACCCTGAGCTGGATTTTGTGCAGCTGCAGTTAAATTACATAGACTGGGACAGCCCCAATATCCAGTCCCGCCAGTGCTACGAGGTGTGCCGCAGATACGGGAAGGATGTCATTGTCATGGAGCCGGTCAAGGGCGGAACCCTGGCGGATGTGCCCCTGGAGGCCGAAAAGCTGATGGAGGCACATGCTCCCGGCATGACGCCTGCATCCTGGGCCGTCCGTTTTGCCGCCAGCCGCGAGGGCGTCATCATGGTGCTGTCAGGCATGTCTGATTACAGCCAGCTTCTGGACAACACAGCCTATATGCAGGACTTTGTTCCCCTGACCGAGGAGGAGGAAGGCATTGTGGCCAGAGCGGCAGAAATCATCCAGTCCGCCACAGCCATTGCCTGTACATCATGCCAGTACTGTGTGGAGGGATGTCCGAAGCAGATTCCCATACCAAAGTATTTCTCTCTTTACAACCAGTACAGCCTCTTTGGGGAAAAATCCAATTCCAGGGGCTACTACCAGAATTATGGGGGCAGATACGGGAAAGCCGGGGACTGCATCGGCTGCCGCAGATGTGAGGCCATATGCCCCCAGCATCTGCCCATTGTACAGCACATGAAGGAAATAGCAGAGGTGTTTGAGCCGGCCAAATAAGGCGCCGTGACAGGGAAAAACAGCGGGAATCAGCGGAAATGGTGTAAAATACCTTGCAATCTCAACACACCAATGCTATACTATAAAACCGTGGCTGTAGACGTATATAATAAGGAAGAGTAATCACTATGAAGATGAAAAGAGAAGATGTAAGAAATATCGCTATCATTGCCCATGTAGACCATGGTAAGACCACATTAGTAGACCAGCTATTGAGGCAGAGCGGCGTGTTCCGCGTAAACCAGGAGGTACAGGAGCGTGTTATGGACTCCAATGACCTGGAGCGTGAGAGAGGAATCACCATCCTGTCCAAGAACACGGCTGTATTTTATAAAGACACAAAAATTAACATCATCGACACACCAGGACACGCTGATTTCGGCGGCGAGGTGGAGCGTGTGCTCAAGATGGTGGACGGCGTTGTACTGGTAGTGGACGCCTATGAGGGCCCCATGCCCCAGACTAAGTTCGTGCTTCAGAAGGCGCTGGATCTGAACCTGTCCGTCATCGTATGCATCAACAAGATTGACAGGCCTGAGGCCAGACCGGGGGATGTCATAGACGAGACGCTGGAGCTTATGATGGACCTGGACGCAACGGATGAGCAGTTGGACTGCCCCTTTATCTACGCATCTGCCAGGGGCGGATTCGCAAAATACAAGATTGAGGATCCGGAAGCGGACATGAGTCCCCTGTTTGAAACCATTATAAACCATATCCCGGCACCGGAGGGAGATCCGGACGCGGAGACCCAGGTGCTCATAAGCACCATTGACTACAACGAGTTCGTTGGCCGTATCGGCATCGGACGTGTGGACAACGGGGGACTTAAGGTGAACCAGGAATGTGTTCTGGTAAACCATCATGAGCCGGATAAGTTTAAGAAAATCAAGATAGGAAAGCTCTATGAGTTTGACGGTCTTAAGAGAGTGGAGGTGCAGGAGGCGGGAATTGGTTCCATCGTTGCCATCTCCGGTATTGCAGACATCCATATCGGCGATACCATCTGTACCCCTAATAACCCGGAATCTATTCCGTTCCAGAAGATATCCGAACCCACCATTGCCATGTATTTTATGGTCAATGACAGCCCGCTGGCAGGCCAGGAGGGCAAATATATCACCTCCCGCCATCTGCGTGACCGCCTGTTCAGGGAGCTGAACACGGACGTGAGCCTGCGGGTGGAGGAGACAGATTCCGCGGACTGCTTCAAGGTGTCGGGCCGCGGTGAGCTTCACCTGTCGGTTCTGATTGAAAACATGCGCCGTGAGGGCTTTGAGTTTGCTGTCAGCAAGGCAGAGGTACTCTATAAGTACGATGAGAGAAACCGCAAGCTTGAGCCCATGGAGCTGGCCTATGTGGATGTGCCTGAGGAATACACAGGCGTTGTTATCCAGAAGCTGACCAGCCGTAAGGGCGCCCTTCAGGGCATGAGCCAGGCAGCCGGCGGTTATTCCAGGCTGGAATTTTCCATCCCCTCCAGAGGACTGATCGGTTACCGCGGCGACTTTATGACGGATACAAAGGGAAATGGTATCCTGAACACCATTTTTGACGGCTACTCAGAGTACAAGGGCGATCTGTTCTACCGCCAGACCGGCTCCCTCATTGCCTTTGAGGCGGGCGAGGCCATTACCTACGGCCTTTTCAATGCCCAGGAAAGAGGCACCCTGTTTATCGGACCGGGCGTCAAGGTGTATTCCGGCATGGTAGTGGGCCAGAGTCCTAAGGCAGAGGACATTGAAATCAATGTCTGCAAGACAAAGAAGCTGACCAACACCCGTTCCTCCAGCGCTGACGAGGCACTTAAGCTGACGCCGCCTAAAATCATGAGCCTGGAGCAGGCACTGGACTTCATTGATACGGATGAGCTTTTGGAGGTGACTCCGGAGAGCCTGCGCATCCGCAAAAAGATTCTGGATCCAACCCTGAGAAAAAGGGCCTCATTTAAGAATAAATAAACAAAAAACGACATTTTGTAAGCGAAATGGCGAATCCTGTCGAACGATTCTGGCGGGATTCGCCTTATTTTTTGTTCTATTATGGCATTTCCCCTCATAAACTATCAATGTGCCGTACAAAAGCAAGAGAATAAAAGGATGAAACAAGTAAAACGGCAGAATGAGAAATATTTTAGAAGCGAAGAGGAGATGTACTATGTCAGAAAAAATGATTGAAAACAACAGGGTAAGCGTTATCGGAGAAATCGTGTCGGGATTTACCTTCAGCCATGAAGTCTTCGGAGAAGGATTTTATATGGTGGATGTGGCTGTCAACAGACTCAGCGAGCAGGCGGACATCATTCCCCTGATGATATCCGAGCGCCTTATAGACGTACATAAAGACTATTCAGGCAGCACCGTGGAGTGCATAGGCCAGTTCCGCTCCTACAACCGGCATGAGGGAATCAAAAACCGGCTGATGCTGTCCATCTTTGTAAGGGAAATCCATTTTATCGAGGAATTCACGGATTACACCAAGACCAATCAGATATTCCTGGACGGTTATATCTGCAAGCCGCCAATATACAGAAAGACTCCTCTCGGACGGGAAATCGCAGATATTCTTCTGGCTGTGAACCGCCCCTACGGCAAATCCGATTACATACCCTGCATCAGCTGGGGACGCAACGCGCGTTTTGCTTCCAGCTTCGAGGTAGGCACCAGGGTAAGGGTTTGGGGCCGTGTGCAGAGCCGCGAGTACACCAAGAAGCTCAGTGAGACAGAGTGCGAGAAGCGCATTGCATATGAGGTCTCCATCAGCAAGCTGGAATGTGACGAGGCTTGAACAGAAGAAGCTTCAGACGCTGTCATCTAACGATTCCTTTTGAATATCTTTCGAAAAATGTAAGAAATATTTGCAATATTGGCTAAACTATGCTATTATGAGCAAGTCCAATTGTTCTTAAGAAAAAGCAAGTAAAGCATGAGGTGCAAGATGATGAAAGAGAGCATGATACAGGTTATCTGTGGACCGGGACGCGGTAAGACCACCAGTGCCATTGGAAGGGGATTAACCGCGCTGACCAAGGGAAAGTGTGTCTATATGGTACAGTTCCTTAAGGGCGCCCTGGATGTAGATAACATGGAAATCATACAGCGTCTGGAACCGGAATTTAAAATTTTCAGATTTGAGAAGACACCTGTTTTCTTTGACCGGCTGACGGAAGAGGAGAAGGCAGAGGCAAGAATCTGTATCCTGAACGGCCTGAATTTTGCCAGGAAGGTTCTGGTGACAGGGGAGTGTGATGTGCTTATCCTGGATGAGATTCTGGGAATCCTGGACGAGGGAGTGATATCAGGCGAGGAGCTGTGCGCCATCATAGCCCAGGCCAGGAACGCGCAGATACAGCTGATCCTCACAGGGACCATATATCCGGATTGCCTGAACGGCCATGTGGATGAGGTCACAAGGATTCAGACAAGATATGAGTGATTTCCTGTTGACAGACTGTTGGCAGGGTGATAATATAATACCAACAATCATAGAGTAGAGGTTGCGTTGATCATGAGTAGATAAGCCGGATGTGGCAGGCACAGGTGATGGCTTAGGGAAAGGGAGAAACGCCGAAGAGGAAGCGTTCCGTGTTCACGCCCCCTCTGGGCATATGGTTAAGAGCCGTATGACTGTCATCCGGGTGGATGGAGAGCTACCAAAGAACGTGGATTAGACACTGGAATCATACGTATATGGAAGGGCTGACATTTACCTCAGCCCTTTTTTGTTTCCAGGGAAAGTACGTCCGGGTTTCATTTTCTATGGGGAAAAGCACACTGTGATTGAATCAGGAAAAAAGGAGAGAATATAGTATGGCACTTTTTGAAGGAGCAGGTGTAGCACTGGTGACCCCGTTTAAGGAAAACGGTGAAGTGAATTACGAAAAACTGGAGGAGATCGTAGAAGAGCAGATTGCAGGAGGCACAGACGCCATCATTGCCTGCGGTACCACAGGCGAAGCCTCCACCATGACCCATGAAGAACATCTGGATGTGATTGAGTACATCTGCAGGGTGACAAAGAAACGGATTCCTGTGGTTGCAGGAACCGGCTCAAACTGTACGGAGACAGCTGTCTATCTCTCTGCAGAGGCAGAAAAAAGAGGGGCGGACGGGCTTCTTCTGGTGTCTCCATATTATAACAAGGCTACCCAGAAGGGACTTATGGCCCATTTTACGGCTGTTGCGGACGCTGTAAAGATTCCCGTTATCCTCTATAATATACCGGGCAGGACAGGCGTCACCATTAAGCCTGAGACCATTGCGGCCCTGTGCAGGGACGTGGATAATATTGTGGGTGTAAAGGAGGCCAGCGGCAACTTTTCAGCCATTGCCACTCTTATGAGCCTGTCTGACGGCAAGGTGGATTTGTACTCAGGCAACGATGACCAGATTGTGCCCCTTCTCTCTCTGGGAGGCAAGGGTGTTATCTCCGTGCTGTCCAATGTGGCTCCACGCCAGACCCACGACATCTGCGCTTCCTACTTTGCGGGGGATGTTAAGACCAGCGCCGCCCTTCAGTTAAAGGCCATTCCGCTGATTACAGAGCTTTTTAGCGAGGTAAACCCCATTCCTGTAAAGGCGGCTATGAACATGATGGGCAAGGGAGTGGGACCTCTGCGCATGCCTTTGACTGAGATGGAGCCCCAGAATCAGGAGAAGCTTAAGAAGGCCATGACAGCTTACGGCATCCTGTAGGGAAGATTCCGGGAAAGGACGGTATACCAATGGTAAAGATGATAATGCACGGCTGCTGCGGGGCCATGGGACATGTAATTACGGGACTGGCGGCAGAAGACGGGGAGATCCGGATTGTGGCAGGTATTGATGTACGGGAGGGAACGGATTTAGGATATCCCGTGTTCCCGTCCCTGGACCAGTGCAGTGTGGAGGCGGACGTGATTGTAGATTTTGCGTCTCCAAAGGCAGTGGACGGGCTTCTGGCTTACAGCTGCAGAGAGCAGGTTCCCGTGGTCCTCTGTACCACCGGGCTCTCCGGGGAGCAGCTTGCGGCAGTGGAAAAGGCCAGCCAGGTGACGGCAATCCTGCGTTCTGCCAACATGTCCCTGGGAGTAAACCTGCTGCTCAAACTGGTAAGTGACGCGGCCAGGATACTGGCAGGATCCGGTTTTGACATGGAAATCGTGGAAAAGCACCACAACCAGAAAGTGGACGCGCCCAGCGGCACAGCCCTGGCCCTGGCAGATTCCATGAACCAGGCCATGGACGGGCAGTATGCCTATACCTGTGACAGGAGTACCAGACGGGAAAAGAGAAATCCCAAAGAAATCGGAATTTCGTCTGTCAGAGGCGGTTCCATCGTGGGCGAGCACGACGTAATATTTGCGGGCAGGGACGAGGTGCTTACCTTAAGCCACACCGCATATTCCAAGGCTATTTTCGCCAAAGGCGCCCTGGAGGCAGCCAAATTCCTGGCCGGTAAGAAGCCGGGCATGTACTCCATGACGGACGTGGTGGATTTATAACAGATTTTTCCAGAAAAGGCAGGAAGTTCCACCATAATCCATTCTCCTAACGCACATAATATAGGTAGAAAACGAAAGGAGAATGCTATTATGAAAAAAATCAGACCTGCAATTTTTGCAATGCTGCTGCTCATCATGGTTATGTCTGTTACGGCCTGCGGAAGCAATAACTCCAATACACAGTCCTCAACAGGTGCCAGCCAGAATTCATCCTCAGCAGCCACATCCACCAGTACCTCATCCCAGGAAACAACAGGGATGGAGACATCTTCCATGGAAACGGAAGGGGACGGCATCATTGACGGACTTATGAATGACGTGGAGAAGGGCGCAAATGACGTTAAGGACGGCGTGGATGATATTACAGGCGAATCCAACACGGTCAATGAGAGCGGCACCAACAATACAACAGAGGCCAGATAGTAAATTGCTGTCAAAGCCTGAATATGGACCCTTTCTATGCCAAGGACGGCTGGAGAGGGTCCATCTGCGTAAAAACCAGGAGATGGATCTTGAAGAGCACCCTGTAAAGTATTATAATCAGTTCATGGACAGACGGGGAAGGAGATTGATTGGAGTACATAAGCAGGCGTATGCGCCGCCTGAGAAAGATGCGCCGCAGGGCAGTAAGATTCTGGCGGGAAAGCTGCCCGTCTGTCAGGCGCAGAAAGCGTCTCATTAGAGGAGTCCTGTTCCTTCTGGCTGCCGGTACCATGGCCTGGGCTAAAACCGGCCGGGGCATGATATCCTGGGTCCGGGAGCAGATACCGTATATGGAACGGATTGAGGAGAGCGGTCCGGTCAGGGCTGCGGACCAGGATGGCATGACATCAGTGAAGCGGGGATTTACCATTCGTCTGGATGAAAAGAAAATCCACATATTCCAGGTGGAGGAAGGGTATGAGGACCGTGAGACAGCCATAGATTCAGGGAGTGATTAGCGGGACAGAGGACATTCATTAGGAATTTTAATGATTGCCATGCTTGTATTCAAGGACATTGTGTATTATAATTTCTTCTGAAATGGTATTCTTTTATAGCGTCAGCTTATAAATCTATATCGCAACCATACGAATATAAGAAAAGGACAGGTGGATACCCATGGAAAAGAAAGAGATGCTCTACGAAGGAAAGGCTAAGAAGGTTTACACAACGGAGGACCCGGACGTGTTAATCGTGTCCTACAAGGATGATGCAACCGCATTCAACGGTCTTAAAAAGGGAACCATTGTTGGAAAGGGCGCCATCAACAACCGTATGACCAACTTCATTTTCAAGAAGCTGGAGGAGAAGGGGGTACCTACCCACCTGGTAGAAGAATTAAATGACAGGGAAACCGCTGTGAAGAAAGTGGAGATTGTACCTTTGGAGGTAATCATCCGCAACTACTCTGCGGGCAGCTTTGCCAAGAAAATGGGAATGGAGGAAGGCATCAAGTTCAAATGCCCGACTCTGGAATTCAGCTATAAGAACGACGACCTGGGCGACCCGTTTATCAACAGCTATTACGCGCTGGCTCTGGGACTTGCCACCCAGGAAGAGATTGACGATATCACCGAATATGCGTTTAAAGTAAACGAAGTGCTGCAGGAATATTTTGGCGGACTGAACATTGACCTGATTGATTTCAAGATAGAGTTTGGCCGCTATCACGGCAAGGTTATCCTGGCTGACGAGATTTCTCCTGATACATGCCGTCTCTGGGATAAGGATACCCATGAGAAGCTGGACAAGGACAGATTCAGAAGAGACCTGGGCAATGTAGAGGATGCATACGAAGAAGTATTCCGCAGACTGGGTATCCAGTAAACCGGACCGGAAGGTTTGACGCGGACAAATTAAGATACAACGCCTGGGCATGATTACCCAGGCGTTCCCTTCTTTGAGAAGGGAAGCTATAATCAGCACCGCGTTGTTATCAGTACAGAGCGGTATGAAACTGGCAGCCTGACACACAGAAAGGACATGACTTCATGAATCAGAACCTGATGGATTTTGATATTGGGGCGGATAAACTGCGTGAGGAGTGCGGGGTTTTCGGGATGTATGATTTTGATGGGAACGATGTGGTCCGGACCATATACTATGGGCTTTTTGCCCTGCAGCACCGGGGACAGGAAAGCTGCGGTATAGCGGTGAGCGACACAGAAGGGCCCAAGGGGAAGGCGGCGGTCCATAAGGGGATGGGCCTTTGCAACGAGGTATTTACACCGGAGGTGCTGGAAGGATTAAGGGGCAATATAGGAGTAGGCCATGTGCGGTATTCCACGGCCGGCAGCAGCACAAGGGAAAATGCACAGCCGTTGGTGCTTAATTATGTAAAAGGAATCCTGGGGCTGGCCCACAACGGCAACCTGGTCAATGCGCCTGAGCTGCGCCATGAGCTGGAGTACACAGGGGCTATTTTCCAGACTACCATTGACTCGGAGGTTATTGCCTACCACATAGCCAGGGCCAGGATTCATACCCATAATGTGGAGAGCGCGGTGGCCGCAGCCATGAAGAAGCTTAAGGGAGCCTACTCCCTGGTAATAATGAGTCCCCGCAAGCTGATTGGAGCAAGGGATCCCATGGGGTTCAAGCCCCTGTGTATCGGCAAACGGGATAATGCCTACATCCTGGCATCAGAGACATGTGCCCTGGAGACCATTGGGGCTGAATTTGTCCGGGATGTGGATCCGGGGGAAATCGTGACCATCACGAAAGACGGCATTTCCTCCGATAAGGGGATGTGCCTGTCCGACCCTTCCGGAGAAGCCAGATGTATCTTTGAGTATATTTATTTTGCCAGACCGGACAGTGTTTTTGACGGAGTCAGCGTTTATAAGGCCAGGATTCAGGCCGGCCGGTTCCTGGCAGCGGATTCACCGGTGGAGGCAGACCTGGTGGTGGGAGTGCCTGAATCCGGCAACGCGGCGGCTCTGGGCTATGCCATGGAATCCGGGATTCCATACGGAACTGCTTTTGTGAAGAATTCCTATGTGGGAAGGACTTTTATCAAGCCAAAGCAGAGCAGCAGGGAGTCTGCTGTACGCATCAAACTCAATGTGCTGAAGGAGGCGGTGAGCGGAAAGAGAGTCATTATGATAGATGATTCCATTGTCCGTGGAACCACCAGCGCTCTGATTGTGAAGATGCTGCGGGATGCGGGTGCCAGGGAGGTCCATGTGAGGATCAGTGCTCCGCCGTTTTTACACCCCTGTTATTTTGGAACGGATATTCCGTCGGAGGACCAGCTCATTGCCCATGGAAGGACTGTGGATGAAGTGAGGCAAATCATTGGGGCGGACACCCTTTCCTTTTTAAGACAGGAGCGGCTTTCCCAGATGGCATCTGAAAGGCCTGTCTGCACCGCATGTTTTACAGGGGATTACCCTATGGAGCCGCCTTCCGGGGACATCCGGGGAAGTTATGAGAAATAGGCCCGGGCATTTAAAAAAGCAATTGTATATGATATGATAGAAAACATGAAATCAATGAATACGGAGGATATGACATGAGTGACCACGACAGATACGTAAGCCCTCTTTCCGAGCGCTATGCCAGCAGGGAGATGCAGTACATCTTCTCGCCTGATATGAAGTTTTGTACCTGGAGAAAGCTCTGGATTGCGCTGGCTGAGACAGAGAAGGAGCTGGGGCTTTCCATCACGGACGAGCAGATAGAGGAACTGAAGGCCCATTCAGAGGATATCAATTATGATGTGGCTAAGGCCAGGGAGAAGGAAGTCCGCCATGATGTCATGAGCCATGTCTATGCCTACGGTGTACAGTGCCCTAAGGCAAAGGGAATCATTCATCTGGGTGCTACCTCCTGTTACGTGGGAGATAATACGGATATTATCATCATGACTGAGGCCCTGAAGCTGGTGAGGAAGAAACTGCTCAACGTGCTGGCGGAGCTGTCCGGGTTCGCTGAAAAATACAAGGATCTGCCCACACTTGCGTTCACCCACTTCCAGCCGGCCCAGCCAACCACGGTTGGTAAACGCGCCACCCTGTGGATGATGGAGCTTAAGCTGGACCTGGATGACCTGGATTACCTTATCGGCTCCATGCGCCTTCTGGGTTCCAAGGGAACCACCGGCACCCAGGCCAGCTTCCTGGAGCTTTTTGACGGAGATCATGAGAAATGCCGCCGTCTGGATGCAAGGATTGCAGAGAAGATGGGATTTGAGGGCTGCTATCCTGTATCAGGCCAGACGTATTCCCGGAAGGTGGACAGCCGTGTTATAAGTGTCCTGGCAGGGATTGCCCAGAGCGCCCACAAGTTTTCCAATGACATCCGTCTTCTCCAGCACCTGAAGGAAGTGGAGGAGCCCTTTGAGAAGAAGCAAATCGGTTCATCCGCCATGGCATATAAGAGGAATCCCATGCGCAGCGAGCGCATTGCCTCCCTGGCCAACTATGTGATGAGCGATATGATGAATCCCATGCTGGTGGCGTCCACCCAGTGGTTTGAGAGAACCCTGGACGACTCAGCCAACAAGAGACTTTCCGTACCGGAAGGTTTTCTGGCAGTGGACGGTATCCTGGACCTGTACCTGAACGTGGTGGACGGCCTGGTGGTATATCCCAAGGTCATTGAAAAGCACCTGATGGCGGAGCTTCCCTTTATGGCCACAGAGAATATTATGATGGACGCGGTAAAGGCAGGAGGCGACCGTCAGGAACTCCATGAGCGGATTCGCGAGCTGTCCATGGAGGCGGGAAGAAATGTGAAGGAAAAGGGCCTGGATAACAACCTCCTGGAGCTGATAGCAGCTGACCCTGCCTTCAATCTTTCCCTGGATGAACTGAAAAAGACCATGGATCCGTCCCGTTATGTGGGCCGTTCACCAAAGCAGGTGGAGGAATTTCTGGAAGAGGTTATTAAGCCGCTTCTTGAGGAGAATGAGGGAGAGCTTGGGTTGACAGCGCAGATTAATGTCTGATATATTAGGAACACTCTGTTCCCGCTTACATATGATGTATTAAAATCATAATAAGCGGGGTGAGGAAACGTGGCTCTAATAAATAAGCTTGATAATACTGCCAGCGTAACATATGGCGGTAATCCTATCAACAGCAATACTGTTTCAACGGTTTTGCTTCTCGCGCCAACGCTGCTTAAAGCGGTAGACAAGCTTACCGCCAGTATTGGCGATACCTTAACTTATACGGTTACAGTGACAAATGTGGGACTGAACGCTTTGACAAACTTGCCGTTCACGGATACAATTCCGGCGGGCGCCACCTTTGTGGCAGGTTCATTTACTGTGAATGGCGCTGCCGCCACACCAACGGTTACCAGTAATACGCTGACATACACTATTCCCAATATAGCATCCCTTGGAACAGCCAGTATCCAGTTTCAAGTTAAGGTTGTGGGAGGTACCACCTGATAGTTATCAGATACTTTATTATATTGATTTGGATGATTTTCTCTGCGCATATCACCGGCCTGTTATGTTCCTGGTCTGCCTTTTCGGGTACGGGAGCAGATGTTTCGTAAAATGGTCCGGCCGTGATGTATTCAGTGATTGGGTATACGTAAGTTCATATAGTATGTTTGACTGCTCTCCATAGATACTGCATCTGTGGGGAGCAAATTTGTTTTAGGGGTTGCCGGCGCTGTTTCAGATTCACATTTCTTCTGTTTTGTGCTATGATATCCATAATAATTAATTCTGAATATATTATCTTTCGATAAGGAGTACTTATGGATGAATGTGAACTTTGAATACTATAAAGTATTTTACCATGTGTGCGCCCACGGCAGTCTTACAGCTGCCGCCCAGGAGCTGTGTATCTCCCAGCCGGCTGTAAGCCAGGCTGTGCGGCAGTTGGAAAAGGAAGCCGGGACAAAGCTGTTCTTCCGCACTTCCAAAGGTGTGCAGCTGACCCGGGAAGGGGAGCTTCTATACCACTATGTAAAGCCTGGAGTGGAGGAGCTGCTGGAAGGCGGGAAGATGCTGGAGCGGATGCTGAATATGGATGTGGGGGAAGTGCGGATTGGAGCCAGCGATATGACGCTGCAGTTTTATCTTCTTCCTTATCTGGAACAGTTCCACCGGGAATATCCCAAGATTAAGGTGAATGTTACCAATGCGCCCACCCCGGAAACCATCAAAAGCCTGGAAGAGGGCAGAATTGATTTTGGAGTCGTGACCTCCCCCTTTACCAGCAGAGGGACTGTCAGACAGTTTCAGGTCAAGGCCATACGCAATGTTTTCATAGCGGGCAGCAGCTTCCGGGAATTGGAAGGGCGCAAGCTGGAGTACAAGGAGCTGGAAGCCTTTCCGTGTATAGCGCTGGAAAAGAACACAAGCACCAGAACCTTTATGGACGCCTTTCTGGCACAGCAGGGAACACTGCTTAAGCCGGAATTTGAGCTGGCCATCAGCGATATGATTGTGCAGTTTGCCAGGCGCAACATGGGGATCGGGTGCGTCATGGAGGGATTTGCGGAGGATGCCATAATGAGAGGCGAGGTATTCCGGCTCAAATTCAAACAAGAGATGCCTCTCCGGCACATGTGCGTGGTAACGGGAGAGTCCAGCCTGATTTCCGTGCCGGGGCGCAGGCTGTTAGATATGATGGCCTGCGATCAGGCGGCGGCTGAGCAGCCGGCCGGCGGCAGATAATAGAAAATGAGCCTTCTTCAGAAAAAGGACATAAGCAATACTTATGGAAAACATAATAAATAACGTCTTTACTTATGGTATAGGTTGTAGTAAATTAGGTAAGGATAAGATACACAGGAATGCGTGTCCATCCTTTCATGAACTGCAAATGAGCATTGAACGGGAGATACCCGAAGGAGGATTTTAGTATGGTTAGAGCAATTGTAGGTGCTAACTGGGGTGACGAAGGAAAGGGTAAGATTACGGATATGCTTGCCAAGGAGTCTGACATTATCATCCGTTTCCAGGGCGGAAGTAATGCAGGCCATACCATTATCAATGATTACGGCAAGTTTGCCCTTCACCTTCTTCCATCCGGCGTGTTTTACCAGCATACCACCAGCATCATCGGCAATGGTGTGGCTCTCAATATTCCTTATCTGGTTCAGGAAATTGAGTCGCTGGTGGAGCGGGGCGTGCCAAAGCCCAGGATTCTGGTTTCGGACAGGGCCCAGATTCTCATGCCGTACCATGTGCTGTTTGACACCTACGAGGAAGCGCGTCTGGCCGGAAAGTCCTTTGGTTCCACCAAATCAGGTATCGCTCCCTTTTATTCGGATAAATATGCCAAAATTGGTTTCCAGGTCAGCGAGCTCTTTGACCAGGAGCTGCTGAGGGAAAAGGCATACAGGGTATGCGAACTGAAAAATGTAATTCTGGAGCATCTGTACCATAAACCTCTTCTGGATCCTGAAGAAATCATAAAGGAGCTCCTGAGTTACCGGGATATGGTTGAGCCGTATGTATGTGATACCTCCGCTTATCTCCATGAGGCCATTAAGGAGGGAAAGAAAATTCTGTTAGAGGGCCAGCTGGGCTCCCTTAAGGACCCGGACCACGGCATCTACCCCATGGTAACATCCTCCTCCACACTGGCTGCCTATGGAGCCATCGGCGCAGGCATTCCTCCTTATGAGATTAAGGATATTACCACTGTGGTTAAGGCATATTCCAGTGCGGTTGGCGCAGGAGCCTTTGTCAGTGAGATATTTGGAGACGAGGCAGATGAGCTTAGAAACCGGGGAGGCGACGGCGGAGAGTACGGCGCCACCACAGGAAGGCCCAGACGCGTGGGCTGGTTTGACGCAGTGGCTACCAGGTACGGCTGCCGGATTCAGGGCACCACGGAAGTGGCTTTTACTGTACTGGATGTGCTGGGGTATTTGGATGAGATACCGGTATGCGTAGGATATGAGATTGACGGACAGGTTACCAGGGAATTCCCTACCACGGCTAAGCTTGAGAAGGCCAAACCGGTTCTTACCAGACTGCCGGGCTGGAAGTGTGATATCCGCGGCATCAGGAAGTACGGGGATCTTCCGGAGAACTGCCGTAAATACATTGAGTTTGTGGAGAAGGAAATCGAGGCTCCCATCTCAATGGTGTCCAACGGACCGGGAAGAGACGACATCATTATGCGTAAATAGAATAAGGAAATATAGAAAACAGGACCCTTAGGCAGCAGCTGATGGGTCCTGTTTTGAAATTCTGTCAATGGCCTCATGATTCTGTCAACATCCCCCTACATGGGAGGATTCTCGGTCAGAAGCTGGTGGAGAAAGGCGTTGATGACGGCCAGTTCTTCTTTTGTATACCCTGAGAGCAGGGACTCCACGGTGTCAGACCAGTTCTGGTCCAGTTTCTTGTGGAATTCATAGGCCTTCATGCCCTCGCCGCTGAGGCTCAGGACGATTTCTCTCTGGTTCATGCTGGAACGGTGCTTTTCCAGCAGGCCCAGCTTTACAAGGCGCGCCACCTGAAGGGATACGGTGGAGATGTTGGAGTCAGTGGACTGGGCGATGAGCTTCAGATTGCACTTGGGATTGTCACCAATCAGGTTTATGATGGACATTTGGTCCACGCGAAGCATCTTATCGGTACCGTAGCTGCGGAAGTCCTTGCCGTACTCATACATCTGACGGTTATATTTCATGATTAATGATATGGTTTCCTGGATTTGATTCTTTTTTTCCATAATTCCCCCGGTTATTTAATGATAAAACTGTACTCCTATTAGTATAAGGAAAAACAGGAAAGATTTCAACCTAATTTCGACACATATTCATGGCACCTGGAATGGCACCCCTCCTACATGGGTTACGGTTCTGTTTTAACGCTTATCCCAAACCTGGGGGTATGGAGAACCGGATGTAAATAGAGTATTTGAACAAATAGCATCTTTATAATCATAATTAACATATCTCCAGGCCGGCACAAAACTGCCGGCTTTTCCTTTTTGGCATAACTTAATTCTCATTATATTATCTCATTATATGAATGGATCATTTCCCGCATCAATGAACGCATCTGTCTGGTTCAGGTCCGGCACGGGTCTGATGCGACAGCCTGCATAACAAATATATATAATATGACGGAATCAAGGAAACAAATATCCGCGAGTTGATATAAATTTGCATAAAAATATGTTGAAATATGGCGAAAAATATAGTATACTTCTTATTGTAAATAGTTTAAAGGTTAAACAGTTTTAATATTAAAATATAATCAAGGGGAAAGCTGTTTGACCGTACATCATTATGAATCACAGGAGGGAAGTATATGTTAGTAACATCAGGATTAAGTTTTGTAGCAGCATTATTGGCCATTAATGCATTTGTGTTCTGGATTGTAAAGAAGTACCCCTTAAAGATTTATAAGTTCCTGCCGCCGGTCATTATTGTATTCCTGATCGTTGTGTGCTGCAATACCTTTGGTGTATGGTCTTTCAGCAATAAGGCCGTCAGCTCCATGAGGAGCAATATCCTGGAATACATGGTTCCCTTCATGGTATTCTGTATCGCGGTGCAGTGTGATTTCAAGAAGATGGTAAAGATAGGTCCCAAGCTGCTGGCCGTATTCCTGTGCACCACCCTGAGTATCTGCATTGGCATGGTGGTGGTATATAAGTGCTTTGCCGGTCCTCTGGGACTGCAGCAGATTCCCCAGTCCTTCGGCACATGGACCGCCAGCTTTACGGGAGGCATTGAAAACCTGTACGCGGTTGCCGGGGCAGTGGGGCTGAGCGATGAGAACCTGGCCAATGTACTGCTGCTGATTAACCTGATATTCCGTCCCTGGATGACCATATTGATTGTCATGGTTCCCTTTGCCGCCAGGTTTAATAAGTGGACAGGCGGAAAACCCGAGGAAATAGATGTGATTGCCTCAAGGCTTGATGAGACAAAGAGGGAAAAGCAGATTCCTACTTCTCTGGATCTGTTCATGATTATGGGTGTGGGCCTTGTGATTGTGGCGTTCGGCTTCCATATGGGCGACTTTTTAGGAGCGCTGATACCCGCAGTGCCCGCCCAGGTATGGCTGTATCTTATGGTGACAGCCATCGGCGTCATCATCGGCACCACCACGGAATTCGGCTATATAAACGGTCTGGAGCTGATAGGAGGAACGCTGGCTATCTTTGCCCTTTCCGTATCATCCTCCAATGTGGACTTAAGGAGCTTTGCCAATGCAGGCGTATTCTTCCTGTCCGGCGTGACTGTGCTTCTGATACATGTAATCATCATGTTCCTGGTGGCAAAGCTTATGAAGGTAGATTTGTGTACACTGGGAATTGCAAGCATCGCCAATATCGGCGGCGTGTCGTCGGCACCGGTGGTTGCGGCTGCTTATGGTAAATCCTATCAGTCTATCTCCGTTATCATGGCAGCTATCGGCTCCATGATTGGAACCTTTGTGGGCCTGGGCATGTGTAACCTGCTGCTTATGATGGGGTAGACAAGAGAGGGGGCCTGAGGGTATGATAGATACCATCAGGCGGGACGCATCCTGCGGGTATGCGTCCCAATAAATGATAAGTAACTAAGAAAGGTTGGTAAGGAAACATGTATGATTTCGACAGGACATTTGACAGACATAATACGGAGGTAATTAAGTGGGACCGGCTGGAAAAAGATTTTGGCCGGAAGGATCTGATTCCCTTTGGAATCGCGGACATGGACTTTGAGACACTGCCGGAGATCACCCGGGCCATGACGGAGAGGGCAAAGCATCCGACCTATGGGTATACGTTCCCGTCGGAGGGGTACTACGAGAGCTTTATTGAATGGAACAGAACGCGCAATCACTTTGACATAAAGAGGGAGGAGCTGATTACTATTCCAGGCGTTGTCTGCGCATGTTCCTTCATCATCTATGCACTGACGGAAAAAGGGGACAAGGTGATGGTAAACACGCCTGTTTACGACCCGTTTTTTAAGGTGATTGAGCAGCAGGAGAGGACCCTGGTGACCTCATCCCTGAAGCTTGAACATGGACGGTATGAAATGGATTTTGAGGACATGGAGGAGAAATTCAAGGAGGGGGTTAAGCTCTTCATCCTTTGCAGCCCCCATAACCCGGTGGGCCGTGTGTGGACCATGGAGGAGCTGACCAGACTCAATGATTTGTGCAGCCGCTACCATGTTCTGGTATTTTCGGACGAGATCCACTCGGATCTGGTTTTTCCGGGACACAAGCATATTCCTTACCAGACAGTGAACCAGGATGCGGCGGGGCGCAGCGTCACTGCCATGGCTCCCAGCAAAACCTTTAATATTGCCGGTCTTAAGTCCTCTGTCCTGATTATCAAGAATCCGGAACTGTATAGCAGGGTGAACAAGGTGGTCACCGCGTTTCATGTGGGAGTGGATCTGTTCGGACTTAAGGCCTTTGAGGTGGCCTACCGCCATGGGGCAGCCTATGTGGATGAGCTGAATCAGTACTTATATGAAAATGCGCAGTTTGTGGCAGAGTATGTGGCGGAGAACCTGCCTGCGGCAAAGACATATGTCCAGGATGGAACCTATCTTATGTGGCTGGGTTTTACGGCACTGGGATTAAGCCAGAAGGAACTCATGGAAAAGGTGGTAGGGGCAGGTGTGGCGCCCAATGACGGTTCCCACTATGGAATAGAAGGAAATGGATTCCTTCGTATCAATATCGGTACACAGAGAGCCATGCTTAAGGAAGGCCTTGAACGGCTGAAAACCATATTTGGCTGATGATGTGTGAGCGGATCTGAGAAAGGAAGTGTGACAGGATGCAGGGGTTACTGAATGAGGTGCAGGAATACAGGGACAGGATGGTGGAGTGGAGAAGGAATATACATTCCTGTCCTGAAACCGGATTTCATCTGCCAAAGACATCGGCCATGGTGGCGGGAGTGCTGGAGAAGCTGGGATTTCAGGTGCACACCGGATTTGCAGAAAGCGCTGTCCTGGGAATCCTGGAAACAGGCAGGCCGGGAAATACCATAGCGGTCAGGGCGGATATGGATGCCCTGGGGATGCAGGATGAGAAGGATGTGCCTTACCGCTCTGCCAGGGATGGGGTATGCCATGCCTGCGGCCACGACGTACATACAGCCCTTTTGCTGGGGCTGGCATCCTATCTTTCAGAGCACAGGGACCAGATTCCCGGCGGATGCGTCAAACTGATTTTCCAGCCTGCCGAGGAAGGTCCTGCGCCTGGCGGGGCAAAGCTCATCGTGGATTCAGGGGTGTTGGACGGCGTGGACGCCATATTCGGAGCCCACTGCCAGCCTCAATATCCGGCAGGTGTGATGGGATGCAGGTACGGAAGCTTTTTTGCCAGCGGTGATTTTTTCGAGGTAAAGCTTAAGGGAACCGGGTGCCATGCGGCTTCGCCCCATAAGGGGAAGGACCTGATATCCATTGCCATGGAGATGATTCAGGCCATACAGAATATAGGTTCCAGGGAAATACCGCCCATGAAGACAGCCGTTATCTCGGTATGCTCTATAAACGCCGGGGTACTGTCCACTAAAAATGTCCTTCCCTCAGAGCTGACCTTTGGAGGAACCTACCGGGCCCACGACGGTCAGGTGAGGGACTATATAGCAGGCAGGCTGGAGCAGATTGTAAGAGACTTAAGCCGGATGAACGAAATCACCTGTGAATTTGAGGATTCCTTTGCGTTTCCCTCCTTTGCCAATGACAGAGATATCACGGATACCATTTACCAATCCGCGGCAGAGGTATTGGGACAGGACAAGGTGATGAAGCGTCCGGAGCCTGAGATGGGATCAGAGGATTTTGCCTGGTATACCAGGAAATACAAAGGCGCCTTTTTCTTCTTCGGAGTGAAGAATGAGGAGAAAGGACTGACTGCCAGTCTGCATAATCCCAGATTTGATATTGATGAGGATGCCATGGTTCCGGCTTTGGCTGTCTATATTAACACACTGTACCATCTTCTGGAAAGGCAGGATGTATGAGCGCGAAAGACAATGCAGCAGTAGAAATGACAGAAGTGAAAAAAACAGAATCAGAAATGAAAAACAGGTCCATGGTGCTGTGGGCAATCCTGAGCCTTTCCATGGCCAATGCCCTGGTAGGAACTGGCATATCGCCTGCCCTGGGTGTCATACGCCAGAGTTTTCCGGATGCGCCCGGAGTGCTGGTGCAGATGATAGTGTCCCTGCCGTCCCTGATGGTAATTGCCGTGGCCATTCCCTTTGCATGGCTCAGCAGACGCTATTCTGTCCGGAAGCTCTGCGCTGCGGGACTGGTCCTGTTTCTGGCCGGCGGCCTTATGGGCGGTCTGGCTTCCGGAATTTATACCCTGGTCCTGACCAGAATCCTGATTGGAGCCGGATATGGGCTGATGATGCCCCTGTCAGTGGGGCTGCTGTCCTATTTCTTCACCAGGGAGGAACAGCACCGCTTAAATGGCGGCATTGTCATCTGGTCCAGTGTCTCATCCATCATATGCATGGTGCTGGCCGGGTACCTGGCTGCCATATCCTGGCGGGCGGTGTTTCTGGTGTATCTGTTTGGAATACCATGTCTGTGGCTGTGCCTTAAGCATATTCCTGATGTGACGGTCACCGGCGCCGGGGGAGCAGCGGGAGATGACAGGGCGCGCCGGGCCAGGGGGAATCTTGGCGTCATCAGGAAAACATGGGTCTATGGGGCCGGAACCTTTGTGGTGTTTGTAGGTTATTTTGCCATACTGAACAACTGTTCCTCCATCATTCTGTCGGAGGGCCTGATCAGCGGGGAAAAGGTGGGGATCATCATGTCCTTCCAGACTGTAAGCTCCCTGGTGACAGGGCTTTACATAGGAAAGCTTAAGAAACTCCTGGGAAGGTATATGGGCACCTTCATATGGCTGTGCTCCATTGGGGGACTGCTGTCCCTGTACGCGAAGAACAGTCTGGCATTGACCATGCTGGGACTGGTTCTGTTTGGAATTGCCCTTGCCTCGGCAGTGGGAACCTTTAACGCGGAGGCGTGTATTGCCTGTGAGAGGGATGAGTCCCTGGCGGCAGGCTCTGTCATCATGTTCATGAGAAGCCTGGGACAGTTTTCCTCACCCCTGGTACTGGGATTTATGGCCCGGACTGCGGGAGCTTCGGATATACGCTTCCCATATGAGGGCGCGGCCCTGCTGTCTGTTGTCATGATGGGGGTGTTCTGGGTAAACGGGCTGGTGAGAAGCAGCCTGAAAAAACAGGCGGCCTGCTGAAACCAAAATTTAGCCCGGAGTCCAGCACGGGATTCGGCCCGGGGTTCAGCCCGGATTTCAGCCCAGGGTTCAGCCCGGATTTCAGCCCAGGGTTCAGCCCGGAGTTCTGCCATGATATAAAAAGCTCCCTCCATGAGAGACAGAGAAACGTGTCTTTCATAAGGGAGCTTGTTTTGTAGTTATACAGTGAACCGGGTTCCCGCTGTCACAGCTCATCCCCTGCATCCCCGTCCTCATCCATGCCTTCCGGGGGATCGGATGGTTTCAGCACCCTGGTCATAAGACCCATGGCGTACATTACGATGGGAATGAACACCAGGGAGAAGATAACCGCCATGAGATAATTCTTCGGCGCGCCCATGACAGCCAGCACAATGGCCAGAATAAACAGTCCTGCCAGCAGGACGGCCCCCAAGAGGGCAAATATACGTTTCAGTTTCATTGAACAGCTCCTTTCTGCGGCATCAGGCCTCCTCGGCCAATTCTTCCCAGCTCTGGTACAGCTTTTCCAGCTGTCCGGCTATTTCCTCTTTTTCCTTATTCAGTTCCATAAGCCGGGGCACATCGGTGTACACCTCTTCCAGGGTGAGGAGGGCGTCGATCTCGCTGTCCCTGGTCTCCAGGGCGTGAATGGACTCCTCTGTTTTTCTGAGCTCGTTCTGAATCCTGCGTATACGGGCCTGTTCTTCCTTCTGGGCTTTCCATTCCAGCTTCAGGTCGTTTGGGGAACCCTGGGACGGCCGGTCCGGGGACTGGGAGGAACCGGACACTGCGGATGTACGGCTGTTCCTGGCTGCAAACGCGGCTTCCACCACATCCTTTTTCTCCAGATAATAGTCATAGCTGCCGATATAGTTAATCAGGGACTGTCCGGTCAAGTCCAGAATTCTGGTGGCTGTGCGGTTGATGAAATACCGGTCGTGGGATACATAGAGTACAGTTCCGGTGTAACGGCACAGGGCGCTTTCCAGGATTTCCTTGGAGGTGATGTCCAGATGGTTGGTGGGCTCGTCAAGGAGCAGGAAATTGGCGTCGGAAAGCATCAGCTTGGCCAGGGAGACCCGGCCCCGCTCGCCGCCGCTTAAATCGCGGATCAACTTGAACACATCATCCCCTGTAAAGAGAAAGGACGCCAGGGTGTTGCGGATCTGGGTATTGTTCATGCTGGGATAGGTGTCCTGGATTTCGTCAAACAAGGTCTTATCCATATGAAGGACCTGGTGTTCCTGGTCGTAGTAGCCGATGTGCACCTTGGAGCCCAGACGTATCTCGCCGGCATCGGCGGGCAGCAGCTGGTTGATGATTTTAAGGAGAGTGGTCTTGCCGGTGCCGTTGTTGCCGATGATGGCCACCCGTTCCCCGCGCTTGATTTCAAAATTTACGTCTGTGAACAGGGTCTGGCTGTCAAAGGACTTGCTCAGGCCGGTAACGGTAAGCACATCCTTGCCGCTTTCCACATCCGGCTCCAGCCGGATATCCATGGAGTCGTCGATGTCTATGGGCTTTTCCAGCCGGTCGATTTTATCCAGCATCTTTTCCCGGCTCTCGGCCCTGCGGATGGATTTTTCCCGGTTAAAGGATTTAAGCTTGGCAATGACGGCCTCCTGGTGCCTGATTTCCTGCTGCTGATTTAAGTATGCCCGGATTCTGGCGTCCCGAAGCATGGCTTTTTTGTCGCTGTAGGCCGTGTAATTGCCGCTGAACACGGTCCCGGTTCCATTGTCCAGCTCCACGATTTTTGTCACCACCCGGTCCAGGAAATAGCGGTCATGGGCAACGATGATTACGCTGCCGCTGTAGGTCTTAAGGTATGTCTCCAGCCAGGCGATGGATTCCATATCCAGGTGGTTGGTGGGCTCGTCAAGGAGCAGGATGTCAGGCTTGGTCAGCAGAAGCTTGCCCAGGGATACGCGGGTTTTCTGGCCCCCGGACAGGGCGTTGATGGGCTTTGAAAATTCCTCCTCGGCAAAGCCAAGGCCCTTTAATACGCCGGTGATTTCACTGCGGCAGGCATAACCGCCCTCCAGCTCAAACTGGTGGGTCAGGCGGCTGTATTCCTCCAGCATGTTTTCTAAACCTTCGCCGGACGCGCTTTTCATATCCAGTTCCAGGGAGCGGATGCGTTCTTCCATCTGAAGGATGGGGCGCTTGACCTCCAGCAGGGCGTCGTGGATGGTGCTCTCGCTGTCCAGGTCCTGGTGCTGGGCCAGGTAGCCGATGGAGGCCCCTTTGCTCAGGGCCACGCACCCCTCGTCACAGGCCAGTTCCCCGATGATGATTTTGAGGAGAGTGGACTTGCCGGCGCCGTTGATTCCGACAATGGCTGCCTTTTCATGGTCCTCCAGGTGGAAGGAAACCTGCTTTAATATATGTTTCTCTCCAAATGATTTGCTTATATTGCTGCATGATAAAATCATGGTAAACTCCTTTAAAAACGACATATTTAGCTCTCCCAAGTATAATATACGGAGACGATTTTTTCAAGAACATATGTAAACGGTTTGACATTTTTTTGACGTGTGTTTATAATAGAACTATTAAGGTTTTGACAGAATTGCACAATGGGAAGGTGGATACATCATGGAACGCAAGGAGATTTCGAAGGCAGTCATATCCAGGCTGCCCCGTTATTACCGTTATTTAGGTGAATTAATAGAGGAAGGTGTGGAGCGCATATCCTCCAATGAGCTGAGCGCCAGAATGAAAGTGACCGCGTCTCAGATCCGTCAGGATCTGAATAATTTCGGCGGATTCGGCCAGCAGGGCTACGGTTATAATGTTAAGTACCTCTATTCAGAGATCGCCAAAATACTTGGGATTGACAGACAGCACAATGTGATCATCATCGGAGCAGGAAACCTGGGACAGGCCATTGCCAACTATACGAATTTTGAGCGCAGGGGCTTTGTTATCAGGGGAATGTTTGATATTAACCCCAAACTGATCGGCCTGGTCATCAGAGGGATTGAGATTCGCTCCGTGGATGATTTGGAAACGTTTATCAGGGAGAATGAGATTCAGATTGCTGCTCTGACCATCCCGAAGACAAAGGCGCCGGAGATTGCGGACCGCCTGGTAAACGCGGGAATCAGGGCTATCTGGAATTTTGCCCATACGGATTTGGTGGTACCGGAGGATGTGGTGGTGGAGAATGTGCACCTGTCCGAGAGCCTGATGCGTCTTTCCTACCGGGTCAGCAGCATGTATGACCTGCAGGAGGAGAAAAAGAACGCGTTAAAGTAAATGTTTAGGAAGACAGCACCATGATACTTGGAGTTGGAACAGATTTAATTGAAATCAGACGCATGGAAAAAGCCTGTAAAAAGGATTATTTTGTGGTGCGTACATTTACGGATATGGAAAGCCGGCAAGCAAAGGGGTCCGCCTCTAAGCTGGCCGGCTCTTTTGCTGTGAAGGAAGCGGTTGCCAAGGCTTTGGGGACAGGGTTTCGGACCTTCATGCCCATCGACGTGGAGGTGCTCAGGGATGATATGGGAAAACCCTATGTCCGCCTTTACAGAGGGGCCCTTAAGCGGTTTCAGGAGATGGGAATGGAGCGTCTGGAGGTGTCCATCACCAATACAAGGGAATACGCCATGGCGTTTGCAGTGGGAGAAGGAAGGATAAAGGAGGTACAGCCAAATGAGGATGCTGGTAACGGGAAAACAGATGAAGGCCATTGACGCATACACCATCCACACCATAGGAATCCCCTCCCTGGTCCTGATGGAGCGGGCAGCTCTTAAGGTGGCCCTGGCAGCGGAGCGCCTGTGGGAAAAGGGGGATGTAATCTGGGCGGTGTGCGGCACCGGCAACAACGGGGCCGACGGTGTGGCGGCAGCCAGAATGCTTCATCTAAAAGGATATCCGGTGCGTGTATTTCTGGTGGGAAATCCGGATAAGGGAACAGAGGAATTCAGGACGCAGCTTAAGATTGCAGGCAACGTGGGACTTTTCACTCTGCCGTGGCAGGAGGGGGAGAAGGAAGAATGCGGCCTTCTCATAGACGCGGTGTTCGGCGTGGGACTGAGCCGCCCTGTGGAGGGGGATTACAGGCAGTGTATCGAAATGCTTGCGTCCAAGTCCATCCGCAGCACTGTGGCGGTGGATGTGCCTTCCGGCATTCATGGGGATACGGGAACTGTCATGGGCATAGCCCTGTGGGCGGACCTGACGGTTACCTTTGGATGGGAGAAAACCGGGACAGCCCTGTATCCGGGCCGGGAGTACGCGGGCCGGGTGGAGGTGGCTGATATCGGATTTCCCGGACAGGCCCTGGAGGCGGTGAAGGAAGCAGAGGGGACGGCGGCAGGAGATTTTGCCGTTACCTACAGTGATGATGATTTGAAACGGATACCCAGGCGCCCTGCCTATTCCAACAAGGGAACCTTTGGAAAGGTGCTGATTGTGGCAGGCTCTAAGAATATGTGCGGGGCCGCCTACCTGAGCGCTTTATCCGCATACAGGACAGGGGCGGGACTGGTAAAACTGCTTACGGTGGAGGAAAACCGTCAGATTCTCCAGGAACGCCTGCCTGAGGCCATCATAGCCACCTACACCCCTGACCAGCTCATGGAGGGCAGGGATGAATTCAGGAAGATGATAGAAGCCCAGATGGAATGGGCTGACGTGGTGGTGCTGGGACCGGGACTGGGAAACGGACCCTATGTGGAATATCTGGTGGAGGATATACTGACCAGCGCGTTCGTGCCTGTCATCATTGACGCCGACGGCCTGAATGCCATAGCGGGTCATCCATATCTTACCTCCTACTATACAGAGAACATTATCGTGACGCCCCATCTGGGAGAAATGGCCCGTCTTACAGGGGAGGGAATCGATCAGATTAAGGAGAACCTGGCAGCCACGGCCCTGGAGTATGCGGGCCGCTACGGCCTTACCTGCGTGTTAAAGGACGCCGCCACTGTGACTGCGGGACGGGACGGGAACCTGTACATCAACTCCAGCGGCAACAGCGCCATGGCAAAGGCAGGCTCCGGCGACGTGCTCACAGGCATCATAGCAGGTCTGATAGCCATTGGCATGGAGGAAGAGGAGGCGGCCTGTCTGGGTGTATATCTTCATGGACGGGCAGGGGACGCGGCTGCCTCTAAAAGCGGCGCCCACAGCCTGCTGGCTTCGGAACTGGCGGATGCTGTTGGCAGTGTGATGACCATGGTGTGACGGTCATGGTGTGCGGCTGGGGTGTGACAGTCATGGTGTGCGGCTGGGGTGTGATGGCCATGGTGTGCGGCTGGGGTGTGACAGTCATGGTGTGACGGCCAGGGCGTGACAGCCAAGGTGTGACAACTGCGGTGCAGCATCCGTTCCGCCGCGCCAAATAATAAAATGAGATTGAAAATGGGCCGGAACAGAGGCCCGTGACACAGGAGGCAACAACAATGAATTCTTACAGCAGAGTTTACGCATCCATTGACCTGGATGCGGTGGAATCCAATATGAGGGCAATGAAGGACAGTCTGCCTCCTTCCGCTTCCATGATCGGGGTGGTAAAGACAGACGGGTACGGACACGGGGCAGTTCCGGTGGCCAGGGCCATTGATCCTTACGTAAAAGGGTACGCGGTGGCCACCATTGACGAGGCGATTATCCTGCGCCGCCACGGCATCCAGAAGATGATTCTGGTACTGGGCGTGACCCATGAGAGCCGTTTTGAGGATCTGGTCCGGTACGATATACGCCCTGCCATGTTCCGGTATGAGGAGGCGGGGAAATTGTCTGAAACAGCTGTAAAGAACGGCGCCAGGGCAAACATCCATCTGGCGGTGGATACGGGCATGAGCCGGATTGGAATGACGCCGGATGAGGCGTCGGCAGACGAGGCGGCCCGTATATCCAGGCTTCCCGGAATATGCATTGAGGGTATGTTTACCCATTTTGCCAGGGCAGACGAGGCGGACAAGGCATTTTATGAGGCACAGTATAAGAAATACAGGGAATTCTGTGAAATGCTCTGCAGCCGTGGGGTGGATATCCCGATCCGCCACTGCTCCAACAGCGCCGGTATTGTGGAGGGGCTGGACTCCAACGGACTGGATATGGTGCGCGCCGGAATCTCTATTTACGGCCTGTACCCATCAGACGAGGTGGCCCGGGACAGGGTGAAGCTGGTTCCTGCCATGGAGCTTAAGAGCTTTATCACATACATAAAGACCATTGGGCCGGGTACGGCTGTGAGCTATGGGGGTACCTTTGTGGCGGACCGTCCCATGCGTGTGGCCACCATTCCCGTGGGATACGGGGACGGCTACCTGCGCAGTCTCTCCAACAAGGGAGCGGTGCTTATCCGGGGAAAACGGGCAGAGATCCTTGGCAGGATATGCATGGACCAGTTTATGGCAGATGTCACAGACATCCCGGAGGCAGAGGAAGGCGACCAGGTGACTCTCATTGGAAGGGATGGGGAGGAATGCATCACGGTGGAGGAGTTAGCTGCCTTAAGCGGCGGTTTTCACTATGAGATTATCTGCCAAATCGGCAAACGGGTTCCAAGAGTCTACCTGCGGGACGGGAAGGCCATTGGGAAAAAGGATTACTTTAATGATATTTACGAGGGCTTTGGATATATGTAAAAGCCTACCAGGCTCAAAGAGAACGTCTGATTCATATGTTATTAGTGTGGCGTAAAGCCGGCCGGATGCACCAGTGTATCCCGGCTATGTATACACAGGTCAAAAATGTCAATACTAAGGTTGAATAAATTGACGGAGTGTGAACGATGTGATTATCAGACGTGGAGATATTTATTATGCAGATTTGCGGCCGGTGGTGGGTTCGGAACAGGGGGGAGTGCGCCCTGTGCTGATTATCCAGAATGACGTGGGAAACAAGCACAGCCCCACGGTCATATGTGCGGCCATTACATCCAGGATGAACAAAGCCAAGCTGCCCACCCATGTGGAGCTGCCCACCAGGCGCTGTGCCATGATTAAGGATTCGGTCATTCTCCTGGAACAGCTGCGCACCATTGACAAGCAGAGACTGAAGGAGAAAATCTGCCACATTGACGAGGAGCTTCAGCAGAAGGTGGATGAGGCCCTTATGATTAGCCTGGAACTGCGTACATAAGCAGGCGGGGGACCCGTGAGCGGGAACCAAGAGCAGGAGCATAAGGCACCATTGACGAAATATGAGAAAAATGATATGATAAGCAGAGTTATGCCGTATTTTAGGGGTATAGCTCTGTTTTTTTGGCAGGGCCCGACGGTTATGGTGTTTCATGAGTATGAAAGGAGTCTTTTTGTCATTATGGACGATGGTTATCCACCTGTCAGTATCCTCATATTGATAGGATTTATTCTTCTGGAGGCAGTGTTTTACGGTTTTGGTTCGGCAATACAGAATGTGAACGAAGGGAAGCTGGAAGAGGAGGCGGCCGGGGGGAATAAGAAGGCCGCGCGTCTGTTAGAGATAGTGAACCGTCCCGTGCGGTTCGTCCATACCATCCAGGTCACCACCCATCTGATGGGTATGATTATAGGAGCGGCGATCCTTCCTGCCATGATTGGCATGGTGGAGCGCAGGTTCCTTTTGGGAAAGGTACTGGCCTGGGTAGATCCGGCCCAGGTGATGGCGGCAGCGGGCACGCCCTGGTACAGGAATCCGTCCTGGTGGCAGTGGGCAGGGATTCTGGCCCTGGTCACCATATTTGTCCTGGTGCTGGTTATCAGCTTCGGCATCATCATACCTAAACGTCTGGCGGCCAAGGAGCCTGAGAAGTGGGGATACCATATGCTTCCGGTGGTGCTCTTTTTCGCGGGGCTATTCCTGCCCCTGACACGCCTGATTACGTTGATTTCTTCCCTGGTGCTTAAGCTCTTCGGGGTGGACCTGGCGGATGACGACGGCAACGTGACAGAGGAAGATATCATGTCTATGGTGAATGAAGGCCATGAACAGGGTGTCCTGGAAGCGGATGAGACAGAGATGATAACCAATATCTTTGAGCTGGGAGACAAGGAAGCCGCGGATATCATGACGCACCGCACCAACATGACGGTTCTGGACGGCAGCATGAGCCTTAAGGAGGCAGTGGATTTTATCCTGAATGAAGGCGTGAATACCCGGTACCCTGTATACGGAGAGGACATAGATGATATCATCGGCATACTCCACATGCGCGATGCCATGACCTTTGCGGAAAAGGAAGAGAACAAGGACAGGATGGTTATGGACATTCCCGGCCTTTTAAGGGAAGCCAATTTTATACCTGAGACAAGGAACATCGACACCCTTTTCAAGGAGATGCAGTCCCGCAAGATTCACATGGAAATCGTGGTGGATGAGTACGGACAGACAGCAGGCCTTCTCACCATGGAGGACATACTGGAAGAAATCGTAGGCAACATCATGGATGAATACGATGAGGAAGAGGATTTCATACAGGCCATGGAGGATGGCACTTTTGTCATGAGCGGCCTTACGCCCTTGGAAGATGTGATGGAAACCCTGGATATTGAACTGCCTGAGGAGGACAGCGACACCTACGATACCCTGAATGGATATCTGGTCTCACGGCTGGACCGCATCCCTCAGGAAGGGGAGAACCCCCAGGTGGAGTTCGGCGGCTGGCTCTTTGAAGTGGAGCGGGCCGGCAATAAGATGATAGAGAGCGTCCGGGTCGTGCCTGTGCCAGAAAGCGGGAAGGCTGCGGACCGCGGGAAAGATTCGGTGGAAGAGAAATATGATGCAGTTAATAGAGAGTACGAAGGAGATGTTTCGTGACAGCAGATTTTTAAGGAAGGCGCTGATGATTGCCTGTCCCGTGGCTCTGCAGGGAATGCTCAACACAGTGGTAAACCTGGTGGATACCCTGATGATTGGCACCATGGGGGCCACCGCCATAGCGGCAGTGGGACTGGCCAATAAGTTCTTCTTTGTTTTTTCGCTTCTGGTATTCGGAATTGTCAGCGGAAGCGGCGTGCTGGCGGCCCAGTTCTGGGGAAACGGTGATTTGAGGAGCATACGGAAGGTCCTGGGGCTTTCCATACTTCTGGCTCTGACAGGGGCCTTGTTCTTCGTTGTGCCGGCCCTTGTTTCCCCACAATCCGTCATGCGCATATTCACCACCAGCCATGACAGCGTGGAGCTGGGGTCAAAGTATTTGAAAATAGCGGTATTAACCTACCCCTTTCTGGCCATGACCAATGTGTATGTGGCCATACTCAGGGCGGTGAACAAGGTCATTTTCCCTGTCATAAGCAGCTGCATAGCAATCGTGATTAATATATGCCTGAACTATGTGCTGATTTTCGGCAAGCTGGGTATGCCTGCCATGGGAGTGTCGGGTGCGGCTGTGGCCACCCTGATAGCAAGGATAATTGAAATTGTGCTGATTCTGGGGTATGTGTACGGAAAAAGGCTTCCGGTGGCCTGCGGCCTTCAGGATTTGTTTGGCTGGAGCAGACTGTTTGTCAGCCGGTTTTTCGGCACATCAGCCCCTGTCATTGCCAATGAGTTCATGTGGGGGCTGGGCACCACCATGTATTCTCTGGCATACGGGCGCATGGGGGACGAGGCAGTGGCGGCCATCACCATTGCCACCACCATACAGGATATACTGGTGGTATTGTTCCAGGGCCTGAGCGCGGCCACTGCCGTTATCCTGGGCAATGAGCTGGGGGCAGGCCATCTCAAGCGGGCGGAGAAGTATGCGGTGCATTTCTTCATCCTCCAGTTCATTGCCACGGTAGGCGTGGCAGTGGTGCTGATTGGCATTCGCTGGCCCATCATCGGCCTTTACAACATTACGCCTGAGGTGGCCCGGGACGTAAGCCTGTGCATCCTGATTTTTGCGGCCTACATGCCGGCCAAGATGTTCAATTATGTCAATGTGGTGGGTGTGCTGAGAAGCGGCGGCGATACCAAGATGTGTCTGTTCCTTGATACCAGCGGCGTGTGGTTCATCGGCGTACCGCTGGCGTTTTTGGGAGCCCTGGTGTGGAGGCTGCCTATCTATACAGTGTATGCCCTGGTTATGACGGAAGAGGTATATAAGGCTGTTCTGGGATATATACGGTACAGGCAGAAGAAGTGGCTCAGGAACCTGGCTTCAGATGTGGGGTGAGTCTGGCAGACAGGGGCTGGGCAAAAGGGTCTGCCGGCCGAAGAATTTTTCTTGCCATATAAAAAAAATCGTGTTAATATAGAAAAGATGTGTATAAAATACAGCAGAAGGCTGTATTTGAACGTATAAACCATATATAAACCATAAAAGAAGAAACAGGAAAGGGTGTTTACCAATGTCAGGACATTCAAAGTTTGCCAACATTAAACATAAGAAAGAGCGCAACGACGCTGCCAAGGGCAAAATCTTCACTGTCATCGGCCGTGAGATTGCAGTCGCTGTAAAAGAGGGCGGGGCAGATCCGGCCAATAACAGTAAACTGAGGGACGTCATCGCCAAGGCAAAGGCCAACAACATGCCCAATGATACCATTGACCGCGGCATCAAGAAGGCGGCAGGCGATGCCAATTCCGTAAACTACGAGACCCTCACATACGAGGGATACGGCCCCAACGGCGTAGCTATCATCGTAGATACACTGACCGACAATAAGAACCGTACGGCTGCCAATGTGAGGAGCGCCTTTACAAAGGGCGGCGGCAACGTAGGCACACCGGGAAGCGTGTCCTATATGTTTGACAAAAAGGGACAGATCATCATTGACAAGGAAGAGTGCGACATGGATCCGGATGAGCTGATGATGCTTGCCCTGGATGCAGGAGCAGAGGATTTCTCCGAGGAGGAGGACAGCTACGAGGTCGTTACGGCGCCTGAGGATTTCAGCGCGGTGCGCGAGGCACTGGAGGCCCAGAGCATTCCCATGATGCAGGCGGATGTGACCATGATTCCCCAGACATGGGTGGAGCTGACCGATGAGGATGATATCAAGAAGTTAAACCGTACACTGGATTTGCTGGATGAGGATGACGATGTCCAGGCTGTGTACCATAACTGGGATGAATAAACAAGGGCATTGCCCAAATGGAGCACGGCTGGGTTAGAGGGTTGTGCTGTATTGGGGCCATGGAATGGGAAGTCCCCTGCGGCAGATTTACCACAATCTGCAGCAGGGGATTTTTTGTCATAGAAAAGCGGACATGAGTTTTTTACGGTACTATTAAGCTGAGCAGGATTACCAGAACCAGGGAACAGAGAGAGAGGAATGCGGTGATGAACGTCCATGTTTTCAGCGTTTGGCCTTCCGTCATGTTCAGATATTTGCAGACCAGCCAGAAGCCGCTGTCGTTTACATGGGAAGCAGCCACTGAACCAGCGGCAATCGCCAATACAACCAGGGCTCTCTGCATTTCCGATACAGGGGAAATAGCGAGCAAAGGGCTGACAATACCGGCGGCTGTTATCATGGCTACCATGCCGCTGCCCTGGCTGACTCTTATAAATACAGCAACCAGATACCCCAAAATAATAGGTGGAAGGCCGATGGTCTCCACGGATTGTGCTATAACATCTCCTACGCCGCTGTCCAAAAGTATCTGCTTAAACACACCTCCGGCTCCGGTTACCAGAATGATCAAACCCACGGGCAGGAATGCTTTAGAGGATATTTCGTACAGATCTTCTTTGTGAAAGCCTCTGCGCTTGCCGAGAATGTAAAATGAAAGCAATACAGCTATCAGCAAAGCAATGTAGGATGTACCTAAGAATTTTGCGGCCTGTGTAAAGAAACTGTCTGCCAGGATTCCCTCATTGACCAGGGCATCCACGCCTGTATTGACCAGGATTAGGAGGATGGGAACTGCAATGATAAGGATTACACTGGAAAAAGAAGGCAGGTTTTCATCGTTTGACTCTTCGGGAATCATGTAATCCGGCACAGGGATAAAAAGGTGCTTATCAATGTATTTAATTGAATAAAGATAACCCACCAGTGTAAGGGGAATGGAAATAATGATTCCAAAAAAGATGACCCACCCTACATTTGCGTCTAATGCGCTGCATGTTGCTACCGGACCCGGTGTGGGAGGCACAAATGCATTGGTCAGACATAAAGAAATAATCAGGGGAAATGCAAATGTTGCGACGGAGCGTTTTGTTTTGTATGCCACTGCATAAATCAGAGGCAGCAGGATAATGAACCCAACATCGAAAAAAACAGGGATCGCAATAATGAATCCAGTGACAGCAAAAGCAAGCGGGGCATGCTTCTCACCGAAGAAACGGATCATGCTTTTAGCCAGGGCCTGAGCGCCGCCGGATGCCTCCAGCATCTGGCCGAACACGGCTCCCAGTCCCACTATGATGGCCACTGTGCCGAGAGTACCTCCCATACCGTTTTGAATACTTGCCGTAATGTCTGTTAATGGCATTCCGGCTGCCACACCCACCGCGATGGAAGCGATTAAGAGCGCGATAAACGCATGGAGTTTGCACTTTAATACCAGAAGCAGCAGGAAAGCAATTCCTAAAACCACAATTAAAACCATAACCATTTTTTCACCCAATAATTCCTTTCTTTTGTTTTCTTTGCAGAGATGAAATATACAAAAAACTGCCAGTTTTATGTAATATAATAAAGCAAATTTCATGCCAGATTTGCAAAACCAAACTATTTTCAGAAAACATGATGGATTTATGTTATTTTATGTGATTTATGCCGATTTGTTTTAATATGGGCAAGATGGATGCGGAATACGATATGACACATTTTGTTTCAACTATATAGCTCGAATAAAACGATTTGTTCTATATCTGAGTTCTGTTTTAGATTTACAGGATACAGATGTGTTCTGCGGTATATGCATGAGAAAGAAGGAAAGTGATACATATGATAAAAATAGCACTGGCTGTTCCTTACAAGGGTTTTATTGAGAACGCTTACCAGATTTTCAGACAACATAATGAATTTTACAGAGCGGTTGATCAGGAAAACTATGAGATGGAGGAGGTTATTGTCACCAGTGAAAATGTGAACCAGATTAAGATTGAGGCCGACATAGTACTCACCAGAGGACTTCTCGCTGAAATCCTGGCCAGTTTGTCAAAAAATATCCCGGTAGTGGAAATTACGGTTCCGGCTGCGGATATTCTGAGGACCATACGCAATTGCGTTGAGCATTACGGAAAACAAAAAATCGGAATCATAGCAGCCGGCAACATGCTTGACGGCATTACAGAGCTTTCGGATTTAAGCGAGGCTCCTATCAGGACCTTTGTTTTGACACCTGACTGGAATAATGAAATGCTGGTGAAACGTGCTGTGTCAGAGGGGTGCAAGGTGATATTGGGAGGAGTAAATACCTGCCGTTATGCTGCGGAGAATCATGTATCCTTTATGATGATCCAAACCAGCCAGGAAGCGTTTTGGAACGCGCTGTCCGACGTCAAACGCACCTGGTCCATTTTCCGGAAGGAACAGGAGAAAGCCCTTCGCCTGCAGGCTTTGCTGGACATATCACACGATGGCATTCTGCTGATTGACCCTGATTTTAAGCTTACAGCCATGAACAGGAAAGCGCAGTCTGTCCTTGGAATAGACGGGGAGCACCTGCCCGTTGACGCCCTGTCCCTTGGAGGGGAGCTTAAGGATGTACTGGCAGGCGATGAAGAATATGTGAACCGCCTTGTCCAATATGGCAGCAATATGCTGAATGTAAGTAAAAACGTTCTGAAAATCCAATCATCCATCTGCGGGTATGTGGTCAATGTGCAGGCAGTGAAAGAAATCCAGAGCATGGAGCATGACATCCGAAAACGGATCTGTAAAAGGGGCCATATTGCCCGCTACAGGTTTGACGATATCACGGGAGAGTCGCCGGTTATGATATCGACTGTGGAGACGGCAAGAAGATACAGCCGGACGTCCTCCAATATTCTTCTGATTGGACAAAGCGGAACAGGAAAAGAGATGTTCGCTCAAAGCATCCATAATGACAGCCAGCGCAGGCGGATGCCCTTTGTGGCTGTTAATTGTGCTGCTATTCCGGAACAGCTTCTGGAAAGCGAGCTGTTCGGTTATGTACCGGGGGCTTTTACAGGAGCGCACAGGGACGGAAAGGCGGGACTTTTTGAGCTGGCCCACAAAGGAACCCTTTTTTTGGACGAAATCGGAGAGATTTCACTGCCGCTGCAGGCGAAACTACTGCGGGTTCTTCAGGAGAGGGAGATTATGCGGGTCGGGGGAGATTCTGTCATTCCCGTGGATATCCGCATCCTGGCGGCTACCAACCAGAATCTGGAGCAGCTGGCGGCTGAGCGTCAGTTTCGGGAGGATTTATTGTACCGCCTGGATGTGCTGCGGATCAATATTCCCTCTCTGAACCAGCGCAGGGAGGATATTTCTCTGCTTGCGGATTCCTATATGAAACGCGCGTTTCCTGATATACGGATAACAGATGAAGCAAAAGCATACTTAGAGCAGATGGACTGGCCCGGTAATGTGCGGCAGCTTTTTAATTTTTGCGAACGCCTTGCAGTGCTCTGCAACGGTTTTGCGGTGGATGCAGACCTTGTGGCCGCTGTATCCTTACAGGGAGGAATCCCGCTCGGGACAGGTTCAGTCCTCTCTGATGAGGAGGACGAACAGCGTATTATTACTAAGACCCTTGCATCCTGCCATTACCATAAGGGCAACACAGCCAAAGCTCTTGGCATCAGCCGTTCCACGCTTTGGCGCAAGCTGCGGGAATATGGAATCAGGACATGAGACAATACTAAGTAATCCAGCCGGATTTTTTCTGGGAGAAAATCCGGCTGGATATTTGTTTTTTTCCTGAGGCTTTCTGATAATAACAGGAATATGGTTTTTTTATATTATTTCCGTTTAGTTGGACACCACCAGCGTCTTCAGCCCATCCGTTGCGTTTGGGGCATTGAAGATATACAGAGTGTAGGATGTATTGGCGCTCATGTTGGCGGAGGTGGTTGCCACTGAGGTGTTGGGATAGGAGCCGGTCCTGGAGATGTAGAGCTGGTACCACCCCGGATAGAAGCTGGTGTAAGGGGTCACTTCCCTGTAGCGTACATTGCTGAACGCAGTATAGGAGGAGTTCTGGTTGCCGATGGATACGTCGAAGGGCCCCAGGTTCAGCGAAAGGTTGCAGGTCCGCAGACAGCTGGTGCCGGAAGGCGCGTTGCAGGAGATGTCGGATATTTCCATGATGTCCAGGCCGCTTGCCGTATTGATGATGGCAATGGTCATGGAGGCGGAGGCGCGTACCTGCACGGTCTTCTGGATGTACACATAGCCGTTGGCTCCTGACACGGTGACGGTCTGGGTGCCGGAGGCAGACTGGACGTAGCCTGTTATGTCCCCATTCCCCAGGCCGCTTGCCACCATCCAGTTGCCCAGGTACACGTAAAAGGGCTGGTACCCGGTGGAAGCATTGAGGATGCGCACCCTGCCGAAGCTGGTGGCGGTGCAGTTGTAGCATGGGAAGGTGACGCCGGGAATCACGGTGACAGAACCGCTGTTGCCGGGGAAAATAGGCCGGAAGATAGGCGGAAAGCCGGGACGGTTGCCGCTGTCCACAGGGCCGCCTTCACCTGGATTGGGAAGAGGTATGACCGGGACATTGGCGCCGTTATTCTGATTGCCGCCGCTGTCCACAGGACCGCCCTCGCCCGGATTGGGAAGAGGAGTAACGGGAACATCGGCCTCCCCCAGCTCTGCCGTGGTCAGGAGGGTGTCCGGATACTCATTCATTCTGTCTGTATGATAGGACTGATTGTTCATAGAGACCTCGCAAAAGATTGATTCACTATAGTCTATTCATATGGAAGAAGGAATGTGTATGTTTTTGAAAAAAAGGGAACTGCATTTTTGGCAGGCTGATGCATATAATAAAAGGAACCAGTGTATCAGGAGCGTGGGCGTATGTCATGGGAACCAAAGAAAACAGCCGTATCCGCACTGGGGCTGCCCCGGGACGTGATTCTGGGGGATGTGCTTATAAGCTTTGTGGGCAGGAGCCAGGTGAATGTGGAAAATTACAGGAGCATCCTGATTTACACGGATACCCTGATTAAGCTCCAGGCCAGGAACTGCAAGGTGGTGATTCACGGAGCCCGCTTAAAGATTGATTATTATACGGCGGAGGAGATGAAGATAACCGGCCAGGTCGGTTCTTTGGAATTTGAAACATAAATCAAAGGAGGGGCCTGTTTGATTGAATGGCTGTTACATAATTGGGAAGGATATGTAAGACTCCGTCTTCACGGCTATTCACCGGAACGTTTCCTGAATCTCTGCAATGCCAGGGGTCTGGAGGTATGGGGACTGATATGCAACCGGGACGGGGATTATGAGTTTTTTATGACTGTGGAAGGATACCGCCGGGTGAAGCCCCTGGTGCGCAAGGCACAGGTAAGGCTGCACATTACCGGCCGTTTCGGCCTCCCATTTTTTATTTACAGGCACAGGAAGCGCTGGTATTACGGTGCCGGAATCATGGCCTTTTTCCTGGTGCTTTACGTCATGTCCCTGTTTATCTGGGATATCCAGTTTGAGGGTAATTACAGGTATACCTACGATACTCTGGTCCGTTTTCTGGACACCCAGGACATTGATTACGGCATGCTAAAGGCCAGGATTAACTGCGAGGATCTGGAAGCCTCCATGCGCACAAGCTTTCCCGAGATAACCTGGGTGTCTGCCCGTGTTTCCGGCACAAGGCTGCTCATCCACATCAAGGAAAACGAGGTGCTGTCCACTATCCCTGAGAAGGACGAGACACCCTGCGACATTGTGGCGTCCCAGCCCGGAATCATCACCTCCATGGTGGTGCGCCAGGGGGTTGCCCAGGTCTGTGTGGGGGACCAGGTGGAGGAGGGACAGGTACTGGTCAGCGGCCGGGTACCCATTATCGGTGACAACGAGGAGGAGATCAATGCCTACATGGTTCACGCGGATGCGGATATTGTGGCCAGAACCGTCAAACAATATGAGAAAACATTTCCTCTGCTGCATCAGGAACGTGTCCATACGGGGCGCAGGCGGAGAGGGTGGTACATGAAGGCCGGGGCCTGGTCCTTTACCTTCCTGACCCCGGTAAGGGGACAGGGGGAGTGGGATTATTCCATGGAGGAAAAACAGCTGAGGCTGTTTTCCAATTTCTATCTTCCTGTCTATATAGGCGCCATACAGGGCCGGGAAATGGCTGCTTATGAGAGAAATTACAGGGAGGATGAGTTAAAGGAGCTGTCTAAAGCCATAAATTACCAATTTGTCAAAAATTTAGAGGAAAAGGGGGTACAAATTCTTGAAAATAATGATAGAATAGAAACAAGTGTTTCTGAATGCCGTCTGACAGGTGAACTCGTCACAGAGGAATCCATTGTTAAGACACAGCCGGCAGCGGAGCCTGATATGAATTCCGGCGGAGAGCCGGGAGAAAAACCAGAGGAGACAATAACTGCTGAATGAGTGTAATTGAGACAATGATTGACATTCCCGCAGAGCATGAGCGGAATGTCTGCGGACAATTTGACACCTACTTAAAGAAGATAGAGCGCACCCTGCATGTGACCATGATTGCCAGGGACGGCGAAATAAAAATTATCGGACCAGAGAAAACTATAGGCCAGGCAAAAAGCGTGTTCAACAACCTGATTGAACTGTCCAAGAGGGGCAATACCATTACGGAACAAAACGTGGATTATGCCCTGTCCCTGTCTTTTACGGAGAATGACGGGCAGATTCTGGAGATTGACAAGGATATCATATGCCGGACCATATCCGGCAAGCCGGTAAAGCCAAAGACGCTGGGGCAGAAGCATTATGTGGATGCTATCCGCAAGAAGATGATTGTGTTCGGCATCGGACCGGCCGGCACGGGAAAGACATACCTTGCCATGGCCATGGCCATCCAGGCCTTTAAGAACGGCGAGGTGGGGCGCATTATCCTTACCAGGCCGGCCATTGAGGCCGGAGAAAAGCTGGGATTCCTGCCGGGCGATCTCCAGAGCAAGATTGACCCGTATCTGCGTCCTCTTTATGACGCCCTGTACCAGATTATGGGGGCGGAAAGCTATCTCCACAATTCGGAGAAGGGGCTTATTGAGGTGGCGCCCCTGGCCTATATGAGAGGAAGAACCCTGGACAACGCCTACATTATCCTGGATGAGGCCCAGAACACCACCCCGGCCCAGATGAAGATGTTCCTGACCAGAATCGGTTTTGGTTCCAAGGTCATCATAACAGGAGACCAGACCCAGAAGGACCTTCCGGGAGACGCTGTTTCCGGTCTGGACACTGCCCTTAAGGTGCTGAAACGGATTGACGACATCGGGTTCTGCTACCTGACCAGTTCCGACGTGGTGCGTCATCCGCTGGTGCAGAAAATTGTACAGGCCTATGAGACATATGAACAAAAGAATACCCCGCCTGCAGGACGGCGCAGGATACGGGAGCGGAATTAATCCGCCAAGGAGAAGTGAGTATGACCATTTCAATTGAATACGAAGCAGAAAAGGTACTGGATTTGCCCTACCGGGAAATCATCGAGGACACTGTGCTGGCTGCCCTGGATTATGAGGGCTGTCCCTATGAGGCAGAGGTCAATGTCATTCTTACGGACAATGACGCCATACAGGAAATCAACCGGGAGCACCGTCAGATTGACGCTCCCACGGACGTGCTGTCCTTTCCTATGGTGGATTATGAGTCGCCATCGGATTTTGACCATGTGGAGGAGGCTGTGGAGGATTACTTCAATCCTGAAACCGGAGAGCTGATGCTGGGGGATATTGTGATTTCCGTGGATAAGGTGGAGGAACAGGCTGAGAAATACGGCCATTCCCAGACCAGGGAGCTGGCCTTCCTGACAGCCCACAGCATGCTCCACCTGTTTGGTTACGACCATATGGAGGACGGCGAGCGGCTGGTGATGGAGGAAAAGCAGAAAGAGATACTGGAAACCAGGGGGTATACAAGATGAGAAACGGGTTCAGATGGATGGCAATCGGTTTAACGGCAGGACTGACGGCAGCAGTCCTTTTGACGGGCTGCGCCAGGGAAGCCAGCGTGGAAGCAACCACGGTTCAGGAGCCTCCTGCCACCACTGAGGCCGCTGAACCCGATATCATCATCCGGTCTGACCCGGAGACAAAAAAGGAGGACACCGGAAACCTGCCGGCATTTTATCTTCCTGAGGAACGGACAGAGGAAAACGGTATGATTCGCAGCTATCTGACCGGCCAGATGGTGGAAACCGCCAAGGGAAACCGCCGGCCCGCGGCTGTGATGATGAGCAATGACAAGGAAGCCAGGCCCCAGTACGGCATTAACAGGGCGGGGGTGGTCTATGAGGCGCCGGTGGAGGGAGGCATGAACCGGTACATGGCCCTGATAGAGGATTACGACGGTCTGGAACGCATTGGTTCCGTGCGCAGCTGCCGGACCTACTACACCTATTTTGCCAGGGAGTTTGACGCTGTCTATGTACACTTTGGACAGAGCACCTTTGCCAAGCCTTACCTGAAAAATGTGGACCATATCAACGGTCTGGACGCCATCGGCGATCTGGCCTTTTACCGCACAAAGGACAAGAAATCGCCTCATAATGCATATACCAGCGGGGACAGGATTACGGCCTCCATAGAGAAGCTGGGGTACACCCAGTCTTACGCCCCGTCCTACAAGGGCCATTATCTTTTTGCCAGGGACGGCAGGGAGGCATCCCTGACAGAGCGTCCGGGAGTCATGGACGCAGGCACGGCAAAGACCGGATATATCATGAACCAGGCATACTTTGTGTACGACCCTTCGGACGGGCTTTACCACCGTTACCAGTACGGCGGCATCCATCAGGGGGATGAAGGGCCTGTTGCGGTGAAAAATGTGATTTTCCAGTACTGCCAGACCGGTCATTACGCCACCACGGATTATCTGGATATCAATGTACATACTACGGAATGCGGGTATTTTATGACTGACGGCAAAGCGATTCCTATTAACTGGGAAAAGGACGGAGAATTCGGTCCCACCCGTTACTTCGATGCCAACCACGATGAAGTTGTGCTGAATCAGGGAAAGACATGGGTCTGCATCATTCCCACCAGGGACTTTGCCAAGTCGGAAATTATCGGAAATGAGGATACACAGTAATAAACATGAATCCAAGGACAAGCAGGAAAAAAACCAGGAAACAGAAAGCAGCTAATTTTGTCATACAGGGAAGCATCCTGGCCATGGCCGGTATCGTGGTACGCATTATCGGCATGCTTTACAGGATGCCCCTTAACGATATTATCGGAAAACAGGGAAACGGATATTATACGTCAGCCTTCAACGTGTATAATATCCTCCTTATATTATCCTCCTACAGCATGCCGGTGGCAGTGTCGAAGATGATATCTGCCCGGCTGGCAAGGGGGGAGCACAGAAACTGCAGCCGCATCTTAAAAGCGGCTCTTATTTATGCTACGGCAGTGGGAGGCATAGCGGCGGTGGTTCTGTGGTTTGGGGCGGATTTGTTCGCACAACTCATCAAGACGCCTTTCAGCCGGTACGCCTTAAAGACCCTGGCGCCCACCATCTGGATCATGGCATATCTGGGCGTGCTCAGAGGATATTTCCAGGGGACGGGCACCATGGTGCCAACGGCCGTATCACAGATTTTAGAACAGATTGTCAACGCGGTGGTCAGCGTGGTCGCAGCCGGAATTCTCTTTGGCGTGGGTACGTCCATTAATGCTGCCCAGGGGGCAAAGGATTATTCCTATGCGCTGGGGGCTGCGGGCGGCACCATCGGCACCGGGGCAGGAGCGCTCACGGCTTTTCTGTTTTTTATATGCCTTACCGCATCCAAAGGGCGGGAGAGAAGGCAGATGGTCCGGGAGGATGTGTCGGGGAGGACGGAGAGCTACCGCCGGATATTTTATGTGCTCACCATTACCGTGCTGCCCATTGTCATCAGCAGCGGCATCTACAACTGCTCCAATGTGGTGGACAATTACCTGTTCGGCCAGGGCATGGACAAGCTGGGGTATATGGAGGATTCCATTGCCACCTACTGGGGCGTGCTGGGACAGTACCAGCTGCTCTTTAATATACCGGTGGCTGTTTCCAACGCCCTTTCATCCTCTCTGATACCGTCCCTCACAAGGGCAGTTGCAAACAGGAACAGAAAGGAGAAGCTGGAGCGGATTGCAACCTCCATCCGTTTTTCCCTGCTGATTGCCATTCCGGCAGCAGTGGGAATTACGGTGTTGGCTAAGCCGGTCTGCAACCTGCTGTTTATCAGTGAGGACAATACCATGCTGATACGGCTCTCCATGGCTGGTTCCCTGGCCGTGGTATTCTACTCCCTGTCAACTGTTACAAACGCTGTCCTCCAGGGCCTGAACCACATGGATGTGCCCATACGCCATGCCGTCATTGCCCTGGTCATTCATGTGGCGGTGCTGGAAGTGTTCCTTATGGTATTTAAGATGGGAATTTACAGTGTGGTGTTTGCCAATATTATATTTGCCCTTGTGATGTGTCTGTTAAATGGACATGCCATTGCCAGGTTTGCCAGATACAGGCAGGAATATAAGAGAACGCTCATCCTGCCCACAATATGCGCCGGCTTCATGGGAGCGGCCGCTTATGGGGTATACAGAGGCATTTACGCCCTGCTTCCCGACCAGCTGATGAGGGGCAGGATGGGTATGGCCATTGTGGTGTTCCCCTCGGTGGCAGTGGCCATCCTGGTCTATGCCGTGCTCCTTGTAAGGTTCAGGGCAGTGGAGGAGGAAGAGCTTAAGGGAATGCCGGGAGGAAGGAGACTGGTCCGTCTTTTGAACCGGTTCCGGCTTCTGGGATAAGCGACAAAAGGGCGTGTTTGTTGTATTTATCAGGAAAAATTTGAGAATGCATGATTAAAACAGAATAAGAAAGCAGATACTAACCTTAAAGCGGCGTCCGGCGCCATGCTGACCGGCATGGCGGGGCCTGGGCCGGCGAGGAGGTTAGTGCATGAAGAAGTTATTATACTGCTTTGCCCTGTTTGCAGTCACATCCATTGTGTGTCTCATTGTTGCGTATGGAATTACCCGGTATAGCGTCAGGCAGGAACAGGCAGTTCCCAATACGGTCATTGAGACGGAGACAGTCAACGATGTGGATGACAGGGCCGCCATGAACCAGGAACAGGTAAAGCCAATACTGGAAAGCGTTTCTCCGGCAGAAGAATACTATCTTGTGTCGGAGTCCGGCTTTCTCCTGGTATTCTGCAGCGACCGCAGCACCATCTGCCTCTATACCCATATTCCTGTCACGGATTTTCCGGAAAAGGAGAGGGAGAAGCTGATGGAGGGCATATGGTTTCCGTCTATGATGGATGTATACCATTATTTGGAATCGTATACAAGCTGATGAGATCCGGCTATGCGGCGGTCGGATTGTCTGTTTCATTTTTACGGATGAAGAATAGAGGTATCCATCTGTGGAAGCAGATTAATACATGAAAGTAAAGTGATATATGGAAGCAAAGTAATACATGGAAGCAAAGTAATACGTGAGGCAGGGGTTAAAAGGGACCGGATTTCCGCACTGGGAATCCGGTCCTTTCTGCGAATACCAGGATTTGAGGCGGCTGTTTGGGCGGGCTTTTGGCAGTCCGGCGCCGTAAATAACAGGAAACAGTTGAAATGTGGCAGAAAAACATATAAAATGGGGTGTAAACTTAAGAGCATTAAGAGCAGGATAAGGAGCTTTGGAACAATCATGAGAAAACGAATCGTCATCATAGGAGGCGGGGCCTCGGGACTGACTGCGGCTATTGGCGGGGCCAGGAACGGGGCCCATGTGACCATTGTGGAGCACATGGACCGGGTGGGAAAGAAAATCCTGTCCACGGGCAACGGCAGGTGCAACCTGACCAATCTGCGGATGGAGGCGGACTGTTACCGCTGCGGCCGGAAGGAGTTTCCCATGGAAGTTATCCGGGGCTTTGGGGTGGATGAGACCCTGGCTTTTTTTAAAGGTCTTGGAATAGAGCCAAAGGACAGAAACGGATATATTTATCCCAATTCGGACCAGGCATCGGCTGTGTTAGACGTGCTCCGCAGCGAGGTGGAGCGACTGGGCGTGGCGGTGCTTCTTTCGTGCCGTGTGGAGAAGATAGAGCCGGCGGCCGGCGGCGGTCACGTCTGTTATAAAGTGTATACAGACCAGGGCATACTGGACGCGGACGCAGTGATTCTGGCAGCCGGCTCCAAGGCAGCTCCGTCCACCGGTTCAGACGGAAGCGGCTATGAGCTGGCAGGGAGACTGGGACACCGGGTGATTAAACCCCTTCCCGCCCTGGTGCAGCTGCGGTGCCAGGGAAACCTGTACCGGCAGATGGCGGGTATCCGTACGGAGGCCGGGGTAAAGCTCATGGCGGCCGGTGAACTGCTGGCCCGGGACAGGGGAGAGCTGCAGCTGACAGATTACGGCCTGTCCGGCATCCCTGTATTCCAGGTCAGCCGGTTTGCGGCCAGGGCCCTGGACCAGGGTAAGAGGGTCACAGCCCTGGTGGACTTTATGCCGTCCTGGGATGACGGTGAGGCCTTTGGCCTGCTTAAAAAGCGCGCGTCTCTTCTGGGCCATAAGACGGTGGAGGAACTGTTTACAGGTCTGCTGAACAAGAAGCTGGCCCTGGTTCTCATTAAGCTGGCAGGCATCAAACCGTCCCAGAAGTCCGGGGATCTGTCCCCAAAACAGCTGAAACTGCTTCTGGGACAGATAAAGTCCTATGAAGCCATTGTCATGTCAGTGAATCCCTTTGCCAATGCCCAGGTGTGCTGCGGCGGGGTGGACACCGGTGAGGTGGATGCCGCCACCATGGAATCCAGGCTTCATGCTAATCTGTATCTGGCGGGAGAATTGCTGGATGTGGATGGAATCTGCGGCGGATACAACCTGCAGTTTGCCTGGTCCAGCGGTATGATAGCGGGGACACATGCGGCGGGAGGACATTCCGTTGGGAAACATGAGGCAGGCGCAAATAAGGCGGCGGCACATGGGGCATATGCCCCTGCCCCAGACGGAAAGAGGAACAGAAAATGATTCGTATTAATCAGTTAAAAATGCCCCTGGGACACGACAGGGCCGGCCTTTTGGAGAAAGCTGCCAGGGTACTGCGTGTTCCGTCAGGGGAGATAGAGAAGCTTACCATCGTCAAGCAGTCCGTGGACGCCAGAAAGAAGCCGGATATATGGTACAGTTACGTGGTGGACATAGGAATCAGGCAGGCCGGACTCCAGAAGGAGGAAAAGCTGGTGCGCAGGCTGAAGGACCGGAATGTGGCGGTCCATAAGGAAGCACCTTACCGGCTTCCTGAGCCGGGTACTGAGTGTATGGCGGGCCGGCCTGTCATTATCGGCACCGGCCCGGCCGGACTGTTCTGCGGCCTTATGCTGGCCAGAAAGGGGTACATGCCCATACTTCTGGAACGGGGGGAGGACGTGGACGCGAGGACGGACCGGGTGGCCCGGTTCTGGGAAACAGGGCAGCTTGACCCGTCCTCCAATGTGCAGTTCGGGGAAGGCGGGGCAGGAACATTTTCTGACGGAAAGCTTAACACCCTTGTAAAGGATACCTTTGGAAGAAACAGGGAAGTGCTGCGCATACTGACAGAGTTCGGCGGGGACCCGTCTATCCTGTATGTGAATAAGCCCCACATCGGAACCGATGTATTAAGCCGCATTGTCAAATCCATACGGACAGAGATTGAAAAGCTGGGAGGCCAGGTCCTTTTCCAAAGCCAGGTAACGGATTTTGTGACGGGGGGGGAGCCGGGGGAATCCAGGCGCATAAAAGCCCTTGTTGTCAACGGCAGCCAGGTTCTTGAGGCGGAGACAGTGGTGCTGGCCATCGGACACAGCGCCAGGGATACCTTTGAGACCCTGCTGGCCAGAGGAATCCCCATGGAGCCAAAGGCATTCGCGGTGGGACTGAGGGTACAGCATCCCCAGACGCTGATCAATGAGAGCCAGTACGGCATGAAGGAATGCGGTGAATTGGGGCCGGCCAGCTACAAGCTTACATGGAAGGCTTCTGACGAAAGAGGAGTCTATTCCTTCTGCATGTGCCCCGGAGGCTACGTGGTCAATGCGTCCTCTGAGCCGGGCCGCCTGGCGGTCAACGGCATGAGCTATCATGACAGGGCAGGGGAAAATGCCAACAGCGCCATTATTGTCACGGTCACGCCGGAAGATTTCTGCGGGATGGAGACTGGAGCCGGAACAGACCAGGGCTGCGAAGTGCCTGGGGATGCCATGGCAGGAATCCGGTTCCAGAGGCGCCTGGAGGAGACCGCTTTCTGCCTGGGAAAGGGAAACATACCGGTACAGCTCTACGGTGATTTTAAGGAAGGCCGTGTCTCAGAGGGATTTGGCGGTGTGAATCCCGCCTTCAGGGGCGGGTATGCCTTTGCCAATCTCAGGGAGCTGTTTCCGGAACCATTGTCCCGGGCTTTCATGGAAGGAATGGAAGGATTTGGAACCATGATTCGCGGCTTTGACCGGCCGGATGCCATCCTGGCTGGCATTGAGAGCCGTACCTCGTCCCCGGTCCGCATTCCCAGAGACCAGGGAATGGAAAGCCCTGTAAAGGGAATCTTTCCCTGCGGTGAGGGAGCGGGTTATGCAGGGGGAATTACCTCGGCAGCCATGGACGGAATCAAGACGGCAGAAGAGATTATCCGCAGGTACAACCCCTTACGTCCGTCCCGGACAGTGGCTAAAACATGACAGGAACATTTACAACATAGAAATTGACGTGACCTGTAAATTGGTGTAAGATAAACAGGAATCGTTTGATGAGATAAAGGAGTATATCATGGAAACCCAGGAACGTCAGAATCTTGCGGATAAACAGAGGATTGTGATTAAAATTGGCTCATCTTCCCTTACCCATGCTCAGACAGGGGAAGTGAACCTGATGAAGATAGAAAAGCTGGTGCGGGTTGTCAGCGACCTGCGGGGACAGGGAAAGGACGTGGTCCTGGTGTCCTCCGGCGCCATTGCGGCGGGGCGGCAGGCCCTGGGCCGTCACAGGAAGCCGGATACCCTTGCTGAGAAGCAGGCCTTTGCGGCTGTGGGCCAGGCCAGGCTCATGATGATTTACCAGAAGCTGTTTGCGGAATACAACCAGACAGCTGCCCAGGTCCTTCTCACAAAGGACACCATGGTCAATGATTCTTCCAGGTACAATGCCCAGAATACCTTTGACGAGCTGTTAAACCTGGGAACCATACCCATTGTCAATGAAAACGATACGGTATCCACCTCGGAGATTCCATATGTGGACAGCTTCGGTGATAATGACCGGCTGTCAGCCATTGTGGCGGCTCTGATTGGGGCAGACCTGCTCATCCTGCTGTCTGACATAGACGGCCTTTACACAGATGACCCCAGGGAGAACCCGGAGGCCGGATTTATCAGCCTGGTGCCTGAAATTACGCCGGAATTCCTGCGTATGGGCAAGGATACGTCGGGCAGCGACGTGGGTACCGGGGGAATGTCGGCCAAGCTGGCAGCGGCCCGGATTGCCACGGACAGCGGAGCCGATATGGTCATAGCCAACGGAGACCAGGTGGATGTCATACTGGACATCATGTCGGGCAAGGAAAAGGGAACCCTGTTCCTGGCCCATACCAATCTGGATTTTGACCTGATGCATTATCTGAACAATGAATACTAGGGAAGGCGCCCGGCCGGGCGCCAGGCCCTGAAAGAGGTGAATGTATGGACGCGTCAAGGATTGACCGCATCAACGAACTGTACCACAAGTCCCAGTCAGTGGGGCTGACAGAGGAGGAGAAGGAGGAACAGGCCCGGCTGCGCCAGGAGTACGTTGCAGCTATACGGGGAAGCCTCCGCAATAACCTGAACAACATATCCATCAAGGAGCCGGACGGCTCCATCACGGATTTGGGAAAGAAACATGGCGGAATCAAGGAAGTCTGATGCATTGTGAAGGGGAGATTATGATGACATTGAATGAAATAGGCAGCCGTGCCAAAGAAGTATCGCGTGTACTGGGTACCCTGGGCTCCAGGGAGAAGAATATGGGACTGGAGGAAGCGGCCAGGGCTTTGCTGGAAGGCGAGGAGGAAATCCTGGAGGCCAATTCTATGGATTATGAGAAGGCCAGGTCCGGCGGCATGAGCCAGGGACTGCTGGACCGTCTTAAGCTGACGCCGGCCAGGGTTCAGGCCATGGCGGACGGCCTGCTGCAGGTGGCCTCCCTGGAGGACCCTGTGGGAGAGGTGCTGTCCATGAAGCTTCGCCCCAACGGCCTTCAGATTGGGCAGAAGCGTGTGCCTCTGGGGGTTATCGGCATGATTTATGAGGCCCGCCCCAATGTGACGGCAGACGCCTTCGGCCTCTGCTTCAAATCAGGAAATGCGGTTATCTTAAAGGGCGGAAGCGACGCCCTTCATTCCAATATGGCCATTACCCGGTGCCTGCGCGCCGGACTCGCAAGCGCCGGCCTGCCCGAGGATTCGGTCCAGCTGATTGAGGATACCAGCAGGGATACCACCAGGGAGCTGATGCGCCTGAACAGGTACATTGACGTGCTCATCCCCAGAGGAGGGGCGGGACTTATAAAGACCGTGGTGGAGAACAGCACCATCCCTGTCATAGAGACGGGCACCGGCAACTGCCATGTATATGTGGACGCTTCCGCGGACCAGAATATGGCCCTGGACATTATCTTCAATGCCAAGACCCAGAGAATCGGCGTGTGCAATGCATGCGAGTCCCTTCTGGTGCACAGGAGCATTGCAAAGGAATTCCTGCCCCTTCTCAGGAAGAAGCTGGAGGAAAAGCAGGTGGAGATCCGGGGAGACGAGGACGCCTGTGCCATTGAACCTTCCTTTGTCAGGGCCACCGAGGAGGACTGGGGCAGGGAGTACCTGGATTATATCCTGTCCTTAAAGCTGGTGGACTCTGTGGATGAGGCCATCCGCCATATCAATACCTACAATACAGGTCACTCGGAAACAATCGTGACCTCTGATTATTTCAATGCCCAGACATTTTTAAATGAGGTGGACGCTGCGGCTGTCTACGTCAATGCTTCCACCCGCTTTACAGACGGTGAGGAATTCGGTTTCGGAGCAGAAATCGGCATCAGCACCCAGAAGCTTCACGCCAGAGGCCCCATGGGCCTTAAGGAACTGACCACTACCAAGTATATTATTTACGGAGATGGACAGATTCGCTGATTACAGCTACAGAGGAGCCGGGACATTTTACATTTGTTCCCGGCTTTGTCAGACAGAATGCAGGAAAAGAGGAAATATATATGCTCGAAGAGGAAAACAGCAGGAAAAGGAGCAGGAAACAGCAGGAGGAAGAACCCTTCAGCTGGAAAAAGGAGATTATCAGCTGGATACAGATTATCGTGGCAGCGGTCATCATCGCCCTGGTCCTTAACAACTTTATCATAGCCAACAGCCGTGTGCCAACCGGCTCCATGGAGAATACCATCATGTCCAAGAGCCGTGTCATCGGATCCAGGCTGTCCTATCTGACCAGCGACCCTGAGAGAGGGGATGTGGTGATTTTCCATTTCCCGGACGATCCAACGGGAAAAATCTACTACGTAAAGCGTGTCATAGGGCTTCCCGGTGAAACCGTGAACGTGGTGGACGGAAAAGTCTATATCAATGATTCAGACACGCCCCTTGACGAACCCTACCTTCCCGAACCAATGGAAGGCTCCTACGGTCCCTATACAGTGCCGGAGGGATGCTACTTCATGATGGGAGACAACAGGAACAATTCCCTGGATGCCCGGTTCTGGAAGAACCAGTTTGTGGAGAAGGACAAGATTATAGCCAAGGTGCTGTTTACGTATTTTCCAAAGATAGAGAAAGTGGAATAAGAGAAAACGGAGTAAGAGACAGGATGAAGATAATCATATCACCTGCCAAGAAAATGAATATCAGGGAAGACGAGCTGGAATGGGCGAATCTTCCCTGTTTCCTTTCCAGGGCAGAAGAACTGAAGAGATACATACAGGGCCTGGACTTAGACCAGGCCAGGAAGCTGTGGCAGTGCAATGAAAAGATAGCCCTGCTTAATTACGGCCGTTTTAAAGAGATGGACCTTGAAAGGCGCCTGACCCCGGCCCTCTTATCCTACGAGGGAATCCAGTATCAGTACATGGCGCCTGGGGTGTTTGAGCAGGGACAGTGGGATTATGTGCAGGAGCATCTGCGCATTCTGTCCGGGTTTTACGGTATCCTTAAGCCCCTGGACGGCATCGTGCCGTACCGCCTGGAGATGCAGGCAAAGGTGGAGCTTCCGTCAGGTATCAAAAGCCTTTATGACTACTGGGGAAGCTCTATCTGCCGGGAACTGGCCGCGGATGAGACATTGATTGTGAATCTGGCCTCAAAAGAATACAGCAGGGCAGTGGAACCCTATCTGGAAGCCCATATTGATTATGTGACCTGTGTGTTCGGAACCCTTGCAGAGGACGGAACAGGCGGTCTTAAGGTAAAGGTGAAAGCCACCGAGGCCAAGATGGCCAGAGGAGAGATGGTCCGGTTTATGGCGGAGCGGGGCGTCCGGGACGCGGAGGGGCTTAAGGGGTTTGACCGTCTGGGGTATCGCTACTGCCAGGAGAAATCCGGGGATAAGGAATACGTATTTATCAAGATTAGGGAACAATAAAACAGGGACCTGTATGCCGGTGCGGCGTACAGGTCCCTGTTCACGGCCGGAATTTCAGGCGAGAATCGCGGCCAGGTCATGCTCCGGTGTGGAGATGGGATGGATTTCAAACTGCTCGGTCAGATATTCCAGTATGGCCGGAGAGAGAAAGGCGGGAAGGGTGGGGCCAAGGTAAATGTTCCTGATACCCAGATGCAGCAGGCTTAAAAGGATACAGACAGCTTTCTGTTCGTACCAGGACAGAACCAGGGTAAGGGGAAGGTCATTGACCTGGCAGCCGAATGCTTCTGCCAGGGCTGCGGCCACCTGGATGGCGCCGAATGCATCGTTGCACTGTCCCATGTCCAGAAGGCGGGGAATGCCGGCCAGGGTTCCAAGCTCCAGGTCATTAAAGCGGTATTTGCCGCAGGCCAGGGTCAGAATAAGGGTGTCCTCAGGCGCCTGCTTTACAAAGTCCGTGTAGTAATTCCTGCCGGGACGGGCTCCGTCGCAGCCTCCTACCAGGAAAATGTGGCGCAGCCTGTTCTGTCTGACTGCCTGTGCCACGGTGCCCGCAGCAGCCAGAATGGCTTCCCGCCCAAATCCGGTGGTGACCTTGGTGCCGCCGTTGATTCCGGGGATAGTCACATCCTCCTTGAAGCCGCCAAGCTCCAGGGCCTTTTGGATGACTGGAGAGAAGTCTTTGCGGCCGTCAATATGGACGATGCCCGGATAGGACACCAGGGCGGTGGTAAATACCCGGTCAGAGTAAGAGGGTTTGGGCGGCATCAGGCAGTTGGTGGTAAAAAGCACAGGGGCGGGAAGGTCCGAAAATTCCTTCTGCTGATTCTGCCATGCGGTTCCGAAATTGCCTTTCAGATGGCTGTATTTTCTGAGCTCCGGGTAGGCGTGGGCGGGAAGCATTTCCCCGTGGGTGTATATGTTGATTCCCCGGCCCTGGGTCTGCTCCAGCAGAAGCTTTAAGTCGTGAAGGTCATGGCCTGAAATGACGATAAAGGGTCCCTGTTCCACGGTAAGGCTTACCTGTGCCGGAGCCGGGATGCCGAAGGCCTGGCGGTTGGCCCTGTCCAACAGTGCCATGCAGTCCAGGTTTACGGCGCCCAGTTCCATGACAATGGGGAGCAGATCCTGAACCGTATAGCTGTCATAACCAACGGCAGACAGCCCCTTATAAAAATAGTCCATGACTCCTCTGTCCTCATGGCCCAGCACCATGGCATGGTACGCATAGGCGGCCATTCCTCTCATGCCGAAAAGAATCAGGGATTTAAGGGAACGTATATCCTCATCCTCTGACCAGAGTCTGTTCATGTCAAAATCTTCTGTCCGGCTGCAATCTGCCGTACAGGATCCGCACATGGGGGACAGGGAATGTTTTAAGCGTCCGGCCTCCGCAAGAAGCTCATTCAGGGCGCTGTCATCAAAGCTTACATTGGTAAGGGTGGCAAACAGTCCCCTTACAATCAGGCGGTCTGCTTCCGGAGAGCGGTCTTTTCCTTCTGACGCCCTGGCAAGGCCGATGAGGGCTCCTGTAAGTTCATCCTGAATCCTGGCAGTGGCAGCTGTCTTGCCGCACACACCTGCTTTTCCCATACATCCGCTGCATCCTGCGGTCTGTTCGCATTGAAAACAAAACATATTGTGTTCCATGATATATCCTCCTCGTAAATATGTGTGAGCAGGCGGTATGTTCTGCCTGCCCTTGACGGTATGGGGAAAGTATAATATAATTTCAACAACAAGTAAGTTGTTGAAACAACGATAAGGGAGAAAAATATGGATATTCATTTGCTGGCAGGAACAATGCTGTTTCAGGGAATCAGGGAGCATGAAATAGAGGCCATGCTAACATGCCTTTCAGCGGAAGAGAGGACCTATGGGAAGGATGCTTATATATACAGGGCCGGTGATGTGACAGGCCGTCTGGGGGTGGTGATGGAAGGGGCGGTGAACATCATTAAGGACGACGTGTGGGGAAACAGGAAAATCATTGAGAATATAGGCGGAGGGCAGATATTCGGGGAGACGTATGCATGTCTTAAGGGGGAACCCCTGATGGTGGATGTGCAGGCATCGGAACGCTCCAGAATCCTGTTCATGGACGTGAACCGCATCCTAACCACCTGTTCATCCAGCTGTGACTTCCACAACCGTCTGATACGGAGCCTGATGTATGTGCTGGCCGGGAAAAACCTGATGCTTACGAAGAAAATGGATATTATCACGCCTAAATCCCTGCGGGAGAGGGTCATGGTGTACCTGTCCCAGGAATCCGTAAAGCAGGGGTGCCGTACCGTCACAGTGCCCTTTAACCGCCAGCAGATGGCGGACTATCTGTCCGTGGACAGAAGCGCGCTGTCGGCGGAGCTGTCCAGAATGCAGAGGGACGGGGTGATTTCATATGAGAAGAACCGTTTTACGATTCAATAGATGATTTGGCCGGCGCAATAACCGGCTCCCAGCAATTACCACTTGAAATAGAACATATGTTCTGATATATTGGAACCAGGAGGTGAAAGCAGTGGCGGCTTTAAATATACCCATACAGATGTTTGGCGCCTGCAGCACCCTGGGAGATATGACGCCCCTCTGGTTCCGGTATGAGAATAAGGAGCACGGAATCATCACGGTGAAGATTGAGAGCATTGTCTCTTCCAGGGAAGAGAAGTTTTGCGGCATGGAGCATATCAGCTTTGTGTGCTGGGCCGTGGCAGAGGGCCAGAGACGTCTTATTGAGCTGAGATACCGCATATCTACCCATAAGTGGTCATTTTTCAGGACACTGTCATGAGAAGCCAAAAAGATCAGGTATGGTACCATGTGGATGTGAACAGCGCCTATTTAAGCTGGACAGCCGCATACAGGGTCTGTATCCTGGGGGAGGATTTGGATCTGCGGGACCTTCCCTCTGTCATCGGAGGAAGCGAGGCAGAACGGCATGGCATTGTGCTGGCGAAATCCTCCTCTGCCAAAGGGTATGGAATCAGGACAGGGGAAACACTGGCAGAGGCCAGATGCAAATGTCCGGGGCTTGTAATCGTACCTCCGGACTACAGCCTGTATGTGAGCTGCTCCAGCGCTCTTGTGGAGCTGCTTAAGAAGTATTTTCCCTATGTTCACCAGTACAGTATAGATGAGGCGTTCTGCCAGGTGGAGGGCACAATGGGATTATGGGGAACGCACACAGCGTTTGCGCACCAGCTGAAGGAAGAAATACGCCGGGAGCTGGGTTTTACCGTGAACATCGGTGTGTCGGACAGCAAGCTGCTGGCCAAGATGGCTTCTGAATTCCAAAAGCCGGACCAGGTCCACACCCTGTTTACCTGGGAGATAGAGAGGAAGATGTGGCCGCTGCCTGTAAATGAACTGTTCTGGGTGGGGCCGGCCACGGTGAGAAAGCTGAGGGCGCTGGGAATAAGGACCATAGGGGCTCTGGCTGCCTCGGATTTGGAACTGTTAAAAAGGCATCTAAAAAAACAGGGGGAGTTTATCTGGAATTATGCCAATGGAAGGGATGTGTCTCCATTTTTGAGAGAGCTTCCGCAGAATAAGGGGTACGGCAATTCTATGACCACGCCGTCAGATGTGACGGATCGGGAGACGGCAGAACAGGTCATATTATCCCTTACGGAAACCGTGTGCGCCAGGCTGCGGGCTGACAGCATGGAAGCTGCCTGCGTGGGTATTTCCATCACGGACAGGGAATTTCGCCATGGATCCGGTCAGACCACCCTGATTTCGGCTACAGATACCACCCTGGAAATCTATGAGGCGGCCCGGAGCCTGTTTGACCGCCTGTGGAATCATTCTCCCATCCGCCAGATGGGGGTCCATACAAGCAAGGTCAGCCCAAAAGGCCATTATCAGTATCAGCTTTTTGACAGGGGACTCCATGATAAATACGCCAGGCTGGACACGGCTGTGGATGAGATAAGAAAACGGTATGGGGAGGACTGCGTGCAGAGGGCTGTTTTTGTGGGGAACCGGATTCCCCACATGTCGGGCGGCATTGACAAGGTGAAACGGACCGGAGTCACCAAGGCCGTGCAGAGGCCCGGGCCGGGCAGCGGTGCGGGAGACCGGAATCACGGCAGCGGGGAGGACCGGGTTTTCCGGTAGCTTCTCGGAGAGCAGCCCTTTATCTTGTGGAACACCTTGGAGAAGTAATTGGGGTCGGTGAAGCCGGCCCTTATGGCTGTCTCGGTCATGGTCAGTTTTCCCTCCAGCACATCGGGAATACTCTTTTCAATGCGGTATTTTAGCAGGTATTCAAACAGGGATTCCTTCATGTAACCCTTAAAGACCCGGCAGCACTCGCTTTTGCAGATATGGATGTGGCGGGAAATATCATCCAGGGTGATATCAGACTGATAGTTTTCATGGATGAAGGAGAGCATCTGACGAATCCGTTCCTGGTTCTTCCTGCCCGCCGTATGTGCCGGTTCCCGGTCAGGGCGGCAGTGAAGGTATAAAAGCTTCCAGAAACGGAACAGGTCCATCTGGATGTCCATTTCATAGGTATCATAGCGCAGGCTGTCGATGCGTATAATATCCTCCAGAAGCCCGACCGCTTCCCCGTGCCATTCCTGCGACAGGTCGAAGCAGACAGCCGGCAGGGCGGCGTTTTCCATCAGAGGGTCCGTATACCGGCTGGCAATCCGGCTTCCCTGGTAGCCGTACAGCAGTCTGGGGTGGAAGGTAATGGAGATGTACCTGCAGTCACGGCCGTTTTCCATGCGCCCGGTGTGCATGGTATTGGAGTTGCCGAAGAGCGCCTGTCCGGCCCTGGGATAAAAGATCTGGTCATTAATTTGATATACCATAGTCCCCTCTGTGATGAGGGTAAGCTCGATTTCCGTATGCCAGTGCCACTGGAAGGAGCTGGTGTAGAACCTGGACAGGGCCTCGTCGCTGACAAGGACGGGAAATTCATAGGTCCCGTGCTCCTTTAGCTCTTCCTGGTGTTCGTTGGTGATGATTTGGATTTTAGAAGGCATGGCCGCGGACTCCTTTTGCGTATGTTCCGGTTTTGGAACGTTTTTTAAAGTATCTGTTCTGTTTAATCTCAATATTGTCTGGTTATATCCCATGAATTATAACATTTTTGAATAAAAAACTCAATATATTCCCTTTTCTGCGCATGATTTTCAAGGATAAATCCCATTGTTTTTTTATAATAGAAATCAGAAGAAATCAAAAAAACAGGAAAAGAGGAGATTGCTTTGGAGAGAAGATGCAGGACAGCAAAGAGCCAATATCTGAATCGTGTGATAACCTATATGAGGGATCATCTGCAGGAGAATCTGACACTGACCCGGATTGCAAGGGAAGCAGGGCTGTCGGAGAGCTATCTCAACGCGGTTTTTAAAGAATGTGTCAAGTGTGCGCCAATGGATTACTACATCAACATGAAGATGGAACAGGCCTGCTATCTTCTCTGCAATACAGACATGCATATATACCAGGTGGCCCAGTATTTGGGATATGACAATCAATATTATTTTTCACGGGCATTTAAGAAGGTACTGGGTGTGCCTCCTAAGAAGTACAAGGAAATGCCAAGGATACCGTCAGCTCCCATGCAGGTTTCCTGCTGAGAACAAGAAAATATAATAAACAAAATGCAATATATACTTTACATTTAGAACGATATAATTTATAATATGTAATATAAGACGGAGGCCGAAGGAATTGCGAAGGAATTGCAATCCGAGTAAAAGGCCGAACGGCCCGAGAAAATGCTAATAAAATGCTGCTGATGCATTTAAACGCGATGCCTGTAAGGAGGGAGGGATGGCAGTGAAAAACCTGAAAATGAAAGCAGCCAGGGCCGGTATGGATTTATCCCAGGAAGAACTGGCTGAGCTGGTAGGGGTGACCCGCCAGACCATTGGGATGATAGAGGCGGGGAAGTACAACCCTACGCTGAATCTTTGCCTGGCAATCTGCAAGGCGCTTCACAAGACACTGGATGAGCTGTTCTGGGAGGAATAGCAGGAGATATGGAAGTCAGAGAAAAAGGAAGGAGAATTCTGATATGATGGACGAGAGAACAACACAGGTAAGAAATAAAATAATGAGTGAGATGGCCATGCTTATGTATCTGTTTGTGGCGGCGGCATTTGCGGTTAAGGTTCTGCTGATGGGAAAAGGAATCCGGGACTGCGTGGTTGAATATGTCATATTGATTCTGGCCCCCCTGTATCAGTATGTCAGAGCAAGGCAGCTGAAGTTCAGCCTGTACCGGCCGGGATACGGCAGCCAGCAACATCGTGTCAGGCGCAATCTTGTCTCCGTGGCAGTGGGCGCACTGGTATTCATCCTGGTTTTCTGGAGAACCTCGAAAACAGGAACCTTGGATGCCAAAGAGGCGGTCCCGGGGGTGCTGACCTTTGTCGTGGTATTCCTGCTCACAAGAGTGGTGATAGTAAGGATTGAAAAGAAGCGGGCAGACAGACTGGAACAGGAATATGGGGATGACGGGGAAGAGCAGGAATAGATATACGAAATTTATATTGTTAATTTTCAAGCGTTAGGGTAAAATGGAAGGGCATGTCAGACAGGCCGCATGTATACAGGGCGGCCTTAAAATTTATATCATAAGGAGAGATATGAACCATGCCATTTAACAAGAAAAAGAATACCGGTACCCCAAAGCGGGATTATACAAAGATGAAGACACCCCATACGTATGCAATTATATTTGCTGCCATATTCCTGTGCTGGCTGCTGACATTTTTGGTTCCGGCGGGGAAATTCAGCACCCACAAGGTAGAATATACGGATTCCAACGGTGCGGTAAAGACCAAGACCGTGCTGATGGCGGACACGTTCCGCTACAGCTACCGTCTGGACCGGGAAGCGGTGAAGGATAACCTGACAGCCATGAGCGGGGATGAAGCGCTGATGGAATCCCTGGGTGTTGACCCCGCAGAGCTGGATGCGTTTCTTGAAACAGATTCTTCTGAGTGGACCCAGGAGGATTTGGATGAACTGGGGCTGACAGATGATGTGCTGTACGGACAGTACGGCGAATCCATCTATGATACCAGCCAGAAGCTTCATAAGACGGCAAAGGTGTGGGGCACAGAGGATTTCGGCGGTTTTGGCTTCCTCAACTATGTGTTCGAGGGACTGGTGACAGGGGACCGTTCCGGCTCCGCAGTTGGAATCTGCGCCTTGATTCTGGTGGTGGGAGGTTCCTTTGGAATTATCATGAAGACAGGGGCCATTGATGCGGGCATTTACGCCTTCATCAAAAAGACAAAGGGCTTGGAGCGTCTGGCTCTGCCGCTGTTATTTATCCTGTTTTCCCTGGGAGGCGCCACCTTTGGAATGGCAGAAGAGTGCATTCCCTTTTCCATGATTATGGTGCCCTTTGTGATTGCGCTGGGCTATGATTCCATTGTGGCCATCACTGTTACCTATGTGGCGTCCCAGGTGGGCAATGCAGTTTCATGGATGAGTCCCTTTTCTGTGGCGGTGGCCCAGGGCATAGCGGGAATCCCGGTTCTGTCCGGCGCCGGCTTCCGTCTGGCCATGTGGGTGATTGTGACTCTGCTTTCCGCAGGATACATGATGATTTACGCTGAAAAGATACGTAAGAACCCGGCCCACTCCGTTGTCTATGAGAGTGATGCCTATTTCAGGGGAAGAATGGACTCTGTATCGGAGGAGAGGGAATTCAGTCTGGGCCATAAGCTGATTCTTCTGGAGATGCTGGCTGTCCTGGTTTGGATTATCTGGGGTGTTACCCAGGAAGGGTATTATATTCCGGAAATCGCCTCCCAGTTCTTTGTGATGGGATTTGCGGCCGGTGTGACCGCGGTCATTTTTAAGCTCAATGATATGACGGTCAACGGTATGGCGTCCGCCTTCCAGAGCGGTGTGGCTGACCTGGCTGGAACCGCGGTTGTGGTAGGTATGGCCAAAGGAATTCTTCTGGTGCTGGGCGGCTCCGATGCAAATGTGGCGTCCACGCTGAATACGATTTTGTATACCATTGGAAATGCGCTTGCAGGAGTGCCTTCGTTTATCGGAGCGCTGTTTATGTACCTGTTCCAGAGCTGTTTCAATCTGATTGTGACCTCCAACTCCGGACAGGCCGCCCTGACCATGCCCATCATGGCGCCCCTTGCGGACCTGGTAGGCGTCACACGTCAGGTAGCAGTACTGGCTTTCCAGATGGGAGCCGGATTTGTGGATGCGTTCACACCGGTTTCCGCCAGTCTGATCGGCGTCCTGGGTGTTGCCAGGATTGACTGGGGAAAATGGGCAAAATTCCAGATTAAGATGCAGGCATTTTTCTTCCTTATGGGAACCGTTGCCATAGCAATCGCCATAGCGGTTAACCTGCAGTAAGCTGGTATTTTGTCAAGATATTTAAAACGGGATGTTTTGCAGCCATGCTTGAATACCCGGTTGACTTCCCAACCATTTTAAAGTAAAATTCATACTGTTAATCGCAATTGGCTGGACCGTGCAAAAGGCCCGGCCTGCTATGCGTTTCGGGAAAGAAAGCAATATCCGAACAGAACTATTTAAATATAGAAGCTAAATTATAGAAGCTAAGGAGCAGATAAATGGAAGAATCCAGAGATACCATTGACAACATAAAAAATGCAGAAACAGCCATAAACCAGGACCCCCCTGCTGCGGAGCCGGAGCGTCAGCAGTACTTCATGGAGCGGGCGAAGGGACAGCTGGCCGAACTTTCCCGCAGGCTGGGACGTCCCCTTACCTGCTGCATCAACACCTTTGGGTGCCAGATGAATGCCAGGGATTCGGAGAAGCTTCTGGGGATTTTGGAGACAATCGGCTACCAGGCTGTAGAATCAGAGAAAGCGGATTTTGTGCTCTTTAATACATGTACGGTGCGGGAAAATGCCAATCTTCGGGTTTACGGCCGCCTGGGACAGCTGGGGGCCTATAAGAAGACGCATCCTGACATGATGATAGCCCTGTGCGGCTGCATGATGCAGGAAGAGGAAGTAGTGGAGAAAATCAGGAAAAGCTACCGTTATGTGGATTTGATTTTCGGAACCCACAATATCTTCAAGCTGGCGGAACTGGTATCCCTGTGCCTGGAGCGGCGGACCCAGGGCGGACAGAAGCAGGGAAAAACGAAGATGGTTGTGGATGTATGGAAGGATACGGACCAGATCGTAGAGGATTTGCCGGTGGAGCGCAAGTTCCCTTTCAAGTCGGGAGTCAATATTATGTTTGGCTGCAATAATTTCTGCAGCTACTGCATTGTACCCTATGTAAGAGGAAGGGAGCGCAGCCGCAGGCCGGAAGAAATCATTAAGGAAATACAGAAGCTGGCAGCGGACGGAGTGGTGGAAATCATGCTCCTTGGACAAAATGTAAATTCCTATGGAAAGAACCTGGACAATCCCATGACCTTTGCGCAGCTTTTGGAGGAAGTGGAGAAGATAGACGGAATTGAGCGGATCCGTTTTATGACATCCCATCCAAAGGACCTGTCCGACGAACTCATAGAGGTCATGGCCAGGTCTGAAAAGATATGCCGTCATCTGCACCTTCCCCTCCAGTCCGGCAGCAGCCGGATACTGAAGGTTATGAACCGGCGCTATACCAAGGAGCAGTATCTGGATTTGGCGGAGCGGATTAAAAAGGCAGTGCCTGGCATCTCACTGACAACGGATATCATTGTGGGATTTCCGGGCGAGACAGATGAGGACTTTGAGGAGACCATGGATGTGGTGAGAAGGGTGGGGTTTGACAGCGCCTTTACCTTCATCTACTCCAAGCGTACCGGCACACCGGCGGCAGCCATGGAAGATCAGGTGCCGGAGGCAATTGTGAAGGAGCGGTTTGACAGGCTTTTAAAGGAAGTACAGGATATCTCGGCAGAGGTGTGTGGACGGGATGTCAGGACAGTCCAGGAGGTCCTGGTGGAAGAGGTGAACGACCATGCGCCGGGGCTTATGACAGGCCGCCTGTCCAACAATACAGTGGTACACTTCCCGGGAGATGCATCCATGATTGGAAGGCTGGTGCCGGTGTATCTGCAGGAGAGCAAGGGCTTTTATTATATGGGACATATAGCTGATAAGGAAAATGAATAGAACCAGACAAACAATAACCGGCAAATTAAGATAAAACAAGAATAAACAAGCATACTAGAGAAGAGAGGTCAGCATTTTGATAGATTTGTCACAATTATCTCCCATGATGCAGCATTATATGGAGACAAAGAAGGAGTACCCGGACTGTGTCCTGTTTTACCGTCTGGGAGATTTCTATGAGATGTTTTTCGATGATGCCCTGACAGTATCAAAGGAACTGGAGATAACCCTTACAGGAAAGGACTGCGGTCTTTCTGAGCGGGCACCTATGTGCGGGGTGCCGTTTCACGCATTGGATTCCTACCTGTACCGCCTGGTCCAGAAGGGATATAAGGTCGCTATAGCAGAGCAGATGGAGGATCCCAGGCAGGCCAAGGGCCTGGTGAAGCGTGAGGTAATCCGGGTGGTGACTCCGGGAACCATAACCAGCTCCCAGGTGCTGGATGAGACAAAGAACAATTACCTGATGGGAATTGTATATATGGATGGAATCTACGGAATATCCACCGCGGATATCAGTACCGGGGATTTCATGGTGACTGAGGTGGATTCGGACCGGGAACTGTTTGACGAAATCAACAAATTTTCCCCGTCTGAGATTATCTGCAACAATGCCTTTTACATGTCGGGCGTGGATATGGACGAGCTGAAAAACCGCTATCAGGTGGTTATTTCTGCCCTGGACAGCCGCTTTTTCGGTGAGGAATCCTGCCGCCGTATCCTGATGGAGCATTTTAAGGTGGGAGCCCTGGTGGGACTGGGGCTGGAGGACTATGCCACAGGCATCATTGCCGCCGGCGCCGTGATGCAGTATATCTATGAGACCCAGAAGAGCACCCTGGAGCACATTACCACCATCACCCCCTATTCTACCGGACAGTACATGGTTATTGACACATCCACCAGAAGGAACCTGGAGCTGGTGGAGACCATGCGGGAAAAACAGAAGAGAGGCACCCTGCTGTGGGTTCTGGACAAGACAAAGACAGCCATGGGAGCCAGGCTGCTTCGCGCCTGCATCGAACAGCCGCTGATTCACAGAGACGAAATCATCAAGCGCCAGAACGCGGTGGAAGAGCTGAACATGAACTATATCTCCCGGGAAGAGATATGCGAGTACTTAAATCCCATCTATGACCTGGAGCGTCTGATAGGGCGAATCAGCTATAAGACAGCCAATCCAAGGGACCTGATTGCCTTCAGAAGCTCTCTGGAAATGCTTCCCTATATCAAACGGATACTGGGAGAGTTTAACAGCGAACTTCTGGCAGAGCTGGGCCGGGAGCTGGATCCCCTTCAGGATATCTTCCAGCTTATAGGGGATGCCATTGTGGAGGAGCCGCCCATTACGGTCAGGGAAGGCGGCATCATAAAGGACGGCTACAACCAGGAGGCGGACAAGCTGCGCCATGCCAAGACAGAGGGTAAGAACTGGCTGGCGGAGCTGGAGGCAAAGGAAAAAGAAAAGACAGGCATTAAGACCCTGAAGGTGAAATTCAACAAGGTATTCGGTTACTATTTTGAGGTGACCAACTCCTTCAAGGACCAGGTGCCGGATTACTATATCCGCAAGCAGACCCTGACCAACGCGGAGCGGTTTACCACCGATGAATTAAAGCAGCTGGAAGACATCATCATGGGCGCGGAGGAAAAGCTGGTGTCCCTGGAGTATGACCTGTTCTGCGAGGTCAGGGACAAAATCGGGGCAGAGGTCATCCGCATTCAAAAGACGGCCAAGTCCATAGCTGGAATCGACGTATTCTGTTCCCTGTCCGTGGTGGCAACCCGGCGCAACTATGTGAAGCCCTCCATCAACGACAAGGGCGTGATTCAGATTAAGAACGGCCGCCATCCCGTGGTGGAGCAGATGATGCGGGACGACATGTTTGTGGCCAACGACACCTTTCTGGACAATGGAAAGAACCGGCTGTCCGTTATCACAGGCCCCAACATGGCGGGTAAATCCACGTACATGCGCCAGGTGGCCCTGATTGTACTTATGGCCCAGCTGGGCAGTTTTGTGCCGGCCCAGGAGGCTGATATCGGCATATGCGACCGTATTTTCACCAGGGTGGGGGCTTCCGACGATCTGGCCAGTGGACAGAGCACTTTCATGGTGGAAATGACAGAGGTGGCCAACATCCTGCGCAATGCCACCAGAAACAGTCTTCTGGTACTGGATGAAATCGGAAGGGGAACCAGCACCTTTGACGGATTGTCCATTGCCTGGGCTGTAATAGAACACATAAGCAATTCCAAGCTATTGGGAGCCAAGACACTGTTTGCCACCCATTACCATGAACTGACAGAGCTGGAAGGCACCATAGCAGGGGTGAAAAATTATTGTATAGCGGTAAAGGAGCAGGGAGACGACATCGTATTCCTGCGCAAGATTGTCCGAGGCGGTGCAGATAAGAGCTACGGCATCCAGGTTGCAAAGCTGGCCGGCGTGCCGGATTCCGTTATAGCCAGGGCAAAAGAAATCGCGGAAGAATTAAGCGATGCGGACATCACGGCCAGGGCAAAGGAAATTGCGGAAATCAGTTCCAACATAACCCAGCACAAGGCGGTGCCGAAGCCGGATGAGGTGGACCTGCAGCAGCTGTCCTTCTTTGATACGGTAAAGGATGACGATATCATACGTGAGCTGGACAGTCTGGAGCTGTCCACCATGACGCCTCTTGATGCTATGAACACCCTGTACCGCCTTCAGACAAAGCTTAAGAACCGCTGGAAGGAGACCGGATGAATTTTCACATACTGACACTGTTCCCCGACATGGTTATGGGAGGACTGGGAACCAGCATAACGGGGCGGGCCATGGAGAGCAAGACCATATCTGTGGAAGCCATTGACATCAGGGATTATTCAAAGGATAAGCACAGACATGTGGACGACGCCCCTTACGGCGGCGGCGCAGGCATGGTTATGCAGCCGGGGCCTGTGTGCGAGGCTTACGAGGCCCTGTGCGGGCGCATCGGCAGGAAGCCCAGGCTTATCTATATGACGCCCCAGGGCAGGGTATTTAACCAAACCATAGCGGAGGAGCTGGCAAAGGAGGAGGATCTGGTCTTTCTCTGCGGGCATTACGAAGGAATCGACGAGCGTGCCCTGGAGCTGATTGCCACGGATTATCTTTCCGTGGGAGATTATGTCCTCACAGGCGGGGAACTTCCCGCCATGGTTATGATTGACTGTATCTCCCGTCTGGTGCCCGGGGTTCTGAACAACGACGCCTCGGCTGAGGAAGAATCCTTCCATGACAGCCTGTTAGAATACCCCCAATACACCCGTCCCGAGGTATTCCGCGGGATGGAAGTCCCGGAGGTGCTTTTAAGCGGCCACCATAAAAATATTGAGGAGTGGCGCAGGCAGCAATCCATAAAACGCACTCTGGAGCGCCGCCCGGACCTGCTGGAACATGCCGCCCTGACCATGAAGGAGGTAAAATACCTGGATTCCCTCCGCCGGGAAAAAGGCGACCTGGAAATCCTGGAGGAGCTTATAGACCAGTATGTAAAATCCCTGAACGATGAGGCCTCTGCCGGCCGCACCAAACGAAAGGCAATGGCTGCGGCAAAGAAATTGCTGGCTGAGAAGACTTGTACGGTTGGGGAGCTGCAAGGGTACTTTAAAGTGATGGGGATGCTTGCGGGGGGATGATGGGCGGAGGGGGAGGTGTTTCCGCCCCCGTTCCTCTCACTCCACAACGTATCTCCCCACCAGCCGCATATTTTCCCCGCTTCGCGCAGATGAGAGCCGCAGGCTTAAGATACGGGCAGCCTAACAATGTCAATCCCCTCCCGCTGCTTTTCCTCGATACCCCCTTTTTTTCTCTCCCCTGCCCCCACCCCGCGAATCCTTCCATATTGACAATCCCCCAATAATATTGTACAATTCTCTGAAACTATCCACATAAATACACACATTACAGGCCACGGCCCATACGTTCCGGGCTTTTGGGACTGTAAAATATGAAATAATAGGAGTTGATTTTTTTGGACCCATCGGGTGACAGTATTGCCATACGTGTCGTTATCATTATCATTTTACTGGGACTTTCCGCTTTTTTCTCGTCTTCGGAGACTGCCCTCACAACCGTCAATAAAATCCGTATCAGGACATTGGCAGAAGGGGGGAGCAAGTCTGCGCAGTGGGTGATGAAGCTGTCTGAGAATCAGGGAAAGATGCTCAGTGCCATATTAATCGGCAACAATGTGGTGAATCTTTCGGCCTCATCCATGCTTACCGTGCTGGTGACGGAAATATTTGGAAATAAAGCCGCTGGAGCCGCGACCGGCGTACTGACGCTTTTAATTTTGATTTTTGGTGAGATAACACCTAAAACAATGGCAACCCTGGATGCGGAGCGGTATTCCCTGCGGGTAGGCCATATGATTCATATTCTGATGACTGTGCTGACCCCTCTGATTGTCCTTATTAACTGGATGTCGCTGATTGTCCTCAAGGTTCTCCATGTGGACCCTGATAAGAGGAATGACGACATTACGGAGGACGAGCTCAGGACCATTGTGGACGTGGGCCATGAAAAGGGTGTTATTGAGTCGGAAGAACGTGAGATGATCAACAATGTGTTTGACCTGGGAGACTCCGTGGCAAAGGATGTCATGGTGCCCAGAATCGACATGGTGTTTGTTGACATAGAGGCTGATTATGATGATCTGATTCAGATATTCAGAGAGGAGCATTATACCAGGCTTCCGGTCTATAAGGAAACAACGGACAATGTGGTGGGCATCATCAATATTAAGGACCTGCTGCTGGTGGAGGACAAGGCGTCCTTCTGCGTGTCGGATTACCTGCGCCAGCCTTTTTATACCTTTGAATCTAAAAAGCTATCCGAGCTGATGATGGAGATTAAGAAGTCTCCCAACAATATCATCATTGTTCTGGATGAGTACGGCGCCACGGCAGGTCTGATTACCCTGGAGGATATCCTGGAAGAAATCGTGGGCGATATACGCGATGAGTATGACGAGGATGAGGAAGAGGAGCTGATGGATCTGGGAGACGGCCAGTATCTGGTGGAAGGTTCCATGAAGCTGGATGACCTCAATGACATCCTGGATTTGGAACTGTCTTCTGAGGACTATGATTCTGTGGGGGGGCTTGTGATTGACCGCCTGGAACATCTGCCTTCCCAGGGCGAAGAGGTGGTGTGCGGCAATGTGCGCCTGGTAGTGGAACAGGTGGAAAAGAACCGTATTGACAAGGTTCATCTGTACATCCTTCCCGGAGAAAAAGAAGAGGAATAGAACCAAGGCGAAATCAAGGCGAAACAGCTCATAAAATGCTTGCATTTTGGGACAATATATGCTAGAATAAGTCGTTGTGACAAGAAATAGATGGTCCTCTGTTACTGTGAGTGGTGAATCTGATTTACTGCCGGCGTATTAAGAACATCCAATAGATGAAGGAGGTTCACACGATGAACGATATTATTAAGAACATTGAAGCAGCCCAGTTGAAGGAAAGCGTACCCAGCTTTAACGTTGGCGATACCGTTAAGGTATACAACAAGATTAAAGAGGGTAACCGCGAGAGAATCCAGATTTTCGAGGGAACTGTCATTAAGAGACAGAACGGCGGAGCCAGAGAGACCTTTACCGTAAGGAAGAACTCCAATGGTATCGGCGTTGAGAAGACCTGGCCATTACATTCCCCAAGCGTTGACAACGTAGAGGTTGTACGTAAGGGTAAAGTAAGAAGAGCGAAGCTGAACTACTTAAGAGACAGGGTTGGTAAGGCTGCCAAGGTTAAAGAATTAGTTAAATAATCAGGTAGTGGAAGTGAGAATAGAGTTTGCAGATGCAAACTCTATTTTGTTAAGCAGGCGGCATACCCGTAAGCAGTCCGGGAAATGCCTTAAAAGATAGGTGTGGGTACATGGATTTTTATGTGAATGAGGATACGGCGTGGCTGAGAAAAGCAGTCCGCTGGACGGTCAATGTGGTGTTGGTCCTGGCCAGTGCCTGGTTCCTGGTCTACGGTTTCTGTACTCAGGTGCCTGTGTCAGGCGGTTCCATGCAGCCGGTTTTAGATGCGGACGATGTGGTCCTGGTGAACCGCCTGATTTATGATGTGGGAAAGCCAGAACGGTTTGACATCGTGGTATTTGAGCGCGAGGACCACAAGAAGAATGTGAAGCGGATCATCGGTCTGCCTGGTGAGACCGTGCAGATTAAGGGCGGCTATATATTCATTGACGGCGAGCTTTTAAACGCGGAGGACGGCCTGGAACAGGTGTCCCTGGCAGGAAGGGCGGACACTCCCATTAAGCTGGAGGACAATGAGTATTTTCTCCTGGGAGATAACAGGGACAGCAGTGAGGACAGCCGGTTCCCCAACATTGGAAATGTAAAAAGAGAGCAGATACAGGGCAAGGTCTGGTTCAGGATATTTCCCCTTCTGAAACTGGACTTCATCCATTCAAGATAGAACAGGAGTTTACAAATATGAACATTCAGTGGTATCCTGGTCATATGACCAAGGCAAAACGGGCCATGAAGGAAGATATGAAGCTTATTGACCTGGTAATCGAGCTGGTAGACGCCAGGGTTCCCCTTTCCAGCCGGAATCCGGACATAGATGACCTGGGCGCGGGCAAGGCCAGGATGGTGCTTCTCAACAAATCGGACCTGGCGGACGAGCGGCAGAATGCCCGCTGGGCAGCCTGGTTTGAGGACAAGGGCATTCACGTGGTGAAGGTTGACGCCAGGAACAAGGGAACACTTAAGCAGGTGCAGTCCGTCATCCAGGAGGCATGTAAGGAAAAGATAGAAAGGGACCGGCGCAGGGGCATTCTGAACCGTCCCATACGTACCATGGTGGTGGGGATTCCCAATGTGGGCAAGTCCACCTTCATCAATTCCTTTGCAGGAAAGGCCTGCGCCAAGACCGGCAACAAGCCCGGCGTCACCAAGGGAAACCAGTGGATACGCCTGAATAAGACGCTGGAGCTTCTGGACACCCCCGGAATCCTGTGGCCCAGGTTTGAGGATCAGCAGGTGGGCCTGAAGCTGGCTCTCATCGGCTCCATCAATGACCAGATTCTCAACAAAGATGAGCTGGCCTGCGAGCTTATACGCTTTTTGAAAAAGCGTTATCCCCAGGTGCTGGCAGAACGGTTTGGCCTGGAAACAGAGGGAAAGGAAGCTGCCGTTATCCTGGAGGAAATAGCCAGGGTCAGGGCCTGCCTGTTAAAAGGCGGGGATCTGGATGTGTCCAGGGCGGCAGGCCTGCTTCTGGATGATTTCAGGGCAGGCAAGTTGGGGCGGATCACGCTGGAGGAGCCGGAGAATCAAAAGGACAAGGTGGAATGACAATGGCTGCAAGGGTACTAAAGGGAGAAAAGCTGGAGCAGGAGATGGCCCGTCTGGAGGCCATGGCGGAATATGAGAAGGAGTATGATGCCTGCACCTATATCTGCGGTATTGATGAAGCGGGCAGGGGACCCCTGGCGGGACCGGTGGCAGCAGGAGCCGTAGTGCTTCCCAAGGGATGCCGTATCCTGTATCTCAATGATTCCAAGAAACTGTCGGAGAAACGCCGTGAGGAACTGTTTTTAGAGATAAAGGAAAAGGCTGTAGCATGGAATGTGGGCCTGGCATCTCCTGCCCGGATTGACGAAATCAATATTCTTCAGGCCACCTATGAGGCCATGAGGGAGGCTGTGAAGGGGCTTTCCGTGAAGCCGGAAGTGCTTCTCAACGACGCTGTCACCATTCCCGGGCTGGAGGGGGTGCAGGTGCCTATTATTAAAGGGGACGCAAAGAGCCTGTCCATAGCGGCAGCCAGCATCCTGGCAAAGGTCACCAGGGACCATATGATGGCTGAGTACGAGGAATTATTTCCCGGATATGGATTTGCCAAACACAAGGGATACGGCACGGCGGCCCACATTGCTGCCATCAGAGAGCTTGGGCCCTGCCCTATTCACAGGAGAAGCTTTATCAGGAATATTGTTCAGGCGGATACATATGAATAAGAGACAGACAGGCAGCCGTTATGAGGAAACAGCGGCTGCCTTTTTAACAAGTAAGGGTTACCGCGTGCTGGAGCGGAATTTCCGGTGCCGCCAGGGAGAAATTGATTTGATTTGCCGCCATGGCAGGTACCTTGTTTTTGCAGAGGTAAAATACCGCTCCGGGCTGTCCATGGGAAGCCCGGCGGAGGCTGTTGACGCAAGGAAGCAGGAGCGCATACGGCGGGCAGCGGCCTTTTATCTGTACAGCCATGGAATGGGCGGGGACGTGCCCTGCCGGTTTGACGTGGTGGGAATCCTGGGCAGTGACATTGAGCTGATACAGGATGCATTTTGAGTATAAGGAGGCAATGGTGTTATGGATATAAACTGGAGCTATAAGAACAAATCCCGCGTATTTGATACAAAAGAAAGTGCAGGCGTTCCCTACCTCTCATTTAAGGCGCTGGATGATACTGGGCTGGCCGTCAATGGTTTTTCCACCCGCATGGGCGGAGCCAGCAGGGGAAAATTTTCCACCATGAATTTCTCTTACAGCAGAGGAGACGCAGCGGAGGATGTGCTGGAAAACTTTACGCGTATGGCAGCCGCCCTGGGAGTGGAGCGGGACCGCATGGTGGTGTCCCACCAGACCCATACGGTCAACCTGCGCCGGGTGACGCTGGAGGATGCGGGAAAGGGTGTTGTAAGGGAACGGGATTACAGGGACATCGACGGTCTGATTACCGATGTGCCGGGGCTTACCCTGGTGACCTTTTATGCGGACTGTGTGCCCCTGTACCTGTTGGATCCGGTAAACAGGGCCATTGGGCTCAGCCATTCCGGATGGAGGGGAACGGTTAAGCGCATGGGCCAGGTGACGGTGGATGCCATGAAGGAAGCCTTCGGCACAAAGCCGGAGGATCTGATTGCCTGTGTGGGTCCCAGCATCTGCCGGGACTGCTTTGAAGTGGGCGGTGAAGTGGTGGAGGAATTTAGGGAGGCCTTTGGGCCGGAACACCGGGAAGCGCTGTATTGCCAAGGAAAAAGGCCCGGAAAGTATCAGCTGGATTTGTGGAAGGCCAATGAAATCATTTTCCGCGAGGCAGGCATACGCCGGGAGAATATCCATATCACTAACATCTGCACCATGTGCAACAGCGATTATCTCTTTTCACACCGGAAAGTGGGGGAGGAGCGGGGAAACCTGGCAGCGTTTCTGTGCCTTAAGTAGCGTGAGGTCTGCGAAGGAGAAAGGAAGAGGGGCAATATGGATGTATTATTGGAGGAGTGGTCTCCTGTATGCAGCATACAGGCTGTTGTGGAGGACAACGGACAGGCGGTCTATTTCTACCTTTGGGTGAATCCCGGAAGCGAGAACGCAGAGATTCGCAACTGCTGGATCTGCAACCGGGTTCCGGCCATGGAAGATATGGATTATGAGGCCATGAAGATGGGAATGGCCCCGCGTATGCCCAGGGCATACGTGACCCATGATTCTGCGGGTATCTGCCTGGACAGGGAAAAATTGTCCCTGGTCTGGTTTGAAGAGGGAGACGGTGCAGCCCTGTATGAGGACGGCAGGATGATTGCGGTTATTCCTGGCTGGGCCGACCGGGAATTTCCGGGATATTCCCTATACGCAAAGGGTATGGCGCCCTTTGCCTGGGAGCTTCAGGAGGCGCTGCCTGTTCTGGAACAGCGGATGGAGCGCAGCCGGATGTACTGGGACATTATGAGGGGAGGATATTTTGAGACCATGCAGCAGGAACAGCTGGCTGCCATGGAAGCATTTTTTGGTCCCCACAAAAAGTATTATGCCATTGACGGAGGCGGATTTCCGCCAAAGGCTCTGGTGACAGGAGAACGAAAGGGCAGCCAGTATGCGTTTACCCTTGGAAACGGGGCCCTGGCCCAGCCAAAGGTGGAACAGTATTTTCAGGATGAGACATGGAAATACCGCCGCATGGAACTGGGAGTGGCTTTTCCCAAGGGATGCAGCCAGGAAGGCATTATGGCCATGCTTAACTATACAGCGGCCCAGGCGTCCCTGCCATGGAAGGAACTGGGCTGGCTGGGACACGGCCATACCATTCCCTGCAGCGGAGTGGAAGGCTATGAAGGTGTTCTGCTTCTGAGCCCTGGCCTGTGCGGCGTACAGGAAGGCCCTGCCTATCCCATGTTCATGGACGAGCCCGTGAACCTGCTGTGGATGATGCTGCTTACCGGCGAAGAGTATGAACTGGTAAAGGAACAGGGGACGGATCCTATTTTGGAAAAGAAGGGCGCGGACCCGGCTGCCTGGAACCTGGTGTGACCATAGAGAGAAACATAAAAAATGCACAGTCCCTTACGGCGGGCATTTCGCTGCCGTGGACTGTGCATTTTTGAATATTGATTGCCGGGTTAAATTTTCTGCATGGTGGCAGGGGGTTATACAAGCTTCTGGAAATACTCGTATCCGCCGTTCTGATGCTTCTGGACCAGCTTCTGAATCTTCTCCGTGGGAGAGAGGGAAGCGCTGATGGAGCGGTCATGGTTCAGGGAGTTGATGACAGCGGCCAGGTATTTGCTCATGTCGGCTTCCAGATACCATTCCCTGTTAAGCAGTTCCTGGGTACGGTAATTCAGGTTGGTGGTGATGACATAATCCAGATATCCCTGATGGTAGTACTCGTCAAATTTCTCAAGGCCGTTGGTAAAGAGACCGAAGGTGCAGCAGACGATGACCTTGTCAGCCTTGTGTTCCTTTAACTCCTTACAGGTGTCCAGCATGCTTTCGCCGGAGGAAATCATGTCGTCAATAATAAGTACGGTTTTGCCTTCTACGGAAGAGCCCAGGAATTCATGCGCCACAATTGGATTGCGGCCGCCAATTACCTGGGAATAATCCCTGCGTTTATAGAACATACCCATATCCACACCCAGGTTGTTGGCAAGGTATACGGCGCGGTTCATGGCTCCCTCGTCCGGACTGACCACCATTAAGTGTTCCTTGTCAATGCGGATGTTGGAATCATGGGAAAAGAGGGCCTTTACAAACTGATACGTGGGCATGAAATTGTCAAAGCCAATCAGCGGAATGGCGTTTTGTACCCGGGGATCGTGGGCGTCAAAGGTGATGATGTTTTCCATGCCTAAGGCTGCCAGTTCCTCTAAAGCCATGGCGCAGTCCAGAGATTCGCGTTTGTTGCGCTTGTGCTGGCGGCTTTCATATAGGAAGGGCATGACCACATTGACCCTGTGGGCGGTTGCGGAGCAGGCCCCGATAATCCGCTTCAAATCCTGAAAATGGTCGTCCGGCGACATGTGGTTGGTATAACCGCTTACCGTGTAGGGAATGCTGTAATTCATCACATCCACCATGACAAAAACATCTGTGCCCCTTACGGATTCATTGATGACAGCTTTGCCCTCGCCTGTTCCGAATCTGGGACAGCTGCAGTGAAGCAGATAGGAATCCACGTCGTACCCGCGGTAGTGAAGGTCCTCCTTGCGGCGCATCAGTTCCTCTATATCATTGCGCCTGAATTGTACAATATGGTCGTTCACCTTGGCTGCAAGATCCTTACAGCTTTCCAGTGCAGCGATTTTTAAAGGCGCTACGGGAAGGGAATCTTTGAATACAAAATTGTTAGCCATGATAGCTTTGCTCCTTTGGAATCATCATTTGTTTGGGAATATCACATATGATTTATACCATTTCCCTTTGACCGGGTCAAGGGGTTGATACTATTTCGTCAAAAAAAACAAGACATTTCCACAAACATTTTTTAGAAAATTAACTTTGCATTTACAAAAATAAGTTATATTGCTATGATAGAGGTTAATAAGAAAGTGCTTTACAAGTCAGGTCCGGTATAGTAAAATCAAGCGGATGCGAAGAATTTGTGTTAAAGGATATGGATTCAGATGAAACCTGGAAAGAACAAAAAGACCAGCTGTGAGTGCTGCGGCAATTACGTATATGATGAGGAAAATGATTACTATATCTGTGAAGTGAATCTGGACGAGGATGAGATGGGGCGCTTTTTAAGAGGTACTGTTAGCGCATGTCCTTATTACCAGTCCGATGATGAATACCGGATTGTGCGCAGGCAGATGTGACGGAAGGTCATGAATGAGGAGGTTATAAAAACATGAGTAAACCAATAGTTGCAATCGTAGGCAGGCCCAATGTGGGAAAGTCTACGTTGTTTAATGTCATAGCAGGAGATACCATTTCCATTGTAAAGGACACGCCGGGCGTGACCAGGGACCGGATTTACGCGGACTGCGACTGGCTGAATATGAATTTCACGCTGATTGACACCGGAGGTATCGAGCCGGATTCCAAGGATATCATCCTTTCCCAGATGCGGGAGCAGGCGGAGATTGCCATTTCTACTGCGGATGTGATTATTTTTATCGTGGATGTGCGTCAGGGACTGGTGGATTCGGATTCAAAGGTGGCTGATTTGCTGCGCAAATCCCACAAGCCGGTGGTGCTGGCTGTGAACAAGGTGGACAGCGTTGCCAAGTACGGCAATGACGTCTACGAGTTTTACAATCTGGGAATCGGAGAGCCTGTCGCTGTATCGGCTGCTTCGCGGCTGGGAATTGGTGATCTGCTGGACGAAGTGGTGAAGCACTTTGACTCGGAGCAGATGGAGGAAGAAGAGGACGAGCGTCCGAGAATCGCTGTGGTAGGCAAGCCGAATGTGGGAAAGTCTTCCATTATTAATAAGCTTGTGGGCGAGAACCGCGTCATTGTGTCGGATATAGCAGGCACTACCAGGGATGCGGTGGATACGGAGGTTATCCATGAAGGAACCCCTTATGTATTCATAGATACGGCCGGCCTGCGCCGCAAGAGCAAGATAAAGGAAGAACTGGAGCGCTACAGCATTATCCGTACCGTGTCCGCCGTGGAACGGGCCGATGTGGTGGTTGTGGTCATAGACGCCACGGAAGGCGTCACGGAGCAGGATGCCAAGATTGCCGGAATCGCCCATGAGAGAGGCAAGGGAATCATTGTAGCCGTAAATAAATGGGATGCCATCGAGAAAACGGACAAGACCATATACGAATATACCAGAAAAATCAAGGAGGTCCTGTCCTTCATCCCATACGCGGAATATCTCTTTATATCCGCGGCAACAGGACAGCGTCTGACCAAGCTTTTTGAGATGATTGACGTGGTGCGCCAGAACCAGAACCTGAGGGTGGCCACCGGCGTTCTCAACGAAATCATGACAGAGGCAGTGGCCATGCAGCAGCCGCCTTCCGACAAGGGAAAACGGCTTAAGATTTACTATATGACCCAGGTGGCGGTAAAGCCTCCAACCTTTGTGATCTTTGTAAACGACAAGGAACTGATGCATTTTTCTTATACCAGGTATCTGGAGAACCAGATCAGAAATGCCTTCGGCTTTAAAGGGACATCCCTAAAATTCCTTGTCAGGGAACGAAAAGGAAAAGAGCAGTAGGTGTAAGGAAAGGGGGATTAAGGAGTGGAACAGATTATATGTTTGGCCATGGGATATGTCTTTGGTTTATTCCAGACCGGTTTCATTTACGGCAGGTCCAAGGGAATTGATATACGCCAGCACGGCAGCGGCAATTCGGGAAGCACCAATGCCCTGCGCGTTATGGGAGTAAAGGCAGGTCTCATTGTATTCATGGGTGATTTCCTGAAAACGGTGATACCCTGCTTCCTGGTAAGGATTCTTTTCCGGTCCCAGCCGGGGTATATCTATGTGCTGATACTCTGTGCGGGCTTCGGCGTCATACTGGGCCATAATTTTCCTTTTTATCTTAAGTTTAAAGGCGGTAAGGGGATTGCGGCAACAGCAGGCATCATGTTTTCGCTGGACTGGCGGCTGACAGCTGTCTGCCTGCTGGCCTTTGTTCTTATCGTGGCGGTGACCAGGTATGTGTCCCTGGGCTCCCTGGTGGTGTCCGCTATTTTCCTGTGCTGGAACATCTATTTCGGCCATTTGGGGGCTTACGGGCTGGCACCCGAGGCCAGACCCCAGTTCTACGCTGTTTCTGCGGTTATAGCGGCCATGGCTTTCTGGAGGCACAGGGCGAATATCGTCAGACTGGTACAGGGCAGGGAGAACAAGGTAGGCGCTAAGAAAAAGACAGAGTAGTATACAAAGGACAGTAAAAAACAATTAATGGACGGTGAGGTTATGGCATCAATCGGTGTAATCGGATCAGGCACATGGGGCACAGCCCTGTCAGTTTTACTTAACGGCAATGGACATACGGTACAGATATGGTCCGCCATTCCGCAGGAGATAGCGGAACTAAAGGAGACACGTATCCACCGCAATCTTCCTGAGGTAAAGATCCCGGAAGCAATCGGGCTTACGGATGACCTTGAGGAGGCTATGAGGGATAAGGACCTTCTGGTACTGGCTGTTCCCTCGGTTTTTGTGAGGCAGACATCACAAAGGATGAAGCCCTACATAAAGCAGGGCCAGGTGATAACAAACGTGGCAAAGGGAATCGAGGAGAAGAGCCTCATGACCCTGTCCCAGATTATTGAGGAGGAGCTGCCGGAGGCTGAGGTGACGGTCCTTTCAGGGCCCAGCCATGCGGAGGAAGTGAGCAGGGGCCTCCCCACCACATGTGTGGCCGGCGCCCATAAGCGCAGCGTGGCTGAATTTGTCCAGGGAATCTTCATGAGCGAGGTATTCCGCGTGTATACCAGCCCTGATGTGCTGGGAATTGAGCTGGGAGGCGCCCTTAAAAATGTGATTGCCCTGGCCGCCGGTATGGCCGACGGTCTGGGATACGGCGACAACACCAAGGCTGCCCTCATTACCAGGGGAATCGCGGAGATATCCCGCCTGGGCATTGACATGGGCGGACGGATGGAGACATTTGCCGGACTTACAGGCATAGGGGATTTAATTGTGACCTGTGCCAGCATGCACAGCCGCAACCGCAGGGCAGGCATCCTGATTGGCCGGGGCTATACCATGGAGGAAGCCATGGCAGAGGTAAAGATGGTGGTGGAGGGTGTGTATTCCGCCAAGGCGGCTCTGGCGCTGTCGCAGCAGTACAAGGTGTCCATGCCGATTGTGGAACAGGTCAATGCCATCCTGTTCGGAGGCATGCCTGCAAAGGAAGCGGTTCTGGAGCTGATGCTCAGGGATAAGCGTATCGAAAACTCGGATTTGGAGTGGTCGGAAGAATAAAAAATAGGGGAAGGGAACCAGAAATGGTGCCTTCCCCTAAAAAATAGCCTGTTTTTGGCGGATTATACCTGCTTTGGCTCTAATTTTTCGGTATATCGTCGAAAATAAACCATAATTTTCATGAAACGATTGACAAACCCATTCGGACTACCTATAATATAGAAAGCTTTATATTTTAAAGGCAAGAGGAGGAACTAATTATGAAGAAGAGATTTTTAAGTCTGGGCCTGGCAGCCGTTATGGCTATGTCATTGACAGCATGCGGCGGTTCCAATACGGCAGAGACCACAAAAGCAGCAGAGACTACTGCGGCAGATGCAAAAGCAGAGGGAAGCGAGGCAGCGGATACCGCAGCAACTGACGCAGGTGCGGCAGGCGGCGTGTTCAAGATTGGCGGCATCGGTCCTGTAACCGGCGGTGCGGCTGTGTACGGCGTGGCTGTACAGCACGGCGCAGAGCTGGCAGTAAAGGAAATCAATGAGGCCGGAGGAATAAACGGCGCACAGATTGAATTCAACTTCCAGGACGACGAGCATGACGCAGAGAAGTCTGTCAATGCTTATAATACATTAAAGGACTGGGGTATGCAGGTGCTGATGGGCACGGTTACCTCCGCTCCATGTATCGCAGTTGCAGATAAGACAGCAGCTGACAACATGTTCCAGATTACACCATCCGGTTCCGCTGTAGAGTGTGCGGCTAACCCCAACGTATTCCGTATCTGCTTCTCCGATCCGGACCAGGGCGCTGCATCCGCTAAGTACATAGGCGAGAACAAGCTGGCTTCCAAGGTTGCTGTTATCTATGACAGCTCCGACGTATATTCCAGCGGTATCTATGAGAAGTTCGCGGAAGAGTCCGCAAACCAGGGTATTGAGATTGTTGCAGCCGAGGCATTTACCGCTGACAGCAACAAGGATTTCTCCACCCAGTTACAGAAGGCCAAGGATGCAGGCGCTGAGCTGGTGTTCCTGCCAATTTACTATACCGAGGCTTCCCTGATCCTTCAGCAGGCCAGCACCATGGGCTTTGCACCGCAGTTCTTCGGATGCGACGGCATGGACGGTATCCTTCAGGTTCAGAACTTTGACACCAAGCTGGCAGAGGGACTTATGCTCCTGACACCATTCGCGGCAGATGCTACCGATGACCTGACCGTTAAGTTTGTTGAGAGCTACAAGGCTGCTTACAACGAGGTTCCGGTACAGTTTGCAGCAGATGCATACGATGCAATCTACGCTATCAAGGCTGCTATTGAGGACGCCAATGTAACTCCTGATGCAGACGCCAGCACGATTTGTGACGCGTTAAAGGCATCCATGCTGAATATCAAATTAGACGGCCTGACCGGCGAGGGCATGACCTGGACTGAGGACGGCGAGCCTCACAAGGCGCCTAAGGCTGTTAAGGTAGTGGACGGAGCTTACTCTGCAATGTAATCTGCCGCCTTTTAAATCCGGCCAGAACCAACCAGAAAACCCAACAGAGGGTTGTCACTATGACAACCCTCTTGTTTATAGTAACGATATATGATATAATTTTGAATAATCTGTCGCTTTATAGCGATAAACTAAAAAAGACTTCAGACGAAGAGGTGTAGGTATGGGCTTTATTAACTATTTAATTAACGGCATCAGCCTGGGCAGTGTATATGCCATCATCGCACTTGGATATACAATGGTTTACGGCATTGCCAAGATGCTGAATTTCGCTCATGGCGATGTTATTATGATAGGCAGCTACGTGGTATTTGTCACGGTCAGCACAATGGGACTGCCGCCCATGGCGGGAGTGCTCCTTGCGGTGGCCGTATGTACGCTGTTGGGCATGACCATTGAACGGATTGCTTATAAGCCCCTGCGCGGCGCCTCTCCCCTTGCGGTTCTCATTACGGCAATCGGCGTCAGCTACCTGCTGCAGAACGTTGCCCTTCTTATCTTTGGAGCAGATACCAAATCCTTCACCTCCGTGGTGACCCTGCCTGCCATCAAACTGGCGGGAGGAGAGATGACCATTACAGGGGAGACCATCGTCACCATCCTTTCCTGTATCGTCATCATGATTGGACTCACTGCCTTTATCAACAAGTCCAAGGCCGGACAGGCCATGCTGGCGGTTTCCGAGGACAGGGGGGCGGCTACCCTTATGGGAATCAATGTAAACGGCACCATTGCCCTTACATTTGCCATCGGTTCCGCGCTGGCGGCCATAGCGGGCGTGCTGCTCTGCTCCGCTTACCCGTCCCTTACACCTTATACTGGTTCCATGCCGGGTATCAAGGCCTTTGTTGCGGCTGTATTCGGAGGAATCGGATCCATTCCGGGTGCTTTCATCGGCGGTATCCTGCTGGGTGTCATTGAGATTCTGTCCAAGGCATACATATCCTCACAGATGTCAGATGCCATTGTGTTTTCCGTCCTGATTATCGTGCTTCTGGTGAAGCCTACCGGTATTCTGGGCAAGAAGATTAATGAGAAAGTGTAGGTGCCGGTATGAAGAGCAACGCAAAACGAAAGACATTCATAAATAATATGATTACATACGGCATGGTGGTGGCTGCCTATATCATCATGCAGGTCCTGGTGGGAACAGGGCATATATCCAGCCTTATGAAGGGACTTCTTGTTCCTTTCTGCATCTACGTAATCATGGCTGTGTCCCTGAACCTGACCGTGGGTATCCTGGGAGAGCTGAGTCTGGGACACGCAGGCTTTATGTGCGTGGGAGCCTTTGCCGGCGCCCTGTTTTCAAAGTGCATGAAGGGAGCCATTGACCCGACTCTTGGAATGGTCATCGCCATCCTCATCGGAGCCGTTACAGCGGCCCTGTTCGGCGTCATTATCGGAATCCCGGTGCTGCGCCTGAGAGGTGATTATCTGGCTATTGTGACCCTGGCCTTTGGTGAAATTATCAAGAACCTGGTCAATGCTGTTTATCTGGGACGGGACGCTTCCGGCTTCCATATCTCCTTTAAGGATTCCATGTCCTTAAAGCTGGGAGAGGGCGGGGAAATCCTGATAAAGGGCGCCCAGGGCATTACGGGAACGCCCCAGGCAGCCACCTTTACCATAGGTGTTATCCTGGTGCTTATCACCCTGTTCATTGTCATGAATCTGGTGAACTCCCGCACAGGCCGTGCCATCATGGCTATCCGGGACAACCGCATTGCAGCGGAGTCCATCGGCATCAATATCACCAAGTACAAGCTGCTGGCATTTTCCATTTCCGCTGGACTTGCAGGTATTGCCGGTGTGCTGTATGCCCACAATCTGACCACCCTGACAGCCCTGCCCAAGAATTTCGGATACAACATGTCCATCATGATTCTGGTGTACGTGGTACTGGGCGGTATCGGAAACATCCGCGGTTCCGTCATTGCGACGGTCATTCTGTATCTCCTTCCGGAGATGCTGCGCGGACTCAGCAATTACCGTATGCTTATGTACGCAATCGTGCTGATTCTGGCCATGCTGTTCAACTCCGCACCCCAGTTTGTGGTGATGCGTGAACGTTTGGCGGAAAAATTCAGCAGAAAAGATAAGAAACCCGCAAAGGAGGCAGCATAAGATGGCATTACTTGAAGTTAAGAATTTAAGCATATCTTTTGGCGGCCTTAAGGCAGTTGATAATTTTCAAATCAGCATAGAAAAGGGACAGCTTTACGGTCTCATCGGTCCCAACGGAGCCGGTAAGACCACTATTTTCAATCTGCTGACAGGCGTATATAAGCCGGATGCAGGAAGCATTGAGCTGGCAGGAGTCAACATTACCGGCAGGAAAACCACGGAAATAAACCAGGCCGGCATTGCCAGGACCTTCCAGAACATCCGTCTGTTTAAGGATTTGTCGGTGCTGGACAATGTGAAGGCAGGTCTTCACAATCATTACAGGTATTCCACCACAGCCGGAATTTTCCGTTTTCCCAACTATTTTAAGGTGGAGAAGCAAATGGACGAGAGGGCCATGGAGCTGCTCAAGGTATTCGGACTGGACGAAGAGTGCGACTACAAAGCCTCCAACCTCCCCTACGGAAAGCAGAGAAAGCTGGAGATAGCCAGGGCCCTGGCCACGGAGCCAAAGCTCCTTCTCCTGGATGAGCCGGCAGCGGGAATGAATCCAAATGAGACAGCCGAGCTTATGGATACCATCCGTTTTGTGAGGGATAATTTCGATATGACCATCCTTCTGATTGAACATGATATGAAGCTTGTAAGCGGTATCTGCGAAGAACTGACCGTTCTCAACTTCGGACAGGTCCTGTGCCAGGGCGAGACCGGCGCAGTGCTTCACAATCCGGAAGTTGTCAAAGCATATCTTGGTGAATAGGAGGAGCGTATAATATGGCTATGCTTGAAGTCAGGGACCTGGAAGTATACTACGGTGTAATCCAGGCCATAAAAGGAATCTCCTTTGATGTGAACCAGGGAGAAATCGTGGCTCTGATAGGTGCCAACGGTGCGGGAAAGACCACAACCCTGCACACCATCACCGGGCTTATCAGCGCGAAGACAGGAAAAATCGTATATGAGGGAACCGATATAACCAGGGTTCCCGGCTATAAACTGGTGGGCATGGGAATCGCCCATGTGCCGGAAGGAAGGCGGGTGTTCGCCACCCTTACGGTGCTGCAGAATCTGAAAATGGGGGCTTATACAAGAAAAGACAAGGAAGAGATAGAAGCCACTCTGAAGATGATATACCAGCGTTTCCCGCGTCTGGAGGAGCGCAAGAACCAGCTTGCAGGCACCCTGTCCGGCGGCGAGCAGCAGATGCTTGCCATGGGAAGGGCTCTTATGAGCCACCCCAGGATGATTGTTATGGATGAGCCCTCCATGGGACTTTCACCAATCTATGTAAATGAGATTTTTGATATCATCCAGAAGATAAACGGGGATGGGACTACCGTGCTTCTTGTGGAACAGAACGCAAAGAAGGCTCTTTCCATTGCGCATAAGGCCTATGTACTGGAGACGGGCAATGTTGCTCTCAGCGGAGACGCAAAGGAGCTTATGAACAATGATCAGGTAAAAAAGGCTTATCTCAGCGAATAAAGGTAATAATAGTCCACTGGCAGGAAGAATTATGTAAAAATGAATCATGGATATGAGAAAGGAGCAGGGGCGGATAACCCCTGCTTCGTTCCTTGACACCCCTGGTAAGATATGCTATATATAATGTACGGCGATGACGGCCTGATTTTATCTGTTGATTTTGCGTGAATAGACCTGATACATGGTGATTTTGTACCAGTCATATACTCATACCCCCCTGCATATACTATAAAAGCATAGCAAGGGGGTATATTTATGGACAATTTTAATGTATACAAGGATATTCAGGCGAGAACAGGCGGAGAGATTTACATAGGCGTAGTAGGGCCGGTCCGCACAGGCAAATCTACCTTCATAAAGCGGTTCATGGAGCTGCTGGTGCTCCCTGCAATGGAGGATGAGAACCTGCGCAACCTGAGCCGGGATGAGCTGCCTCAAAGCGCGGCCGGCAAGACCATCATGACCACGGAGCCCAAGTTTATTCCTAAAGAAGCGGCCAGCATTAATCTGGCAGACGGTATTGAAGCCAAGGTAAGGGTCATAGACTGCGTGGGATTCATGGTAGACGGGGCAGCGGGGCATGTGGAAAACGGTGAGGAGCGACTGGTGAAGACGCCGTGGTTTGATTATGACATTCCGTTTACCCAGGCTGCGGAAATCGGAACCAGAAAAGTTATCAATGATCATTCCACCATTGGAATCGTTGTGACCACAGACGGCACCATTGGGGAAATTAAACGCCCCGGATACATAGCAGCTGAAAAGCAGACCATTGACGAGCTGAAAAAGCTGGGCAAACCATTTGTGGTACTTTTAAATTCCACCAAACCTTATTCCGACGAAACTGCCAGGCTGGCAAGGGAAATGTCTGAATCATATGGGGTATCGGTGCTGCCTGTAAACTGCGAGCAGCTCAAGAAGGAGGATGTTTTCCATATCCTGGAGCGCGTCCTGAAGGAGTTTCCGGTGACTGAGATGGATTTCCATATTCCCAAATGGCTGGAGATCCTGCCTTCCACCCATTGGCTTAAGGCCCAGGTGATCCAGGCGGCCAGGAATGTAATCCAGAAAGTAACACACATGAAGGATGTGTCCGGGGAACTGGAACAGCAGCATACGGATACCATACGATCCATGAATGTCAAAAATATGCAGATGGCGGACGGCAGGGTGGGTGTCCAGGTGGATATGGATGACAGCTACTATTACCAGATTCTCAGCGACTATGTGGGACTGCCCATTGAAGGGGAGTACCAGCTCATGCAGACCCTGAGCAGCCTGGCTAATATGCAGAAGGAATATGAAAAAGTGCAGAACGCTCTGACCCAGGTGCGGTTAAAGGGATATGGAGTGGTGACACCGGAACGCTCGGAAATCGTGCTGGATGAACCGCAGGTCATCAAACACGGCAACAAGTATGGGGTGAAGATGAAAGCGGAAGCACCGTCCATCAACCTGATTAAGGCCCATATCGAGACAGAGATCGCTCCGATTGTGGGAAGCGAGCAGCAGGCCCAGGATCTGATTGCCTATATCAAGGAAAATGCCAGGGAGAGCGACGACGGAATCTGGAATACCAATATTTTCGGAAAATCCATTGAACAGATTGTGGAGGACGGTATCCAGGCCAAGGTGTCCCAGATGACGGAGGATTGCCAGCTGAAGCTGCAGGATACTCTGCAGAAAATTATCAATGACAGCAATGGCGGTATGATATGCATTATTATTTAAAATCAGCAATAATAGAATGCGTGTTGGGAGAAGGACGATTCTCAGAAAATTGTGCAAATATTGCAATACGATTTGCATTCTTATGGGGAATATGATATACTGTAGCCATAATTGACAGAATATTCTGTGGGGCAAGACTATATTATACTCAGAGGGGAGAATGCAGATGAGACTTACATTTATCGGGGCCGACCATGAGGTAACGGGCAGCTGTCATTTTCTGGAGGTGGGAAATACCAAGGTGCTTATAGACTGCGGTATGGAACAGGGAAATAACATATACCAGAATGCGGAGCTGCCCGTGGGGTATCATGAAATTGACTATGTGCTTCTGACGCACGCGCATATTGACCATGCAGGCATGCTTCCGTGGATTCATGCCAGGGGATTCAGAGGCCAGGTTATCACCACCTATGCAACCGCCGACCTGTGCAGCATCATGCTTAAGGACAGCGCCCACATACAGGAGATGGAAGCTGAGTGGAAAAACCGGAAAGCGCGACGTGCAGGCCGGGGCGAGGTGGAAGCCCTCTATACCATGCAGGATGCTGAGGATGTGCTTAAGCATTTTGAAGGTGTGGCTTACGGGCAGGTATTTAAGCTCAATGACAATCTGACCCTGCGTTTTACGGATGTGGGACATTTGCTGGGTTCTGCCTCCATTGAGATATGGGCCACTGAGGGCGCCAGCAAGAAAAAAATTGTATTTTCCGGCGACATTGGGAATAAGAATAAGCCTCTGATCCGTGATCCCCAGTATATTACGGAGGCGGATTATGTTGTTATGGAATCCACCTACGGAAACCGCTATCATAAAAAGGATGTAAACCATGTGGACAGTCTGGCCAGAATCATACAGGAGACTCTGGACCGGCAGGGCAACGTGGTCATACCGGCCTTTGCAGTGGGACGTACCCAGGAGTTATTGTATCTGATACGCCATATTAAGGAAGAAAGGCTTGTGGCCGGCCATGACAGCTTCGAGGTCTATGTAGACAGCCCTCTGGCCGTGGAAGCCACCCATGTGTTTAAGGACAATATGCTGGAGTGCTATGACGAGGAGACAAAAGCCCTGGTGGAACGCGGAATCAACCCCATTGATTTTCCGGGACTGAAGCTCTCCATTACCAGTGAGGAATCCAAGAACATAAACTTTGACATGACGCCCAAGGTCATCATATCAGCGGCAGGCATGTGTGATGCGGGCCGTATACGCCACCATCTGAAACATAACCTGTGGAGGCCGGAGTGCTCCGTTGTGTTCGCGGGATACCAGGCCGAGGGAACCCTGGGACGGATTCTGCAGGACGGGGCTCAGACCGTGAAGATATTCGGTGAGGAAATTGATGTGCGGGCTCATATAGAAACCATGGATGGAATCAGCGGCCATGCGGACAGGGACGGGCTTATCAGCTGGATATCCGCGTTTGAGAAAAAGCCGGATTATGTTTTTGTGGTTCACGGAAGCGAGGAATCCTGCGTATCCTTCTCGGATGTGCTGAATACCCAGCTGAAACTCACAGCCAGGGCGCCTTTTTCAGGTTCCCAGTTTGACCTTATAAAGGGCTTCTGGATTAAAGAGACAGAGGGCGTTCTCATTGAGAAGGAAACTGCCGCCAAACGCAGGGCCAGCGGTGTTTATACCAGGCTGGTGGATGCTGGCAAGATGCTGTTGGATGTGATTCACCGCAACGAGGGCGGCGCTAATAAGGACCTGACCCGTTTTACGGAACAGATTCTTGCCCTGTGCGATAAATGGGACAGATAGAATGTTACTGACAGGAGATATTGACACATGACGAAGGTACAGATTTACACAGACGGTTCTGCCAGGGGAAATCCTGACGGTCCGGGCGGTTACGGGACAGTGCTTCATTTTACGGACAGCAGCGGCCAGCTTCATGAGAAGACCATGTCCGGCGGGTATGTACGCACCACTAACAACCGGATGGAACTGATGGCTGCTATTGTAGGGCTGGAGGCATTAAACAGGCCATGCCAGGTGGAATTATATTCGGATTCCAAATACCTGACAGACGCATTTAACCAGCATTGGATTGACAGCTGGGTGGCAAAGGGATGGAACCGCGGGAAAAGCGGGCCGGTAAAGAATATCGACCTCTGGAAACGCCTGTTAAAGGCAAAGGAACCCCACCAGGTGAAATTCATCTGGGTAAAAGGACATGCAGGCCATCCTGAAAATGAGAAATGCGATGCTCTGGCCACCTCTGCGGCAGATGGTGGGAATCTGATGACAGATCAGGGGCTGGAGGCATAAATAAGCTTTACCCTGATGCAGTTTAAAAGCAGAAGGCGCTGCTTAACCCTGGATTACATGAAAAAAGGGGATGCAGCGCTTTTTTTGCATTTGTATCTGTTCCTGATTTTCTTACATATCTCTTACAATCTATTACTCCTTTTATCTTCGTGTTTCTTTTCTTCCTTTTTTGTGATAAGGTAAATACAAGATTATGGCAGGGATGTGTTGCGATGAAAGATAAACGGATATGGATTGTGATTGGCTGTATCCTGTTCATAGGAACTGGTGTTACCCACTATACCAAATACTATGTGAACAGCCAGGGGGCGGCCATGATGGCTGAGATTACAGCAGGGGCAGAAGACACGGCGGCAGCGCCTTCCTTTGCCCCGGCTTTGGGACAGCAGGATACAGAGGCAGGCGGAACGGATACAGGTATGGCGGCAGCAGGCAGGGCAGCACCCGCAACACCTGCGGAACGCAGGATGACGGGAGATGCAGGGCCGGGGAATACAGCTTCGGGAAACACGGCATCAGGAGATGCAGGCCTTGCAAGCGCAGCTCCGAAAGGTGCAGATTCCGGAGATGCAGCATACGCAAAGGCTCCTGCAGCAAAGGCAGCAGCAGAGCCCTTTTCGTCCGGCCAGGCAGCTCCTGCAATGGCGGATGCCGCTGGGGAAACAATGGCTTCGGATACTGCGGGTGGCGCCGGTGAGGGGGCCGCTGCTTCGGAAGAGAATATGCCTATTTCCCCTCTCACAGGATCCAGGACCAGGGAATATAAGGTGAGTCTCATAGTAGACTACCGCAAACGCCTGGAAGATTTGGATACCCAGATTCTTAAGATGCGGGAGGAGGAAACGGACTCCAATGTATATTCCATCAAGACCTCGGCGGAAACAGAACTTAAGCTGTGGGAAGGTGAACTGAATTCCATTTACAATGCGCTTATGGAGATGCTGTCCCAGGAGGACGCTGCAAAGCTGGCTTCTGAGCAGCAGGAATGGCTTAAGAACCGGGATGCCAGGGCGGCGGAGAGTTCAGGCAGGAACAGCGGATCTATGGAGGGAATCAGCTATGCGGCCACATTGGCCAGTCTGACCAGGGACAGGGCTTATGAACTGGCAGGACGCTATGAGGAAGCCAACGGGGTGTTCTATGAAGAGGAGGATTCTTCTCAACCGGCATCGCCGTAACAGGAGAAAATATGGAAAGAACGGTCCGTATGACCGGAATCAAGAATTGCGGGAAAGAGGGAAAAACAATGGAAAATCATTGGTTTTCCCTCTCTTTTTTGTTAAGACGGTCTTGATAATTATATAGCGTTATGGTAAAATGACGGTTATGTAATTAGAGCAATGATATGGAGGAAAATAAAGTGAAAGAACCACAGTACCGCGGCGTGAACGAGCTGCGCCGGATGTTCCTTGAATTTTTCGAGAGCAAGGGCCATCTGGCAATGAAAAGCTTTTCACTGGTGCCGCATAATGATAACAGCCTGCTTTTAATCAATTCCGGTATGGCTCCCCTGAAGCCATATTTCACAGGACAGGAGATTCCGCCCAGGAACAGGGTTACCACCTGCCAGAAGTGTATCCGCACCGGCGACATTGAGAATATAGGAAAGACAGCCCGTCACGGCACCTTCTTCGAGATGCTGGGTAATTTCTCTTTTGGGGATTATTTTAAAACAGAAGCCATCCACTGGACATGGGAATTTCTGACCGATGTGGTGGGACTGGACCCGGACAGGCTGTATCCCAGCGTGTACCTGGATGATGATGAGGCCTTCGGCATCTGGAACAAGGAAATCGGGATTCCGGCTGAGCGTATTTTCAAGTTCGGCAAGGAGGACAATTTCTGGGAGCACGGTTCAGGCCCCTGCGGTCCCTGTTCAGAGGTATATTACGACAGAGGCGAGGCCTTTGGCTGCGGAAAGCCCGGATGTACGGTGGGCTGCGACTGCGACCGCTATATTGAGGTATGGAACAATGTATTTACCCAGTTTGATAATGACGGACATGGCCATTATACAGAGCTGGAGCATAAGAATATTGATACGGGCATGGGGCTGGAGCGTCTGGCTGTGGTGGTTCAGGGCGTTGACTCCCTGTTTACCGTTGACACCAACAAAGCGCTTTTGGACAGGGTGTGCCAGCTTGCGCATACAGAATACCAGAAGGACCATGAGACAGATGTGTCTCTGCGTATTGTCACAGACCACGTTAAGTCCTGTACCTTCATGATTTCAGACGGAATCATGCCTTCCAATGAGGGAAGGGGCTATGTGCTCCGCCGCCTTCTGCGCCGTGCTGCCCGTCATGGGAGAAAGCTGGGGATTGAAGGCAGGTTCCTGGCCGGTCTTTCTGAGACCGTAATCGAGCTGTCCAAGGACGGCTATCCTGAGCTGGAAGAAAAGCAGGCCATGATATTCAAGGTACTGTCTGAGGAAGAGGAAAAGTTCAACAAGACCATTGACCAGGGACTGAGCATCCTGGGTGAGATGCAGGATGAAATGCAGAAAACCGGGAACAAGTGTCTTTCCGGAGCCAATGCATTCAAACTGTATGATACTTATGGATTCCCTCTGGATCTAACCAAGGAAATTTTGGAAGAGAGAGGCTGCACCGTGGATGAAGACGGCTTTGCCGCCGCCATGAAGGAACAGAAGGAAAAGGCCAGAAAGGCCCGCAAGACTACCAATTACATGGGTGCGGACGTGACTGTATACCAGTCCATCGATCCTTCTGTTACCACTGAATTTATTGGTTATGACAGGCTGACGGCTGATTCCAGGGTGACGGTCCTGACCACGGAAGAAGAGCTGGTACAGGCCCTTACAGACGGACAGAAGGGTACCATCATCGTGGAGCAGACCCCGTTCTACGGAACCATGGGCGGCCAGCAGGGAGATACAGGTGTTATCTCCAATGAAAACGGCGCCTTTAAGGTTGAAGACACCATACACCTTCAGGGCGGCAAGGTAGGCCATGTGGGCGTTATGACAAAAGGCATGTTCCAGGTGGGAGAAAACGTGACTCTGTCTGTATGTGCCCACAACCGCGCGCTTACCTGCAAAAACCACAGCGCCACCCATCTGCTTCAGAAGGCTCTGCGCAAGGTATTGGGAGACCATGTGGAGCAGGCTGGTTCCTACGTGGACGCTGGCAGGCTGCGTTTTGACTTTACCCATTTTTCAGCCATGACACCGGATGAGATTAAGAAGGTGGAGGAACTGGTGAACCAGGAAATCCAGGCATCCCTTCCGGTCGTCACCCAGGTTATGACACTGGAGGAAGCCAAGAAAACAGGAGCCATGGCTCTGTTCGGTGAAAAATACGGAGATAAGGTGCGCGTGGTGCGCATGGGAGATTTCTCCACGGAGCTCTGCGGCGGCACCCATGTGCCGAATACAGGCACCATTGCATATTTTAAGATTATTTCCGAGGCTGGTATTGCCGCCGGTGTAAGGCGTATTGAGGCGCTTACATCCGAGGGGCTTATGAAACATTATCAGGAGGTGGAAGAGGAGCTTCAGGAGGCGGCCAGGACAGCCAAGACAACACCGTCCGCGCTGACTTCCAAGATACAGTCCCTTCTGGAGGAGATTAAGACCCTTCACTCCGAGAATGAGAAGCTTAAGAGCAAACTTGCCAATGACTCCCTGGGAGATGTTATGAGCCAGGTCAAGGAAGTAAACGGACTTAAGGTTCTGGCAGCCAGGGTGGCCGGAGTGGACATGAACGGCATGAGAAACTTAGGCGACCAGTTAAAGGACAAGCTGGGAGAAGGCGTCATTGTACTGGCCTGCGAGCAGGACGGCAAGGTAAACCTTATGGCTACAGCCACAGATTCCGCCCAGAAAAAGGGCGCCCACGCAGGCAACCTGATTAAAGCCATAGCTGGTCTTGTGGGCGGCGGCGGCGGCGGCCGTCCCAACATGGCCCAGGCCGGCGGCAAAAATCCGGCAGGTATCGACGATGCTCTTAAAAAAGCGGTTGAGACAGTGGAAGAACAGACAAAATAGTACATGTGCAGATAAAATTTAAAAATAAATGTAAGAATTATAAAAAAATTCTTGACGTACGGTATTTTTATGCTATAATCATAGCAGTGCTAAAAATACCCAAACAGTTGTATTATGCACAATTACACAACTGGAGGGAGGTTAGGTGTGAGCGATGTCAAACGTAATTGTTAAAGATAACGAGAGCTTAGACAGTGCTTTACGCAGATTCAAAAGAAACTGTGCAAAGGCTGGCATTCAGCAGGAAATTCGTAAGAGAGAGCATTACGAGAAGCCAAGCGTAAGACGTAAGAAAAAGTCTGAAGCTGCTCGTAAGCGTAAGTACAACTAATTCACTGGTTGGATTAGGTGTTAATGTAGTGGAAAATCAACTGGCTGTCATAAGTGATTATGGCAGGCAGTTGTTTTTTTGCTTTTTTCGGATTTATATACCTGGCGGAAGAGATGCACAGTCTGCGGAGAGGGGAGGCGGGGGTGCGGGGCTTGTATTGCTTTACATCCAACACAACCCCTGCAGCCTCAAGCCTCCCCTCTCCGCAGACGTACCGTACTCTCGTTCACGACACTATAAATCCAAATCACTCCACTTCATTCAACCCGCACTCCGGCGATGCCACCAAAGAGTAATTGGTATGGTAAATCACGAATCCGGGTGCGGCTCCGGCTACCTTTTTAATGTTCTTTTTCTGGATATAGTCGATTTCCACCTTGTCATTGTCACGGCCTTTGGAATAGTAGGCGGCCAGGGAACCGGCTTCTTCAAAGAGGCGGTCGGGAAGGTCGGCGCGGCCCTCAGTTTTTACGATGACATGGGATCCGGGAATGCCTTTTGCGTGGAACCACCAGTCGTTTCCTGTGGCCAGCTTGAAGGTGAGTTCCTCATTCTGGTAGTTGTTCTTTCCCACGTAAATGTGGAAGCCGTCGGAAGAAATGTAGTGGAAGGGCTTGCTGGTGATTTTCGGCTTTTTGTCGCTGGAACGGCGCTTTTTGATATACCCGTATTCCATCAGCTCTTCCTTAATCTGCACCAGGTCGTTTTCGGCCAGGGCTATGTCCAGGGCGGAGCTGATGGATTCCAGATGGTCGATTTCAGCCTTGGTCTCCTTTGTCAGGTCTGTCAGGGCTTCATAGGTGCGCTTTAATTTGTTGTATTTGTCAAAGTGCTTTTTGGCATTGTCCTTTGCTGACAGCTGCGTGTCCAGGGGAATGGTGATTTCCTCATTGGTGTAGTAGTTAAGGCAGGTAAAGGATTTCTCGCCGCCGGTGAGCTCATAGCCGTAGGTGTTCAGGAGTTCGCCGTATATGCGGTATTTTTCACGTTTTTCAGTGTCTTTCAGCTGTTTTAGCTGTAAATCGTATTTTTTGTTGTTGCGCTCCAGGGCTGTCTGGACGATCCGGCGAAGGTCTGAAGACTTTTGACGGATTCTGGTGAGGGTGTCCCGGGAAGCATAGTACTCCTCCAGCAGATGGCTCATGGACCGGAAGGACTGGCTGCGGTAAACGCCGCCTTCGTAACAGGTCAGGGGCAGGGCAGCGTATTCTGCCGGGCCTTCTTCATCAAAGACAATGGCAGGAGCAAAGCGCCCTTCCTTTACATCCTCCATCACCAGGGAAAAAGTGTGGTAAAGGTGCAGAAGTTCTGTTTCAGACAATTCAGAGGCGCCGTAATCCGAATCAATGCTTGCCAGGTGGCATATTTCCTCAGCCATAATGGGACTGATGCCTGTGAGATGGTTGTACAGGGCTTTCTGTATGGACATGGAGGAGGATCCTACTGTCTGGCGGAAGGTTTCCTCTGTGACCGAAAGAGGATTTTCCTTGGCAACGGTCTGGGGGATGAAATAGGTTCGCCCCGGCAGCACCTCACGGACAGAGCTGACCTGAGCGGACACATGCTTGATGCTGTCGATGATGGTGCCGTCCTCCTTGCAGAAAATGATGTTGCTGTGCTTTCCCATGATTTCCACAATCAGTTTTTTGCGGCACAGGTCCCCCATCTCGTCTAAGTGCTCCAGCTCGAACTGGATGATGCGCTCTAAGCCGGGCTGGCTGATGTCCACGATTCTGGCACTGCCGATGTGCTTGCGCAGCAGCATGCAGAAATTAGGCGCTGTCATGGGACTGGGTTTGTTTTTGTCCGTCAGATAGATAAGGGGGAGGCTTGCGCTGGCCGATATCTGGAGGCGGTAATTTTCCCTGTTATTTTTAATGGCTATGAGAAGCTCGTCCTTTTCGGGCTGGGCGATTTTAGATATGCGTCCGCCCCCAAGGGCTTCCTTGAACTCATGAACCAGGTTTGCTATGGTAATGCCGTCAAATGCCATATGATATATACACTCCTGTCGGGCCTGTATTAACGCGGGAAATGCTGTTTGGACAGGGAAAGGGGATGAACCGGAAGGTTCCCTGCTTCGGGGCATGTCCGGGCGCTGTGGCCGCTGAATATAAGAATACCATAATTTGACGGAATAGAAAAGGCCCTGCATTTGAACCGCCCCGTTAATTGCTTCACTGGAAATTGGGTTGGCCGGCGGAAATTGTTTTGCTGAACAAGCGGAAATTGCTTTGTTGAACAATTTGTTGACTTGATTCCCCAGATGAATTATAATACTAACTAACTATGGATAAAAGCGAAAGAGAGGCATTCGTTATGTTAAAAAGCATGACTGGTTTCGGCAGATGCGAGAATGTGACGGACGAGTACAAGATTTCTGTCGAGATGAAGGCCGTTAATCACAGATATCTGGATTTAAGTATTAAGATGCCCAAGAAGTTCAATTATTTTGAAGCTTCCATCCGGACACTCCTTAAGAAATATATCCAGAGGGGAAAAGTGGATTTGTTCATCAACTACGAGGATTACACAGAAGGCAATATGTGCCTTAAGTACAACCGGGCGCTGGCTGCTGAATATATGGAGTACTTTAACAGGATGTCGGATGAGTTTGGCATCCAGAATGATGTGAAGGTGTCGGCCCTGGCCAAGTTTCCTGAGGTGCTTACCATGGAGCAGGTGCCGGACGACGAGGAGCATCTGTGGGAAATCCTTTCAGAAGCCCTTAAGGAGGCCGCTGTCAAGTTTGTGGAGTCGAGGGAGATAGAGGGAGAACATCTTAAGAAGGACCTTTTAGGCAAACTGGATTATATGGAAACGCTGGTGGATTTTATCGAAGAGCGCTCCCCCCAGATTTTAACAGAGTACAGAAACCGGCTGGAGGACAAGGTAAAGGAGCTTTTAAGCAACACAGCCATGGAGGAGAGCCGTATTGCGGCAGAAGTTACCATCTATGCGGATAAGATCTGTGTGGATGAGGAGACGGTGCGTCTCAGAAGCCATATACACAACACCAGAAATGAGCTTTTAAGCGGAGAGAGCGTTGGCCGCAAGCTGGATTTCATTGCCCAGGAGATGAACCGGGAGGCCAATACCATCCTGTCCAAGTCCACGGACCTGTCCATCTCGGACAAGGCCATTGCCCTTAAGACCGAGATCGAAAAGGTCAGGGAGCAGATACAGAATATTGAATAGGAACATCCAAATAAGTACATTGAAAAGTCAGGGAGAGCATACCATGAACCAGCAGGGAATTTTAGTGGTAGTATCCGGATTCTCCGGAGCAGGAAAGGGAACACTCATGAAAGAGCTGCTAAAGCGGTATGACAATTATGCATTGTCCGTATCCGCCACCACAAGGCAGCCCAGGGAAGGAGAAAAGGACGGGGAGGATTATTTCTTCGTCAACAGGGAATATTTTCAGCAGATGATTGAGGAAGGGCGTCTGGTGGAGTACGCTCAGTACGTGAACCATTACTACGGCACGCCCAGGGATTATGTGGAGAAGAAGATGGCAGAGGGAAAGGACGTGATTCTGGAGATTGAGATTCAGGGCGCCCTTAAGGTGAAGAAGCGTTTTCCTGATGCGCTGCTGATTTTCGTGACGCCGCCCAGTGCCGGGGAGCTTCGCCGCCGTCTGGTAGGCAGGGGAACAGAGACCATTGAGGTCATCAATGCCAGGCTCCGCCGTGCCGCTGAGGAGGCGTCGGGTATGGAAGCCTATGATTACCTGCTGATTAACGACGAGATTGATGCCTGTGTGGAGCAGATGCATCAGCTTATCACTCTGCAGCACAGTAAGACCTGCTATCATTTAGACTTCCTGAGCAGGATGCGGGAAGAACTTTACCACCTGGATGACAGACAGTAAACCATTTATAAAAATCATATAACAATTTTGAAAGGGGAATGTAATATGTTACATCCATCATACACCGATTTAATCAACGTAGTAAACAGCGATATTGAGCCAGGGGAACAGCCGGTGGTACAGAGCCGTTATTCCATCGTCATTGCGGCTTCCAGACGCGCCAGACAGCTTATTGCGGGGGAGGACCCCATGGTTGCCGGAGCAGCAGGAAAGAAACCTCTGTCCATTGCCATTGATGAACTGTATCACCAGAAGGTAAAAATCCTTCCGGAGGAAGAGACAACGGAAGAGGAAGAGCAGAACGCATAAATCATAAGCCGTCTCCTGTACAGGGAAGCATTCTGGGTCATTTCCGGTGCTGCCTGGACAGAGATGGCTTAAATGTTCATTAGGAGTTATTTTCATATGGAGAATATAAAGTTATTTTGCGTATCCCTTGGATGCGATAAGAATCTGGTGGATACAGAGAAGATGCTGGGACTGTTAAACGGACGGGGCATCACGTTTACGGACGACGAGACAGAGGCGGATGTGATACTGGTCAATACCTGCTGCTTTATCGGAGATGCCAAGGAGGAAAGTGTCAACACCATCCTGGACATGGCCCGGTATAAGGAGGAGGGTAACTTAAAGGCCCTTCTGGTGGCAGGATGCCTGGCCCAGAGATATAAGCAGGAAATTCTGGATGAGATACCTGAGGTGGACGCCATCCTTGGGACCACTTCCTATGAGGAGGTGGCAAAGGTGCTGGATGAGGTGCTGGCAGGAAGAACGGGTACCCATCTTTCCTGTTTTCACGATTTGAGCGAGCTTCCCCAGACGGAAGTCAGACGTGTGGTTACCACCGGCGGCCATTATGCCTTTCTTAAAATCGCGGAGGGTTGTGACAAGCGCTGCACCTATTGTATCATCCCTTATTTAAGGGGCCCCTACCGCAGCGTTCCCATTGAGCAGCTGGTGAAGGAGGCCAGGCAGCTGGCGGAAGCAGGCGTAAAAGAGCTGATTCTGGTGGCGCAGGAAACCACTCTCTACGGCAGGGACCTTTACGGGGAGAAATGTCTTCCGAGACTTCTGAGGGAGCTGGCAAAGATTCCGGGTATCTACTGGATTCGCATTCAGTACTGCTATCCGGAGGAAATCACAGATGAGCTTATAGAGACCATCCGGACAGAGGAAAAGGTGTGCAACTACCTGGATATACCCATCCAGCATGCCAGCGACCGGATTCTTAAGCGCATGGGACGCAGGACCAACAAGGAAGAGCTGATGGAGCGCATCGGAAAACTCAGGCAGGAGATTCCGGATATTGCCATCCGGACTACCCTGATTTCGGGCTTTCCGGGAGAGACCGAGAGCGACCATGAGGAGCTGATGGACTTTGTCAATGAGATGGAGTTTGAGCGTCTGGGTGTATTTGCTTATTCCGCTGAGGAGGATACACCGGCCTTTTCCTATCCCGACCAGGTGCCGGAGGAGGTGAAGGAGGAGCGCAGGGACGAAATCATGGAGCTGCAGCAGGACATTGCATTTGAACACTGTGAGAATATGGTAGGCAGGGTGCTTACGGTTCTCATAGAAGGAAAGGTGGTGGATGAGCCTGCCTACGTGGGACGGACTTACATGGACGCGCCGAATGTGGACGGTCTGATATTTGTGAACGGGGATGTGGAACTGATGTCAGGCGACTTTGTGAGGGTTAAGGTAACAGGAGCCGCTGAATATGATTTGATAGGAGAGGTGTATGATGAATCTGCCCAATAAACTGACGATTATAAGAGTGTGTTTGATCCCATTTTTTGTTGCGGCCCTGTTGTTTGACCACGGTAATAACTATACCATGCGTATTGTGGCGAATGTTCTGTTCATTGTGGCCAGTCTCACGGATCTGTTTGACGGCAAGATTGCCAGGAAGTATAACCTGGTGACCAATTTTGGTAAATTTATGGACCCGCTGGCAGACAAGCTTCTGGTTTGTTCCGCGCTGATTTGCCTGATTGAGCTGGGACAGCTTCCGGCCTGGGTTGTCATCATCATCATCAGCCGTGAATTCATCATCAGCGGATTCCGTCTGGTGGCAGCAGATAACGGTGTGGTCATTGCAGCCAGCTACTGGGGCAAATTTAAGACCACTTTCCAGATGGCGGCTGTCATTCTGATGATTTTTAATATTCCGGCCCTGACGCTGGTGACAAACATTGTGGTTGTCATTGCGGTTGCCCTGACCATCATATCCCTGGTGGACTATGTGGCAAAGAATATCAAAATCCTGACAGAGGGAGGCATGTAGCATGACTGTGGAACTCATATCCGTGGGGACCGAGATACTTATGGGAAATATTGTAAACAGCAACACCCAGTTCCTGGCGGAGAAATGCGCCATGCTTGGTTTCGATCTGTTTTTCCAGGTCACGGTGGGGGATAATTATGACAGGATGATGTCCGTGGTGCGCCAGGCGCTATCACGCTCGGACATTCTCATACTGACAGGAGGCCTGGGCCCCACAGAGGATGATTTGACAAAAGAGGTATGTGCCGACGCATTCGGCATGCCTCTGGTGGAGGATGCCCATACCAGGGAGCATCTGAAAGAATTCTTCAGGAATAACATTTACAGGCACATACCGGACAACAACTGGAAGATGGCCACAGTCCCCCAGGGGGCGCTGGTGCTGGACAATGCCAACGGCATGGCCCCGGGCCTGATACTGGAAAAGGAGGGCAAGACCGCTATCCTGCTTCCGGGACCTCCCAATGAACTGTATCCCATGTTCAGCAGGCAGGTGTTTCCTTATCTCCAGCAAAAGCAGAACGCGGTGCTGGTATCCAGTATGGTTAAAATCTGCGGATACGGAGAAAGCCAGGTAGAGGATATGATCCTGGACCTGATTGACGCCCAGACCAATCCAACCATTGCCACCTACGCCAAGACGGCAGAGGTACATTTAAGGATTACGGCCAGGGCGGGAAGCCGGGAGGAGGGTATGGCCCTCATTGCGCCTGTGGAAAAGGAAATAAAGAACCGCTTTAAGGACGCTGTCTATACCACCGAGGAACAGGTGAGCCTGGAGATGGCGGTGGCGGATTTGCTAAAACAGAATCATCTGACCATGTGCACTGCCGAGTCCTGTACCGGAGGCATGATAGCGGCCAGAATGGTCAATGTGCCCGGTGTATCCGGCGTGTTTATGGAAGGTATGGTGACATATTCAAATGAAGCCAAAATGCGCCTTCTGGGAGTGCGTGAGGACACGCTGAAAGCTTACGGCGCTGTCAGTGAAGAAACTGCCAGGGAAATGGCGGAGGGCGGAGTGAATACCAGCGGTACCGACCTCTGTGTGGCCACTACGGGTATAGCAGGACCTGACGGCGGCACGGATGAAAAGCCTGTGGGGCTGGTGTACATGGCCTGCTGCCTGAGGGGAAAAACCTGCGTCAGGAGATACCAGTTTAAGGGCAACCGGGAAAAGGTGCGGGAACAGGCTATGATGAAGGCACTGGATCTGGCGCGTCTTTGCATACTGGCTAATAAATAAATACCAGGCGGATATAGCATCCTTGCTTATTGCGTGAAAATAAGTTCCGGGAGGAATTGGGTTTGGAATCAAGACGAAGGAAGAAACAGATTTCAGCGGCCTGCCACTATGCATATACACGGCTGGCCCTGAATTACTATATGTACTACGAGGTAATCCTGGAAGGAGACCTTTTAAGCAGCAGGCTGGAGAGGCTGAGCAAACGATACCACGGTCTGCTGAAGGATTTCCTGGAGGGAAGCCTGAAGCCGGAGGAGCTGAATGGCTTAAGGGATGAGACTGCCTCGGCCATGGAGGCCAATACCGCTTATACGGATGCTTTTCAGGCGTATGAGTACGTTCTGAACCGTCTGGAAGGACGTTTTGAGCCCCAGCTCATGGGAAACAGAAATGTCCAGCCAGATGAGGAAGAATGGACAGCGGAAATTATGGCCTATATCACGGACACAGATGAGGCGATGGTTGTCAATGAACGGATACAGTCCGTGGTGGGCCAGCTTCCCATACGGCTTACCAGGAATAAATTCTTTGCCATGGTGGAGGAGGGGCTGTCTGTCTATAAGGGCGGTCCGGTCTCCAGCCTGGATGATATGCTGTATATCCTGAGGTCCGAGGCCATGCTGGCGCGGCCGGAGGACATGGAGACAGGATACGAGGATCTTCACTCCATTCTCAGGGAATTTGAAAGGGCGGATTTTAAGGCCGTCACAGCAGAGGAATACCGGCATCTGACAGCCGAGATGGAGCGGGCAGGACAGATTCTCCTGGATACCACGGGGGAACTGATGCTGTTTATGGATTTGATCAATGACCTTTATGTGCTTATGCTTTCCAGAAGATGGGCGATGATGGAGGTATCAGAGGAAAGCCTGTTACAAGAGCTGCTGTCAAAGGTCCAGTCTCTTTTTGAGGAAGGGGCCGTAACGGCCATTCCGCAGGAGCTGACAGATAAGCTGTCCATGCTGGAGGGAAAGCAGGAGACCTACTTTGAGCAGTGGATGCGTCTGGCGACAGAGGTTAAGAGCGCGGCAGACAGCGCGGATGAGGACGGGGAGATTCTCAGGAAGATAGAGCTGCTCATGTCGGACAGCTCCTTTATGTCCCTGGATCGTCCGGAAGACAAGGCGGATCAGAAGGTGGATGAAGAACTGATGGCCGGAAAGCTGGAGCGCTTCTTTGGGGAGCTGTCAGCTGCCTGGGAAGGAAAACCAAAGGTCCTTGTCAGGGCTGTGATGTCCAAAATTCTGTCCAGGCTGCCGGTCTTTTTTGATTCCCTGGAGGAAGTGCGTTTGTATGTGGAAGGGAGCCTCAGAAGCTGCTCTGATGTGAAGGAAAAAGAGATTTCCATGGGCCTTATACGCATGTTGATGGAGCAGGATAAATTTGACCAGGAAGATTATTAGGACGTGCCTTGGCGGAAATGGGTTTCAGACATGGCCTGGCGCGCAGACAGAGGGAGATGAATGAATGCGCTGGTGGGAGCATCTATATATGGGAGACCGGGCCGGAAGGCACCGGGCCAGGGTCCTCATGGGAATCCGCGAAAGGAAGCTCATGCCGGACACCTATGTGATTACTCTTCCTCAGAGTGGGAATCATATACTTGACATACGGCCTGTGATGCTGCTGACAGAGGAAGAACGCAAGGCAGAGGATTTCCTGATTTTAGGCGTGGCCGAGGGATATGGGGAAGCATGTGAGGTAGTCCGCACCATGGTGGATGATATGTACCGGCATACGGACGGTTTTAACTGGAAATCATATATGGCGTACCTGGGGGAGGCAAGATGATTCATATTCTGCTCGTGATATTGAAGATAATAGGTATTGTTCTTCTGGTCATCCTGGGGCTGCTGCTTGGCATTCTCCTGGCAGTGCTGTTCATCCCTGTGAGGTATAAGGCAGAGGGAAGCTACCACGGACAGCTGCTGCTGTCGGTCTGCGCCACCTGGTTCTTTCATATCCTGGCATTCAGGGCTGTTTATGAAGGCGAAGGCCTGGTGTGCAGTCTTAAGGTTCTGGGCTTCAGGCTGTGGCACAATCGGGAAAAGGATCCTGCCCGGGATTTGGAAGACGGTCTGGAGACCATACTGGGAGATGAAGAACAGTCCCTGTATGAGGAACTGCAGCAGGATGAGGAGCATTACAGGAAGTCCCAGGAGGAACAGGCCCATGGCGGTCAGTCCGTCGGGGAACAGACCCACGGCGGTCAGTCCGGCGGTGAACAGACCCGTGGCGGCCGGTCCGTTGAAGAACAGGCCCATGGCAGTCAACTCCATGGGGAACGGGCAGGAGAACAGGACGCCAACCGGAAGGATAGCAGGGAAGAGGAAGATGAGACAGGGCCTGAGTCTGGCAAAAAGGGGCCCGGTATCATGGGGAAAATAAAAGGCTTCCCGGGCCGTATCAGTCAGTCAATCAGGCATATACTGGAAAAACTTAAGTTTTCTTTTGCGAAAATCTGTGATAAGCTTAAGGGAATCAGGGAGTTTGTTCAGGAAAAGAAAATGTGGCTGGAGGATGAAAAGAATCAGGCGTCCTTAAAGCTCCTTTACAGGCAGACAAAACGTCTCCTGGTACATCTGTGGCCCAGAAAGGGCAGGTGCACCGTCACCTTCGGGTTTGACGATCCCTATACAACGGGGCAGGTGCTCCAGGCCGCCAGCCTTATTTACCCGTTTTACCACAGGCAGCTTTTTTTGTACCCGGTATTTGATGAGAAAATACTGGACGCAGAGGGAAGCCTGAAAGGAAGAATACGGTTATCCGTAATTCTTTGGCTGGTACTCCAGGTCCTGTTTGACGGACATACCCGCAGGATGCTGAAGGGTTTCTTAAAGTGATATGACACTCGCGGCGGCTGTTGGGGGATGGGATATCCTGTCCCCCAACAGCCCGCGGGAATAAATAGAGAAGAGGACATACTATGGCAGAGAATCAATTTACATCTACGATAGACACGTTATTTAGAGGCATGGACCAGTTCGTCAACACCAAGACCGTGGTGGGGGAACCGGTACAGGTGGGAGATACCATCATTGTCCCTCTGGTTGATGTGACATGCGGTATGGCGGCCGGAAGCTTTGCTGAGGGTGTCAAGCAGAAACAGCGGGGCGGCGGAGGCATGAGCGCTAAGATGAGCCCCAGCGCCGTGCTGGTGATTCAGGGGGGCGTAACTAAGCTTGTCAACGTAAAGAATCAGGATGCCATCACCAAAGTCATAGATATGGCGCCGGATTTTATCAACAAATTCCTGGGGGGGAAGCCAGCTGTGTCTGAAGAGACGGTCCAAACCGCAAAGGATACGGCGGCAACCTACGACACGGGTAAGGCAGAACATATGGATGTGAAATAGGAATCCCGGGCCGCCTTTCTGCATATGATGGAATATAGCTTGTTGCAGAATGGGGGAGACAATTAAGATATGAGAAGAATATGCGGGCTTATGCTGTTCTGCTTTGGACTGGGGATGGCAGTGCTGCTCTTTATTCCGGAGACAATCTTTACCTTCCTGTTCGTTATCGGCTGCCTTGTATTAGGATATAATCTGTTCTGTTGTTAATATAAACGTATGGCGTATCGAAGAGGAAGAAGACTACAATAGGGATTGAATATAAAATACAGGTTATGCGTTCCTCCCATAGGAGCATAGCCTGTTTTTTACTGTCTGGTTTTTTGCGGCAGGGACTGACAAGCGGATACCAGGCTGAATATTGCGCAAAAAAAAGACACCGCCTGTCGGTATGACAGAGACAATGTCTTTTTCCGTGATATGTTCTGTTTCATTAAGCTCTTTCTACAAGGCCTGAACGTAAGCAGGAAGTACATACGTACATTCTCTGGGTTCCACCATTAACCTTGACTCTGACAGATTTAACGTTCGCTTTCCACATCTTGTTGGATCTTCTATGGGAATGGCTCACTTGAATTCCGAAATGAGCTGCCTTTTCACAGATTGCACACTTAGCCATACTATTGCACCTCCTTAACACGTTACTTGGATTCTTTCATTAAGAAAAATCCACAACAAATGTATGATACCAGAAGTTTGCAAATTTTGCAAGTGAAAAAATTAAAATTTCTTTCTTTTTTTCAGAAAATAGTGTATACTGTCTCTAGTAAAGAAACGGAGGCATGTGTATGAAGGGACGAATCAGCAATAAAATGGGCGAAATCCAGATTAACCCGGACGTGATTGCTTTATATGCAGGAACCATCGCAGTTGAATGTTTTGGCATTGTAGGTATGGCAGCTGTCAGCATGAAGGACGGGCTGGTTAAACTATTAAAGAGAGAGAGCCTGACTCATGGAATCAATGTGGATATAAATGATAATAAAATATCCATTGATTTCCACGTAATCGTATCTTATGGGGTCAGTATTTCGGCTGTATCTGACAACCTGATTGAAAGCGTGAAATACAGGGTAGAAGAATTCACCGGCATGGAGGTTGAGAAAATCAATATCTATGTGGAAGGTGTTAGAGTGATTGACTAGGAGGAAGTAACTTGTGGGTATAAGTACGATTGACGCCGGTATGCTTAAGAATGCCTTCCTGGCAGGAGCAAAGGGGTTAGAGGCAAAGAAGGACTGGATTAACGAACTGAATGTATTTCCCGTGCCGGACGGGGATACGGGAACCAATATGACGCTTACTATCATGGCGGCGGCAAAGGAAGTGGCGGAGCTGGAGAATCCCACCATGGACCAGCTGGCAAAGGCCATTTCATCCGGTTCCCTGCGCGGGGCAAGAGGAAATTCCGGAGTTATATTATCACAGCTTCTCAGAGGCTTTACAAAAGAAATAAAAGCAGTGGAAGAAATTGATACCACCATTCTGGCCAACGCCATGGTGAGGGGAACCGAGACAGCATACAAGGCTGTCATGAAACCAAAAGAGGGAACCATCCTGACCGTGGCCAAGGCCATGGCGGATAAGGGCCTGGAGATGGCTTCACAGACAGATGATATAGAAGAATTTGTAAAACAAGTTATAGAATACGGCGATTATGTGCTGAGCCAGACACCGGAGATGCTCCCCGTGTTAAAACAGGCGGGTGTGGTGGATTCCGGAGGCCAGGGGCTGATGCAGGTGGTCAAGGGGGCCGTGGACGGCCTTCTGGGCAGGACAGTGGACTTTTCACTGGACACGGTTCCGGACAGCGGGAATAGGCCGGCAGCCGGCGAAAAAGCCGCCAGAGGCGCTGCAAGGACGGATATAGATACAGCCGATATCAAATTCGGTTACTGTACTGAATTTATCATAAATCTGGAGAAGGTTTACACGGATAAGGATGAGACGGAGTTAAAGTCATACCTGGAATCCATTGGCGATTCCCTGGTGGTGGTGTCGGATGATGAGATCGTAAAGGTCCATGTACACACCAATCATCCCGGCCTGGCCTTTGAAAAGGCGCTGGCCTATGGTTCCTTATCCCGCATGAAGATAGACAACATGAGGGAGGAGCACCAGGAGAGGGTCATTCAGGATTCGGAGCGTCTGGCCAGGGAACAGGCTGCCAGGGAGCAGGAAGACAAAGACAAGGCAACCGGGGAAGAGGCGCCGTCAGAACGCAGGGAATATGGCTTTATAGCTGTATCCAGCGGGGAAGGTCTGAGCGATATTTTCAGGGGAATCGGAGCCGACTGCCTGATTGAAGGCGGACAGACCATGAATCCCAGTACAGAGGATATGCTAAAGGCCATAGAACGGGTAAATGCAGAGAACATTTTCATTCTGCCCAACAACAAGAACATTATCATGGCTGCACAGCAGGCCAGGGATTTGACGGAAGATAAGAACATAATCGTCATCCCCTCCAGGACCGTTCCCCAGGGAATCACGGCATTGGTCAATTTTATGCCGGATCTGGGACCGGAGGAAAATACCCGGACCATGACCGAGGAGATGGGAAATGTGAGGACTGCCCAGATTACCTATGCGGTCCGCACCACCAATATTGACGGCATTGACATTGAAGAAGGGGATATCATGGCCCTGGGAGACCACGGTATTCTGGCAGTGGGAAAATCTGTGGATGGGGTTGCCCTGGAGGCCATGAAAGAGATGCTGGATGATGAAAGTGAGCTTGTAACCATATACTATGGAGCAGATGTGTCTGAGCATGAGGCAAAGGTTCTTGAAGAACAGGCACAGGAACAGTATCCTGATAAGGAAATCGAGCTTCAGTACGGGGGACAGCCCATATACTACTATCTGATTTCTGCTGAGTAGAAGGAAGAAGGCAAAGGAGGAGCCAGAAGAGAGAATGGCTAGATGGACAAGAGATGAGGAACTGAACCAGCCGGCTGATTTCGTGCAGTTCATGATGGAGGACTTTCTTACAAAAAACGGGTTCAAAAAAAAGACCCACAAGGGACAGGAAGTCTGGCAGGAGGGCGATGGCTTTCTGACCATGGCAAGGTTTATACGGTATGAGTATAACGACGGAAGCTTTCATCTGGAAGCCTGGATCGGTAAGAAACGTGAGAATCCCATCAAGGGATTTGTGGGCGCCATGCCCAAGAAGATGTTCCGGGAGAGCCTGGAGGAGTTAATACGCCTGCTCCATCAGCCCCTGCCCCAGGGACAGGAAGACACAGGAAACAAAGTCATTACCATACAGGTGCCTGACCACGGAAAGTGCGCTGTTCCAGCCATGATACTCTCTATACTGGGAATTGTGGTGGGCCTGCTGCTTTCGCCTCTGGGCGGCATTGTGCTGGGAGGACTGGGAATTACCTTCGGACAGAAGGCCCGCAGCTCCAGCAAAAACAATATAGGCAGGGCGGCTGTGATTCTGGGTACCATTGCCATGGTGGCTGCCATCATCGGTTACATTATCAATCTGATTTTTGCATTTACATTTATATTTTAAATTAAAAGGAGCGGATGACTATGAATGAAAACATGATGAACAGATCTTACGAAGTTCAGGTAGAGGGAGACTCACTGGGACGCTACACGGCAAAGACTTTTGGCTGGATGTTTGCAGGGCTTTTGGTTACCTTTATTGTTGCGGTGGGCTTTGCAATGACAGGAACGATTTTTTATATATATTCCTTCCGTTACTGGCCTCTGGCACTTCTGGCCGCCGAGCTGGGAGTAGTGATATATCTCTCCGCCAGGATTGAGAAGATGTCCGTGGGTATGGCCAGGAGCTTATTCTTCCTGTATGCCGCCCTTAACGGCATTGTATTCAGCGCATATCTATTTGCATTCAGCCTGGAGATTCTGTGGATGGTATTCGGCATCACAGCCCTGTTCTTTGGAATCATGGCATTGATTGGCTGGTTTGGCAATATTAATTTTACCAAGCTTCGTCCTTTCATGCTTGGAGGACTTGTATTCCTGTTTTTCTACTGGATTTTTGCAATGTTTATTGATTTAAGCGCATTTGACACCATTGTATCGACTGTGGGAATTTTCCTGTTCCTGGTACTGACAGCCTATGATGTGAAGAAGATACAGGCATTCCACGCATACTACGGCCAGGCGCCTGAGATGGCAGCCAAGGCCTCCATCTTCTCCGCACTGCAGCTTTATCTGGATTTTATCAACCTCTTTGTGTATATTATGAGGATTCTGGGGCGCAGGAAGTAAGCAGGGATACCCGGCATATACTTAATGGAATACTATGATTATCCAAGGGGTGCATTGACGTGACTGGATTAGAGTTGCGGCGATGCGCCCTTTTTGCATGATGAATTTTGCATACAGACAGGAGGTAAATATGAAATATGTATTGGGTTTTGATATAGGCGGAACAAAATCAGCCATTCTTCTGGCCAGGCCGGGTAAAGAAAACGTGGAATTTCTGGAAAGAAAAGCCATCCCCACTCACGGAACGTGGAAGGAAGTGCTGGGCTGCCTGGCGGATAAGGGAAAAGCCTTTTTGGAATCACATCAGATATCCGGAAAAGAATGCTGTATCGGCATTTCCTGCGGAGGACCTTTGGACAGCGAAAGAGGCGTGATTTTGTCGCCGCCTAATCTGCCAGGCTGGGACCAGGTACCGATTGTGTCCTATTTGGAACAGCGTTTGGACATGGATGCAAGACTTAAGAATGACGCGGATGCCTGTGCCCTGGCAGAATGGCGGTATGGGGCCGGCAGGGGCTGCCGCCACATGATATTCCTTACCTTTGGAACAGGACTGGGAGCAGGATTGGTTTTAAACGGAAGGTTATACGAAGGAGCTTGCGGCATGGCAGGGGAAGCCGGGCATGTTCGGCTGGCAGAGGAAGGACCTGTGGGTTACGAAAAGGCGGGAAGTTTTGAGGGGTTTTGCAGCGGGGGAGGGATTGCGCGGCTGGCCAGGTCCATGGCAGAGGATGCTCTTAAGGCAGGCCGTCCGGTTTCGTACATGAAAGAGGGAGGACTGGATGATATCACAGCCAGGGATGTGGCAGAAGCTGCGGAAATGGGATGCGCGGATGCCGGAGAAGTCCTGGCAGTGTCCGGGCGGTATTTTGGCAGGGGACTTGCCATGCTGGTGGATATACTGAATCCCGAGAGAATTGTAGCCGGAGGAATTTATGCAAGGGCCGGCAGGTTCCTTAAGGACGAGATGGAAAAGGAGCTTCGGAGGGAGGCGCTCCCAGCCAGTGTAAATGCCTGCTGCATCCTGCCCTGCGGCCTGGGGGAGCAGATTGGTGATTATGGGGCTGTGATGGCGGCTTTGGAGATGTGGGAGGAATGAAGAGCATGAAGGGAAGGATGCTGAGAGAGGTGTGGAGAAGCTGTCGGGCATTTACAAATTTAGTTGCCTAAGAAGTCAAAGACTGTTATAATTTTCATGTCAGATACATTGTTTCAAAAGTATATATTGAAATAATATATTTCAGAAAGGGGAGCATATATGTTAATTGGAGCATTGGAAGCAGGCGGCACTAAGATGGTGTGCGCCGTAGGAAAGGAAGACGGTACCATATTGGAGCAGGTATCCATACCCACCACAACACCGGAGGAGACCATACCTAAGCTCATTGAATATTTTAAGGATAAGGAGATCGAGGCCCTGGGCGTGGCTGCCTTTGGCCCTGTGGATGTGAAGCCGGAGTCAGAGACTTACGGATATATCCTGGACACGCCTAAGCTGGCATGGAGGCATAAGGATCTTTTGGGCAGGCTTAAGGCTGAGCTTAAGGTTCCCATGGGACTGGATACGGATGTGAACGGTTCCTGTCTGGGAGAGGTGACATACGGATGTGCCAGGGGACTGGACAGCGTTATCTACATCACCATAGGAACCGGTGTGGGCGTGGGCGTATGCATCAATGGAAAGCTGCTGCACGGAATGCTTCACCCGGAAGGAGGGCACATCCTTCTGGCGCGTCATGAGGACGATTCAAAGGGCGGTATCTGTCCTTATCACAAAAACTGTCTGGAGGGCTTTGCAAGCGGTCCCTCTATCGAGGCCAGATGGGGTAAAAAGGCCGTGGAACTGGTGGACAGGCCCGAGGTATGGGAGATGGAGAGCTATTACATTGCCCAGGCCCTTGTGGACTATATCATGCTGCTTTCTCCCCGGAAAATTATTCTGGGCGGCGGAGTCATGCACCAGGAACAGCTGTTCCCTATGATCCGCCAAAAGGTGAGGGAGATGTTAAACGGCTATATCAAGACAAAGGAACTGGAAGACATGGACAGCTACATTGTTCCGGCAAGCCTTCACGATGACCAGGGAATCATGGGATGCATAAAGCTGGGACTCAATGCGTTACAGGCATGACTTCCTTTGGAGGATTCTGATACATGTTAAACAGACAGCCGGTAAACTCGTTAAAAGGAATTGGCGAGAAGACAGGCAAACTATTTGAAAAACTGGGAGTTGTCACCATAGATGACCTGCTGTCCTATTATCCCAGGGCATACGATGCATACGAGCCCCCGGTGTCCATAGGGCAGTTAAAGGAGCAGGCTGTTATGGCTGTGGAGTCGGCGCTTGTCAGGGGAGCTGACCTGCTGCGTCTGGGCCATATGCAGATTGTCTCGGTGCAGCTTAAGGACCTGACAGGCTCCCTCCAGGTATCCTGGTATAACATGCCCTATATGAGGGCAAATTTAAAGACCGGCGTCACCTACGTATTCCGCGGCAGGGTGGTTAAGAAAAGGGGACGGATGGTCATGGAACAGCCGGAGGTATTTACCCCTGACAGCTACCAGGCCCTGGCCGGCTCCATGCAGCCTGTATACGGACAGACCAGGGGCCTGAGCAATAAGACCATTGTGCGGGCGCAGCAGATGGCCCTGGAAATGCGGAAGATGGAGCGGGAGTACATGCCGCCGGATTTAAGGCGCAGGTATGAGCTGGCTGAAATCAATTATGCCATGGAGCACATTCATTTCCCGGCTGACCAGACAGAGCTTCTGTTTGCCAGGAAACGTCTGGTATTTGACGAGTTCTTCATGTTCCTGGTGGGGGTCAGGCGTCTGAAGGAGCACAGGGAGGACAGGCATTCTGCCTTTATGATAAAGGAGTCGGAGGAGGTGGCTGCCTTTCAATCCAGTCTGCCCTACGCCCTTACAGGAGCCCAGGAAAGGGCCCTGAGGGAAGTATATGGCGATATGGGAAGCGGCCTGGTGATGAACCGCCTGATTCAGGGAGATGTGGGAAGCGGCAAGACCATCATAGCCATTCTGGCCCTGCTGGAGGCTGCATATAATGGATATCAGGGCGCGCTTATGGTGCCTACGGAGGTATTGGCCAGACAGCACTTTGAATCCATGACCGGCCTTTTTGAAAAGCAGGGAATCGAAAAGGTTCCTGTGCTGGTCACAGGCTCCATGACGGCCAAGGAAAAACGTCTGGCATACGCGAAGATTGCCAGCCATGAGGCGGACATTATAATCGGCACCCATGCCCTGATTCAGGAAAAGGTGGTGTACGACAACCTTGCCCTGGTTATTACCGATGAGCAGCACCGCTTTGGCGTGGGACAGAGGGAACTTCTCAGCAGCAAGGGACAGGAACCCCATGTGCTGGTTATGAGCGCCACGCCCATTCCGCGTACACTGGCCATTATCCTGTACGGGGATTTGGATATATCCGTCATAGATGAACTGCCTGCGGGACGCCAGACCATAAAGAACTGTGTGGTGGATCCGGGCTATCGTCCAAAAGCATATGCGTTCATCGAGCGCCAGGTGGCGGAGGGCCATCAGGCTTATGTTATCTGTCCCATGGTGGAAGAGAGCGAGATGATTGAGGCTGAGAATGTGCTGGATTATACCAAGGCCCTGAGGAAAGCGCTGCCGCCCTCTGTGACAGTGGAATATCTCCACGGCAAGCTGAAGGGTAAGGAAAAGAATGCCATTATGGAGCGCTTTGCAGCAGGGGAAATCCATGTACTGGTATCCACCACTGTCATCGAGGTAGGGGTCAATGTGCCCAATGCAACGGTGATGATGATCGAGAATGCAGAGCGGTTCGGCCTGGCCCAGCTCCATCAGCTCCGCGGACGGGTAGGAAGGGGAAAGGACCAGTCCTACTGTATCATGGTCAATTGTTCCCGGGACCAGGGGGCAGGGGAGCGCCTGGATATACTGAACCGTTCCAATGACGGTTTTTACATTGCTTCAGAGGATTTGAAGCTGCGGGGACCAGGGGATATCTTCGGACTGCGTCAGAGCGGGGATATGGAATTTAAGCTGGCAGATATATTCACGGATGCCAATATTTTAAAAAAGGTTTCAGAGGAAGTAAACCGGCTTCTGGATGAGGACCCTCAGCTGGAAAAAGATGAGCACAGGGAGCTGAAGCGGAAGGTGGAGGATTACCTGGGAACCAATTATGAGAAGCTGAACCTGTAGCGGATTTATATGGATTTGCTGTTTAGGGGCTGCTATATAACAATTGCGGCATGAGAACTGCTGTATAAGAACCGCTGTATAAAAACAGAAAGGGGTGTTTTACCATGAATGAGACATTGAATACGATTTTGACCAGGAGAAGTACCAGAAAGTTTTCAGACAAGCCTATTCCGGAGGATGAGATGGAGCTGATTGTACAGGCCGGCCTTCATGCGCCCAGCGGGATGGGACTCCAGACATGGCAGTTTACAGTTGTGAGAAACAGGGAGAAGATCCAGATGCTGGCAGCGGCCGTTGAAAAGACACTGGACCGTCAGGGATATGATATGTACCAGCCCCAGGTTCTGGTCATTCCGTCCAATGAAAAGGAGAGCCGCTTCGGCAGGGAGGACGATGCGTGTGCCATGGAAAATATGTTCCTTGCCGCCCATTCCCTTGGAATCGGTTCTGTGTGGATTAACCAGCTCCAGGGAATCTGCGATGAGCCTGCCATCCGTCGGATTCTGACATCCTTCGGAGTGCCGGCTGACCATGTGGTATACGGTATGGCTGCTCTTGGATACGCGGCCGACACGAAGGAGGATAAGGAACGTACGGGTAAAGTGGTATATGTGGATTAGTCTGCATCTGTACGACTGATATGCCGATGACAGAAATAGGGATGACAAATGGATGATGAAAATATGATAAATTAATGACAAAATCCCCAGACTGTGTTTAACACATAGTCTGGGGATTTTCTGCTGTTTCCAGCAATGATACAATCTTACTTCAGAAATCCTTCAGAAAGGGAGGATTTATTTACCTGCCATCTGACGCTCCTGGGCTTCAATCATCTTCTTAACCATATAGCCACCTACGGAACCATTCTGTGCAGAAGTCAGGTTACCATTGTATCCGTTGGTTAACGGTACACCAATCTCGTTAGCAACCTCCATCTTAAATCTGTCCATTGCTTCCTTTGCTTCAGGTACATTTGTTCTGTTAGAATTGTTAGACATAATAAAACGCCTCCTTGTATTATATTTGCCATGAAATTGTTTAGTGGTTCATGGCTTGTTTTGTGTTACAATCCTATTATGTGATGATTCAAAAATTATAAACTAGAAGGTTCTTCGTATTTTGGTTAAAAAAGGAAATCGGCTTTTTTAGAACGCATAGACCTTTAAAACTGGTTGCCATAGTATAGTAGAAGTTAATATTTATTTTTAAGGAGGCGGTATCGGATGAAGAAATCTATGACAGGTGCGGAGGTTGGAACTGCCGCAGGTATTACCGCAGGAATTGCTGCGGGTATAACAGCAGGAATATCCACAGCAATCGCCGGACTGCTGGCCGGAGAATATTTTTTTCATATTGCCCTGGATGCATCGACAGATAAATCAGCCCTGTTAAAACCCGCGCCCGGCACAGAGAAAGAAGAAAAAGTGCCGGGAGAGGAACGAAATGCACCAGAAGCAGTAACAATGCTTAAAGCACAGTACGAAGAACGGGAAATCGTGTCTTTTGACCAGTTAAGACTTCATGGCTATCTGTGCAGACAGAAAAAACCAAATAAAAAATGGGCTGTATTGATCCATGGATATGATGATTCCGGCATGTGGTTTGGAAGGGAAGCGCTGGCTTTTTATCAGGCGGGATTTAATCTTCTTCTGCCCGATGCCAGAGGTCACGGAAAGAGCCGGGGTACATATGTGGGAATGGGATGGCATGACCGCCTGGATATCAAAGAATGGATATGCTGGCTTGTGAGGCAATATCCGGATTCGGAAATCGTATTATATGGAGTATCCATGGGAGCTGCTGCGGTCATGATGGCTGCCGGAGAGAAGCTGCCTTCCAATGTAAAGGCAGCGGTGGAAGACTGCGGTTATACGTCCGCCTGGTCGGTTTTGTCATATCAGATGAAGTCCCAGTTCCATCTGCCTGCGTTCCCATTTTTATACTGCGCGGATTTTGTCACCCGCATAAGGGCTGGTTATGGTATGAAGGAGGCGGATGCATTGAAATGCGTGGCAGGGACCAGACTGCCCATGTTTTTTATCCATGGCACGGAGGACCGGTTTGTTCCCTTTGAGATGATGAAGGAGCTCTATGACGCCTGCAGGAGCGAAAAGGAATGTCTTGCAGTGGCAGGCGCGGCCCATGTGCAGGCAGCGCTGGTGGGCGGGGCAGAGTATTGGGACCGGGTGTTTCGGTTTGTGGGCAGGTATTTGGAAAGATAGTAGGCAGAGATATAGATTTCTGGAGATTGATACCAATAAATGGGAGGTTATTTTGGATACCCTAAGCCGATGATTTTCAATCATAAATATTAAGAGTAATGTAAAGGATTTTAACACTTCATATGGTATACTGTTACACAAATGAAATCATCTAAGGAGGAAACACTACATGGACTACAGAATGTTGGGAGATATACTGCCGGCCGTTGAAATCAGGCTGCAGGCGGGAGAGGCTATGTATACGCAGTCCGGAGGCATGGCATGGATGAGCGACGGTTTCACACTGGACTCCAATGTAAAGGGAGGGCTTATGAAGGGACTGGGAAGGATGTTTTCCGGCGAATCCCTGTTTATGGCTACCTATACGGCGTCCAGGCCGGACAGTACCATTGCGTTTGCATCCACTGTGCCGGGGAAGATATTGGCCATAGATACGGCAAAGACCAGCCTGATTTGCCAGAAGGGAGCTTTCCTGTGCGCCCAGACAACCGTAGAAATCAATACCGTACTGACTAAGAAGTTTACGGCCGGATTCTTTGGCGGAGAGGGCTTTATACTTCAGCAGATACAGGGAAGCGGCATGGCCTTTTTGGAGGTGGATGGAGATGTGGTGGAGAGGGTTCTGGCCCCCGGAGAAGTGATTAAGGTGGATACGGGAAATGTCTTTGCCTTTGAACCCGGCATATCCTATGAAATTGAGACAGTTAAAGGTGTGAAAAATATCCTGTTCGGCGGCGAGGGACTGTTCCTCACAAAACTGACAGGCCCTGGCAAGGTATACATGCAGACCATGAACATTGCGGAATTTACCGGACGGATTGCCCAGGGGCTTCCTGCTTCCAAATAATGAGGGAAATGTTGCAAAAATCCTAAAAAAACCCTTGTATATCTGGAATTTTCATATTATACTTGTTTGGTATGAAAATTGCTGCAAGTGTGCGGCGTATGGAAGCGGGAGTTATTGAATGAGAGTAATCGCAGGCAGTGCCAGAAGGCTGCTTTTAAAGACACTGGATGGGCTGGATACCAGGCCCACCACTGATAGAATCAAAGAAACGCTGTTTAACATGCTTCAGCCGGAATTGGCGGACTGCATGTTCCTGGATCTTTTTTCCGGCAGCGGGGCCATAGGAATTGAAGCGCTGAGCCGGGGAGCCGGTTTGGCTGTAATGATTGAGAACAATCCAAAGGCTTTGGAGTGCATCCGGGAGAACCTGAGCAGGACAAAGCTGGAGGAACGGGCCATGGTGATGGGCTGTGATGTGATAACCGGCCTGAAGCGCCTGGAGGGCAAGAATTACAAGTTTGATATTGTTTTTATGGATCCGCCCTATAATCATGAGTATGAACGGCTGGTTCTGGATTATCTGAACCATTCCCCCATGGTTACGGAGGAAACCCTGATTGTAATTGAGGCATCCAGGGAAACTGAGTTTGGATGGCTGGAAGAATCCGGATGGCATATGATAAAAAGCAAAGAGTACAAGACCAACAAGCATGTGTTCGTTGGCAGAGGAGAGTAGATGAGGACAGCAGTATATCCGGGAAGCTTTGACCCGGTTACATTAGGCCATTATGATATCATAGAGCGCACAGCAAAGATGGTGGATAAATTAATCATCGGGGTCCTTAACAATAAGGCAAAATGCCCGTTGTTTTCTGCCCAGGAACGTGTTAATATGTTAAAGGAAGTGACTTCATCCCTGCCTAACGTGGAGATTCAGTCATTTGAAGGCCTGCTCATTGACTTTGTGCGCAGGAGTCATGCGGATATCGTGGTCAGAGGACTGCGGGCCATTACGGATTTTGAATACGAACTTCAGATGGCGCAGACCAACAGGGTCATTGCGCCGGAGATTGATACTATATTTTTGACTACGAATTTAAAATATTCATATTTGAGTTCCAGCATTGTGAAAGAGATTGCGGAGTACGAGGGGGATATCAGTGAATTCCTCCATCCGGTCATTGCAGCCAGGGTAAGAGAGAAGCTGGAGGAGAGGAGACGGTTGACATGATGAGTAGGATAGAGCAGTTAATCAGTGAAATCGAGGAATATATAGACAGCTGTAAGTTCCAGGCATTATCAAACAGCAAAATTATTGTCAATAAGGAAGAGCTGGAGGAACTGCTGGTAGAGCTGCGACTCAGGATACCGGATGAAATTAAGAAATATCAGAAAATCATCAGCCAGCAGGAAACCATTTTGAATGAAGCCCAGGCCCAGGCGGATGCCATGCTGGATGATGCCAAGAAGCAGGCGGATTCCATGGTGGCCCAGGCCAGCGAACAGACTTCGGAGATGATTAATGAGCATGAAATCATGCAGCGCGCATATGCCCATGCCAACGAAGTGGTGGAGCAGGCCAGCATACAGGCCCAGGCCATTGTGGACTCTGCTGTGAACGATGCCAATGGAATCCGCCAGAGTTCCATTCAGTATACAGACGACATGCTCCGCAGTCTCCAGACCATCATCAACCATACCATGGAAGGGGCAAGGGGACGTTTTGACGCCTTTATGTCTTCCATGCAGTCCAGCTATGACATTGTTTCCTCAAACCGGAATGAATTGTCAGGAGGCATTGTGAGGCCGGAGGAGGGCGAAGGCCAGGCGCCTCAGGAGATGGATGACGCCCAGCAGCAGGCATAGGCTGCCGGCACAGGGATAGGCTATCAGCACAGGGATACATAAAATATAAGACAGGACAGCGCGCTGTGGAGCATTTTCCACAGCATATAATGCCGGATGGACAATCCGGCATTTTTTAATACGCTTTTTGTCTGAAATATGCCTGAAAATCCGCCGAAGGCAGCGGAGCCAATGATAAGTAGGGCTCCCATACTTCCGGGCACGGAGGATGCTATCATCTGGATGCCGGTGGTGATTTCCACACTTCCCAACAGGGCCGGGCGGAGCAGGGGAGGCATCTGAAACGGAAACACGGTCAGATACAGAGCCAGGATAGAGAACAGCATGATATAACCGCCTATTTTGACCATGGTTTCAAAACAGCTCATCATGTGAGTGTCAAAGGAAAAGCAGGCTGTTTTTTCCGGTGCTGCCTGTGCCGCCAAAGGGCATGCTTCCTCACGGGTCTGCCGGTTGTAATGATAGCAGCATCTGGCTAATATGGAGATGGGGAGTATGGGAAGATACAGGGCTGCCAGGACAGCCCACAGCGGGCAGGGGGATGCCATGGAGGGAATCAGGGCAATCTGGGCCATTACATATCCCAGCACAAACATGGGACTGGGATGATTGCTGATGGCCAGCAGGTATTTTCCCTCCTGAACAGAGAGTCTGCCCTGGTCTAAAAAGTCGCTGGTGGTCTTGGCACCCATGGGATAACCGCATAACAGCCCGCTCATCAGGCAGAAGCTGCCCTGGTCTGACAGGGACAGGATGCCTGAGAGGATGGGTTTAAAGGGTCCTGTGAGGATATGGATGGCATCCATGGCCACGATGACGCCGGAGCATATCATGAAGGGAAGGAGCGTGGGAAGGACTACATTTCCCCAAAGTACAAGACCCTGCCTGGCACCTTCCAGTGCAAGTCCGGGGTTGAATAACAGCATAAGCAGACAGAGGACAGACAGAACGCCTCCTATGGATTTTTTCATACGCACCTGAATACAATGGTTTATACAAATATATTGTAAAGGGTGGCGGGCTATGCCTTTGATTCTTATTTTGCTGCTGGCGGTATTCCAGTGTTCCATTACCAATTATCTGATTGCGAATCCGGATTATTACCAGCTGGGGCCGTATTCCTGGGAGAGCGATGATTTCAGGGCCATGAGTCTGGGAGATGCGGTGGCAGGGCTTGACAACCTGGATCCGGACATGGTTGCCACCCTGATGGTGGAACATGATTATGACCTTACAGGCATTAAGGACACCAGATATAATAACAGGCTGCTGGCTGCGGCCAGGCCTGCGGACTACCGAAAGCTGAAACATGCATATGAGACCGTCCTGGGGGATTTAGAGTACTTTCCAATTCCAGAGAGCCGGAATAAGGACACGCCGGAGGTGGCGTTTGAGAACGGCTGGATGGACGGGCGGGGATATGTAAGCGGCGGGGAGAACGGCGGAGGGGACAACAGCAGAGAGAACGGTGGCCGGAAAAACAGCCCAAAACGCCGCCATGAAGGCTGCGATATCATGGGCTCAAAAATGCCGCCCGGATATTATCCTGTTGTCAGCATGACGGACGGAATCATTGAAAAAATAGGGTGGCTGGAAATGGGGGGATGGCGCATAGGCGTGCGGGCTCCCGGGGGAGCCTACCTGTACTATGCGCACCTCTATAGCTATGCCGGAGACTTTAAGGAAGGAGACAGGGTAAAGGCAGGGGAGCTGATCGGATACATGGGGGATACGGGATACGGAAAGACAGAGGGAACCAGGGGGAACTTTGATGTTCATCTCCATGTGGGGATTTATATTAAGACGGACCACAATGAGGAAATGAGCGTGAATCCTTACTGGATTCTCAAATGGCTGGAAAAGAAGCGGCTGGTGTTTACATATTAGGGCTGCTGGCGCGGTACTGGTTGGGGGTCACTCCGGTTATTTTCTTGAACAGGGTGCAGAAATATTTGGCATCCTGATACCCTACCTGGACACAGATCATGTTGATTTTCATGTTTGTATCCTGGAGCAGGCTTTTGGCGCGCTCCATGCGGTAGGAGGTCAGATAATCCACAAAAGAGCGGGACATCTCCTTCATGAATAACCGGCTCAGATACTGGGGGGTGATGTTGAGCTGTTCCGCAACGGAATTCAGGGAAATAGGTTCTTTATAGCTCTTATCTATCACATGAAGGGCCTTTTGTATCAGTGGGGAATAGCCGGCGGACGCGGGTCTGCCCTTGCATGTCTCATAATAGGAATCAATACAGGTCCTGATTTCATGCATGGTTCTGGCAGCCGCCATCTGGTTTACCGCCTCCAGATAGGCCTGTTTGGAGTCAAACTTGACCAGGCCGGATACGGCAGCGGCAAGAATATGTCTGGGATGGCAGGCATTGGCCTGCATCTGGCTGATTTTTTTTAGCAGTATTTTCCTGCATCCGTCAAAGTCGCCGCCGCAGAGCATACGCTGCAGGTCCTTCTTGAAAAATACATCCTCGTTTAATTCTCCCGCCTCCTGCTCCATGTATGTATCGTAGGACAGAAAGCGGGAGCGGCAGGTGATGGTCCAGGGAATGGCACTCCGGAGCTGTTCAAAGGCAAGAAGCCAGTTTGAAATAAAACCAGCCTGCCGTGTTTCATAAATGCAGGTCAGATGCTCGTATGGCTCCAGCAGGGATGAAATACGGTCAATTTTGCCGTGGTTAATCATGTGGTTCGTAAAGCCTATGAGGATGCCACGGTAGTGCTTATCCGGCAGGGTCAGGATATAATGGCCCCGCTCTTCTATGACAGCTTCCTTGACCTCCAGGGGAAGATGGTGTTCCCGTTCCATATAGACCACGGCCAAAAAATAATCCGTATAGCAGAAGGGGGCCAGGCGTTCCGTGAGAAGCACCGAATCTTCATCGGATAAGAGATGGCATAGCTGGGGATTCTGGCTGTTTCTTTTTTTGTTCAGGTCTTTCAATTTGACTTCAATGAGATTCCTGAGTTTTGAGGGGACCACCGGTTTCAGAATATAATCTTCCACATGGTATTGCAGGGCCTTTCTGGCATATTCAAATTCCGCGTATCCGGTCAGCAGATATATGGTGCCTGCAAATCCCTTTTTGCAGAGCTTTTCCGTCATCACAAGTCCGTCCCAGACAGGCATGTGGATATCGCTGATAATGATATCCGGATTCCATCGTATGGCCTTTAAGCAGCCTTCCCGTCCATCGCAGGCAGTGTCGATTTCCAGGTTCGGTATGGGGGCAAGCGTGGCTTTCAGCCCTTTTCTTGAGTTTTCTTCATCTTCCACAATCAACAATCGAAACATATTTTTCACTCCATTTCATTCATTGGTATAAATATCTTAAAGCAGGTGCCCATAGGAGAGGATGACACAAAAATACGGCTGTGAGGATAATAGCCCTTTGTGCGGTAAGCAATATTAGTCAGCCCTATGCCGGTAAAGGCGGACCGTCCTGTGGTAAAGAGAAGATTGATTTCCCTCACCTTATCTTCCGGTATGCCGCAGCCGTTGTCAGACACCTGAAGGAGCAGGTGGGATTGTCCGGTGATACGGCAGGCAATCTCCAGACGGCCCTTGCGGGGCAGATTTTCAAATCCGTGAATCAGGGCGTTTTCCAAAAACGGCTGTAAAAGCAGCTTATGGATATAAATTCGCCTGCCCTTTGTCAGGTCGTGTATGTCGTAGGAGAAACGGCCGTGAAACCGGCTTTTCTGTAAATCCAGATAATTCTGCATCCAGCAGATTTCATCCTGGAGAGGAACCACGCAGTTCATATTATATACTGTGTGGCGCAGAATGGCAGCCAGCTTGTTGAGCTGTTCGCTTACGGTCAGACAGTTTTCCTGGGCAGCCGTCCAACAGATGGAATCCAGGGTGTTGAACAAAAAGTGGGGATTGATTTGGAGCTCCAGAGATTTTAACTCAGCCTCGCAGATTTTCTTATACTGCTGCTTGTTTTCATCCAACAGGCCCCGGATCTGCCCCAGCATCCGGTTAAAGGAAGATTCTATGATGCGAAGCTCATTCCTGCTCATGTTCCTGATTTCCACATCCAGATGATGCTCGTCAAACAGATTCATTTTGGCGGCCACATTTTCAATGGAGAATATGAACTTGTGGCAGAGCACATAGGCGACCAGCATGGACACCAGCAGGATGGCTGATATGGCCAGGGTAATGGTGGTCCACAGCGCCTCCAGGTCCTTTGTCATCTGTCTGTAATCCACTATATTTATAAGGTGCAGGTCAAAATGCTCCAGCGGTATCTGGGATACCAGATAATCCCCCTGCATGTCCCCGGAGTCAGAGGAGAGGCTGTCCCAGTCTATGGCTTTGTAGTTTTCCAGGCTGCCAAGGATTTTTCCGGTGTTTCTGTCTTTGGAACAGATAAGCCTTCCGGAGGAATCCACCAGTAGTTTATCCGTAAAGGGATAGACCTGGGAATCCGGGTTATTGATGGCAGAGTTCATCTTATCCGGTGAGATGAACAGAAGTATGCTGCCGGTTATTTTCATTTTTTCATAATGTATGGTTCTGCTGCCCAGAAAGAATACCGGGTGCTCTGGGTCATAATAAGGGCTGCCGTCGTGGACGGAACCAATGATGGAACGGGTCGACGAGAGAAGAAGCTGGTTCAGTTCTTCCTTATTCGCCTCAAAATAATCTATGATTGGCTGGGTTTTCTGGCGTTTCTGAACGTAGATATAGGGGGTGCCGGTGGTGCTGATGACACACAATGCCTGTATTTCCGGGTACATGAGAATATTGGCTTTGATATATGTTTCCAGCGACTCAGAGATGCGCCTGTATTCTGCGGAATCAGGAGATACCTTGGACAGTTCCAGTATATTATCCATGCAGGTAACATCGGTGGATATCTGGAACAGGATACGTTTGTAATCCGTCAGCACGTTATTGATGCTGTTCTGGGTCAGCTGCAGGTTATCTGCCAGGAGGGAGTGGTTTTTAGTAAACAGCATTTCGGAAGTCTTTTCATAGTTAAAAAGCTGAATGCTGATGACCGGGAGAAAGGTCACAAAGAACAGGAAAATGGTAATCTGGTATCGTATTTTATATAAAAAATGTCCCTTTATCCATGGGATGAATTTTCTCACATAAATCCCCCCTCGCGCCGAAATGTAGTACTAATAAGTGGCTTAATTATAATTTTAACCATCAAAATAGTCAATATGGTTTAAAAAAGTGGAATGTATTTTGGTTAAAATATCAAAATGAAGTTAAAATAATGGAATTCCCTAAATTGGATTAAATGGATATACTTAAGACATCAGATGACAGAAAATACAGGAGGGGATTACATGAAAAAACGTTTATTCACAAGAGGAATTGCCCTTGGGCTGGCAGCGGTGATGCTGGCAGGGTGTTCCGGCTCCGGCACCAGTACCAGCCAGGGCAGCACAGACGCAGGCACCACAGGTCAGACCGCAGAAACCCAGGCGTCTCAGGGACAGGAGCAGACCACCATTGAAATGTGGTATCACATTTCTCCGGACCAGGCAACGCTTCTGCTTCAGATGATTGATGAGTTCCAGGAACTGCATCCCGGCATCAAGGTGGAAACCCAGAGCGTGGCTTTCGCGGAAATCAAGAAACAGCTGTCCATTGGCGTGGCTGCGGATCAGCTGCCGGACGTTACGCTTTGTGATACCGTGGACAATGTTTCATTTGCAGCCATGGGAGCAGCCATGGATATCACAAGCGAGGTGGAGGCCTGGGGAGAGCTGGAGAATTATTTTGAGGCACCGGTGAACTCTGCCCGGTACGAGGATAAGTATTACGGGGTTCCCTATTACAGCAACTGTCTTGCCATCATGTATAATAAAGACATTTTTGATGAAATGGGGCTGGAGTATCCTGACAGCGGCTGGACCTGGGATGACTTTAAGGACATGACGGCCAAGACAACCACGGCAGACCATTACGGGCTTACAATGTCCCTGATTAAATCAGAGGAAGGGACCTTTGATGTGCTTCCGTTTATCTGGCAGGCAGGGGCGGATTATGACAGCCTGGATTCAGAGGGGGCCGGGGAAGCCCTTACCATGATTAATGATTTCTACCAGAACGGATATATGAGCAAGGAGCTGATATCCATGACCCAGGCAGATATGTGCGCTTCTCTGTTCGCAACCGGCAAGTCGGCCATGATGGTGGCAGGAAGCTGGCTGAATACCAATATCCAGAATGAGAACCCGGATCTGAATTACGGCGTGGTTACCTTCCCCAACTACAAAAATGCCGCTTCTCCCATAGGTGGAGGGAACATCATGATGATGAAGGATGACAACAGGGAAGCGTCCTGGGAATTAATGAAATTCCTCAGCAGCAAAGAGAATTCCAGGAAATTCTGTGAGGATGCCGGTTACATATCACCAAGGGAAGATGCTGTGGCGGAGAGTACCCTGTGGCTGGATGACCCAATTCTTTCGGTCTATACGGAACAGTTAAAGCTTGCCAAGGCCAGGGGGCCTCATCCGAAATGGCCTGAGATTTCCAGTGCGATTCAGTTTGCGTACCAGGATGTGCTCTCGGGTGCCAAATCAGTGGACGATGCACTGAAGCAGGCAGCGGCAGAGGTTGCGGAAATCATCAGCGAATAAAGAAGAGGGCGCGCAGCAGCGCCCTTTTTGCGAAATGGAGTGGGAAGATGGGAAGTAAGAAAGGATATTTCTTTAAGAAGAAGCTGACACTGTTTGCGTTTGTCCTGCCGGGTGCAGCGTTCATGACCATCATGATTATTTTTCCGATTATAAGCAATATAATCATGAGCTTTAAGAATGTGGATTTGATGAATTTTGCCACAGGTGACAGCCATTTTGTGGGACTTAAGATTTACCAGAAAATATGCAGGACAGAGGTCACCTGGATTGCCGTAAAGAATACCCTGGTATTCACCCTGTGGTGTCTTGTATTCCAATTCCCCATCGGGTTTCTCATGGCGCTGTTTTTCGGCCAGGATTTTAAGGGAGCCGGACCCCTGCGGGCCGTCAATGTGGTGGCCTGGATGATTCCCATGGTTGCGGTAGCCGGTGTGTTCAAATACATGTTCAACAGCGATATAGGAATCATGAACCGTATACTGATGGGGCTGCACCTGATTCAGAAGCCGGTGGAATGGCTGGCACATGGGAATACGGCCATGGCAGCCATCATAATCGCAAACATATGGAAGGGAGTTCCGTTTAACATGATTCTTCTGGCAACGGCGCTGACCACAGTACCCCAGGATATCTATGAATCAGCCAGTATTGACGGAGCCACCAGAATACAAAGATTCTTTTATATTACAGTGCCTCTTTTGAGGCCGGCCATCATATCGGTGCTAACACTGGGATTCATCTATACCTTTAAGGTGTTTGACCTGGTGTATGTGATGACGGGGGGTGGACCTGGATCTTCCACGGAGATGCTGTCCACCCTGGCTTACCGCTATTCCTTCAGTGAATATAACTTCTCCCAGGGAGCGGCTGTGGCCAACATTCTGTTTGTAATGCTTATGGCGGTGGGAATGATTTATATTCATATTGTGACGCGGGAAGACGAAAATTAGGAGGTGAGGACTATGAAGGATAGAAAACGTATGGAAGGCCGGAGGAAGGCAGCGCTGACAGCCGCAGGCATACTGGTTACCTGTGTATTCCTGTTTCCTTTGTACTGGATGGTGGCCACATCGCTCAGACCGCCGGGGGAATCCTTTTCCAACCCGTCCTTTTTTCCCAGCAGGATTGTGTTTGATTCATATATCCTGAAAAATGAACATGGGATCAGCCTGTTCACATATCTTAAAAACAGTGTTGTGGTTTCGTTCGGGGCAACAGCCCTCACCCTGGTTTTAGGGGTTCCGGCCTCCTATGGGCTGGCAAGGTTTAAAAGCAGGATGATAAGCGTGCTTTTGTTCATCTTCCTGGTGGCTCAGATGCTGCCCAGCTCACTGATTTTGACGCCTCTGTTTGTAAATTTTAACAAACTGGGGTTAATCAACAATCATCTGGGAGTCATCCTGTCCGACGCAACCATTACCATACCATTTGTGGTCATCATACTGAGGACATATTTTAAAGACATACCCAAAGAACTGGAGGAGGCCGCCATTATTGACGGATGCGGTCCCCTGGGGACATTCATCCGCATCATGGTTCCCATCAGCTATCCGGGTATCGTGACAGCCACTTCCATGGCCCTGTTCATGTCCTGGGGCGACATGGTGTTCTCCCTGACATTCCTGAATCAGGAAAAGCTAAAGACCCTGCCGCTGATTCTTTACAAGGCCATGGGCGAGCTGGGAGTCAGATGGGAGATTTTAATGGCCTACTCAACCGTAGTGGTGCTTCCCATTGTTATCGTGTTTATCTGTCTGCAGAAATACATAGTCAGCGGTCTGACCGCCGGCTCAGTCAAAGGGTGAGAGGAGTAAAAAGATGGAGAAAAGCCTTGGAGAAATCATGCACGGTCTATCCGAAGAAAACATAGCCCGTGAGGAAGAATTATTTGAGAACATGCCTGTATTTCCCAGAATCAGCCGGTCAAAGAACCTGACCATGCTGCTGGTGCACAGGGTGAAATCCTGCACCCCTGTCCCAAAGGGATGTGATATCCTGGCAGAGGGCTTGTATGTGGATGAAAATTATACATACAGGTATCTGGATTACCGCCATGTGTTTACAGAAAAGCCAAACCGCAGTACCCTTTCCATACGGCTCAGATTTGTCAATGAGAATACGCTGCGGGTCACCATGGCGGAGGGTTTTTGTGTGCCGGAAAACAGGACAGAAATGATTGGGGATATGGAAGAGACGGAATGCAGCGTCACCTGTTCTGAATCAGAGGGCCAGATTGTAATGGCAACCGGATGTATGACAGCTGTGATTCAGAAAAGTCCCTGGAACCTTTCTGTCAAAAACAGGGATGGGGAGGTCATATACCGCCAGTTCGGCAGGGACTGCCATTCCTTTATGCCCTATGAGATTTGTCCCATGGGATTCCTGTTTGACAGAAATACAAAGGAACAATATGCCTGTGAGGCGGCATGGTCCGATCCCTATGAGGAGTTTTACGGATTGGGGGAGAATTTTACATCTGTGTCAAGAAAGGGCCGACTGTTCGATTTGTGGAACACCAATTCCCTTGGGGTAAACACGGAAAGGGGATATAAATATATTCCTTTTTATATGAGTTCCAGGGGATACGGGATTTTTTATAATACATCCAGGAAAATACGGTGTGATTTGGGCGCAACCTTATCCAAGGCAAGCTATACCATGGTGGAAGGAGCTCTGTTAGATTATTTTCTGATGACAGGGGACACGATAAAGGACATTATTCCGGCGTATCACAGGCTGACAGGACTGCCTGCGGTGCCTCCCAAATGGTCCTTCGGCATCTGGATGAGTAAAATCAGTTACGGCACCAGGGAAGAAGTGGAGCGGGTGGCCGGACAGATGAGAAGCAGCAGGCTTCCATGTGACGTCATACATATTGATACGGACTGGTTTACGGAAAACTGGGTGTGTGACTGGAAGTTTGACGAGAAAAAATTCCCAAAGGTGGAGGAGATGATTGAAAAACTCCATCAGGACGGATATAAGCTGTCCCTCTGGCAGCTTCCCTATATTGAACGGGGAAAGACCTCCTATGAGGTTTATGATGAGGCGGCTGCCAACGGATATTTTGCCGGAAATCCGGACGGTGACCTTCAGTTTCCTCACGGACTTATTGACTTCACCAATCCGGAGGCAGTTCACTGGTATAAGGAAAAACTGATAAAACCCCTGCTCAGGAAGGGCGTGGATGTCATCAAGGTTGACTTTGGGGAATCCGCCCCGGCATTTTTTAAGTATGCAGGCGCCGACGGCAGGGACGTGCATAACCTGTATGCCCTGTTGTACAATAAGGCCGCATACGAGGCCGCTAAGGAGGAATTTGGGGAAGATAAGGCCCTCATATGGGCCAGAAGCGCCTGGGCCGGCTCCCAGAAATATCCGGTTCACTGGGGCGGTGATGCGGGAACGGATTTTGGAAGCCTTGCAAGCTCCGTTAAAGGCTGTCTGAACCTGTCCCTCAGCGGAATTCCATTCTGGTCCAGCGACATAGGGGGATTCTGGTTTGAGAGCAGTCCGGAGCTTTATATCCGGTGGCTGGAATTTGGCATGTTCTGCTCCCACGCCAGGTTCCATGGCTTTTATTCCAGGGAGCCATGGGATTTTGGCCAGCAGGCAGTTGATGTTTACAGGAAATACGCGGGCCTGCGTTACCGCCTGATTCCATACATCTATAACCAGGCCCTGGCTGTCAGGGAAGAGGACACACTGATACACAGGCCGGTGTTCTATGACTATTCGTCAGATTTAAGCGCGGCCGGTCTGGATACCCAGTATCTGTTTGGAAAAGAGCTTATGGTCATTCCTGTGTTAAATGAAGATAATTCAGTGAGAATCTATCTTCCCCGGGGTCAGTGGACGGATTTTTACGACGATACGGTTGAGGAAGGCGGGAAATGGATGGAACAGGTGGTTCCGTTAGATAAGATACCGGTCTATGTAAGGGAGAACGCCATTATCCCCATTGGGCCTGAAATGGAATATATAGGACAGAAGGAAGATGACCAGTGGGAAATCCACTGTTATCCAATGGAGGGCAAAGGACGGCTCTGTTCCTATGAACACGGATTTACAGTTGAAATGTACGCATCGGCTGACCGGGTCAAAATTGACTGCACCAGAACGGACATGAACCTTACCTTTGTCCTGCACAACATAAGACCGGCCGGAGTGCAGGCTGACGGACAGGACATTGGTTTCAGGATGGACCATAAAAGGACTTATATCCATATGGGCAATCGGATGCAGGACCATGATATCCATATGGTCATAGAGAAAGGAGAGCAGTAAGTGGCATATTACACAATACCCAGGTATGAGGGAAAGACAGAAGGAAACCGCATCATATGGGAGACGGCAGGAGAGCTGGTCTATATCGAACCATACGGAAGGGACGCCATACGGTTCCGCTCCAGTAAGAGCCTGCGCATTGATGAAGCTCTCAACTGGACTCTGGAGGAACCGGCCTCTCCTGAGGGAGTTATCATAGAAGCGGATGATGAAAAGGCCTGCATGACAAACGGTAAAATACAGGTGACGATTACGGGCGACGGCACCGTCACCTACCGGAACACCCGGACAGGAAAGGTGCTTCTGGAGGAATACTGGATTGACGGAAGGGTACACACGGCCCCTCTCCGCAGGGCCAGGGAATACAGGGTCACATCAGGCAATCAGTTTAAGATAAGCCTGTACTTTAAGGCGGAGCCGGGCGAGCATTTTTATGGAATGGGACAGGACGCCAATGACTGCTTTGATTTAAAGGGGAGCACGGTGGAGCTGCTTCAGAAGAACGGAAAATGCACCATCCCCTATACATATTCATCCAGGGGATATGGATTCATATGGAACAATCCAGCCATAGGCCGCGCTGAATTTGTCAACAACCATACCATGTGGCATGTACAGTGCGCAAAGCAGATTGACTATGTGATCATAGCAGGGGACACGCCGGGAGAGATCAATGAGAAATTTACCGCCATCACAGGCCGGGCTCCCATGCTGCCTGAGTGGGCCGCGGGTTTCTGGCAGTGCAAGCTGCGCTATGAGACCCAGGAGGAGCTGCTTCAGGTGGCCAGGGAGTATAAAAGAAGGGGACTTCCCATTTCAGTCATAGTCATTGATTATTTTCACTGGACCATGCAGGGAGAATGGAAGTTTGATCCTGAGAAATGGCCTGATCCCAAGGCCATGGTCAGTGAGCTGGAGTCCATGGGTATCAAACTGATGGTGTCCGTCTGGCCTACCATAGACCCAAGAAGTGAAAATTATGCATATATGAGAGAGCATAATTACATTCTCAGGGGAGAGCGGGGAGTGGACGTGGTATTTATGTTCTTTGGTCCCCAGACATATGTGGATACCACCCATCCGGGAGCCCGGGAATTTTTCTGGTCCAGGGCAAAGAAAAATTACTATGACTATGGAATCCGTACTTTCTGGCTGGATGAGGCGGAGCCGGAGATGCGGCCCTATGATTACGACAATGTCCGCATGTACCTTGGAAACGGGGAGGAGGTCAGCAATATCTATTGCGTGGGGTTTGCAAAGGCATTTTACGACGGCCTGAAAGCCCAGGGTGAGGAAGTGTGCAACCTGGTCAGATGCGCATGGCTGGGCTCCCAGCGGTATGGAGTCGTACTATGGTCGGGGGACATTGCTTCCACCTTTGACAGCCTGAGAAAACAGCTGAAGGCAGGGCTTAACGTGGCCATGTGCGGGATACCCTGGTGGACCACGGATATCGGCGGGTTCATCAATGGGGATCCGGAGTCGGAAGAATTCCGGGAGCTGATGATTAGATGGTTTGAATTCGGCGTATTCTGCCCTATATTCCGCCTTCACGGATTCAGGCTTCCCTATCCGGTAAGGGATATATTGAATCCGGACGGTTACTGCGGTTCAGGAGGTCCCAATGAGGTATGGAGTTTTGGTGAGGAGGCCTATGAAATCATCCGCCGGTATATGTATGTCAGAGAAGAATTAAAGCCGTATATCATGGGGCAGATGAAGCTGGCCTCTGAAGACGGAACACCAGTCATGCGTCCTTTGTTTTACGATTTTTGCGGGGATAAAAATGTATATGACATAGGGGATGAGTATATGTTCGGACCGGACCTTCTGGTGGCCCCGGTGGTGGAGCTGGGAGCCAGAAAGCGGATGGTCTATCTGCCGGAGGGATGCAGGTGGAAGGACGCGGGAACGGGCATGGTATATGACGGCGGAACGCGGATTGAGGCAGATGCGCCTCTGGATACCATTCCATTGTTCCTGAAGGAGGATGCCAGGCTGTCCCTGCAGATGAAACCAAGCACCGCTGAAACTATGCACCGCTGAAACCAGGCACCGCGGATGAAATAGAGGGATAAAAAAGAGGATAAAGTAAGAGGATAAAAGACAGCGGGCTTTTCATGAAAACCATCATGAAAGGCCCGTTTCACTGCGCCCGGAAGGCATGTATACAGCATAACTGTCAGCATGACTATTTTGCAAAGCGCCCCAGCCGTTTCCCCACACGTCCCAAGACTCCGAAGAAAATCTCACAGGCCCTGTCCATGCACAGGACTACCGTATTGTCATACAGGAAGGAGAGGGCCAGGCTGATGACCAGGGTAAGCAGGAAGGATACCAGTATGCCGCCTGCAATTCCAAAGGACAGGCCGTTAATGCCAAACACGTCGCCCACAATCCGGTGCAGCACCAGCCAGTGAATCAGGAGAATGGAGAAGCTGTACCTGCCTATGGCGGAGAGCAGGGTGGGAATCCTTGCAAACAGACGGTCCCCATGTTTTCGGAAGAAGAGAAATACGGCGCAGGTAAAGAGCATCTGGGGAGGCGCGTTGTTGTAAACCAGGGGGCCCAGGCTCTCCGGGGCCATGATGGAGCCCGCTATTGCCAGCCCTGACAACAGGCCTGCCGTCATGAATAGCCGGTAATGCTTCATGGCAGACCGGGTGGTGCAGTAATATCCCAGCAGGAAAATGGAGTCCCATGATGCCAGGAAGGAGGAGGCTGCAAACTGTATATGAACCAGAGGGCCGTAGGTGTAGATGAAATGCAGGATAAAGATAACAGCGGTCAGTGCCTCCAGCATGGGTTCTGTCATGTGTCTTAACATGATTCGGAAAAAGGGTGCTGCAACGTAAAACATCAGGATAATATACACCAGCCAGAAATGAGGTGTCTGGCCGCTGTCATTGGACAGGAAGCTCTGTATCAGGCTACCCCAGTTTCCAGGACTGAGGGCAAAGATGCCTTCCACATAAAAGAAGTATAAGAGGTAATAGGCAAAACAGGGAATCAGCACCCTGACAAAGCGCCGGGAATAAAATTGTAAGACGGATTCCTCCCTTCCTCCCAGCAGCAGTGCCCCGCTGAGCATCATGAACAGCAGGTTGCAGCTTAAGCCCAGACCGGCCGCCGCAGCCATCACATTTCTGGAAAAGGTATGGGGAGGAAGCAGGGCATAAGCCGGCTCCAGTACATGAACGAGGATGACCAGGAAGGAAGCCAGTACCCTCAGATAATCCATATATACAATGCGTCCGGGCTGATTACGGCATCCTAATAACAGCTCCCCTGCATAACCCGGGGATGCCGCGGCCCGCCTGCTGTGAATCAGGCAGGAGCATGCGGCGAGAACAGCCGCGGCAGCATAATGCTTTGGACGCAGAGGCCGGATGGGAAGGCCATAGCGAAGCTCCATGAGCATATATATAAGTGTGGTCAAAACAATAAATACCAACCCGTAGCGAAGTTTCTTTCCGTTCATACAGTGTGTCTCCCTGCCAATCATGCAAAAATGCCCTGCAAATGTCCGTCTAAGTCTGATTTTTCCAGTATACCATTAAGCAGATAAAAAACAACTGGAATATTCCATGATTTTGTATTATAATGATGCCTGCTATTTTTGGAAAGGTAGAATATAACTATATGACTAATAATATGACAACCGGAAAGCCGGCAAAACTGATTTTGCAGTTCATGATTCCCACCTGCCTGGGAAACATATTCCAGCAGTTTTATAACCTGGCTGATTCCGTGGTGGCAGGGCGTTTCATCGGAGTGGATGCCCTGGCAGCCATCGGAAGCACCACATCCCTTATTTTTCTGGTGATAGGCTGGCTCAACGGTCTTACCAGCGGTTTTTCCATTATGGTGGCCCAGCATTTCGGAGCCGGGAAATATGAAAGGATGCGCCGCAATGTGGCCATGTCCATCTATCTGTGCCTGGCCTTTGTGCTGGTCATGACAATCGCGCTGGAGATACTTAATTATCCCATTCTCCGCCTGATGAACGCGCCGGATGGAATCATAGATGACACGGCCGGTTATATGGCTGTGATTTACGCAGGGCTTTTTGCGACGGCTGCCTACAACGGGCTGGCGGCTGTTATGAGGGCATTGGGGGACAGCCGTTCACCGCTGTATTTTCTGATTATTTCCGCGGTCATCAATGTGCTCCTGGATGTGGCCTTCATCATCTGGTTTGGAATGGGAGTGGAGGGCTGCGCCTACGCCACCGTGATTGCCCAGGCCGTTTCAGCCCTTCTGTGTTTTCTCTACATTGTGAGGAAATTTGATATACTGAAGCTGAGCCGGGAGGATTTTCGTATCTCCTTCGGCATTATGGGACGGCTCCTGTCCATCGGGATTCCCATGGGGCTTCAGTTTTCCATCACAGCCATAGGCACTATCATTGTACAAGGGGCCGTCAATGTCTTTGGGTCTGTGTACATTGCCGGCTTTTCAGCTGCGGGTAAGATACAAAACATTGTGTCCACTGTGTTTGTGGCATTCGGGGCAACGGCAGCCACCTATGTGGGGCAGAACCGGGGCGCAGGCCGTATGGACCGCGTCCATCAGGGGGTCAAGTCCATACAGGTTATGATTCTGGTCTGGAGCGCTGTTATGATTCTGGTCATCCATTTATTCGGGGATATGCTGATCCATATATTTATTGACGCATCGGAGACAGAGGTAATGAGTGCGGCCAGAACGTACTTCAGAGCAGTGGCATGGTGTTATCCCTTCCTGGGAAGTATTTTCCTGTACAGAAATGCCCTGCAGGGTCTGGGATACGGACTTATGCCCATGATGGGAGGCGTGTTTGAGCTGATTGCCAGGGCTGCTATTGTGGCGGCAGTGGCAGGAAGCTTCGGGTATGTGGGAGTGTGCCTGGCGGACCCGGCGGCCTGGCTTGCGGCCCTGGTTCCCATTGTGCCCTATTACTTTTATAAAATTTCCAGGATTTCCCGGAAAGAAACGCACGGTGGCAGAATCACGGCGGATGTGATATGATAAATACAATTGTGACAGTTTTGACCTGTACTGTTATAAAGAAATGAGGGCGGATGATATGACGGATGTGAGACAGCTTCCGGAGGCCTTTCTGCTGAAAATGCAGAAGCTTCTGGGGGAGGAGTTCGGGCAGTACCTGGAAAGCTTCAAAGAGGAGTGGAAGCCCGGTCTCAGGGTGAACACGCTGAAGCTTTCCCCGGGGGAACTGGCTGAACTGGTGCCGTGGAACCTGGAGCCGGTGCCGTGGGCAGACAATGGTTTTTATTATGACGGGACGCTGGACGGGGAGGTATTAAGACCCTCCAAGCATCCGGCCTATTACGCCGGGCTTTATTACCTCCAGGAACCCAGCGCCATGACCCCGGCAGCCATGCTGCCTGTGGTTCCCGGAGACAGGGTGCTGGACCTTTGCGCTGCACCGGGAGGCAAGAGCACAGAGCTGGCGTCAAAGCTTAAAGGCCGGGGAATGCTTGTGTCCAATGACATCAGCTATTCCAGGGCCAGAGCGCTTCTTAAAAATCTGGAGCTGGCCGGTGCGGCAAACATCTGCGTTACCAGTGAAGCGCCTGAAAAGCTGGCCGGCGTGTGGCCGGAGTTTTTTGATAAGATACTGGTGGACGCCCCCTGTTCCGGGGAAGGCATGTTCCGCCGGGATGAGGATATGGTGAAGGACTGGAATGAAAAGGGACCGGAATACTATGTGCCCATCCAGCGCCAGATACTGTCCCAGGCCGCAGCCATGCTCAGACCGGGCGGATATATGCTGTATTCTACCTGTACGTTTTCCGTGGAGGAGGATGAGGGGAATGTGGCCTATGTCCTGGAGGAATTTCCGCAGATGCAGCTGTGCTGTCTGGACCTTGATAAAGTGCCGGGAGCATGCGGCGGGTTTGGGCTTCCCGGCTGCATGAGGCTCTTTCCGCACCGCTTAAAAGGGGAGGGGCATTTTCTGGCCCTGATGCGAAAAAAGGGCGGGGATGACGGGGGTAAGGAGATACTGCCCCCCATGGACCCCGGAACAGCCAGGAAGCGGGTCCGGGCTGTGGAGAAGGAAAAAGAGCTGGATGCATTTTTAAGGCAGAGCGGCGCAGAGTGGGATTATGGGCGGATTGTCATACACCAGGACAATGTCTACTATCTGCCGGAGGGACTTGCATGGAACCTGCCCCTGAGATTCCTGCGCACGGGGCTTTTTTTGGGAGAGCTAAAAAAAGGACGGTTTGAACCATCCCAGGCCCTGGCCATGTCCATGAAGGCCGGGCAGTTTCCGAATACCGTCAGCTTCCCTGCCGGTGACAACAGGGTACTCCGCTATCTGAAGGGGGAGACTATTTCCCTGGAAGGGGATGAAGGACCGGTTAAGGGATGGTGCCTGGCAGCCATGGAGGGATTTCCTCTTGGCTGGGCCAAAGGTACGGGGATGAGCCTGAAGAATAAGTACTATCCCGGCTGGAGATGGCAGTAGCCATCCGTATGAAAGCATCTAAAGTTAAACAACGCAATGGGAGGAAAGGGACCGATGGCTGATAAAGGCAGGAAAAACGGACCGATGCGTCTTGACCGGTTTCTGGCTGAGATGGGATACGGGACCCGTACCCAGGTAAAGGATATGGTGAAGAAAGGACGCGTCCGGATGAACGGAGAGGCGGTAAAGGACGCGGACCGGAAGGTGAACCCGGAATCAGATATTGTAGAAGTGGACAGGAGCCGGGTGGCGTACGCCAGAATGGAGTACTATATGCTCAACAAGCCCCAGGGCGTGGTGTCTGCCACCGAGGACAGGAAATACCCGACGGTGGTGGGTCTTATCAGGGAGGCTTTGAGAAAAGACCTGTTTCCGGTGGGCAGGCTGGACATTGACACGGAGGGACTTCTTCTCATCACCAACGACGGGGAGCTGGCCCACAATCTGCTGTCGCCTAAAAAGCATGTGGATAAGGTATATCTGGCCCATGTGTCAGGAGGGCTGCCGGAGGATGCCGTAAAGCGGTTTGAGGAAGGAATCAAACTGGAGGACGGCACCATGACCCTTCCGGCAGAGCTTAAGATACTAAAAGGAGCAGGACCGGAGGAAGACGCGCAGGAAGTACTGGTTACCATAAGGGAAGGAAAGTTCCATCAGATTAAGCGGATGTTTGAGGCGCTGGGGTGCAGGGTGGAGTATCTGAAACGGATATCCATGGGACCCCTTATCCTGGACCCAAATCTGGAACCGGGGGAATACCGTCCCCTGACTCTGCAGGAGGAGGCTTCCATAAAGGATTGCGGGAACCGGGGAAACCGTGTATAACTATATAGGAGTCACAGAATAAGAGTCACGGAAAACTTGTCAACATGTTTATAGACAGAGGAAAATAGGGAAAGATGAAGTTAAACAGGAAAAAAGCAGTTATATTTGATTTGGACGGCACGCTGGTGGATTCCATGTGGATGTGGAAGGCGATTGACATAGAATACCTGGCCAGGTTTGGTCTTGCCTGCCCGGATGACCTGCAGAAGGAAATCGAGGGAATGAGCTTTTCTGAGACTGCGGTGTATTTTAAGGAACGGTTCCGGTTAAAGGAATCCCTGGATGAGATAAAGAACGCCTGGATTCAGATGTCCATAGAGAAGTACAGAAAGGAAGTAACCTTGAAGCCGGGAGCGCGGGCTTTCCTGGAATTTATCTCAGGAAAGGGACTGGTGGCCGGCATTGCCACCAGCAACGGAAGGGCCATGGTGGATGCGGTGCTGGATTCACTGGACATCCGCAGGTACTTCAAGGTGGTGGCAACAGCCTGTGAGGTGGCTGCCGGCAAGCCTGCCCCGGATATATATCTGAATGTGGCTGAGCGCCTTAAGGTGGCGCCGGAGGACTGTGTGGTTTTTGAGGATGTGCCTGCCGGCATCCAGGCCGGAAAAAATGCGGGCATGACTGTCTTTGCTGTGGAGGATGCATTTTCATTGGAGATGAAGGCGGAGAAGGAACAGCTGGCAGATTACTATATCAGGGATTATTATGAATTATTGGATGGAGCGGCAGGATGAAAAACGATTATTTACCCATGAACCGGAATGATATGAGCATCAGAGGATGGAAGCAGTGCGACTTTGTGTATGTGTCCGGCGACGCCTATGTGGACCATCCTTCCTTTGGCACGGCCATCATATCCCGGCTGCTGGAGGCACGCGGATATAAGGTGGGAATCATTTCCCAGCCGGACTGGAAGGATAAAAAGAGCATTGAAGTGCTGGGAAGGCCCAGGCTGGGCTTCCTGGTATCGGCGGGAAATATGGATTCCATGGTGAACCACTATTCCGTGTCCAAAAAACGGCGGAAGGAAGATTCCTACACACCGGGCGGCGTCATGGGCAAACGGCCCGACTATGCCGTGGTGGTGTACTGCAATCTGATACGGTCCGCGTATAAGGATGTGCCTGTCATCATAGGCGGAATCGAAGCCAGCCTGCGCCGCCTTGCCCATTATGATTACTGGTCTGATAAGCTGAAGCGATCCGTGCTGCTTGATTCCCAGGCGGATCTGATATCCTATGGCATGGGAGAGCGGTCCATTGTGGAGATTGCCGATGCCCTGGACAGCGGGCTGGACGTGAAGGATATTACATTTATAGACGGTACGGTATATAAGACAAAAAGCCTGGAATCTGTCTATGATTATAAGATGCTTCCTGACTATGAGGAGCTTTTAAGGGACAAGAAGGAGTATGCAAAGAGCTTCTATGTCCAATACAGCAATACGGACCCGTTTTCCGGGAAACGTCTGGTGGAGCCTTATGGGAATCAGCTGTTTGTGGTGCAGAACCCTCCGTCCAAGCCACTGAGCCAGGAGGAAATGGATGAGGTATATGCTCTTCCTTACATGAGGAACTACCATCCCTCCTATGAGGAGCTTGGAGGCGTGCCCGCCATCCGGGAAATCAAGTTCAGCCTGATCAGCAACCGGGGATGTTTCGGGGCATGCAGTTTCTGCGCCCTGACCTTCCATCAGGGCCGCATCATCCAGGCCAGAAGCCACGAATCCCTGGTGGAGGAGGCAAGGCTTCTGACCGAGGAACCGGATTTCAAGGGCTATATCCACGATGTGGGCGGCCCCACCGCGGATTTCCGTTTCCCTGCCTGTGAAAAACAGCTGACAAGCGGCGCGTGTCCGGGCCGCCAGTGTCTTTTTCCTGAACCATGTAAGAACCTGCGGGCGGACCACAGCGATTATATTGCTTTGCTTAGAAAGCTGAGGGCTCTTCCAAAAGTAAAGAAGGTATTTATCCGTTCCGGTATCCGGTTTGATTATGTGCTGGCGGATTCCAACCGGAAATTCTTAAAGGAACTGTGTGAGTTCCATGTCAGCGGTCAGCTTAAGGTGGCGCCGGAGCATGTGGCGGACAAGGTGCTGACCCGCATGGGAAAGCCCAGGAACAGCGTTTACCGCCAGTTTGTGAAGGAGTATAAGGAGATGAACCAGAGGCTGGGCAAGGAGCAGTATCTGGTGCCCTATCTCATGTCCTCCCATCCGGGTTCTTCCATGAAGGAGGCGGTGGAACTGGCTGAGTATCTCAGGGATTTGGGATATATGCCGGAACAGGTACAGGATTTCTACCCCACACCCTCCACGGTTTCCACCTGCATGTACTACACGGGATATGACTGCCGGACCATGGAACAGGTCTATGTACCGGTCAATCCCCATGAGAAAGCCATGCAGAGGGCTCTGATTCAGTACAGGAATCCCAGGAATTATGATTTGGTGACGGAAGCCCTTAAAATCGCAGGGCGCACGGATTTAATCGGATATGATAAAAAATGCCTGATTCGTCCAAGGAACGGTAACAGGGACGGCGGGACAGCCGCTCCGGCAGGAAAGGCGAGAGGCAACGGATATAAAGCGGCAGGCCAGGGAGCAGGAGAAGCCAGAAGGCCTAAGAAAACCATACGCAACATCCACAAAAAGAAAGGAACGTGACAGGTATGAAGATTGCTGTAGTGACCGGAGCGTCCTCCGGTATGGGCAGGGAAACCATCATCCAGCTGTGGGAACATTTCAAGGGCTTTGACGAGATCTGGATCATAGCCAGAAGAAGAGAGCGCCTGGATGAACTGGACCGCCAGGTTGGGGTGCCCCTGCGCAAATTTGCACTGGATCTTACAAGGGAGCGTGACAGGGACGTGCTCCTGCGGGCACTGAGTGCCAGGAAGCCCCAGGTAAAGTTTCTGGTCAATGCAGCAGGCTTTGGTATGATTGGGCAGGTGGAGGAGCTGGGCTTAAAGAGTGAGACAGACATGGTGGCCTTAAACTGTGAGGCCCTGTGCGCCGTAACCCGCATGGTGCTGCCCTATATGGAATGCAATAGCCGAATCATCCAGTATGCATCCTCCGCGGCGTTCCTGCCTCAGCCCGGATTTGCCATCTATGCGGCTACAAAATCATTTGTCCTCAGCTACAGCAGGGCCCTGAACCAGGAACTGAGAAGCCGGAGAATCTATGTGACGGCGGTGTGTCCGGGACCGGTAAAAACAGAGTTCTTTGACATTGCCGAATCCACAGGCGTGATTCCTCTCTATAAGAGGCTGGTCATGGCAAATCCAAAGCGGGTGGTTCAAAAGGCCATCCGGGACAGCATTGCAGGCAGAGAGATTTCGGTCTACGGCATTACCATGAAGGCGTTCCGGCTGCTGTGCAAGATGATGCCCCACCGCCTGCTTCTGGCAGTCATGAGCTTCATGAATGATTAATTACCTACAAAGGAGTGCCGCCATATGCAGACACTGACAGTTACCCAGAATGAGGCCGGACAGCGGCTGGATAAGCTTCTCACAAAATATCTGAACCAGGCCGGCAAGGGTTTTATCTATAAAATGATGCGTAAAAAGAACATAACGCTGAACGGCAAAAAATGCGATGGTTCCGAACGGCTGGAAGAGGGAGACCAGGTAAAGCTGTTCCTCTCGGATGAGACCATAGAAAAGTTTTCTGTCCCGGATATGGGCGGATATGAGAAACAGCCGGGAGACCAAAGCAGCACAGGAGCATCCTCCCATGAGAAACGGGAAAAGGCCCGGGGAAAAGGCGGTGAACACCAGGGTTCCAGAGACCGGGAGGGAGGACGGCGTCTGGACATTGTCTATGAGGACCAGCATATCCTGGTGGTGAACAAACCGTCCGGCATGCTGTCGCAGAAGGCAAAGGACAGCGACATGTCCCTGAACGAATATATTCTTAATTATCTCATTGATTCAGGAAAACTCCCCATATCCCAGCTGCGCACCTTTAAGCCGTCTATCTGCAACCGGCTGGACAGAAATACCAGCGGGCTGGTGGTGGCCGGAAAATCCCTGGCAGGCCTCCAGGTGATGAATGAGGTATTTAAGGACAGAAGCATACACAAATATTACCAGTGTCTGGTTGCCGGCGAGATAAAGGAGAAGCAGCTGATTGCAGGTTTTCTGAAAAAGGATGAGAGCACGAATACCGTAAGCATTTTTCCTCTGGAAGTGGAGGACAGCGTCCCCATTATGACCGAATATCTGCCGCTGTCCGGCAACAAAACATTCACACTGCTGCAGGTGACCCTGATTACAGGAAGAAGCCATCAGATTCGCGCCCATCTGGCGTCCATTGGTCATCCGATTGTGGGAGATTATAAGTATGGCAGCCGCAGCTTAAACGATGCAGTAAAAAAGAAGTACGCGGTCCGGTCCCAGCTCCTTCACTCCTGGCGGCTTGTCATGCCGGAAACACTTCCTGCGCCCCTTAAGCATCTGAGGGGAGAGGAATTTACCGCCAGGCTGCCGGTGATTTTTAATACGGTTATGGAAGGAGAGGGGATTGGGCTGCCTTGCGAAAGCCAGGGCATTTAACCAGGCCCGGACCATGGAGGTTTGTCCCGGACCGGAGCAGGGAATTCTTGACAGGAATTCATCTTTGGGTTATGCTAGATAATGTTTGAAATTGCCATTTTTTTGCTGCTGTTTTTCCCGTGGGGAGAACGGCTGGCTTAAGGGGATTTTCAGGCATGTTCTGTACAAGTAAAAAACAGCGTTCAGACCAGCGATGGCCTGATGCTGAGGAAATGAGAGGGATATATCAGATGGGAAAGATTATACTGACCGGTGACCGCCCCACAGGACGGCTTCACGTAGGACATTATGCAGGCTCTTTAAAACGCAGGGTGGAGCTGCAGAATTCAGGGGAGTTTGATGAGATTTATATTATGATAGCCGATGCCCAGGCTTTGACAGACAATGCGGACAACCCGGAAAAGGTGCGTCAGAACATCATAGAGGTGGCTCTGGATTACCTGGCATGCGGACTGGACCCGGAGAAATCCGTTCTGTTCATCCAGTCACAGGTGCCTGAGCTGTGCGAGATGACGTTTTACTATATGGATTTAGTGACCGTATCCAGGCTTCAGCGCAATCCTACCGTAAAATCCGAGATTCAGATGCGCAACTTTGAGGCCAGCATTCCGGTGGGCTTCTTCACATACCCAATCAGCCAGGCAGCGGACATTACTGCCTTTAAGGCGACCACGGTTCCGGTAGGTGAGGACCAGGCGCCCATGATTGAGCAGACCAGGGAAATCGTCCATAAGTTCAACAGTGTTTACGGGGATACCCTGGTGGAGCCGGATATCCTTTTGCCGGACAATAAGGCGTGTCTGCGCCTGCCCGGTATAGACGGCAAGGCTAAAATGAGCAAATCCCTTGGAAACTGCATATACCTGTCTGATTCCGAGGATGAGATAAAGAAGAAAATCATGTCCATGTTTACGGATCCCAATCACCTGAGGGTGGAGGATCCGGGACAGGTGGAAGGAAATCCTGTGTTCATTTATCTGGATGCGTTCTGCCGTGATGAGCATTTTGCAGCATATCTGCCGGATTACAAGAACCTGGATGAACTGAAGGCCCATTACGCCAGAGGTGGTTTGGGAGACGTGAAGGTGAAACGGTTCCTCAACAGCGTGCTTCAGGATGAACTGAGGCCCATCCGTGAGCGCCGCAAGGAAATTGCCAGGGACATTCCTGCTGTTTACCGTATCCTGGAAGAAGGCAGCCGCAGGGCAGAGCAGAAGGCAGCCCAGACCCTGGCTGAGATGAAGAGGGCCATGAAGATCAATTACTTCGAGGATAAGGAATTGATTGCGGAACAGGCTGAGCGGTTCAGGGCTGAGATGGATTAAGCAGATTAAGTATAAGAGATAAATGGATGAAGGGCTCCGGCAGAAAGTGCTGGGGTCTTTTTCCGTTAAATGGTACAATGGAGGAAAGCATTAACTGAAAACCAAAGGCATGACATAGAAAGAGGGGAAAGAGATGGAAGGAGAGAAGGTTGAAACAGGGTTGGAATTCCAGATGACCAAAGGTGAATTGGCGGAATACTGGCTGTTTCGTGTATTCTTCTGTATTGGCAATGCAGCAGGCTGGGATTCCTGAAACCCAGGGCATACAAGGTGGAAAAAGGATACTTGTGTTGTAAAAATGACAAAAGCAGGATTCCGTGTTCCTGGTATACATATCGGGCTGAAACTCCCAGGGTTTTGATTTTGGGAAGGCCTGCTGCAAGAAAAAACTATGTGTTTCTGGCTGTTCCTAAACGTATGTTTCCGGACAGAGAAACCATGGACCGGTTTCTGGACCAATTTACAGATCCCCAGGCAGTGGAGGATGACGGACATGTTGCTGAAGGCATTTTTAACTTTTATTTTTTTATGGACCAGAGGGCCTGGTCCCATGCCTGGATTCAGGGGATGCAGATGGGACTTCGGGTAAAAAAATTATACGGTGCAAAGAAAGGAAAAGTGCTCCGGGTAACGGGAATCGTGGCAGCCTTATGCGGAATGAGCATTGGTATGATAGCGGACAGCGCCATCCTGACAGCGGTTTTTCTGACCATGCTTCTTTTGAGCTATATGAGGGGCCATGGTTTGTCCGAGTCATTTTACAAGAAACAGATGATGAGCGGATGGATGCCGTCAGACGGGATTGGAAGGTGGGAAATTTCGATTGGGGTAAATGGAATCCGCATGAAAAGAGGGCTGGCTTTTACAGAGTACAGCTGGGAGGATTATAACTGCCTGGCTGAAACAGAGGACACATTCTTTTTCCTGAATACAGAGACAGCACGCGGGATAGAGTGTATCCCGGTTCCCAAGTGGGTGTTTAAGGACTTGGGGGAGATGGATGCATTTCTCGACTTTTGCCGTGATAAGGGGGTAAAGTGGGCCGGATTGGATAAAACAGCGGACCTGCCAAAGAATGACAGGATGCTTTATATCCTGATCTTCATGGTATTATTGGCTGTGGTGATATCCGGCATCATACGGGCTGTATATTTATGAATCTGAGGAAAGACAGGGATGAGGCTCAGAGAGTTTTTTATAAACAACCTCTTGACTCTGCCCTTAGGTCAGAGCTTATACTTGGAACAGATTCGAATCAGGTAAACAGAACATGAATGGAGGAGCGGACCATGCTGACCATAGGACAGATGTCAAAAGTGTGCGGGGTGAGTGTGAAAACACTGCGTCACTACGATAAGATAGGCCTTTTAAAGCCCCAGAGAATAGATGAGATAAACGGATACCGGTACTACGAGGACCCTCAGATTGGCACCATGCTTTTGATTGGAAGGCTGAAACGGTATGGTTTTTCCCTTACGGAAATCCAGGCTCTGCTTACCATCCCGGACAGCAGGGAATTGCTGCGGCAGCTGTACAAACAAAGATTCCGCCTGGAGCGGCAGATGGAGCATATTTCCATAACCATAAGGGAAATGGGGTATCATCTGGAAGAATTTGAAAGGACAGGTGACATTATGAGTTATCAGAACAATTATGAGATTCAGATAAAGGAAGCAGAGGAACAGGTTCTCGTTACCCGGAGAAACAAGATGTCAGTGGAGGAATTCGGCACATATTACGGGAAGATATATGAAAAGATTGCCAGGGAACACATGACCATAAACGGAGTGGTAATGGCCATCTACCATGACCAGGAATTTGACCCGGCTTACAGCGATATCGAGCTGGGAGTGGGAATCACAGAGCGGGATAAGGCTGATTTTGTCATGCCGGGCTGTCTGTGTGCAACTACCATCCACAAGGGCGCCTATTCAGGACTGCCGGATGCCTATGGCGCCATTGTGGCCTGGATTAACGCCAATGGATATCATATGAATGGGATGCCTTACGAGATTTACCGCAAGACCCAGTTTGACAAGCTTCCGCCGGAAGAGTGGGAGACAGAAATTTTCTTCCCTGTGAAAAAATAGAGGACAGGGAGACGGCAAAAGGCTTGCCGTCTCCCTGTATCCATTCTGATGCATCCACATGATTTACCCTGCAAAAATATGTGTTTCAATTATTCCCAATTAAAATTCTCCCTTCCGGCGCCAATCTCAAAATGGTATTTCACAATTCCGGTATTGATTTGGGACATAGGGTGATTGTCCTTTGTGCGGATGGATACGGTATTCCCGTTTGCTTCGATAAAAAAATCCTGTCTGTTAAGACCGGTTGGAGCAAGTACAGCCGCATTCATGCCATCTAAAAACCATTTATCACTGCATGGCTTACATAAACGTTCCATGCTTTTTGACTTATGCTGCGTACCGTCAGTGGTGCCGTAACCAATCGCAATGACACCAACCAGTTCCTCATCAGGAGCTAACGTAACCGGACATTTTTTTGCATTGTATGTATTTGTGACCCAACATGAATTAAGGCCTGCCTGCTGCGCTTTAACCATAAGCCGCGCTCCGCAGTAGCCGCATTTCACGTAAAAATCGCCTTGCTTTTTGGCTGCCAGAGCAATATAGTTTTTTACATTTTTAAACCGCCCAAATAAGGGAATAAAGGTTTTAAACGCCTCCTCATTTTCCGTAACTAACTGGATGTGCAGCTGTCCCTGCCGGTTGCACTGCTCAATTTCTTGGCGTAGTTCATCAATAATCTCAGGGGAGAGCGGTTTCGCCGTATAATTCCGGACTGCGTGCCTTGCTCTGATTGCTTCTATTTCCGTCATAATATGTTCCTCCTCCTTTAACATATGTCACAGCATTACTTTGCTGAGCAGTAACCTCTCTGTAAGAGCGCCCCAATCACCGCTGTCATACTGGACCCCCTTCATGTTGGCCATGGCTGCCAGGCCATGTACGGCTGCCCACATTACCAAAAGGTCATCTCTTAATTCTTTTTCATCAATGTTTAGTTCCCTCATTCCTCTTTTCGCGCCGGTTACAAAAATTTCAAACGGAGTAAAAGAGCTGTTCCATGTGATTTCTGTTTCTTTTATTTGTATGCCCAGATATTCACTGTCAAATAAGAAATTAAAATAGTGCGGATACTCTGCAAAAAATTCCACATAGGCCACGCCCATTGAGATTGTAACATGATGGCAGGGATTATCTTCAACCGCCTGTTTCAGAGCGGCTGCAAATCTGTCAATCACATAAGAATACATTTCCCGGAGCAGATCGTCCATGTTTCCAAAATGATTATAGCAGGCAGCCGCTGATACACCTACTTTCTTTGCCGCCTTTCGCAGAGAAAACTTTTCAATTCCTTCCTCATGGATTAACGCAATTCCCTGTTCAATGAGTGCTTCTTTTAAATTACCAAAATGATATGGTTTTTTCCCGCCTATATCTGTATTCATATTACATTTCTCCATGTTAACGTGTGTTAATATATAGTATAGCTGATATGTTAACATGTGTCAACATAAATACATACGGTTTGATTTTATTCCATTTTATGAAGATATCCTTAATATCTGGAGCCCTCCATTGACTTGCTTTCTTTGGTCCAATATACTGGATAATATAGTAAATTTCATTTGGGCAGAGGGGAATGGAGGGAATATTGTGAAGCAATGTGGCTGGGGGAGAAAACGGGCCAAGAGAGCAGGCGTTATGGCGGGAATCCTTGCGGGAATCTTTGGGGTTTTCCTGGGGTGCGGCGGGTGCGGGCAGGGACGGCAAAACGCACAGGACGTATCCGGAGCCGTACCTGCATATCAGTTTGCCCCGGGATTTGGAATTATAGCCCATTCACCGTATCCTGTATATGTTCTGGAGGATGAAAATGGATATGCTGTCAGTAAGGATGGCGTGAAAGTGGAATTAGTGCGTGGGATGATGCAGGATAATGAGCTCATCGCTGAGCTGCGCATATTAGATTACAGGAAAAACAGCCAGAGGGATGATAGGGGCGCGGATTCCTGGATCTATGATATACGCTGCTTTGGACCGGGAATACCGGATACCGGGTATACTGCAGAACGGATGGGAACACACAGCGAAAACCGGGAAAACGGGGACGGCGGATACAGGGAAACGCTGGCAGAGTTCTGTACCGTGTCCAAAATACGGGAGCGCCAGGGGATGCTGGGCTGGCAGCAGGAAAGAACAATGTACCGCAAGGATATTGGGAGGCTATATGGAAGGATACGGAATCACAAGAGGCAGGTTAAGCAGATACCGGCTTTTCTGGACAAAGAATATCTATGACAGACAGGGCGCAGAGCAGATGTTTTTTTCCGCAGTCAGAGAGAACTGTGCTTACCATTACAGGCACTGCCGGGAATACAGCAAAATCCTTAAAAGGTCAGGATTCCGGCCGGGACACTTGGAAAGCAGCCGGGATATAGGGAGAATTCCCGTTCTGCCCACCCTGTTTTTCAAACATCATGACATACACTCCATTGCCCCGGAGTGTACCTGGCTTAAAACCACATCCTCCGGGACTTCAGGAACTGCCAGCCAGGTGAATTTTGACGGCGGCGCTCTGCTGTGCGGTCTGGGTATGGTGGCGCGCACTGTATCAAAAAGGGGATTATTGTCTCTCAGACCGGCCCGTTACGTTATATTCGGCTATGAACCCCACAGAGATAACCGCACGGCGGTTGCCAGAAGCACTTTCGGGGCCACTTTTTTCGCACCGCCTCTCAGCAGGGATTATGCCCTGATATACCGTCAGGGACAGTATATCCCGAATCTGGAGCATGTCATGGACCGGCTTTGCCGGTACAGCCATGGGGCCGTGCCTGTGAGGATACTGGGCTTTCCGTCTTATGCATATTTTGCCTTGAAGCAGATGGAGGAGCGGGGAATACACCTTACGCTGCCGGGGGGATCCAAAATGATTCTTTCCGGCGGCTGGAAACAGTTTGAGGGACAGAAGGTGAACAAGGAGGTTCTCTATGGACTTGCGCGCCGTGTGCTTGGAATAGAGGACAAGGATGTTGCGGAATTTTTCAGCGCGGCGGAACATCCGGTGCTGTACTGTGATTGCAGGAACCATCATTTTCATGTTCCGGTGTACAGCCAGGTCATCATACGGGATATAAAGACCATGGAGCCTTTGGGATATGGCAGGCCTGGTCTGGTCAATCTTATCACGCCTATGATAAAGGCGGTTCCGGTTCTGAGTGTGATGACGGATGATGTGGGAGTGCTCCATGTGGGAAAGGAGTGCGGCTGCGGGATTGACGCTCCTTATCTGGAGCTTTTGGGGCGGGCAGGGGTAAGCGGTATTAAGACCTGCGCGGCCGGGGCCCAGGATATCCTGAATGGCACATATGGGAAGGAGGCTGCCAGGTGATTCTGTTTCAGGGAAGGGTATATGATACCATGCTTCAGGGAGAACTGCTGGGGCAGTTGGAAGCCCGAATCAATGATACCAGGCTGGGACGCGGACTGGAGCAGGAAAGGGTCATTCGCGGGCTGGTTCGGTTGGGGCAGGAGCTGAGAGAGGAACTGGAGAACGCTGCGCCGGGAAAGACGGCCGGAGAAGCCGGAAACCCGTGGATACCGGCCTGGCTGGGATGTCTGACCCGGTTTCTCAGCCGGGAATGGCTGGAATATAAGATAGAAACAGAACTGGGAGTAAAGGCAGGCAAAGGGCGAAAAAGTGAACCGGGAGGCAGTACAGAGTGCGAACCTGGCCCTAGCCATGAAGTATATCATTATACGGAATTACAAAAAATGGAGACTCATATACTCCCCCTGGGGACGCTCCTGCACATAACAGCCGGAAATATGGAAGGGCTGCCTGTATTCAGCATTGTGGAGGGACTGCTTACCGGAAATGTGAATATATTAAAGCTTCCGGGCAATGATGGAGGACTGTCCATGGATATTATTTTGCGTCTTATCCGTCTGGAACCCGCTCTGGCGGATTACATTTATGTCTTTGACACCTCGTCCGGGGACCTGCCTGCCATGAGGCGGCTGGAAGAAATGGCTGATGGTATTGTGGTATGGGGAGGAGATTCGGCGGTGGCTGCTGTGCGCAGAAGCGCGCCGCCAGGAACCAGACTCATTGAATGGGGGCATAAGCTTGGATTTGTATATATCTCCGGTTATGAGTGTAAGGATAAGGAGCTGTCTGCTCTGGCTGAGCATATAGTGTCCACACGGCAGCTGCTGTGCAGTTCCTGTCAGACTATATTTCTGGATACGGAGCGTATGGATGATGTGAATGAATTTTGCCGGGAATTTCTTCCGTATATGGAGAGGGCTGTTCTTTCCTGCCCGGGGCATGTATCACTGTTCCAGCCGGACATTTTACAGAAAGATTCCACGGTCCGGCCCGTGGAATCCCGGTTTGGCTCTGTGAATATGGCAGAGGCAGCCCTGGCGCTTCAGCAGCATAATGACAGGATGGAACAGATGGCGTATGGAAAAAAGAAAATGAGGAAGCTGTATCCGGGAAAGGGCTGCAGCCTTACGGCCTGCGGGGATCATGAGCTGGAGCTGTCTCCCATGTTTGGCAACTGTCTGGTAAAGCGCCTGCCGCAGGGGCAGCTGTTTGGTTGCTTAAGACGCCATAAGAGGCACCTCCAGACAGCAGGACTGATTTGCAGGGAGGACAGGCGGCCTGAGCTTATGAAGACTCTGGCGTCCGGCGGCGTGGCGCGTATTACCAGGGCAGGAACCATGTCATCGCCATTTGCGGGAGAGGCACATGACGGGGAATATGCCCTGCGAAGATATGTAAGATTTGTCAGCCAGGAGATGTAAATATGGATAAGGAACCACAGGGAGGATAGGGAGGTTAATATGGAGCTGGAATACCGGTTTGCCGACATAGATGAATTGGATTTTCTTGTGCGTATGCGGATAAGGGATTTGAGGATGTTTTCTGAATGTGCGGCAGGAACAAAATTGGAGGATGCCATACGAAGGTTTTATGAAATTAAAATGAAGGAAAATGCCTGCCGTACGCTTTTAGCATATGCGGGCAGGGAGCTGGCGGCCACGGCTACCCTGTATTTTTACGATGTACTGCCTTCCAATGAGAATCCCAGTGGAAGAGTGGGACAGATAACCAATGTATGGGTGGATGAGGCATTCCGACGTCAGGGCATTGCCACCCGCATGGTGGAGAGGCTGATGGAGGAGGCCAGGGGAGAGACCAAAATGGTGTGCCTCAATTCCTCAGAACAGGCACTTGGTATGTATGAGAGGATGGGGTTTTCCTCTAAAAAGGGATATCTGGTTTACTATTTGAGCTGATGGTGTGAAAAATTGCGGAACGTAGGTTAAGCAATGGCGATGGTGAAATAGGGAGATTGAAAGGGAGAAAAAAGGAATGGAGGATGGGAAAATGGGTGATGGTGAAATGAAAAATGATGAAATGAAAGATAGTGAAATAAAAGGCAGTGAAAGGAAAGTCAGGAATACCGGGGAACCGGTGAAACGCCTGCTCATATGGGGCGCAGGTGACCAGGGAATTGTAACACTGGATTGCGCGCTGGCCATGAACCGGTATAGCCGGATTGATTTTATGGAACTGAAAGAAAAGGGACACCGTGCCATTCCGGAATATCTGATCCGCAGGGAAGACGATGGATTGGACCAGATCCTGAAATCCTATGATGAGGTCATTGTTGCCACCGGCAGCAATGAACTGCGCGAAAAGAAAATATCCATGCTTGTATCCCTGGGAATTCCGCTTGCTGTCATCATACATCCCACGGCAGTCATAAGCCCTTTATCCAGGATAGCAAAAGGCTGCACCATACACCCTTATGCCGTCATAAACGCCTATGCATCCATAGGAACAGGCTGCATCATAAATACTCAGGCAGATATTGAGCACGACTGTGTGGTGGAGGATTTTGTGAATGTCTGTCCCAAGGTCTCCATGGCAGGTCATACGGTTGTGGGAAGGAAAACTTTTTTGGGAATTGGCTGCACCATCATAGATGGAATCAGGATTGGAACGGAGGCCACTGTGGGAGCGGGAGCCGTCGTGATCCGGGATGTGCCGGACCACGCGGCTGTGGCAGGCGTTCCTGCTAAAGATATAAGGAAAATCTAGTTCCGGCGGCTGTGATGCCGGCTGCCGTGACAGCCGGTTTCCTGACTGTCTGTCTGACTGTGGGAACGCTTGGCAGGCTGTGAGGAATTGTCAGGGAACTTATCCTGGAAATCTGCCTGGGATTCACCCTGGAAGTCTGCCTGGGATGATTCCGCCTGCGATTCCGCCTGAGATGATTCTTCCTGAGATTCCGCCTGGGATGATTCTGCCTGGGATGATTCCGCTTGAGATTCCGCCTGGGATTGCCCCTGTAGTTCCCCACGTATTCTCTGCTGCCGGTGTTCACAGTGTTCCGTGTGGACCTTTATCTCTTTCATGCTCTTATCCTTGAATTCATCCAGCGTGGCCTGGGGGTCCGCGGTGAGAAGCTCCTGTATGGCGTAATACTTTCCCAGCGACATCCCGTGTTCATGGGCTTCCTCACACATATGGCTGTCCACGCTGGCATACTCTGCCTTTACGCCATGGCACTGCATTAAGGCTGTGTTTACACACTCCTGAAGGCTTGAGAACATTTGCGGGTCGCCGTCTTTTGTTTCCAGCGTGATGGAGACCAGGGCGTCTTTTTTTAGATACTGCTGCATGGCATCGCTGGCCAGCAGGAGCGCCAGTGCCTCCTCATATTCCAGATGTTTAAGCGAAAGGGACTGCAGGACAGTTTCGCTTTCTTCACCGTAGGTGGTCTGGTCCACCACCTTTCCCCAGCGGTTGATGTCCAGTTCAATGCTGGGATTTACGTCTATGCTGATGACGGCTGCTTCCGTGTAGTACAGGCTGTAACCGCCCAGGCCGCTGGTGGCAAAGAGCAGGAGACAGGCAAGGGATACCGCCCACTTCATTCTGCGGGGCGCCGGCTTTCTGCTGCGGTGCATGTGTTTTATCACATATTCGCAGGTCCGTCCCTTCAAGACCTCATCACAGCTGACTGTATCAAACGCATCATGTATACTTTGTTTCACCCTCATCACCTCCCAGCATTTTTTTAAGCTCGGCTTTCGCCCTTGACAGATGTGTATATACGGTATTGACATTTTTATGTAAAATACCTGCAATCTCCACGGCTGAATAGCCCTCATAATAATGCAGATACACGATGATTCTGTATTTATCAGAAAGATTCATCACGGACTCCAGCACATGGGACAGGTCCTGGCTTTTTGTATCAGCCATGGACATGGCCTCTTCCAGAGAGCAGGTGTGTGTCCGGAAGAAACTGCGGAGCAAATCTTTGCACCTGTTTACGGTCACACGAATCAGCCATGCTTTTTTATGTTCCTCAGAATCAAAGGGTTCAGAAAAAAGGGCGTATTTCAAAAACACATCCTGAAACACGTCCTCTGTATCACTTTCATTTTTCATATAGACAAAGCAGATATGTTTTACCATATCCGCGTATTGCCCAATGGTCTGCTCTACATCTGATTCCTGCCGCATAGCCGCTCCATATGTCCGGTACTGCCAGGTGCAGTACTGTTTTCCCTATCTGTGATGTGAACCGCAGCCGCGTCTGCCATGATGGCTGTTTCCGCTATGGCATCCATACCCTGAGGGGTCCGATGAGGATGTCCGTCCATGGTTCCCGTCCGGGCATACCCAATCCCCGTCCTCTGACCAGTGGCCTTCACAGTCTCCGTGTTCATGGCTCCTGCAGTATTCGTAGTCCGTACAGTCAGCATATCCTCTGGGACAAGTCCAGTCAGCACCCCATGCAAGGCTGCTGCCCGCTGCGGTTAAGAGAATGCCTGTGGCTGCTGCTGCCATTATAGTTCTGATTTTCATGTTTTTCAATCTCCTTTTTTGATTCATTCACTATTAATACGATTGAGTCGCCGGAATCCTTTCATTTATTTTTGTTTTTATTTTTTAAATCTGCTTTTCATTTTTTAAATCTGCTGTGCTTGTGAAATATCCTTGATTTTGGTATACTTATCTGACGTACAGGATTAAGACACATTGGACACACTGTCCTGTAAATATATAATACATAAAAGGAATGAACTGACATGGGTACCTGGAATTCCAGAGGTTTAAGGGGCTCTACCCTTGAAGATTTGATTAACCATACCAACGATTTGTACAGGGAAAAGAAGCTGGCTCTGATACAGAAGATACCGACCCCCATCACCCCCATTGAAATTGACAAGTCCAGCCGCCACATCACCCTGGCCTATTTTGACCAGAAGAGTACCGTGGATTATATCGGGGCCGTACAGGGGATTCCGGTGTGTTTTGATGCCAAGGAATGCGCGGTAAAGACATTTCCCCTTCAAAATATCCATCCCCACCAGATTGAATTTATGGGGGAATTTGAGAAACAGGGCGGAATTGCATTTATCATCCTCTATTTTACCGGCCTGGATGAAATATATTATCTGCCTTTTGAACAGATAGAGGGATATTGGAAACGGATGGAGGAGGGAGGGCGCAAAAGCTTTACCTACGACGAGGTGGACAAGAGCTGGCGGGTCCGTTCCCATGCCGGCTTTCTGGTCCATTATCTGGAAGAAATACAAAAAGACCTGGACAGAAGGTCATAGGAGGTTTTGCGTGAAGCGCCGCGCCTTCCATGCTGCCTGTGCAGGTCCTTTCTTGGTCCGTACGTCTTTTTCATATCCTGTATTCTAATCCTGTTTTCACACCTTCTTTTATGCGCTCCTTTCAGCCCCATCTTCCGTACCACCCCGCATACCACCCCGCAGGTACATTTTCATTGACCAGCCCTGTAAATAAAAGTATAATAAGGTATATTGCACGATGGGCAGAATGGAATTTTAAAACTGCTTTGGGGACGCGAAAATATGATTGACAGCTCCATGGTTTTCCTCTATAATGAAACAATCACGTTAATGAATTAGCACTTTACCATAGAAAAGCAAAACGGGGTAAATGTGCGAGAAAACATAAAGGCAGGGAACAGGATGGCAGGGAATAATCGTTTGATTCATACGCCGGAGGGCGTAAAGGACAGTTATAACGGAGAATGCAGGAAAAAGCTGGCAGTTCAGGACAAGATTCTGGATACCTTTTATCTGTACGGATATGAGCATATCCAGACTCCGAGTTTTGAATATTTTGATATTTTCAGCAAGGACAGGGGAAGCGTGCCGGACAGGGAGATGTTTAAGTTCTTTGACCGGGACAACAACACCCTGGTGCTGAGGCCGGATATGACGCCGGCGGTTGCGCGGTGTGTGGCCAAGTACTTTATGGACGATCCCATGCCTCTTAGACTCTGCTACCTGGAACGCACTTTTAAGAATAACAGCAGTTATCAGGGCCGCCTTAAGGAGCGGGCTGAGACAGGGGCCGAGCTGATTGGGGATGATTCCGAGGATGCGGATGCCGAGATGATTGCCATGGTCATTGACAGCCTGAGACAGGCCGGCCTTAAGGAGTTCCAGGTGGAGCTGGGCCAGGTGGCCTTTTACAGAAGCCTTCTTAAGGAGGCCGGGCTGGAGGAGGAAGTTGAGGAAGAGCTGAATCAGTACATTGAAAATAAAAATTATTTTGCCGTGGAGGGTCTGCTCAAGAACCAGCCCGTGGACGAAGGGCTTAAGAAGGTTTTTCTGAAGCTTCCGGAGCTGTTCGGCTCCCTGGAGCAGATGCAGGAGGCGAAAAAGCTTACCGCCAATCCGGGGGCACTGGCTGCCATTGAACGGCTGGAGAAGGTACATTCCATTTTGGAGAGCAGGGGACTGGAAGCCTATGTGTCCTATGACCTGGGGATGCTCAGCAGATACCAGTACTATACAGGTATTATTTTTAAGGCATATACCTATGGAACCGGGGATTATATTGTTACAGGAGGCCGGTATGACAAGCTGCTGGTGCAGTTTGGAAAGGATACGCCTGCTGTGGGATTTGTGATTGTTGTGGACCAGCTGATGGCTGCCCTTTCCAGGCAGCAGATTGATGTTCCTGTGACGCTGGTGAACACGGTGATACTCTATGAGACTTCGGCCAGATCCCGGGCCCTGTGGCTGGGCAGCTATTTCAGGGACAAGGGGCTGGCCGTCCAGTCCATGAAGAAGAAGGAGCAGGTGGCGCTTGAGGATTACAAGGCCATGGCAATACAGAGGGGCATGCGCAATGTCCTGTACCTGAAGGGGGACGGGACCGTAGTGACAGCCATGGACACGGTGAACGGGAATACAGACCAGATACCCATTACCGCTTACGAGTAAACGCAGGGAGGCCGTGAAGAAGATGAGATATTTGACCATAGCGTTAGCCAAAGGAAGGCTTGCGGACAAAGCCATGGAGATGTTTGAGGCAATCGGCATTTCCTGTGATGAGATGAAGGATAAGGCTTCCAGGAAGCTTATCTTTGTAAATGAGGACCTGGGAGTGCGTTTTTTCCTTGCAAAGGCCAATGATGTGCCCACATACGTGGAGTACGGGGCGGCCGATATCGGAATAGTGGGCAGGGATACCATATTGGAGGAGGGCCGCAAGCTCTATGAGGTCATGGACCTTGGGGTGGGAAAATGCAGGATGTGCGTCTGCGGACCTGAATCAGCCAGGGAAAGGCTGGAGCACCATGAGCTGATTCGGGTGGCCACCAAGTATCCCAACATAGCAAAGGACTATTTTTATAACCAGAAGTATCAGACTGTGGAAATTATTAAGCTGAACGGTTCCATTGAGCTGGCCCCCATCGTGGGTCTGTCCGAGGTAATCGTGGATATTGTGGAGACTGGGTCCACCCTGCGGGAGAACGGACTTATGGTGTTGGAGGAAGTGTGCAGCCTGTCAGCCAGGATGGTGGTAAACCAGGTGAGCATGAAGACGGAAAATGAACGCATCACGGCCATTATCAAGAAATTCCAGGCATATCTTAAGGAGAATGCCGGAAGGTAGGTACAGGAGCAAAGTCAGGAAAGCGGAGGAATGTTAGGCATGAGAATCGTGACATTAGATAATAAGTCCATGGAGAATATTCTGGCGGACATGTTGAAAAGGGACCCCAATAATTACGACAGCTATACCCAGACCGTACAGGCCATTGTGGACGATGTAAAGGCAAGGGGAGACGAGGCGCTGTTTGAGTATACAAAGCGGTTTGACGGAGCGTCCCTGGATGGGAGCAGTATACGGGTGACCAGGGAGGAAATTGATGAGGCCATGAAACAGGTGGAACCGGGCCTTTTAAAGGTCATGGAGAGGTCCATGGACAATATCCGCCGTTATCATGAGAAGCAGAGGCAGAACAGCTGGTTTGACGCCCAGCCTGACGGCACCATCCTGGGCCAGAAGGTGACTGCCTTGGAGAGTGTGGGAGTGTATGTGCCCGGCGGCAAGGCGGCATATCCTTCCTCCGTCCTGATGAATATTATTCCGGCTGAGGTGGCAGGGGTGAAGCGCATCGCCATGGTGACGCCGCCCGGTAAGGACGGAAAGGTAAATCCGGTGACTCTGACAGCGGCTTACATGGCAGGAGCCACAGAGGTCTATAAGGCAGGCGGGGCACAGGCAGTGGCGGCCCTGGCTTTCGGCACGGCATCCATTCCCAGGGTAAATAAAATCGTGGGACCGGGCAATATCTTTGTGGCCCTGGCAAAAAAGGCTGTCTATGGCCATGTGAGCATTGACAGCATAGCAGGCCCCAGCGAAATCCTGGTGATAGCCGATGACAGCGCCAATCCGCGTTTTGTGGCCGCGGACCTGTTAAGCCAGGCAGAACACGATGAGCTGGCCAGCTCTATTTTGGTTACCACCAGCATGGAACTGGCCAGGAAGGTATCCGACGAGGTGGACGGATTCCTGAAGGTGCTGTCACGCAGCGACATCATTAAAAAATCCCTGGACAATTACGGTTATATCCTGGTGGCGGAATCCATGGAAAAGGCAGTGGAGACAGCCAACAGCATTGCGCCGGAGCACATGGAAATCGTCACCAGGAATCCCTTTGAGGTCATGACCAAAATTCAGAACGCGGGCGCCATCTTTATCGGTGAGTACAGCTCAGAACCATTGGGAGACTATTTTGCCGGCCCCAACCACATCCTGCCAACCAATGGGACAGCCAAATTTTTCTCGCCCCTGGGCGTGGATGACTTTATCAAGAAATCCAGCATTATCTATTATTCCAGGGAGGCCCTTGAGGCAGCCCATAAGGACATAGAGACATTTGCCGAGTCAGAGCACCTGACAGCTCACGCGAATTCCGTCAGAGTGCGTTTTGAACAATAGCAGGGAGGTATGACAGTTATGGAACGGATTGCATCCATCACCCGGGACACCAATGAAACACAGATATCCATGAGCCTTAACCTGGATGGCTCCGGCAGGGGGAATATCAACACAGGCATCGGATTCTTTGACCACATGTTAAACAGCTTTGCGCGCCACGGCTTTTTTGACCTGGACCTTGCGGTAAAGGGGGATTTGGAGGTGGATACCCACCACACCATAGAGGATACGGGAATCGTGCTGGGACAGGCTATCCGGAAGGCGGTAGGGGATAAAAAGGGGATTGTGCGCTACGGCTCCCAAATCCTGCCCATGGATGAATCCCTGGTGCTCTGTGCCCTGGACCTTTGCGGAAGGCCCTACCTGGTCTGGGACCTGGTTTTGGACCGGGAAAAGGTGGGGGATTTGGAGACTGAGATGGTGCGGGAATTTTTTTACGCGGTTTCCTATGGGGCGGAGATGAACCTTCATTTGAAGCAGCTTTCAGGGACAAACAACCACCATATCATTGAGGCTGCCTTTAAGGCATTCGCCAAGGCCCTGGACGGCGCAGTGGCCGCGGAACCCCGTCTCTCAGGCGTGCTTTCCACCAAGGGGAGTCTTTAGGATGGAAGATATGCCTGCCCTGTCCCCCGGAGCCTGCGTCCGAAGACATGGAGAAAATAATAGAATAAAAGGAGATTCATATGCAGTTATATCCGGCTATTGATATGAAGAACGGACAGTGTGTCCGGTTAAGACAGGGGGCATTTAAGGACATCACCATATACTCGGACGCCCCTGAAAAGGTGGCTGCCCACTGGCAGGAGAAGGGGGCATCCTTCCTGCATCTGGTGGACCTGGACGGCGCCCTGGCAGGTTATTCTGTCAATGAAGAGGTCATACGAAGGATTGCGGACACGGTTTCCATACCCATTGAGATTGGCGGCGGCATCCGTTCCAAAGAAGCAGTGGAGCGTATGCTGGACCTGGGGGTCAGGCGTGTTATTATCGGAACCAAGGCAGCGGAACACCCGGAATTTCTCAGGGATATGGTCAGAACATTTGGCGAGGAGGCCATTGTGGCAGGCGTGGACGCGAAGGACGGCATGGTGGCAGTGGAAGGATGGGAGAAAGTCAGCTCCCTTACCGCCTCGGACCTGTGTCTTACCATGAAGGAATACGGTGTCAGGCACATTGTCTATACCGACATATCCAGGGACGGCATGCTGTCCGGCCCTAATGTGGAGGCTACAAGGAAGCTTACAGAGGAGACAGGACTTGACATCATAGCCTCCGGCGGGGTATCCTGTATGGAGGATTTAAAATGCCTGCATGAGGCTGGTATCAGGGGAGCCATCATCGGAAAGGCCCTCTATGAGAACCGGATTGATCTTGCTGAGGCTGTAAGGCTTTATGAGGCTTAAGTACCAGAGAAAATGGAGAGATTCAAATGACTGATTGCAAGAAGCTGATTATGGGATTTGGTTACAGGAATGGAAAGACTTTTTCCTGGAACGGAAAGCTTGAGTATGAGGGCGGGCTTAAGGAGCTTGCCAGGACAGCCTGTGACAACGGGGCAGATGAAATATTTATCTGCGACCGTTCTTTTTCAGATGAGGACCATGAGGCTGTCATAGGCGCCATCAAGGAAACCGCCCGCACCGTGGATGAACCCATACTGGCGGGAGGACGAATCAGGCGCCTGGAGGATGTGAAAAAGTACCTCTACGCAGGAGCCAGCGCCGTATTCCTGGATGTGAGCTATGAAGACAACGTAGATATGATGAAGGAGGCAGCAGACCGGTTTGGCAGTGAAAAGATTTATGCCTATATGCCGGACCTGTCCTATCTGAACCGGGTGGAGGAATACATTCAGCTGGGCGCGTCCGTGATGATATGCAGGGCATCCGGTCCGGTTTTATCCCTGGCTGAGCTGGGTGAAATCGGGGAGATATCCTGCAGAAGCCTTATTTTCTGCGGCGGTCATGAAAATGTCCAGGAGATGGCCGGGGATCTGAAGCTGAGTCTGGGGTGTCCCCAGGTGGAGGGCGCTGTCCTGACTTTGGCGGAGGATAACCTGGACAAGGTGATGGAGCTGAAGCAGATTTTAAAAGGTGCGGGTATTGTCACGGACACCTTTGAGAGTTCGCTGGAATGGAAGAATTTCAAACTGGGAAGTGACGGCCTTATCCCTGTCATTGTCCAGGATTATAAGACCCTGGAGGTTCTGATGATGGCCTATATGAATGAGGAATCATTTCAGGCCACACTGGCGTCAGGAAGGATGACCTATTTTAGCAGGAGCAGGCAGAAGCTGTGGCTGAAGGGTGAGACCAGCGGCCACTTCCAGTATGTAAAATCCCTGAAGATTGACTGTGACAACGACACCATTCTGGCGTCAGTAAAGCAGGTGGGAGCTGCCTGCCATACCGGAAACCGATCCTGTTTCTTTACCACGCTGGCGGAGAAGGAATATAAGGAAACCAATCCCCTGAAGGTATTTGAGGAGGTATTTGGGGTCATACTGGACCGTAAGGAGCATCCGAAGGAAGGCTCATACACCAATTATCTGTTTGACAAGGGAATTGACAAGATACTTAAGAAGCTGGGAGAGGAGGCTACGGAAATTGTTATAGCGGCCAAGAACCCTAACCCGGAAGAAATCAAATACGAGATTTCGGATTTTCTCTACCATATGATGGTACTCATGGCGGACCGCGGCATTACATGGGAGGAAATCACGGAGGAACTGGCAAACCGTTAGCGGCGGGAAACAGGGGAAGTACAGACACGCCTTGGTAATATAATGCCGGTAATATAATAATGAAAATCGCAGGAGGTAATGGAGAGGTGGCAGAAATATCGGAGGTTACAGCGAGACTGCTGGATTACGTTTTATACGACACCCAGTCAGAGGATGACAGGGAGTCCATTCCCAGCACCAAGAAGCAGTTTGAACTGGCGCATAAGCTGGCCGGGGAGCTTAAGGAGCTGGGGGCATCCCAGGTGAGGATAAGTGAGCAGGGATATGTGTACGCATGTATTCCCGCCAATCTGGAGGAGGGAAAAACATGTCCCTCCCTGGGTTTTATCGCCCATATGGATACAGCTCCCTCCTTCTCGGGCAAGGATGTAAAGCCGCAGTTCATCCGGGACTATGACGGACAGGACATCTGTCTGAACAGGGAACAGGACCTATGGATGAGGACAGCGGATTTTCCGGATTTGAAGGCATATGAGGGCAAGACGTTGATTACTACGGATGGGACCACGCTGCTGGGAGCAGACGATAAGGCCGGTATCGCTGAAATCATGACCATGGCCGCCTATTTTCTTGGACATCCGGAAGTAAAACACGGAACAATCTGTATCGGCTTCACACCGGACGAGGAGGTGGGCCGGGGAGCAGACGGCTTTGATGTGGATGGCTTCGGGGCTGATGTGGCCTACACTGTGGATGGCGGAGCGCTGGGAGAGCTGGAATACGAAAACTTCAATGCCGCTTCCGGCAGGGTGACGGTCCATGGGGCCAATATCCATCCGGGCACGGCCAAGGGACGTATGAGAAACGCCCTGCTCATGGCAATGGAGTTCCAGTCACTGCTTCCGGCAAATGAGAACCCTATGTATACAGAAGGGTATGAGGGTTTTTATCATCTGGACAGGATGACAGGCTGTGTGGAGGAAGCCAGGATGGATTACATCATCAGGGACCATGACAGGGCGAAGTTTGAGCGCAGGAAGGAATTGTTTTCCCAGGCAGCGGGATTTCTGAACCAGAAATATGGTTCCGGAACCGTGGAGGCAGCGGTGAAGGATTCCTATTATAACATGAAAGAGAAAATTGAGCCTCATATGGACCTGATTGATAAGGCCAAGGCATCCATGGAGAAGCTGGGTATCCAGCCAATCGTGGTTCCGATCCGGGGAGGCACGGATGGAGCCAGACTGTCATATATGGGGCTGCCCTGTCCGAACCTGTGCACAGGAGGCCATAATTTCCATGGAAAATATGAATTTATTCCGGTACAGTCCATGGAAAAGATAACAGAGCTTCTTATAGAGATTGCCAGGTCGTTTGCAGAAGCATAGCGTTGGTTTGTTCTTTCCTGATTTAACAAAAGAAACATCCCTCCCGCCTGTAAAGGGGGAGGGATGAATTGCAGGAAACAAACTTAACGGCAGTGCCGGTCGCGGATTGAAACAATTACGGAAGACGCAGCATATCTCTGTCTTCCGGATGCACCAGCACCTTAATCTGTGTGATGCCGGAGGACTTATAGGAATGAAGCTGCCGTGCCTTTAAATCCTTTAAAAACAGGTCTTTGTTTCTCATAAAACGTTCAAAGTCATCGGATATATCATAACTGTCTATACCCACATAGCTGCCCTCTGAGTATTCCACATAGGGGCGGACAGCGGCAGCGTTATAGGTGACCTGAAAGCGGATTATGCCGCGGGGAACGGAGTTATCGGCCACAATATCCTCTTCTGATTCAGGCAGGCGGTCTGTCCGGATAATATCCAGACAGGTATCCTCCGGGGATTCCAGTTCAGATGTCTCCTCAGAGTGATGGGACTGGCCCATATCATAATCCAATATCTCTGTTTTCATGTCAACAGGGCCTGCATCTGCATCGCCCATATAGGTAAAGGATGAAAACTCGGAAAATGTTATTCCGGTGCCCAGGCCTGCGGCGAAAACGCCTGTGCAGAACAGGGCTATCATATATGACTGCAGTTTACGCATGCTGCACCTCCTCTGAAGCGTTCTGGTCCATGTCCGTGGAAAGGGCGGTGTTCCCGGTATTGCGGCGGAGCCTTAACAGGCTTATGCACAGGATGGAAAATGAGCCTGCGCAGAGAACAACACCCAGGCTTAGCAGGGCAGGGCCTGCAAAGGGATATCCCTGAACCGTCCATACCAGAAATACTGCCAGAAGATATAATGAAAACAGGGTAAGACATCCATTAAACAATGTCAGGATAAAAAGCAGAATGTTCCAGGTCCAGCGCAAGCAGAAGTACATGCACCACAGGGCCAGGGAAAGGCAGGAGGAGAAAAGAACTCCCAGACCGCATAACATACCCTTTATCACGCGGCATATGGATGATCCGGCGCGTTTAAATGCGTTTCGCACCGTATTTTGGACAGTGCTTTGGTCATGGACATGGTCTGTCCTTGGAACAGGCGGTATCCTGGGAACGCCTGTCTGGGAGTGTTCGGATGATGGTGTGAAGTCTGCTCCGTTTATATTTACAACCTCCATCTTTGTCCTGAGATGACGGAGGAAGCGGGGCCGGCGGGCCGGAATCCGTGAAAAGAAGGTCCGTGTTTTCCCTATCAGGACACCGGTATTCTGCACGGCTGCCGCTGCTATTCTATGTAAGAACCGTCCGGCTGCCCGGGCAATACCCAGAAAGCCGGATCGGGCCCTGCGGATTAAGTCTCTGACTCTCAAAACGGGGGATAGGGTCCGGTTTCCGCTATAATCCGGGTTTACGTGGTATGCCTCCAGAATCTCTGCCGCCAGCTGGCCGAGATCACCGAAATCCCCGATGGCTTCCTCCTCGCTGAGGCCCCTTTCCATCTTCATGTCAATATGCTGGGTGTATTCCTCCAGAATATCCTGCTGTTCCTTTTCTTCCAGCACAGCCAGGCCGTTCTTAAGTTCATCTAAAAACTCTGTTTTATTCATCTCCATGCTCCTTTAAAAATGTACATACTTTCTGCTGGAACTCGTCCCATTCCCGCTCCAGAACATCCCGGTACAGGATGCCGGCGGCAGTCAGATGGTAATATTTTCTGGGAGGCCCTTCCGTGGATTCCCGCAAGTATGTTTCAAAATAATGTTCATTGGTCAGTCTCTTTAAGAGAGGGTAGATGGTCCCTTCATTGACATCAATGACCTTGGATACTTCCTCTACCAGTTCATAGCCATACATATCCCTTTTTCGTACTGATTCAAGGACCACCAGCTCAAGGACTCCTTTTTTAAATTGTGGATTCATGGTCAGTAACCCTCCTTGTGATTACTATATTATACATACTACTATGTATTGTCAAGTACTATAAATAAATTAATATTTAACTTATCCTTAACAAATCTTTCCAAAGCCTGTATAATGATTACGTAGCTGCATTTTTAGAACAATAAGACCTCAGGGGAGGGGAGACATGGAGAGAATCCGTCAATTTCTCAATAAGAATATTTATATATTTTCAGTGCGTCAGGGGCTTTTGCTGACCATTCCATTTTTGATTCTCGGCTCCTTTTCCATGGTCATTATGCAGTTTCCGCTGAAGGCCTGGCAGGAGCTTTTGCCTGGGTTTGCAGGGGGCAGTGTGAAGCTGCTGCTCATGGCTGTGTACCAGGCCACCTTCGGCTCCCTTTCCTTTATCTTTGCATTAATGATATCCTACTCCTACGGGGAAGAGCAGACTGTGTATAAGAATACCCATATATTTTTCCCGGCAGTGGCCCTGTGCTCATTCATTGCATTTACCTATCCATCAGGCGGGCTGTCCATATGGGGGCCGGAGTGGAGCTTTACGGCCATATGCATTACCCTCATCAGCTGCTTCCTCCTGACCGGAATTTACCATTGGGTGGAGGGATACCGTCATCTGTATACCATGGGAGTGGCCTATAATTTCAACGCCTCTATGCAGAGCATGATTCCTGCTGTTGTCACGATTGGGCTGTGCGGGCTTTCCGGCCTGGTTCTGAGTCTGGCTTTTGACGATGTGAATATCATGAATTTCGGTTCTTATCTGTTTCTCAAGCTGTTCGGCCAGATGGGAAACGGCCTGTTTTCCATACTTTTATATATCCTGTTGTCCCATGTGCTGTGGTTTTTTGGAATACACGGGACCAATACGCTGGAGGCTGTATCCCGCAGGCTGTTTGAGTCAGAGGTGACGGCCAACCAGGCTATGGCAGCCCAGGGGCTGGAGCCCACCCATATGTTCAGCAAAACGTTTCTGGATACCTTTGTGTTCATCGGAGGCAGCGGATGTGCCCTGTGCATGGTTCTGGCCCTGTTTCTTGCTGCCAGGAAGAATAATAACCGCAGACTGGCCAAACTTTCCCTTCCTGCGGTTGTATTCAATATCAATGAGTTGGTATTGTTTGGATTTCCCATCATATTCAGTGCAGATATGATTCTGCCTTTTATACTGACTCCTATGGTTCTGTCGGTCATCAGCAGTTTTGCCATGTGGTTTGGCCTGGTGCCCGTGGCTTCCCGGAGTGTGGAATGGACTGTGCCGGTGCTTGCCAGCGGCTATCTGGCAACAGGAAGTGTAAGCGGAAGCCTGCTACAAGCCTTTAACCTGATTGTGGGTACCATGATTTATATTCCCTTTATTAAACAGAGCGAACGGGTCCAGGACCGTGAATTTCTGGGAAAAATCAAGAGACTGGAGGCATCCATGAATGAGGATGAACGCTCGGTTTGGGTCAGGGATTTCCGCTGGAATACCTACGAAAACCAGCAGACAGCCAAGCTGCTGGCGTCAGACCTGGAATATGCCCTGTCCAAGGGAGCGCTGGAGTTATACTACCAGCCCCAGGTGAAACGTGACGGAACCCTCTATGGATGCGAGGCACTGCTGCGTTGGAACTACATGGGCCAGGGCTTTGTGTATCCGCCCCTTATCATTGCGCTGGCTGTCCAGGGGGATTTCATCGGATCTCTGGGCATGTATATTGTAGAGAAGGCCTGCCGTGACATGGCGGGGGCGCACACTCAGGCAGGCTGCCCGGTATCCTTTTCCGTAAATATCCTGCCTCTGGAGCTGGAGGATCCGTCCTTTGCAGATCATGTTTTGAGAATTTTGAAGGATACCGGTGTGGAGGGCAGTAATTTGACCATTGAACTGACAGAGCAGGTGGCGCTGAATCCCGGCCCCAATCTGGAACGCCAGTTGGAGAAACTGAGAGAGTCCCGGGTGCGTATCAGCATGGATGACTTTGGAATGGGCCATGGTTCCCTTAACTATCTGAATTCTGCCCATTATGACGAGGTTAAGATTGACGGATCCCTTATCCGGCGCCTGCCGGAACATACCCAGACATGTGAACTGGTGGGCAACATTATGAACATGTCCCGGATTCTGGGAGTCAGCACAGTGGCTGAGTGCGTGGAGACGCCGGAGCAGATTCAGATGCTGGAGAAGCTGGGATGCAGCATTTACCAGGGATACTATTACAGCAGGCCTCTGCCGCTGGACGCATTCATTGAGTATGTGAAAGGTCTGTAGTGTGTGTCTGGAGCTGGTGGTTTCCGGCAGCCTGGGAGTACAGCTGAGCGTGTCAGTCCAGCCTGGAGAGCACGTCTGACAGTGTCAGCACAGCCTGCTCCAGCCGCTCCATATCTTCAGACCCCAGTTCCTGTTTCAGTTTATCTGCAAAAGAGGTGTCTTTATAAATCGTATTTATCATATAATCCTTGGCGCGTTCAGTCACTTCTATGACGATGCAGCGCCGGTCGTGTTCTGTTGGAAGCCTTCTGACAAAGTCGTGGCTGCACAGGATTTCTATGAGCTTGGTTGCCTGTTGTTTGCTGACATTTAAGTGCCGGGTGAGCTCTGTCATGGTCATGGGACCTTTGCGGAGCAGTACCTGCAGACAGTAATAGGTTTCCAGACTCATCTTATCCTTCATAAATGCCTTGAAGGGTTTATCAATCCTGTAATGCCAATAGGGGAGCAGACGGAGCAGTTCCTCGGTGAAGTTTTTGTTATTCATTTTCTGACCTCCTTGATCCATCTGCAGCCATTCTGCTGAAGGCCGGGATAAAGCCGGCGGGATAAAGCCATCCTGCGCAACCGGATAGGGCCGCCTTATCCGGTCATTGACAAACAGACTGGATATGTTTATAATAATTAGTAAACCAAAGTGGACTATCTATTAAAGTGTACTTAATGACTGCTTTTAGATTACAACATTTTTAAAACAGAATCAAGGGGAAGAAGGATAAGAATGGCGGAAAATGAAAAGAAAAAGAGAACTTTATGGGAACAGGCCGTGGAAAATGCGCTCCATTTTGCATTTAACCTGGCCTTTGTATTTATATTTCAATCCATATTTGGTGTACAGAATGTGCTTCCGGGGGTGGCTATCAGTGTGGGCATGACCATGTTCCCGGATGGATATATCGGGGTGAGGCCCGTGACCATGGCGGGGATTATCATAGGATTGTACTGCGGCTGTGTTATTGCCGGGCAGACAGCCCTGATGCTGCCGGCAGCAGCCCTTGTGATTGATTTTCTTTTTGTCCTTCTTATTATGGCCCTGACCTGTGAACCCACCATGTACAAACCAGCTATCAGTTTCCTGCTGTGCTTCGTGTTCGCACAGTCCACACCTGTACCGCCAGCGGCATTTCCTATGCGTCTGGCAGGCGCAGCAGCAGGTGCTGCAGCGGTGGCGGTTACTACGGTTATCAAGTGGTATTGGCAGGGACACGGGAAGGAAGGACGCGGTTTAAAGGAACAGATAAGGCTGTGCACGGTACGGAAAGGCTATATATTGCGGATGTCTATGGGGATAGCGGCAGCTATGTTTATAGGTATGGTCCTTCACCTGAGAAAGCCCCTGTGGATTAGTATTGTGGTAATGTCCCTGACTCAGCTGCATTACCATGAAACATTGGAGCGCATACGCCACCGCTTTCTCGGAAATGTCCTGGGCATTCTGTTCTTTGTGGTGGTATTCCGCATGCTGGTGCCTGAGAGCTGGGCTTTTGGCATGGTATTGTTTTTGGGATATATCAGTTTTTTTACCTCAGAATATAAATATAAGCAGATTGTCAATGCAGTGAGCGCCATCAACGCGTCTCTGGTGCTCTTAGATACATCCACGGCCATTGAAAACAGGCTTCTCTGTCTGGCAGGCGGGGCATGCATTGTGCTGATTCTGTATCTGGCGCAGAAACTCGGAAGGGGAATCATGGGCCATACAGGAGCTGCGGCGGCCTGCCGTATAAAGTGATGTGGGAATTATCGGTACGATTCAATGGAATTCTGTAAATGGATTTGGTATAATGGAGAAAAATGGTACAATATCATTTAAAGAGCGAACGGGAAACCAACGCTTCGCGGATGTGAAGGGATTTACACACAAATTACGGTTTTTAGCTATGGGGATAAAGATTTTTAAAAGCAATAGACAGGGCGCCAGAACGCGCCGGATAGGGGTATGGTAATATGGATTTACGTTATATAGACATAGGTGTGAACCTGATGGGAAAACAGTTTGACAAGGATCGGGAGGAGGTGGTCCGTGATTCCCTTAAGGAGGGAGTGGGGCTAATCATAACAGGTACTGATCTGAAATCAAACCAGGCAGCGGTTGACTATATAGGGGAGAAGATGCCTGAGAAAACCTGGTGTACCTGCGGTATCCATCCCCACAATGCCGACAGATGGAATGATGATTACCGCAGCAAGCTGGAAGCCCTGATTCGCCGTAACCGCCAGAGCATCGTGGCGCTGGGAGAAGCCGGACTTGATTATGACAGGATGTTTTCGGCCAGGGAAAACCAAAAGAAATGTTTTTCTGATATCCTGGAGATGGCCGGTGACCTGGACCTCCCGCTGTTTCTGCATGAGCGGGCAGCGGAGCAGGATTTTATCAGGCTGTTGAAGAACCGCCGTGAATTGTGCAGGAGATCCGTGGTTCATTGCTTTACCGGCACCAGGGAGACCGCTTACAGGTACCTGCAGCTTGGCTGTTATATCGGAATCACAGGATGGATATGCGATGATCGGAGGAACAGGGATGTGGTGGAGGCAGTCAGGGTGATTCCTTTGGAACGGCTGATGATAGAGACAGACGCGCCCTATCTTACGCCTCTGAATATCCGGGGCCTGTCAAGGAGAAATGTACCCTCCAATATCGTGTATGTGGCGGAACGGATTGCTGAAATCAAGGGAGTGGATGTGGAGACTGTGAAGAAGATTGCCTTGGAAACCACCAGGACATTTTTTTCAGTGTAAGGTGTACCGAATGAGGAACAGGGAATGAGGAAAGCATAGATGTACAGGGTACGTTATCTGGTGGAAATAGAAGACAGAGGGGATTGCCGGTTTATAATCATTTGAAAAACAGGAGAGAATATGGGAAATAAAAAAGCAGGAAGCAGCGAAGAAAGGCTGAGCGTATTCCTGAGTCTTGTGCTGCGGCATCAGCCGGAAGCAGCCGGTATCACATTGGACGAACACGGATGGGCAGATGTGGAGGATTTGATTCAGGGCATCAGCGGCACAGGCAGACCGATGGATATGGAGCTGCTGGAGGATATCGTCAGGACGGATGAAAAGGGCCGGTACAGTTTCAATGAAGACCGGACTCTGATACGCGCCAACCAGGGGCACAGTATACCAGTGGATGTGGAGCTGACAGAGACAGCACCGCCTCAGGTCCTTTATCATGGGACTGCCAGCCGTTTTGAGCAGGCCATTCTGGAACAGGGCTTAAAGCCTATGAGCCGTCTTTATGTACACTTGTCCGGGGATGCCAAGACAGCATTAACGGTGGGAAGAAGGCATGGAAATCCGGTGGTATTTGAGGTGGACTCCGGCCGCATGAGCCGGGATGGTGAACATTTTTACATATCACAAAACGGGGTATGGCTGACAAAACGTGTAAAGCCGGAATACCTGAAACGGAATATCTGAAATGGAATACCTGTAACCGATGAGTAAAGACGGATGACTGTAAAAGGTCCAAAACATGAAGGTGATGCATTATGAAGAACCCGAAGCGCCGCCGACAGGGATATTTGAGGAGATGGCTGCGGGCCGGTGTCTATGCAGGCGGACATTGTGAATGCTGCAATCAGCCGCTTGTCCTTATTTTCAGATACGATGCTGTCTGCTGTCCCCAATGCAACCAATGGATTGATGAAAAATGCGGTGACCCGGACTGCTGTTTTTGCGGCAGCAGACCGGATACACCGGCAGAATCATTGATATATGAATGCCCGACTATAGGCAAAGACTACTATATAAAAAAGTATGAGAAGAGAAAGCGGCAGTATTTTAAAGGCATGGGGGACCGTGGGCAGGCCGGATGGGACCGCCCTCCCTCACACCCGCTGCCCGTAAAAAGGAACCTGTGAAAATTGAACCATCATTCCACATCCTGCTTTAACAGGGCCACATAGCCGTCCACGGTTCCTGCGGGCTCATATCCCTGTTCCCGGCAGTCTGCCAGAATCTGTTCCAGGTCCTTTTCATAACCCTTTCTTAAGTCCACCACCATATAGTCAGCCGGATGGCTGCTTGTGAGAAGATAGACTTCATCCCGCATGGAAAGCTGGGGGAGGAAGAAGGTGGAGGATTTTACAGAGGCATCCGGAGGAATCTGGTCCAGAAGAGTCCTGGCCTGGGCAGCTTCCTCATGATGGCGGTGATACAGGACGGCATATTTTGACTTACTGTACATCACGCCTCCCATGAGGACGAGGCCGCACAGCAGGCCCCAGGCACAGACAGTGGCCGGAAGCCGTCCGTCATACCCGTCACCTCCTTTGCGCCTGCGGCCGGGTGCATTTTTTATATCCCGGAAATTCACCAACGCCAGATAAATGAGCAGGGCTCCTGAACCGTAGGTATACTGAAAGTATATGGAGTGCTGGTATATATAATTGGACATCAGGTTGATGAGTACAAAGGGGATGAGCAGTGTCCATTTCTGCCAGTCTTTTGTCATGAGCGGAAGGAAACCCAGCGGAAGGAGCATTTCAAGGAAGAACATGATTTTATCCTTCACCGCAATCTGGGACAGCACATAGGCAGGATTGACCAGTATGGTTTTAAACATGCTGGCCAAGCCCAGACGTTTGTCCGATATGAAATTGTCAAACCGGTTAATCATGGCCCCGTCCCCAAACCGGTTGATATACCAGACAGCCATGCAGAAATATGCGCATGACGCAAGAAAGACAATGGCTCCCCAACGGTACTGTTTTTTCCAAAGGAACAGGTAAAGTCCGATACAGGCCGCATAGACAGGAGCATCCTCCTTCACCATAAGGAGAAGTGCGGCAGAGGCCAGCATGGATTTAAAATGGCCTGTTTCCAAAAAGTACATGCACCAGAGAATGATGACGGCCAGGAATTTATTTTCGTGGAAATCGTAAAAACATCCGCCCATAAACGCCGGGTAAAAACAGTACATCAGACCGAAACACAGGGTTTGCAGGCGGGTGAAGCAAAATGTCCTGGCCAAAAGACACAAGGGAACCATTCCGCTTATGACAACAAGGGACTGGAGCACCAGCAGGGTCTCAGGACGGGGGACTAATTTGTAAAAGGGCAGCAGTACATAAAAGACAGGTGAGAGATGGACCGCAAAATGGGATAAAAGCCCGTCGCGCTCACATGTGGTAAGAGGAGACAGGCCTTTATCCATGTAGTAATACATCTGTGAAAAGATTCCGAAATCATAAGCAGACGCGTAATTCAGCCGGTACCGCAGCACGGTCATGACGGCGGTGAACGAGAACCAGACAGCCGCTGCCATGGTGAGGATTATCAGCAGCCTTTTGCCGGTCAGCCATTGTTCTATGGTTTTTATCATAGTATAAATGTTTCCTTTATCATCAGAGTGGCAATGTACATGAGCACGCTGGGAGTCAGGGAAAAATGAATCCGGGAGCGGCCGCAGGGAAGTACATAGGGAATGGCCATGCAGAGAAAGATTCCGAGCCAGATGCCCAAGAAGCTTTCCAGTGAAATCTGTCTCACAAAGTCCAATGTCACAAAGGGCACATGACTGGCCAAAAGAAACATGGTATTTGTCAACAGCCAGCTGGCCATGGTCAGTTTTCCAAGGCAGCAGCAGAACAGGGACAGCTGGAAATCGCGTTTCATCATTTGAATCATAGGTTCTCCTCCTTTAAACTGTATAGTAATCATCCCATTGGAAAATGTAAAGATGCCTGAGGCAACTGTAAGAAAAATTAGAAAAACCTTAATAAAATCTGCCGTTCCGGGGAGATAAGAACATGAGGAAAAGGACCCGTATCATCCAGGACAAGAGACGCAGAACCAGATGTGCACAGCTGGCAGCGGATGCCTTTGACGAAAAACTGATTTCTGTCAGGGAAGAAGATGGGAGAACAGAGATTATCATGGAGGGCGATGCGGTTACTGACATGTGCGGCAGCACCCTGTTTATTCAGGAGCCGGATACAGGGGATATCTTTTCGGAGAATTTAAAAATCAATCTCTATTCCTATAGGCCCGGGGAGGGAAAGAAACTGGCTGTTCCTAATATCTATGGCTTTTATCCTGTACAAAAAGGTGAGAGTTTCTGCTTTACCAGGCTGGGTGAAAATACGGATGGACAGGCCCTGTGCCGCTGTCAGGAATATTCCTGGTATATGACAGAGGGAATCGGAGCTCAGTATATGACGGTGGCAAAGGTGGACGATGTGTTCCAGCCGGCCGAAAGCCGTATGTACAGATTTGCTCTGACAGACAATAAGCTCAGCAGTCTCTCGGAATGCGCGGCAGAGGGATATGCAATTGGGATGACTATTGTCCGGGAACCTTGTTTGTGTCGGGAGACAAAGAAGAGGAATATTTTGCATTTTGCGGCAGTTCTCAGGAGGCGCCTGATCTTGTGAGGCTGACTAAAGCAGGTTCTTCCAAGGTGTTCATGGAGAATGTGGTCCAGTGCGAACCATATGCAGGCGTCACTGGTTTTTTCCAGCATGGCGGGGAGAGGTTCATGGATGCAGTTCCAAAGGAATGGGACTGGAGCGGGCGGGCGTTCTATGAAATGGGCTTCAGGTCCACCAGGACCAATTCCGGAGGATTATAAATGCGGGGCAGCCTGTTGATACACAGCCCCCGGCTGACAATCAGAGATGTGGAACCCAGGGCATACTGTCCCCCTGCATATCGGGGAAAGAAGCCCTGGTGAGGCGCCAGAAGCCCGCCAGGGCAGCCGGGCATGCGGAACTGCCCCCCATGGGCATGACCGGCCACAATCAGGTCAAACCCGCTGTCCCTGTAATATTTGGTGAGCTCCGGCCGGTGTGACAGCAGGATGGAGTAGATGTCAGGGGAGGTGCGGGAACAGCAGCGCCAGAACTGTTCCTTCCATCGGGAGTCCAGTTTAACGGAGTGGTGGGAGTCGGTAAATGCATGAGGGTCATCCACTCCTCCTATGATCAGAGGCTGCCCTTTGATGGCTGTTCGGATTGTCCGGCCTCCAAGGACAGTGACCCCATATCCGGTGAACATTTTCTTGATGTCAGGTATCTGGTGAATCCAATGCTCATGATTTCCCGTAACATAGTAACAGGGGTACTGTCCCTTTAAACCCTCTAAAAGCAGTAAAGTCCCTTTGTGGGGGACTTTGTGATCAGCAATATCGCCTGCCATGAGAATCAGGTCGGGGCTGTGGCTGTGTACGGCCGTCAGAAGCGGCTCCTGGGCGCTGCCGTATATGGTGCTGTGCAGATCTGTTATCAGCGCTGCCCGCAGGTGTTTTGTAATCTTTTTAGAGTATTCCGTATAACGGTGTACGGTAAGACCGCAGTAAAATGGGTTTACAGCATGTGTTTTTTTCTGCATATCAGGCTCCTGTTTACTCATCATCGGACATCTCATAGGGCAGCAGCTCTGCCAGATAGTGCTTTTTCCTCAGAGCCTCCTCTATCTCGTCCAGTATCTCCTCCTGCTCGGCGCAGACATGGTGGAAGTGGTAGCCGGAAGTGACATTCATGAGCGGGGTGGATTTTCCGGTTTTTATATTGTTCATGAACAGCTGTACGTCGCGGCGGTTCTTGATGTTGAGAGGAGCTGACATTTTTCCGTATACCCGGTGATTGACCATGACATCCACCACGGTCCCGCCCAGGTCCACGATGGTGACCAGTTCATCCTCTGTCTGCTCATTGGTGTGGCAGACCTTAAAAAAACGTGACGCATGCTTGGATACATTGAGAACATACCCGCGGGCAGTGGAGAGAATGGGATACCCCATGGTGCGCAGGAGAGCAATATCCTGGACCACCACCTGGCGGCTGACACCTGTTTCCCTGCCAAGGGCCCCGCCGGATAAAGGGGCGGAAGCCAGCCTCATCATATCCAGAAGCTTCCTGCGTCTCTGCGTTCCGTTCATCGCATTTTCCATTTCTCATTCCCTCCTGCAAAACATAGTTACGATTTAATCCGTCAGCACCTTCAAGTGCTTCAAACTGATATCCAGAATCGGGGCAGAGTGGGTCAGTGCGCCGCTGGATACATAATCCACGCCCAGCTCCGTGACGGTCCGGATATTTTCTTTTGTCATGTTGCCGGAGCACTCGGTTTTGGCCCGGCCGTCAATTAAGCGTATGGCTTCAGCCATCTGTTCCGGAGTCATGTTATCCAGCATGATAATGTCGGCGCCTGCATCCACTGCGTCCTTTACCATGTCAAGGTTCTCTGTCTCTACCTCAATCTTACGGACAAAGGGAGCGTATGCCTTTGCAGCGGCAACCGCCTCCCTGACGCCTCCGGCTGCGTCAATGTGGTTATCCTTTAAGAGAACGCCGTCAGACAGGTTATAGCGGTGATTCTGTCCGCCGCCAATCCGGACAGCATATTTTTCAAAAACACGCATGCAGGGAGTGGTTTTCCGGGTGTCCAGAAGCTTTGTCCGGGTCCCTTCAAGCATCCCTGCAACCGTATGGGTATAAGTGGCAATGCCGCTTAAACGCTGCAGATAATTTAACGCGGTCCGTTCGCCGGATAAAAGGACGCGCACATCTCCTGTGACCGTGGCCAGATGCTGGCCCTTTTTTACTTGTTCTCCGTCCCTGACATCAAATACCACCTTGGTTTCAGGATCCAGAAGCGTAAATACGCGCTTAAAAATCTGTAACCCGGCAATGATGCCGTCTTCCTTGCAGATAAGCTGTACCTGACCCTTTTTATACTCAGGCATGACTGCGTTGGTGGATACGTCCTCGCTGCTGATATCCTCCTCCAGGGCAAGACGTATGTATTTGTCAGCAATAAGCTGCATGGTAATTGGATTCATAATGTATTCTCCCTTTCTGGCTGTTCTCTATTCTTTTTGCGGCTTTTCCGGCAAACACCAGGCTTTCCAACAGGCTGTTGCTGGCCAGGCGGTTCTTTCCGTGAACCCCGTTGCAGCTGGTTTCACCCACTGCGTACAGATGCTCCATGGAGGTTCTGGAATCCAGGTCCACCCACACGCCTCCCATAAAATAATGCTGGGCAGGCACCACCGGGATAGGCTCTTTTGTGATGTCATAACCCTCCTCAAGACATGTTTCATATATGTGGGGAAAATGTTCCAGTATGGTTTTTTGGGGTATGGGCGCAAATGACAGCCATACATGGCAGCTTCCCTCTTTTTTCATCTCTGCTTCAATGGACTGGGATACCGCGTCCCTGGGCAGCAGCTCATTGACAAAGCGTTCGCCTTTGCCGTTTAAGAGCACAGCCCCTTCGCCGCGGGCTGATTCCGAGATGAGAAAGGACCTGCCGGGCTTTTCCGTGTAAAGGCTGGTGGGATGAATCTGGACGTAATCCAGGTGTTCCAGCTTTACGCCATGCTTTTGGGCAACGGTCAGTGCGTCGCCTGTGAGACAGGGAAAATTAGTGGAATGCTGATAGAGCCCTCCAATGCCTCCGGTGGCCATGACCGTGTCACGGGCATGGATGAAGAGGGAGCTGTTGTCCCTTGTCCTGGCCTGGATGCCGGCACAGGCTCCGTTTGCGGTCAGAATATCTGTCATAACGGTATATTCCATGATATCCACATTGGGGAGCGCGGCTGTCCGTTCCTGGAGTACCGTGGTGATGGCCTTACCGGTGATATCCTCATGAAAACAGATTCTGGGCCTGGAATGGGCGCCTTCCTTTGTATATTTTAAACTACCATCCGGGTTCTTGTCAAACCCTACCCCAAGCTCTAACAGATGCCGGATGATACCGGGGCTGGTGCGTATCATCAAATCCACGCTTTCCTTCCGGTTTTCGTAATGGCCAGCTCTCATGGTGTCCTCAAAGTACGGCTCATAGTCATCCTCTCCCCGGAGCACACAGATGCCTCCCTGAGCCAGCATGGAATCACAGGTATCCATATCCTCCTTGCATATCATCAGGACATGCAGGTCCTCCGGCAGGTTCAGGGCAGTGTATAATCCTGCCACCCCGCAGCCTGCAATCACCACATCACAGTATATATGTTTTGTCATTTCCTATGCCTCCTTTTGGAATCGGCTACCTGGAATCGGCTGCCTGAAATCTGCATCCCGGCAGCTACCGTGCAAGCTTAAGCATCTGCTCCAGCGCCCTGCCGGCTGACGGGACATAGGCTTCGGGGACAAATGCCTGGTTTTGCCCTGTGCGCAGGACATGGATGATTTTGTCCAGGGTTATCTTTTTCATATCCCGGCAGATTGGTTCTGTATCAGGAAAATAAAACTGTTTGTCCGGATTCTGCTGTTCCAGCTCATGACGCACGCCAATTTCTGTGCAGATAATGAATTCCCGGGAGGTGCTGCCGGCAGCATATTTGAGAATCCCGGTGGTGGAACCGATATAATCAGCCAGCTCAAGCACCTGGGCATTGCATTCCGGGTGGGCCAGTACCAGGGCATTTGGATGTATTTTCTTTAAGCCGGATACCTCCTTGGGGGACATTTGGTCGTGGACAGGGCAGCAGCCTTTTACCAGCATCACATGCTTTTCAGGTACCTGGCTGGCCACGTACCGGCCCAGATTCTTATCCGGTATGAAAAGGATGTCCTGGTTTGGCAGGTTCCTTACAATCTGTACCGCATTGGCAGATGTGACGCACACATCGGACCAGGACTTGATTTCGGCTGTGGAATTGATGTAACAGACCACTGCAAGGCCGGGATATTCTTTTCTGTATTGCTCCACTTCCTCCTTGGTTACCATGTGGGCCATGGGGCAGTCTGCCTGGGCGTCGGGCATCAGGACCACCTTGTCGGGACTCAGGAGCTTTCCGCTTTCGCCCATAAAGGAGACTCCGCAGAACACAAGCGTTCTGTTTTCAAGACCGGCCGCCACCTTGCTCAAATAGAAAGAATCTCCTATGTAATCCGCCAGTTCCTGTACCTGGGGATCCACATAATAATGGGCCAGGATGACGGCATCCTGCTCTGCTTTTAACTGTTTTATTTCTTCCTGCTTAGTCATAATTTCCCCTGTTCTGCCGGTATTGCAGCGCCGGCCTTTTTAAATTGGCTTTTTGTTTACGTCCGCAACAGTATAACACATATATTTACATGTGACAAGACATATAGGGCGTTAAAATTTTAGCATAACAAAGCGGTCGGCGTAATTGTAAGGATTATTAAAGAAAAGTTCAGCACTGGAAAATGGGGATATGGTAGAATTAGGATAGGAATTATGCCGGACGTTTTCTGACGTGGCGCAGCGTTCTAAACGAGGAGGATTAATATGAAAAAAATCCATGAAATATTAACTCACAGAAAAAGAATCTGCAAAATACGAATTCACAGAATGACAGCTCCGGGATTTGCGGCATGTCTTGTGTTCATGGCTGTAAGCCTGGCGGCCTGCCAATCAGCGGACAGCGGGACCGGGGGACAGAAAGAGAACATCGCGGCTGTCCGGGAACAGGACGGCGCAGGACAGACAGACCAGGAGAATCATGCCGCAAAAGGAGAAAACGCCCAGGACACAGGGACACCCCGGGGGCAGGAAGTTGTACCGGATACACCGGATATGGAAGCCGGACAGGAGACAGCCGCGGAGCAGCAGGGGGAGGACGGTTTGATGACAGCGGACCAGTGGCAGATGGTTCCTGGATACGGCATATGCAAAAAGGGAGAACCAGTCCTGTATGTATTGGACATGGACGCAAGCCAGATGAAAACAGATGAGAAAGGAGTCAGCGCCAGGCTTCTTTCTGCGGTGTTTCAGGACAATGTAATCAGCGTCAGGGTGAAATTTAAGGATGATACCGTGACACTGATACCGGATGAGAAGGTAAAGGAGATTCTGAAACAGGAGGAGGAAAACCGGAAAAAACAGGATCAGGGAATTAGCGTACAATGGGATGACAGTTATTTCTGTATTGACAGCGAAAAGAACATTTACGGCCGCAGTGCGTTTCAGGACAGAATCCGGGCGGAGAAGAAAGAGCAGAAGGCGCAGGGCGCAAGGGCCGTTACCTTTGACCGGATTAAAGGAAAGGGTATAGACGGACTGGGTTTTACCCGGCAGAGGAACAGCACATCTTACAAAGACAATGGAAAAGGCGGCTTCTATATATCCCAAGTGTCAGAGAATACCATAGGTAAGGACAGGTTTACACTGGATGAACCGGAGGGGGTCTATGAACTCTGGCTGAACGGCTTTAAAGACCCCATAAAAATCGTCTTTAAAAAAGCGCCTGCCTATGATTCACTGGAGGATATAAAGGGAATGGTGAACCATGAAGGATTTTATGGGATGGCAGAGGGAATCGTGGAGGAGGACGGACTCAGGCTTACCACCTATACCTACTCAGAAGATGGATATAGGATTGGGTTCAGCCGCGGAAAACTGATGGCTACACTGTCAGACGGAAGGACTGCCGAACTGGTCCCTGTGCTGGGGGAACAGCTGACCACATCCCTGGACCAGCTGTCCGGCATACAGCCCAGAAGCATCCAGGAGACACTTTACAGGAGACCGGAGGGTACTGTGGTTACGGAAGCATCCCTGCATGCAGAGAAACCTGTTGTCATATCGCCGGAACAGGGAAGTGTGCTGGAAATTCCCATTCCCGGAGAGCGGCAGCCTTTGGATATGGTGGTGGAATTCAGGGACTGCAGGATATATCTGACCGGCATCAGTCCCATGGATGAGCTTTATGAATATGGTACGGATGACAACGGAGACCCTCTTACCAGGCATATGGTCTACATCAATGCCAGGGCAGAGATGAGGGATGCGGATAAGAATTTGTACTACGTAAATGCAGTACAGCCGGAGGAAGGCCAGGAGGGCAGCTCCGGTGATCCCATAAAAACCGTATACGCACTGGCGGATATGGCGGGGGCAGATAAATATAACGCAGGTGAGCTGGCCGGGTTCAAGGCATTATATGAGGAGGGGGAATCTGTAATCCGTCTGCAGCTTCAAAGGCCCACCTACGGATGGAACCAGGAGTTTGTACTGCCGGTACAGATGTGACCGGATAAAAAGGAGGAGACTGTTTGCAGAATCTTCTTCCTTTTTTCTTAATTATCCGGTTGTGCTATTGATTTTGCCTGCTTCATGTGCAATAATTTATAGATGGATTCAGCGGCAGTATGTCTGGGCCGTTATCATGATGGATATTTAAGAGAGGAACATAAAATGAGAAGCAGAAGGAGACGGAGAAGATCAAGGGCGGTTATTATCATTCCCCTGGTTTTGGTGTGTCTTATGGCCGCTGCTGCGGGCATGGCATTTTTATGGTTTGCAAAGGGACAGGCGGGTGTAAGGCAGGCTGCGCCGGATGAACGGTTCATGGAGTATACAGGATATCTGACCGAGGGGAATTACGAAGCCATGTACCGGATGCTGGATTCCGGGAGCCGAATGGACATCAGCCAGGAGGATTTTATCACCAGGAATAAGAAGATATATGAGGGCATCGGCGCCTCCTCCATCCGGGTGGATATTACCGGAGTGGAGGAAAAGGAGGACCAGGGTATTCAGACGGTCAGCTATGAGACCAGCATGGAGAGCCTGGCAGGCACCATCCATTTTTTCAACCAGGCGGATTTTAAGCTGGAGGCATCCTCAGGGGCTGCCGGGACAGACAGCCATGACAGTGAAAAGGCAGGAAAGAAAAGGAAGGAAGCAAAAGACGAAGAATACAGATTGATCTGGAACGACCGCGTCATATTTCCCAACCTGAGCTGGAACGATAAGGTAAGGGTCACCACGGATAAGGCCGTAAGGGGAAGCGTCCTGGACCGAAACGGTATTATGCTGGCCGGAAAGGGAAGCGCGTCCATGGTGGGACTTGTGCCGGGAAAGATGAGCCGTGAGGCAGACAATTATTCAGAGGACGAAATAAACATGCTTTCAGAGCTTTTAGGTGTTTCCGCTGACAGTATCCGCAAAAAGCTGTCGGCTAACTGGGTGAAGGATGATTCCCTTGTTCCCATTAAAACATTAAAGAAGGTGGATGAGCTCAATCTCCAATCCGCTCTCCCTGAGGATGAGAATGTACAGAACAGGGCGCTTCAGGACGAACTTCTGACCATTCCGGGCGTCATGATCACAGATACGCCTGTCAGATATTATCCCCTGGGCGAAAAGGCTGCCCATCTGGTGGGTTATGTACAGAATGTAACGGCAGAGGATCTTGAGGAGCACAAGGGAGAAGGATACCTGTCGGACAGCGTCATCGGCAGGAGCGGCATGGAAGGTCTGTTTGAGAAGGAGCTAAAGGGACAGAATGGCCGCATTATATCCATTGTTACATCCCAGGGAGAAGAAAAGCAGGTTTTGGCAGCCATTCCCAGAATTGACGGTCAGGATATCACCCTCACCATAGACAGCAGCCTGCAGGAGTTGGTGTATGATGCATTCCGGGACAGTAAAAGCTGCACCGTGGCCATGAATCCCTACACAGGAGAGGTTCTTGCTCTGGTGAACACGCCCAGCTATGATAACAATGACTTTATCCTGGGCATGTCGGAGGAAACCTGGACCGGACTGAATGAGGATGAGAGAAAGCCTATGTTAAACCGTTTCAGGCAGCGCTTTGCCCCAGGCTCCTCCTTTAAGCCCATCACAGGCGTTATCGGCCTTACAGCAGGCGTCCTTACGCCGGATGAGAATTTTGGGGAGGACGCAGCAGGACTAAGCTGGCAGAAGGATGCCGGCTGGGGCGGCTATCACGTTACCACCCTTCACGGTTACAGTCCGGTCAACCTTAAAAATGCCTATATCTACTCGGATAACATATATTTTGCTAAAGCAGCCCTGAAAATCGGATATGATGATTTCATGGCAGGACTGGACCGGCTGGGCTTTAACCAGAAGCTTCCCTTTGAAATCTCGGTGGCTGAATCCCAGTACTCCAATGCTGACCGGATTGAAACGGAAATCCAGCTGGCGGACAGCGGATACGGTCAGGGCCAGGTGCTGGTGAATCCCATCCATCTGGCATCCCTTTATACCATGTTCCCCAACCAGGGAAAGGTTCTGAAACCCTATCTTATATACAAGGATACACCGGTGCCGGAGATCTGGATTGAGGACGCCTGTACACAGGAAACAGCAGAGACCGTGGAGGACGCAATGAAGGCTGTAATCAGTTCGGAACACGGCACAGGACATGCAGCCATGCGTTCAGACATTACTCTGGCAGGAAAGACAGGAACGGCTGAGATAAAAGCATCCAAGGAAGATACAAGCGGCACGGAACTGGGATGGTTTGCCGTTTACACGGCGGATAAGGACATACAGAAGCCGGTTCTTATGGTCAGCATGGTGGAAGATGTGAAGAATGCCGGAGGAAGCGGCCTGGTGGTCAGAAAATCCAGGGATGTGCTGGGAGCCTATATACCGTCAGGCCAGTAGGACAATCCGAAGATACAGACATATACTATTATGGAGGAGGGAATCAGCATAAACTGTATATGGGGGATTGGAGGGGAAATCAATGCCTATGGATTCATTTTCATCAGAAGGGATTTTGCGGAGGCTTATCAGGCTTCCCTATCTCCCGCTGTATGTGGGAGTATTGAACGCGGCGGTAGAGCTGGACGTTTTTTCGGACCTTACCCAGCGTAAGAGCGTCAGGGAGCTTTCAGAGGAGAGAGGGTGGAATGAAGATAACACGCGGTATTTCCTGGACGCCCTTTACTGTCTTGGATTTATTTGGAAAAGGGATGGAATGTACTGCAACTGCAGGGAAACGGACCGTTATCTTGTAAAAGGCAGACCGGAATACATCGGAGGACATCTGGCTTTTCACTGCGCAGAGGATTGTATGGGATGCAGGGATATTAAGAGGCTGGTTGAAGAGGGGCCCGGCGGAGACAGCCAACCGGAGGGGAAGCTGGCCTTTGAGCAGTACGTACAGAACATGCGGGATTCCCAACTGGGCTTCCGCCAGACCGAGATACAGAAAATGGTAAAGGAACTTCCGGAATATCCGGAAATCCGGAAGATTTTGGATTTAGGCTGTGCAACGGGACTGCTGGGCCTTGGCGTGATTGGAGAACGGGAGGATGTGTACGGTATCCTCTATGACCGGCCAGCTATGGAACCGGCAATCCGGGAGTCCATCCGTCTGTCAGGCCTGGAAGAGAGAGCGGTACCTATGACAGGAGATTATCTGACGGATGATATAGGAAGTGGCTATGACCTGGTTTTGGCCATTGCCACCTTAAGCTTTGTTGAACAGGAGATGGCCGGCCTGATGAAGAAACTTTACAAGGCCATGAATCCGGGCGGCGTGCTGCTTTGCTATTCAGAGGGAATCGAGCGGGATGGCTCCGGACCATGGGACATGATGCTGGGCTGGCTTCCGTATAATATGCAGGGATATAACCTTGGAGTGAAGAAGAATGAAATAACAGAGGCTGCCATGGCAGCCGGCTTCAGGAGTGCTGAGAAACGGACCGGGATCTATTCCACAGGCAACGTGGATGTGGATATATTCAGAAAATAACATTATAAGAGCCAGATATGAAAATAAGCTGGATACGAAAAAACAGAGAGGCTGCCGGACTTTGCGGGTACAGCCTCTCTGCCTTTGTGTGAGCTCTCAGCCCAGCCAGCGAAACATGATGGTCTCCAGCTGTCGGATATCAATGGGCTTTGCCATATGCTGGTTCATACCGGCTTCCAGAGCCAGCTTAATGTCTTCGGTAAACGCATTTGCAGTCATAGCCACGATGGGGATGGAGGCTGCGTCCGAACGTTCCATGGCACGAATCCTCCGGGTGGCCTGGTAACCGTCCATGTGGGGCATCTGTATATCCATGAAGATAAGGTCATAGTATCCTGTAAAGGAGGCCGCGAACATTTCAACTGCCTCCCGGCCATCCATGGCTGTCTCTACATGGGCCCCGGTGTTCTGCAGGAAAGCCATGGCTATTTCCTGGTTCAGGGGATTGTCTTCCGCCAGCAGAATCCGCTTGCGGGAAAAATCAGCGTTGGGAAGCCCGGGAAGGGAGGCTGCAGCGGTTTCTTCCTCCTCATGGAGGGCAAAGCGCCGCAGCATGCATATGAGCTTGGAGGGAAACAGGGGCTTGGAAATGAATCCGTTGGCTCCGGCTTCTTTTGCGGCGGCCTCGTATTCAGCAGTGTCATAGGCTGAGATAACGATAATGGGAACGTGACAGCCTGCCTGGGCACGGATTTGTCTGGTCACCTCGATGCCGTCCATGTCAGGCATACGCAAATCCACGATGACAGCAAAAAATCCTTTTAGGTCACGGTGGGCGGAAACCACTCTGGAGACAGCCTCCCTGCCGGATGTCACAAAGGAGCTGTTCATGCCAATCTGGTTCAGACACCGGCATGTCTCCTCGCATACGATTCTGTCATCATCCGCCACAAGGACCGGGAGCTCGGTAAGGACCGAGGAATCTGGCAGAATCTGGTTTCTCAGTCTCAGGTTAAAGGTAACTGTAAAACGGGAACCACGGCCGGGCGTACTCTCTACCCAAATGTCGCCGTCCATCATCCTGGCTATGTTGCGGGTGATAGCCATACCCAGGCCGGTTCCCTGAACACTCCGGATTCGTTCATCCTCAGCTCTTTCAAAAGGCTCAAAGACGCGCTCTATGAATTCAGGCGATATTCCCACCCCGTTGTCCTCACATACCAGCCGGTAGGTGCTGTAACCCTGCTGCGGACTGCGTGTTTCTGACAGCTCCAGCGTAATGGTCCCGCCGTGGGGCGTGTATTTGATGGCATTGGACAGAAGATTATTGATGATTTGCTGAAGCCGCTGCATATCACCGCACACAGCCTCGTGTTCCAGTGTTTCTATATGGATATTGAGAGTGTGGCCTCTGCGCTTTAAGTCTGGCTGTATCATGGAGATAACATCCTTAAAGAGGGAATCCAGAAGAAAGTCCTCCTCAGACAGGACGATACGCCCGCTTTCTATCTTTGACATGTCCAGAACCTCATTAATCAGTGAGAGAAGAAGCTTGGAGGAACTGGTGATTTTTCCTAGACAATCTATCACCCGGTCCGGATCATCGGCGCAGGAGGCAGCGATGGCTGTCAGCCCGATGATGGCGTTCATGGGGGTGCGGATATCATGGCTCATTCTGGACAGAAAGGTGCTTTTGGCCTGGTTGGCCACCTGGGCAGCGTTGAGGGCATCCTGCAAAAGCTCCTTCTGGCGTTTTTCCTCCCTGATTTCCGTGATGTCGGAGCGGGTCAGAAGGATGATCTTCCGCTGACGGTTGTAGTAACTGTAGCGCAGCTTTTTATCCCTGAGGATACCATTCTGGATGGTTCGGGAGTAAAGGATGTATTCTTTGTTTTGTTCCAGCTCCTTTATTACATTGTCAAGGCTCATAAGACGGGTAGTTTCTTCCCATTCATCCACAGGAAGATAGGCCCGGTTATATTCCATGAGCTCGTTTTCGTAATTGTCTCCCACCTCCGGGGGAAGCAGGTTTTCTGAACTGTGGGAAGACAGGTACCGGATATGGTGGTTTGTATTTGCATCTATGTAAGTCACATAATCATAGTCATCCTGGGCCGCCATCTCCACCAGATGGGACCTCATTTCTGACTCAATCCGGCGGGCGAATAAAAGAAGCCTGTCACTGCTGCATCCGGAATGGGGACAGGTACTTAAATAAATTTCATGCCACTCGAACCCATAGGGCGCTCCGATAAAGCGGATTTCTATGCGTTTGTGCTTCCGGCCGCTTGCAAAAAAGCTGCGCAGGGATTCTGTACAGAAGAATTCATTCCATATGGCCTGGTCCGGACCATATACATTATGCTCTGACAGCTCCCTCAGCGTTTGCTCCAAATCAAGGGTCTGCCCTGTGGTGGAGGGGAGGGTACGGTCCCTCCAGACATATACTTCCTCCTCCTTTAGACGGAGTTCCCAGATGGTATCAATGATACCATCTGTTGCATCAATATAATCATTTAGTGACAGACCGGTCGATTTCATTTTTATATTCCTTTCCCGTTTCATGCTTACAGCATACTGTGCATTTATGATAATAACAGAAATATCCGGAAAACACAATGAAAGTAACAGCATCGTCAGGGATTACTTGGCAAGGGTTTTCAGATATGGTACAATAGACAAAGCTGTGTATCATTTGAAAAGAGGGAAATTAATGTTCACACAAAGAAAAATTTTAGTTGTGGAAGACAATGAGATAAACCGTATGATGCTGAGCGCCATTCTTTCGTCGGAATATGAGGTGCTGGAAGCGGAGAACGGACAGGCTGCCCTGGCGGTTCTGAGAAAATACAGGGATGGAATCGCGTTGATTCTTCTGGATATCATTATGCCTGTGATGGATGGGTATACCTTCCTTGCCCGTATGCAGGAGGATCCGGCGCTGGCATCCATACCGGTCATCGTAACCACGCAGAGTGATGATGAATCCGATGAAGTGACTGCTCTTTCCCACGGGGCCACAGACTTTGTGGCAAAGCCTTATAAACCCCAGGTTATTTTGCACCGTGTTGCCAATATCATCAAGCTCAGGGAAACAGCCGCCATGATAAATCTGATCCAGTATGACCGGCTGACCGGACTCTACTCAAAAGAATTTTTTTACCAGCGTGTAAAGGAAACCCTGGCCGCTCATCCTGAGCAGGAGTATGACATTATATATTCCAACATAGAGAATTTTAAACTTGTCAACGACATATTCGGAGTGCCTTCCGGGGACAGGCTTCTGGTCAATGTGGCCGCCATGTTTTCAAAGCAGGTTGGCAGATGGGGTATCTGCGGCCGGATTAATGCGGATCAGTTTGCCTGTCTTTCGGAGCGCCGCCTTGACTACTCAGAGCAGCTGTTTGCGGAGGCAGGCAATCAGATTAATGCCATGTCCAATGTGAAAAATATGGTGATGAAATGGGGAGTTTACCATATTGATGACCGCTCCATATCTGTGGAACAGATGTGCGACCGCGCACTGCTGGCGGTCCGCAGCATTAAGGGGCAGTACAGAAGGCATTTTGCAGCCTATGATGATGCCTTGCGCAGTAAGCTGCTTAGGGAACAGGCCATCACGGACAGTATGGAAGATGCCCTGGCTCAGGGGCAGTTCATTGTGTACCTGCAGCCAAAGTACAGGCTGAAGGATAGGGAATTGTCAGGAGCAGAGGCTCTGGTAAGGTGGATTCATCCGGAATGGGGGTTCCAGTCGCCCGGGGAATTTATTCCTCTGTTCGAGAGAAATGGATTCATCACACAGCTGGACCAGTATGTGTGGGACCGCACCTGCGCTTTTTTGCGTGACTGGGACAGTAAGGGGTATCCGCAGATACCTGTGTCCGTGAATGTGTCCAGGGCTGATATCTACAATGCGGACCTTGCCAACATCCTTCTGAGGACTGTACATAAATATAATCTGCCGCCGTCGCGCCTTCATCTGGAAATTACAGAGAGTGCTTATACTGAAAACCCGGGACAAATCATTGATACAGTAACCCACCTCAGGGAGCTGGGATTCATCATTGAGATGGATGATTTTGGAAGCGGTTACTCCTCCTTAAACATGCTGAACCAGATGCCTCTCGATATACTGAAGCTGGATATGAAGTTTATCCAGAGCGAGACAGCCAAGCCAGTGAATCAGGGAATCCTGCGTTTCATCATGAGCCTTGCGCGGTGGATGAACCTGAGCGTGGTGGCGGAAGGCGTGGAGACAGATGAACAGCTGGAACGGCTCAGAGAAATCGGATGTGATTACGTACAGGGCTATTTTTTTGGGAAGCCTATGCCTGAGGATGTCTTTGAGGAGCTGATGAAAAAGACGGACCGGGAAAAGACCGGGGGGAGGGAACCGGCAAATTATAATAACATAAAGGAGAAACAAACAAATGAAACCGAATGAAGCTGCAGAAAAACAGGAAATCATGTACCGTCTTAAAAATGCAGGGGAGCTATATGTTCTGCTTTCCATGTGTACAGGAGAACCCTATGTGGTCTGCGACCAGGAAACATATGATGATGAGATCATAGTTTTCTTTGACTCCCAGGCAGCTGTAGAGGAGGCAAAAGAACAGACAGAAGCGGGAACGCCTGTCAGGCCCATGAAGCTGGAGAATAAGCAGTTTTTAATCTTTTACACCAGCCTTTACACCCTTGGGGTTAATGCTCTGCTGGTGAAAGACGGCGGGAGGAACAGCCTGATTCAGCTGCAGGACTTTGTGAAGCGCAATAAGCAGCAGGGACAGGAGACAGGGGAGAAGGTGTGGGTGGAGAATCCGTCCCTTCATCTGACGATGCTGTATTATATGCAGGAACTTAGAAAAAAACCGGGACAGGAGAATCTTCCGGAAATAAAAGAGTGGCAGGATGAGATTTCCAATGGTTTCAGCAAGGGCAGTTTTATTGTTCCTGTGGAGAAGGAGGGAAAGGGGCTGGCTGCTGTCAAAGTCAACGAACAGTTATTCCAGGCTATCTTTACAGATATATTGGAATTTCAGAAATTTAACAGGGAGGGAAAACTGCGTCCCCTTGTGGTAACAGCTGATAAAATACCTCAAATCATGACAGAAGAGGCAAAGGGCGTGATTCTCAATCCTATGGGGGTCAGAATGCCGCTGCAAATTAAGAGGGCGCCCAGTCAGCCAAAAAAAGATGCTTAAGGCATGAGAAAAAAACTCTATATAAACCGTGAAGCGAAAATAAAAAAGGTAAATACAGAAAGGCTGCGATGAGATTTAATTCATCGCAGCCTCGTTACGTTCTGAGTTCAAGGGACAGTTGGTCGAAATCACCGGGATTATCTTTTGGTTTATCAAGAGAAGTTACTTTTTTTAATATTTCGTTTTGTGTTTTGTTATATTCTTCCTTGGCCCGTTTGAGGATAGCCGCTTGACCTTCCCGGTATGTGTTCTGGAACCAATAAATGAGCAGCGATTCATCTGAAGTCAGCAGCTTGGTGACAGATGCCCCTGCCTCGTCCGGGCGCAGCGCTGCGGCAAGAGGCGTTTCCAACGGAATGTCGAAAATGGAATGAACGGAAGTGCCAAGTGCCTTTGCGATGGATTCCATGTGAACCATTTTATCCTTTTGATTTTCTCCGTTTATGATTCTCTTCAAAGTGCTGGCAGGTATGTGTGTCTCCTTTGATAAGGTTGCCTGGGTCATGCCCTTTAAATTCATAAGTGCAATCAGTTTCTCGTTTCTCACAGTACGTCCCCGTTTCCTGGTAATCCCATATGATATATGTCTCTAACCCCGTAGTATTGCCATAAAATACCTCTTATGGATAATTCTACCATATAAATGAAGATTCTTCAAGAAACGACATTGATTTAAGGATATTTTTTCTCATGATATTTTTTCTCGCAAATTTTTCGGTCTGTTTTACCTTGCGAAGTTTTTTCTCATAATGTTCAGCGCGGTTATGATGTCCGATTTATTCTTACATAGAGGGATCTGTTCCTGTATGAATTTTTGTTACATATTCTTTCAATTTCTTTAAATCCATGGACAGCGCCGCTTAATTTGTTTACAATAGACGGGCTGGTCAAAGGCTGGCTGCATTTAAAATACACAGGAGACCAGAATTTATGTCTAAAGATACCAAAAAAAATATAAAAGGGACTGACAACAGAAAAAATACAAACAGTAAAATCCCTAAAAACTTAAAAACACAGGACAGACAAAATGCAATGAAGCGAATCAGTAAGACCAGGCAGGCAAAGATGCGGGAGGAGGAAGTAAAGTCCACTCTGAAGTTTGGTGTGAAACTGGTTTTGGTTCTGGCAGTTGTGATTGGATGTGCACAACTGTTTTTTTATGGAAAGAATGTGATGGCGGACAGGAGCAATGGTCCCGCTGCCTGGATAGCGGCAGAAAGCAGTCAAACAAAGGACAATCCGTCCGATTCATCCGTTTTATCAAAAACAGGAGAACCGGAGAAAGAAGAACAGGAAGAGACAGCAGGTCCTGAAACAAAAGAAGGCATAACAGGAGGTCTGGCTTCCAAAGAAATACAAACAGGAGAACCGCCGTCCGGAATCGTCCTGGAGCCGTTTCTGCCTGATTCTGAAAAGGGTCAGCAGCAGACACCGGAGACCATTGCACCCTTCGCGGTCTCCAGCGATGGACCGGGTAACGTGGTGCAGGCAGCACCGCCTTTAGGAGAAGCGTCTTTAGGCCCGGCAGGCGGCGGAAATGAGCTGTTCCCTGTTTCCGGGCCTGCGGATGTCTCCAAGCCCATGATTGCATTTACCTTTGATGACGGTCCTTATTACAGTGTGGACAGCAGAATTCTGGACACGCTTCAGGCTTACGGGGGCAGGGCTACCTTTTTTATAGTAGGAAGCCGCGTTAATGACTACAAGGACACTCTTAAGAGAATCCGGGATTCCGGGTCCGAGATAGGAAACCATACATTTAACCACAAGAATCTGGAAAAAATTTCTCCCGAAGAAGTGACCTCCCAGATTGAGATGACCAACGATGCGGTGGAGGCTGTAACAGGTTTCCGGCCAAAACTGGTACGTGTGCCTTACGGCGCCTTTAAGGGCCAGGTGCCGGGCCTGGTATCTTACCCCATGATTCAGTGGAACATAGATACACAGGACTGGTCCAGTAAGGATAAGGATGCCATTGCAGCCTCTGTGCTCTCCCAGGCAAGGGATGGGAGCATCATACTGATGCACGACCTTTATTCCGCCACGGCTGAGGCATTTGAGACGGTCATCCCCCTTCTGGCTGCCCAGGGCTACCAGTTTGTTACGGTCAGTGAGATGTATGCGGCCAAAGGAGTGCCGCTGGAGGCTGGTCAGGTCTATTTTAATATTCCTAAGGGGTGATGATTAGAATACCTTATTAACTTCCACAGGAATCAGCGCGCAGATGAGGATTGTAAATCTTTTCTGCTGGCAGTTAAGTTCCGTGTAAAGTTTTTCTTGACACGAATACCGTGTCGTGCTTTATACTTAATTTAGGAGAAAAGTATAAACACTATGGAACAAATGCAGACTGTCAGCATGGTATCAAAAAATTAATCCCGGAGACAGCCCGCTTTTCAGGGGAAGCTGAGTATGGAGTGGGGCCGGAAGCCACCGGTATGATTGAGAAATTTGTTTACGAAACGGAATTGCTGAAACTAAAACCCGATGCCAGAGGGATGGGATTTGATTGTTCCAGAGCAGATTTAAGAGTGGAAGCCGGAGCAGCTCCCACCGCATATGAAGCATGGGTATCAATCCCTGAGGATATGGAAGTTAAGCCGCCTCTGGTTAAAAAAACGTTTGGCGGCGGGATGTATGCTGCCCATGTATTGAGGGACTGGAGTTTTCAGGATTGGAGTTTGCTTCAGGAGTGGGCCAGAGAAAGCGAAAGATACGAAGAGGCCGGCGGTCCATGCTTTGAGGAAATATTAAATTATTACAACCTTATGAATAATGGGGCGAAAATGGAAGATACACAGATTGATCTGCTGCTGCCTGTTAAGGAAATGATAAAGTAGAGGACGCAGGAAAAAGTACAGGCATTCTTTGCTTTTAGTCCAGAGAACAGTTTATAGCAGCAGGAGGATTTACATATGGAACATTTCAAATTTGACTTATATGCCCGCGCATGTGATGCGTATTTTATTTATGGCGTAATCTTAGGGTGAGACACCGCCATATTTCCATTCCTGCCACACAACGGATGGGATTGATTACGGAGGATGCAGCAGAAAAAGCGGTTGCCTTGAACAGCAGGCAGGGCTGGATGGGGATATTCGTCTGACTAATTTGTATTTAAGAAAGGGAAAGGATAATGGCAAAGACTTCATTTAATGAATTTCTATTGGCAGTTGCGCCGGAGCATCGTGTATTTGTGGAGAAGCTGAATGACAAACTTTTGAAACAGGGGTGTGAACTTGTAATCAAGGAAGTCAAAAGCGGATACACTGCCACATACCAGCTGGAGAAGAAAACCGTAATGAATTGGGTGTTTCGCAAGACCGGTATCTGGGCACGCATTTACGGAGATAATGCCGGCAGGTATGAGGAGGTCATCGCCGCTCTGCCTGCCCACATGCAAAAGAAAATGGCGGCTTCCCGTGATTGCAAGAGACTTATTGACCCTGATGCATGCAGTGATACATGCGTGAAAGGTTTCGTCTATTCTCTGAATGGAGAGACACAAAAAAAATGCCGTAATGACGGAATGCTCTTCCTTCTGACAGAGGAAACAGCAGAGTATATTGCCGGGCTGATCTGTGCTGAGGCTGCTGCGCGTAAGCCGGCTTTGCAGCAGCTGAATCGTTAAGAACGGCATATAGATTAATTTACTAATTGTCAAGTATATCCCTCCTGCTATTGGCTTATCCTAAAAGCGGTTATCATAATATCAGTTATCATAATATCATGAGTTTTCTGCAATGTATTAGAAAATTTTACAATATGATATTTTTTCGCCTGTATATATGGTAAAACGAAAGAACAATCAAAGCTTCGGCTTTACAAGCATTACAAGCCCGCATATATTGCGGGCATTGGCGTATTAACAAGGGTGGAGGGGAATTAACGAGAGCATCGCAGGTTGAACACACTGTCACAGATGGAGCACGTTTTCTGTTTATAGGCAACAGCCATACATTTACCAATGATTTGCCGGGTACATTTTGCGAACTTGCTTGGACAAGAGAAGGCTGGTGAATTGCAGACAGTGGCCTGGAGTTATATGCAGACACAGCGAAGGCTGAAGAAACAGAACGGGCTGACGGCAGTTAGACAGAGTTTTATCATTATATTTCAGGAATGCGGGACTGATTAAAAAGATATGATTAAAGGGATAACCAATTCTAAATAAAGGTATAGAGGAGCAGTTGATATGATAACGATACGAAATGAAGAAGAACGTGATTACAAGGTCGTTGAAGAAATTACAAGAAAGGCATTTTATAATCTATATATACCGGGATGTGCGGAACATTATCTGGTTCACATCATGCGCGGTCATGAGGATTTTATACCAGAGCTGGATTTTGTGATTGAACTGGACGGACAGGTGATTGGGAATATTATGTATACAAAAGCCCGGCTGGTTGATGAAGCCGGAACAGAAAAAGAAATCCTAACCTTTGGTCCGGTCAGTATTGCTCCTGAGTATCAGAGAAGAGGGTACGGAAGGATGCTGATTGAGCATTCCTTTGAACAGGCCGTTCTGCTTGGCTATGATGTGGTTGTCATACTGGGAAGTCCGATGAACTATGTGGGCTGCGGTTTTAAAAGCAGCAGGAAATTGAATATCTGTATGGAAAATGGGAAGTATCCGGCTGCGATGATGGTGAAGGAACTGGTCCCCAATCAATTGGACGGCAGAAAATGGTTCTATTATGACAGCCCTGTTATGGCAATCTCTGAGGAAGAAGCACAGGAATATGATAATACCTTAGAAAAAATGGAAAAGAAATATCAGCCGAGCCAGGAAGAGTTTTATATTATGAGCCATGCTTTTATTGAGTAAGAAACTAGGTCCGGGCTATCAATCACGAAGTAGTGAACCAAAGGTTATGCCGTGAAAATGCATATGGTAAAACGAACCGTGGAAGAGTGACAGCCTGAAGCTTTCGTATGAAAATATGGATTGCTTTATAAGGGAAGTAAGGGAAGCAGGGGAAAATAACAAAACAGGAAGACTCATATCGCATGAGTGCTTATAATGAAATTAATCATATGAAATGAAACTACTGCCGAATGGTGTTGCTTAATACTGTGAAATGCCTTATAATTAGGCATTGTGGCATAATGTTTTAACCCGTGTTATATAGTTGGGGTAAAAAATGTCGTAATTAAAATAAAGGGGCCTGATTTTCTTTGAAAAAGGGGTGAAAAAGGAGCAGAAAAGAGCAAAATAAGGACCTGAACTCCGGCTCTTTTCGATTTGGACCGGCCCTTGCTACAAGCCAAAAATACTGTGTAAACAGCACAATAAATAAGGAAAAACCATGAGAAAACTAGCTTTAAATGATGAGATATTACTAAGCATTCAACAACCCGCCCGCTATATCGGAGGCGAGGTAAATATGGTGATTAAGGACCCTGAAAAAGTGGATGTCCGCTTTGCCATGTGTTTCCCCGACGTGTATGAAATCGGTATGTCCCACCTGGGCATTCAGATTCTGTATTCCATGTTCAACAGCAGGGAGGACATCTGCTGTGAGCGCGTTTACTCCCCGTGGACAGACTTAGACCCCATACTCAGGGAGAAGAAGATACCGCTATTTACCCTGGAAACCCAGGAGCCGGTAAAGAATTTTGATTTTCTGGGAATCACTCTCCAGTACGAGATGTGCTACACCAACGTGCTTCAGATTCTGGACCTTTCACAGATTCCGCTCCATACATGCGACAGAACGGAAAATGACCCCATTGTTATCGGAGGCGGGCCCTGCGCATACAATCCGGAACCGCTGGCTGACTTTTTTGACCTGTTTTATATCGGAGAGGGCGAAACCGTATATTTTGAGCTTATGGACCGCTACAAGGAGAATAAGAAGGCCGGCGGCACCAGAAAGCAGTTTCTGGAAATGGCGGCGGAGATACCGGGCATCTATGTGCCTGCTTTTTATGATGTGACCTATAAGGAAGACGGTACCATTGAATGTTTTCTGCCGAATAATGAACATGCCATGCCGGTGGTTACCAAACAAGTGGTAACGGACATGGACAGTGTGGGATATATTGAAAAGCCGTTGGTGCCATTTATCAAAGTGACCCAGGACAGGGTGGTGCTGGAAATTCAGCGGGGCTGTATCCGCGGGTGCCGGTTCTGCCAGGCCGGGGATGTGTACAGGCCTCTCAGAGAGCACAGCCTGGAATATCTGAAGCACTATGCCAGCGACATGTTAAAGAGCACGGGCCATGAGGAGATATCCCTAAGTTCCTTAAGCTCCAGCGATTACAGCCAGTTAGAGGGCCTGGTCAATTTCCTCATTGACGAATTCAAGGGCAAAGGCGTGAATATATCCCTGCCTTCCCTGCGCATCGACGCATTTTCTCTGGACGTCATGAGCAAGGTGCAGGATGTGAAAAAGAGCAGCCTTACCTTTGCGCCGGAGGCGGGTTCCCAGAGACTTCGTGACGTCATCAATAAGGGGCTGACCGAAGAAGTGATACTGAAGGGAGCAACAGATGCCTTTGAATCAGGCTGGAACCGGGTAAAGCTGTATTTTATGCTGGGTCTGCCCACGGAGACAGTGGAGGATATGGAGGGAATTGCGCTGCTTTCTGAAAAGATTGCGGAAGCATACTATGATATCCCCAAGGACCGGAGAAACGGAAAGGTACAGATTGTAGCCAGTTCCTCCTTCTTTGTGCCAAAGCCCTTTACACCGTTCCAGTGGGCCAGGATGTGTACAAAGGAAGAATTTATTGAGAGAGCCAATATCGTCCGGGGCAAGTTCCGCGAGATGAAAAACTTCAAGAGCCTTAAATATAACTGGCATGAGGCGGAGCTTACCGTGCTGGAGGGTGTGCTGGCCAGAGGCGACCGCAGGGTCGGGGCCGTGATAGAAGAAGCTTACCGCACAGGGGCCATCTATGACTCCTGGTCTGAATATTTTAAGAATGATGTATGGATGAAGGCCTTTGAGACCTGCGGCGTGGATATCGGATTTTATACCACCAGGGAGAGAAGCCTGGATGAGGTATTCCCATGGGATTTCATTGATGCTGGCGTATCAAAGGAATTCCTGATCCGTGAGTGGAACCATGCCGTGAAGGAAGAAGTGACGCCTAACTGCCGTCAGAGATGTTCAGGCTGCGGAGCCAGAGATTTTGGCTGCGGCGTCTGTTATGAAACCGTAAAGGAATAGGATAAATGAAAATTCGGATTAAATTCAGAAAATATGGAACAATGAAATTCATCGGTCACCTGGACGTGATGCGTTATTTCCAGAAGGCCATACGCAGGGCGGATGTGGATGTATGTTACAGCGGAGGATTCTCCCCTCATCAGATCATGTCCTTTGCGGCCCCTCTGGGAGTGGGAAATACCAGCAACGGGGAATACGTGGACATAGAGGTGTCCTCCACCAAAGATTCGGAAACCATGAAGAAATGTCTGAACGGGGTGATGTCGGAAGGCTTTGAGGTCGTAAGCTACAGAGGTCTGCCGGATGACGCGGCCAATGCCATGTCCATAGTCGGGGCCGGGGATTATACCCTGGCCTTCAGACCGGGATACGAGCCAGAGGACATGGATAAGGAAACGTGGTTTCAGGGGCTTATTGCCTTTTTTGAGCGTCCCAGCGTCATGGTGACAAAGAAAACCAAGCGCGGTGATAAGGAGATGGATCTAAAGCCCCTGGTTTATGAGCTCAGAATCTGTCCTGAGGGGGATGGCGAAATGGAAGGCCCCCGTCTGTTTATGAAAATATCCGCAGGCAGCGCTGCCAATGTGAAACCGGAACAGGTGCTGGATGCGTATTACGGGTTCCTGGGAAAGGAGCGGCCGCCCTTTGCCTTTATGGTACAGAGGGAAGAAGTATATGCGGACAGGGCCTCTGATGCTGAGAAGGAAGCCGGTATTCACTCCTTTATCTCTCTGGAACAGCTGGGTGAGGAAATCAGATAATGGACAAATTAGTAGTGACCCGGCGGGGGGATAAGGTCTGTACGGCCGTGGTATCAGACGGAAAGGTAAGCCAGCTGATGCTGGAGCCGGATACCGCCGACTCCCTGCTGGGCAATATTTATATCGGCAAGGTGCAGAAGGTGGTAAGCAATATCAATGCCGCCTTTATTGACATAGGACCGGGATGTACCGGATATTACAGCCTGCAGGAACGGTGGAAGCCGGAACGTCTTAAGACCGGCGACGAGCTGGTGGTGCAGGTCAGCAAAGATGCTGTGAAATCAAAGGCCCCGGTGGTCACGGAACGTCTGTCCTTTACGGGGCGGTACTGTGTGCTGACTGTGGGAAAGACCGGAATCGGTTTTTCCGCGAAAATACGTGATGCCTCCTACAAAGCCAGGCTTCGTGAACTTCTGGAATGTGACCTGGCAGGAACTAAGGACCTGGGCATTATTGTCCGGACCAACGCAGTTACGGTGGAGGAATGTGCTGTGCGGGAGGAACTGGCTGAGCTGATGCGGACATGGCAAAGGCTTTCGGCGGAAGCTGGGTGCAGAGTCTGCTACAGCTGCCTTTACAGGGCGCTGCCGGGCTATATAGCGGCTATACGGGATTCCTTCGGCGGGACCCTGGAAGAAATTATTACAGATGTTCCTGAGTACCACAGGGAGCTGAAGGCATATCTGGAAATGTGCCAGAAGGAAGACGCGGGACGCCTGACCCTTTATGAGGACAGCCTTCTGCCCCTTGGCAAGCTTTACAGCCTGGAAACTGCTTTTGAAAAGGCACTGGGTAAGAATGTATGGCTGAAGTCCGGGGGATACCTGGTCATAGAGCCCACAGAAGCCATGACGGTTATTGATGTTAATACAGGGAAGTACTCAGGCAGAAAAAAGATGCAGGACACCATATACAAGATAAATATGGAGGCTGCGGATGAGATTGGACGGCAGATTAGGCTGCGCAACCTTTCCGGTATCATCATTGTGGATTTTATTGATATGGAGAGGGAGGAGGACAGGAAGGCCCTTCTTGCCCATTTAGTAGAAGTTGTTTCGAGAGACCCGGTAAAGACCACGGTGGTGGATATGACGGCTTTGAACCTGGTGGAGCTCACCAGAAAGAAAGTGAGAAAGCCGCTCCACGAACAGGTCTGAATATGACAATACACAGGGGATAAAGGGGAAGAAATATGAAAATCATAATTGTAGGCTGCGGTAAGGTGGGAACCACACTGGCAGAGCAGCTGAACAGGGAAAACCACGATATTACACTGATTGACTGCGACAGCGAAGCGCTCCAATCTATTTCAGACAGTACAGATGTCATGAGCGTTACCGGAAATGGGGCCGTGTACCAGGTGCAGATGGAGGCGGGAATCAAGGAAGCGGATTTGCTGATTGCCACCACCAATTCAGATGAGCTTAACATGCTCTGTTGTTTGATTGCAAAGAAAGCAGGCAACTGCCATACCATTGCCCGTATCCGCAATCCTGAGTACTCAGCGGAAATCAACTATATCAGGGAAGAACTGAACCTTTCACTGGCCATTAATCCGGAGCTGGCTGCCGCCAGGGAGATTGCCAGACTGCTTCGTTTTCCCAATGCCATTAAGATTGAGCTGTTTGCCAAGGGCAGAATTGAGCTCCTTAAATTCATGATTCCCAAGGATTCCATTCTGGACCGCATGAAGGTAATGGACGTGGTGAGCCGGTTAAAGAGCAATGTGCTGATCTGCGCCGTGGAGCGCGGGGATGATGTGGTGATACCGGACGGCAACTTTGAGATGAGAGGCGGAGATAAGATATCCTTTATTGCGCCCCATGCAGACTGTGCTGATTTCTTCCGCAAAGCGGGTATCGAGAACAACACGGTTAATTCCGCCATGTTTGTGGGCGGAGGAAAGCTGACCGTGTATCTGGCCAAGGCCCTGGCTGATACCAAGATAAAAATTAAGATTATTGAGCAGGACGAGGAGCGGTGCAGGATCTTAAGTGAGCTTCTTCCTCATGCAATGATTATACACGGGGATGGTTCGGACCAGAAGCTGCTGCTGGAAGAAGGTATCCGTCAGACGGAAGCATTTGCCTCCCTTACGGGGTTTGATGAGGAAAATATACTGCTGTCCTTATATGCGGCCAGCCAGTCCAGGGCCAAGCTGATCACCAAGGTTAATAAAATAGCCTTTGAAAATGTAATCAACGCCCTGAACCTGGGAAGCGTCATATACCCCAAGATGCTGACAGCCGACATCATCCTGCAGTATGTAAGGGCCATGCAGAACTCCATGGGCAGCAACATAGAGACTCTGTATAAAATCGTGGCCGACAAGGCCGAAGCGCTGGAGTTCAGGGTAAGGGGAGATTCGCCTGTGCTGGGGATTCCGCTGGAGAAGCTGAGGACCAGGAATAATCTGTTGGTGGCATGCATCAACCGCAACGGCCGCATTATCATGCCCCGAGGCAAGGATACCCTGGAGGCAGGGGACACAGTCATCATTGTGACCACCCATACAGGGCTTAATGATTTGAAGGATATCTTAATGTAAAGGCGGGCGGGACGACATGAATCGAAGTATAATCATTTATATGCTGGGCTGGATCATGAATATGGAAGCCATTTTCATGACACTGCCAGTTGTTACAGCTGTTGTCTACAGGGAAAGCATTGGCTTTATTTATCTGGGCGTTGCGGCTGTCTGCGGTCTGCTGGGATTTATGTGCACCAGGAAGAAGCCATGCACAAAGATGTTTTTTGCCAGGGAAGGATTTGTGACGGTTTCCCTGGGGTGGATTGTATTGAGCTTTTTCGGGTGCATGCCCTTTGTCATAAGCGGGGAGATTCCCCATATCATTGACGCCATGTTTGAAATCGTATCAGGTTTTACCACTACAGGGTCCAGTATTATTCCCAAGGTAGAGGATATGTCACATGCCACCCTGATGTGGAGAAGCTTTTCCCACTGGATTGGCGGCATGGGAATTCTGGTGTTCATCCTGGCGATTCTGCCCATGGCAGGGGATTATAACATGCATATTATGAGGGCCGAGAGTCCGGGCCCTTCCGTGGGAAAGCTGGTGCCTAAAATCCGTATTACCGCCAAACTGCTGTACTCCATCTATTTTTGCATGACCATTGTCATGATGATCCTTTTGCTGCTTGGAAAAATGCCCTTATTTGACAGCATATGCATGAGCTTCGGGGCTGCCGGCACAGGAGGCTTTGCCTGCCGTAATTCAGGGCAGGCGGATTACACGGTGTACCAGCAGGCTGTCATCACTATTTTTATGCTGCTCTTTGGCGTGAACTTCAATGTGTACTACCTGCTGCTCATACGCAGGCCCAAGGATGCGGGGCGGTGTGAGGAGCTGAGGGGATATCTGGCTGTGGTGGCCATTGCCATCCTGCTCATCACCATCAATATCAGGAGCCTGTTCCCGTCCCTGTTTATGGCATTCCACCAGGCGGCGTTCCAGGTTTCCTCCATTATCACCACAACGGGATACTCCACCATTGATTACAACAGCTGGCCGGAGTTTTCCAAAACAATCCTGCTGCTCATCATGTTTATCGGCGCCTGTGCCGGCAGTACGGGCGGAGGCATGAAGGTATCCCGTGTCATGATTGCGTTTAAGGAAATAAAAAAGGAGATGGCATCGGTTATCCACCCCCGCAGCGTAAAGGTGCTGAAGTTTGAGGGAAAGCCTCTGGAGCATAATACCCTCAGGTCCCTTAACGCTTATATTATTGTGTATTTCATGATATTCGGCATATCCACCCTGATTGTGAGTCTGGACAATTATGATTTTATGACATCCTTCTCCGCAGTGGCCGCCAACTTAAACAACATTGGTCCAGGAATGTCTGTGGTGGGTCCGGCATCCAACTATTCCATGATGTCCTATCTGTCCAAGACCGTGCTCATATTTGATATGCTGGCCGGAAGGCTGGAGCTGTTCCCCATGCTGGTTCTTCTGTCTCCGGGAACCTGGAAACGCAGTTGAGATTTGTGAAAAACAAGTGAAAAAACAGTGACTTTTATTGACGAATCCGGACCGGCGGGGTATGATTTCCATAAGAAATTTATGATGGTACGCCTTTGGCGTGTATGGAAATCACCGTGAAGGAGGAGACGGATTGGTAAGATGTACAAAGGGTTTAAAAGGCATAAAGGGCGCCGGCGCCCTGATTCTGGCGTTCTCCCTGACGTTTGCGTATCCGGCTGTATCATGGGCCGTTGAGACGGAGGCTTCGGAAGGCACAGTCACCTATGGACCGGGAAGCTATGTCGTTGGCGAGGATATTTTGCCGGGAGAATATGCGGTTTTTACGGAGGACACATCGGAACAGAACGCCTATTCCACCTGTACCATTACTTTATATAAGGATGATACGGATGAGCGGCGCATTGGAACCTTCCAGTTTCAGCACCACGGACTGATTACCCTTTACAAAGGACAGCATCTGGTAATCACAAAAGGGTACGCGGTGGAGGCAGACCGGGCGGGCATTACCCTGGGAACCACCGGTATGTACAAGGCTGGCCGGGATATGGAACCGGGCACATACCGCATTACGCCCCTTACCTTTGGCAGCGGGTATTACGCCCTTTATAACGACGTGAGATATTATTATGATTATATAGATGAATACGCCGCGCTGTTTGAGCCGGTCACGGTCAACATCGCAGAGGGGCAGTATCTGGAGCTTTTTGATGCCGGGTCAATCGAGCGGGTGTCTGACTGAATGAGGCCCGTAAAAGTGACAAAAAAATGACAAAAAAATATGGAAATTCCGGTTGACATCGGAAAAGGAAAATGCTATGATATACCAGTATGCCGCACAGCGGGGTTGTAAGAGTCTGCCAGTATTCCACGGAAGAAAGCAGGTCACCGAAGCTGGCGAGTAATGATAATAGGAGGTGCCTTTCATGTACGCGATTATAGCAACAGGCGGAAAGCAGTACAAGGTAGCAGAAGGCGATGTCATTAAGGTAGAGAGACTGGGCGCAGGCGCAGGCGAGACCGTAACATTTGACCAGGTGCTGGTTGTAAATAACGGCGAGCTGCAGATTGGATGCCCAACCGTTTCCGGCGCAACTGTTACAGCAACAGTTGAGAAGGAAGGTAAGGCTAAAAAAGTGATCGTTTACAAGTATAAGAGAAAAACTGGCTATCACAAGAAGAACGGCCATAGACAGCTCTATACCCAGGTGAAGATTGAAAAAATCAACGCTTAATTGTAAATGATATGATTAAAGCAACCGTATTCAAGAATTCCACAGATTCAGGCAATGCTGTTTACACAGGGATTGTGATGGAGGGACATGCCGGTTATGCCGATGAGGGTGAGGATATCATCTGTGCGGCGGTTTCGGCTCTGGCTCTTAACTTTTTCAATTCAGTGGAGGCATTTACGGAAGATGGATTTGAAGGCGGGGCGGGAGAGAGCGGTTCGTTTGAATTCCGTTTCACTTCAGATATAAGTCCTGAATCAAAACTCCTGATGAACTCTCTTATTCTGGGACTTCAGAATATTGAGAGGGATTATGGGAAATCATATATTAACGTGAAGTTTAAGGAGGTGTAACACATGTTAAAGATGAACCTTCAGTTATTCGCTCATAAGAAAGGTGTTGGTTCTACCAAGAACGGTAGAGACTCCGAGGCCAAGAGACTTGGCGCTAAGAGAGCCGACGGACAGTTCGTACTGGCTGGCAACATTCTGTACAGACAGCGCGGAACCCACATTCATCCTGGCAACAACGTAGGCAGGGGTGGCGATGATACCTTATTTGCTTTAGTAGACGGAGTTGTTAAGTTTGAAAGAAAGGGCAGAGACAGAAAGCAGGTTTCTGTATACCCAAGGGCAATCAACGAATAATTTCGAAGGGCTCCATACTTAGCGTATGGGGCTCTTTTTCACACCACAGGAGGTACTGTGTATGTTTGCCGATAGCGCAAAAATATTTATTAAATCCGGTAAGGGCGGAGACGGCCATGTGTCCTTCAGACGCGAGCTGTATGTTCCCAATGGCGGTCCTGACGGAGGTGACGGCGGCCGTGGAGGCGATGTCATTTTCCAGGTAGACAAAGGAAAAAATACCCTGGTAGATTTCAGGCATGTGCGTAAGTATATTGCAAAGGATGGCCAGGAGGGCGGAAAGAAACGCTGCCATGGAGCGGATGCCGATGACCTGATTGTGAAGGTGCCTGAGGGAACCGTGCTTAAAGATTTCGAGACGGGTAAGGTCATTGCCGACATGTCAGGTGACAACCAGAGGGAAGTCATCTTAAGGGGCGGCAGGGGCGGTCTTGGAAATATGCACTTTGCAACATCGACCATGCAGGTGCCCAAGTACGCGCAGCCCGGGCAGCCCGGTGCCGAGCTGTGGGTGCAGTTGGAGCTTAAGGTCATTGCGGACGTGGGCCTGGTGGGCTTTCCTAATGTGGGAAAATCCACGCTGCTGTCTGTTGTCAGCAACGCAAAGCCGGAGATAGCCAATTACCATTTTACCACCCTGAATCCCCATTTGGGCGTGGTGGACCTGGGAGACGGAGCCGGATTTGTCATGGCTGATATTCCGGGCCTGATTGAAGGCGCCTCTGAAGGCATCGGCCTGGGACATGCGTTCTTAAAGCATATTGAGCGCACCAAGGTCCTGGTCCATGTGGTGGACGGAGCTTCCGTGGAGGGCAGGGATCCTCTGGAGGACATAAGGACCATTAACCGGGAGCTGGAAGCCTATAATCCGGAGCTGTTAAAGCGTCCCCAGGTGATTGCCGCCAACAAGATGGATGCGGTGTATGCAGAAGAAGACACTGAGATTATACTTGACGAGCTGAGAAACGAATTCGAGCCAAAGGGAATCAGGGTGTTCCCCATATCCGCTGTCAGCAGACAGGGAGTGAAGGAGCTTCTGTACCATATCAATGACCTTCTTAAAACAGTGGATGATGCGCCTGTTGTGTTTGAGAAGGAATTCGAGGTCCAGTACCAGGGCGACAGAAACCTGCCTTATACGGTTACCAGGGCGGATGACGGCGCTTATGTGGTGGAAGGTCCCAGAATCGACAAGATGCTTGGATACACCAATCTGGATTCTGAGAAGGGATTTGATTTCTTCCAGAAGTTCCTTAAGAATACGGGAGTTCTGGACGACCTGGAGAAGGCTGGCATAGAGGAAGGCGATACGGTCCGTATGTATGGGCTGGAGTTTGATTATTACAAATAGAAGGAGTTATTATGACAAGCAAGCAGAGAGCCTATTTAAAAGGCCTGGCTATGAACATCGATCCTGTGTTCCAGATTGGTAAATCCAGCCTTACGCCTGAGATTACCCAGGCCGTGGACGAGGCACTGGAAGCAAGGGAACTGATTAAGGTGACAGTGCTGAAAAATTGTCTGGACGACGGCGGTTCCATCGCGGATGTCCTTGCAGAGCGCACACACTCACAGGTGGTACAGGTCATTGGCAGGAAAATCGTTCTTTACCGTCCTGCCAAAGAGGAAAAGAAACGTAAGATTGTGCTGCCGGAGAAATAGACAGGCAGGTATCCGGTAAAGGTATGTGAAGAAGGGATTTGTTTGGCAAAAATAGGAATATTGGGCGGCACCTTTGACCCCATCCACAATGGTCATCTGCGGCTGGGCAGGGAAGCTTATGAGCAGTTTGGACTGGATGCAGTCTGGTTCATGCCCACAGGAAATCCGCCCCATAAAAAAGATCATAAAATCACTGAGGGAGAGATGCGTGAGCGTATGGTTAAACTGGCCATTGCAGATACTCCCTATTTCCTGTATTCGGATTTTGAACTAAGGCGTAAGGGTAATACCTACACCGCCCAGACCCTGTCCCTGCTGCGTGAGGAATATAGGGAGGACGTGTTCTATTTCATCATAGGAGCAGATTCCCTGTATCAGATCGAACAGTGGTTCCACCCGGAGCTGGTCATGAAGCTGGCAGTGCTTCTGGTGGCCGGGCGTGCCTATCATGATGACCACCAGCCCTTTGACAGGCAGATTGAATACCTGACTGCCAGGTATGGGGCAAAGATTTACCCCATCCGCTGCCGTGAGATGGATGTGTCCTCGGAGGAAATAAGGGCATCCGTGTCTGACGGACATTCCATCCATGGATTTGTGCCGGATGCAGTGGAAGAATATATTAAGGACCATGGACTGTACGGTGGCGGCGTCAAGACCCCGGTCCTGGCCGGCAAAGGAGAATGAATGTATGGAAAACCAATGCAGCCAGATTATGTTATACAGGAAAAGCCTTAAGAGAAAGCTGGCGCCCATGCGCTACGAGCATTCTCTCAGCGTGTCATACACCTGCATGAACCTGGCCATGCGTTACGGCTGCAGCCTGGACAAGGCAGAGCTGGCCGGACTGATGCATGACTGCGGGAAGCGGTATTCGGATGATATCATATTGAAGAAATGCCTGAAACATGGTCTGGAAGTGACGGACGCGGAGTACAAGGCCCTGCCTGTGCTCCATGCAAAATACGGGGCATGGCTGGCGGAGCACAAGTACCAGATTACGGACCGGGAAATACTGGATGCCATCGGCTGCCACACCACAGGCCGGCCGGAGATGACGACTCTGGATAAAATCCTCTATATAGCGGATTATATAGAACCCAGGCGCTACAAGGCCGATAATCTGCCAATGATAAGGCGGATGGCGTATGAGGATCTGGATGAGACCATGTATGCCATATTGGCGGGAACTTTAGATTACCTGGAAAAAAAGGGCGGAAGTATTGACCCCATGACAGCCCAGGCATATGAATATTTTAAGAAAGTGAAGGGAGAACGCGATGAACTCAAAGGAAATGGTGAAACTGGCATATCAGGCTCTCAGCGATAAAAAGGGAGAGGACATTAAAATTATTGACATCCAGTCCGTATCAGTTCTGGCAGATTATTTTATAATCGCTGACGGCAGCAACCCCAATCAGGTGCAGGCCATGGCTGATAATGTGGAGGAAATTCTGGAAAAGGCAGGCTGCGAGTGCAAGCAGATTGAAGGCTACCAGAACGCAAACTGGATTCTGATGGATTACAAGGATGTGATAGTCCATATCTTCTGCAGGGAAGACAGATTGTTCTATGATTTGGAGCGAATCTGGAGAGATGGAAAGACATTTGTGGATGTAAATGAGCTGTAATGTGTAAGAGTTGGAAATGAATGAAAATGAATTAAATCCAATGAGGGACGGATATATGAGGTCTGGAATGATAAGACCTTCGTATATCCGTTTTTTATATATAAGTGATACTGTTTTCTCCTGTTTTCAATCAAATATGTTAAGCGAAAAACGACAGATGTTTATGTTATGCTATAAAACGAAGGGAGACAAATGAAATATAAACAGGGCTAATAGAATAAGGCCAATAAAAATAAGACCGGTTTTGCTTTTTACAATAATTTAATTATTAGGAGAAAAAGGTAATGAGAGTAAATATGTTAGAGGAAACGATTATTGAAGAAGTAACAAAGATTATAAAAGTTGCTGAGACTAAAATAATGAAAGAAATGAGCATTCAATATTTGGCGGATTCGCTGTGCTACAGTGAACAGCAGGTTAGATTAGTGTTTAAGATAGCTGCAGGCCAGACAATTGGCCAATATTTAAAAAGACGATACTTAACACAAATATATCTAACTATAGGTAGTGATGCATACAATAAGTTGAAGAGAACAGCTGCTGTCATGGGATGCAGGCGCTATAAGCAAAAAATGGAGCATTTCTTTGGTAAAGAAATTGATGATGACAAACTGCAAAGACCTCTTACAACAGAACAAATGAGAATAAATCTGTTTGATTTGGAAAACAGCCCATATGTAGACAGATGGCTTAAAGAGAAAATATGCGGCAAAAGACAACGGGTGGATATTGGCAATGATGTGACCAGGCTATTACTCTTGGATGAGAATAACCGGATGCCTTATGATTATGACCATTGTTATTTTAGGCATAAGGGCCGTCTCTTTATTATTGATTCACGCTTGGCAGTTGATATGCCGTATAATAATAGTCTTTGGATTATGGGAATGGAATTTTGTATTTACAAAACAGAGCAGGCAGAGAACAGATATGTTTTCCAAATAATAAAAAAATTTATGGAAAATGGTACCGTAAAGAATATGAAAAAGGAAGATAGTGGAATACAGGTCCAGGAGCTCAGCTATTTCTATGCACATAAAAACAAATCGTTCCGTATTGTGAATATCATTGACGGCTCAGATATGGTTGGAGAGGCGCTGACAACGCTGATGATAAAAGAAGAATACATTATACTGGAATCAGGTAAACTTTTCTTCTTATTAGATAAGTAATAGTATGTATGCTCATGTCTCTGAGGGCATAGAGATGAATCTTAAAAACAGGAACTGCGGTGTAAGGATAACAATACACCAGCGGTTCCTGTTTGTGCAGTTGCAGCAGTGTGTGATAGCGGTATATAACAGTAACAGATCCGGAATATATTATGCCTATAAATCGTTAGGCCTGCTATATCATGATGCAAAAGACACATCATCCCTGCCGCTACATCATACGAACCAGGCCAATGACCTTGCCAAGAATCTCTACGGTTTCCGTGATGATAGGCTCCATGGCATCGTTCTCCGGCTGGAGGCGGTAATGTCCGTTCTCCTTATAAAAACGCTTGACCGTGGCTGAATCATCCACCAGGGCCACAACAATCTCCCCGTTTGCCGCAGTGGGACACTGCTCCACAATCAGCTTGTCGCCGGGCAGGATTCCGGCGCCAATCATGCTTTCGCCCTTAACCTTCAGCATGAACGTCTCAGAGTTGGGAAGAATCTCTGCCGGGAATGGGAAATAGTCCTCAATCCGCTCTTCTGCAAGAATGGGTTCTCCGGCTGCTACGGTTCCGACGAGAGGGATATTCACCATCTCTCTGCGGTTAAAATTAAAGGTGTCGTCCAAAATCTCAATGGTCCTTGGTTTGGTGGGGTCACGCCGTATGTAGCCCTTATCCTCCAGAGCGGACAGATGGGAGTGAACGGAAGAGGTGGACTTTAAATGTACTGCCTCGCAAATCTCCCGCACAGCCGGCGGATATCCCTTCTGTAAAATAGTCTCTTTGATGTATTCTAAAATCTCCTGCTGCTTAGAAGTAATTTTATCCTGTGCCATAATCAACCTCCTGCGTTTTCTATATTTATAGTAACATATGTTCGGTAAAAATGCAAACCTTTGTTCGATTTTTTGCCGGGAACACTTGACAAACATTTGTTCTGGTAGTATAGTATGAATATACAAAAGAACAGACGTTCTGTATTGCGCGCAAGAAGGAACCGCCTTAGGGAGGTTACCATATGAGAGTGAGAAAGAGAAGGTTGTCAGCTACATGTTTTACGGTTTTACTGTTTGTTTCCATTATTATGGGACGTACCATGTTTACTTCCATGGCCAAGGAGGAGGGGAGCAGGACCACTCCCTATTATAAAAGCGTCCGCATCCAGGAAGGGGACAGTCTTTGGGGGATTGCCCGTCAGTACAGGGAAGGCAGTTCCATGAGCATGGATGAGTATGTGAATCAGCTCAGGCAGATGAACGGCCTTAAGAAGGATACCATCCATACAGGGCAGTATCTGACCGTAGTATATTTTGAGTAAACAGGATTAGCTTCTGTACATATAATATGATAGTACGAGATACATTTTAAACCTTTGGAGATATCCGGCCAGCTCCAAGGGTTTTTATCTTTTCACGGATTTTCTGTATATTCCGGTTACATTTTTGCCCGAAAATTCCCAGAAGTTCCAAATTATATAATTTTGCAGCGTTTTATTGTGCAAAATGATACAAATTTCTTTCTTGATGTTAAGATGCTGTGAAAATGCATATCATGAGACGTGATATATTACACAAATTGCAGAATGAAATCGTCATGGATTTGTAACATTTTCTTTTTTATAACATTTATATTATCAATTTATAAATAATATGTATTTGAAATTATTAAATAAGGTGTCTATAATAGGCAAAAGCAAACGAGAAGAGAAAGGGGGTTGTTTAGTATGAACGGTTTAGTGGAATCACTGATGGAAGAGCTTAACTGCAATGTGGTGTTCACCATACCGCTGTTTGGCGGTATTGATGTGATGGAATCCGTGGTAGTGACATGGATCATCATGGCGATTATGATGATAGCTTCCCTGATACTGGTCCATGGCCTGAAGGTAAGGAACATAAGTAAGAAACAGGCTGCTCTGGAGAGCGGTATGTCTTTTATCTATGATTTTTTTGAAGGGCTTTTGGGAAAGGAAGGAAAGGCTTATATACCATATCTGATTACAGTGGTGATATACATAGGAATTGCCAATATGATTGGACTTCTTGGCTTCAAGTCGCCAACCAAGGATTTGAATGTGACCGTTTCCCTGGCTGTTATGAGTATTGTTCTGGTGGAAGTGGCCGGCATCCGTAAGAAGGGTGTCAGGGGATGGATTAAAAGCTTTGCGGAGCCCATTGCCATCATAGCGCCAATCAATGTGCTGGAGCTGTTTATACGGCCATTGTCCCTGTGCATGCGGTTGTTCGGCAACGTGCTGGGCGCCATTGTTGTCATGGCACTCATCAAGCATTTGCTGCCGTTAATTGTGCCGCTGCCATTCAGCTTCTATTTTGATATATTTGATGGAGTGATACAGGCATATGTATTCGTGTTCCTCACATCACTATATATAAAAGAAGCCATTGAGGATTAAGTTTGCAGCCTTATGGAAAAAGAAAATATTGAGAGAAAAAGGAGAGTCTTATTATGACAGGATTAATCGCATTAGGAGCAGGTGTTGCAGTTGTTACAGGTATTGGAGCAGGTATAGGTATCGGCTTGGCCACTTCCAAGGCAGTGGACGCTATTGCAAGACAGCCTGAGGCAGACGGCAAGATTACAAAGGCACTTCTGTTAGGATGCGCCCTTGCTGAGGCAACCGCCATTTACGGCTTTGTCATCGGCCTTTTAATCATTCTGTTCTTAAAATAATTTATAGCAGGAAGGCGACTTAATATGTTAAATTTAAACATTTGGAATGTAGCCTTTACGGTTATTAACCTACTGGTTTTATATCTGTTTATGAAGCACTTCCTGATTGGTCCGGTGCGCAGTATACTGGATGAGAGGAAGCAGATGATTGAGCACGACCTGGACGAGGCAAAGAACAGGGAAACGGAAGCGCGTCAGATGAAGGAGCAGTATCAGGCCTCCATCGGCAATGCAGATGAAGAAGCTTCAAGAATCATCGAGGAAGCCAGGAACAGGGCTGCCGCAGAGTACGAGAAGGTTCTGGCCCAGGCCAGGGCAGACGCTGCCAAAAAGATGGAAGAGGCAGACCGTACTATTGCCCTGGAGCGCGAGAAAGCCATGAATGACCTGAAGGCCGGAGTGGCCGGTTTGGCCATGACAGCTGCTGCCAAGCTGATTAGCGAGCAGAGCGCACCGGACGGCGACAGGAACCTATACAACCGCTTTTTAGCAGAATCAGGTGAAGGAAATGACTGAGACAGCCAGAACGTATGCCATTGTTCTATATGAACTGGGCATACCGGAAGAGATGGTCAGGGAAGCTGTAAAGCTGCTTAAGGAGAATCCGGAACTTCCGGAGGTCCTTAATAGCCCGGTGGTTCCCCTGAAAAGTAAGCATGCCGTTATTGAGAAGGTGTTCAGGGAACCGGAATTTTCCGTACTGATGGTACGTTTCTTAAAAAAGGCTTGTGATGCGGGATGCATCGGACAGACAGAGGAGATTGCAAAAGCCCGTGACGCCTATGCCAGAATGGCGGCAGGTGTTATGGATGCCGAGCTTCACTATGTTACCATGCCGGGTGCGGCCCAGATTACAGGAATGAAACAGTTTCTGTGCAGGAAATATAACAAAAAAGATGTGAACATCCGATTGGTGAACCAGCCGGACCTGGTGGGCGGTTTTGTCCTGAAGGCCGGGGATACAGAATATGACTACAGCCTGAAGGGGCAGCTGGTAAGGCTGGGCCGGGCTGTGGTAAGATAGGAGTCTTGATATGAGCACAATCAGTTCCCAGGAAATCATCTCCATTATTAAGAGTGAGATTGAGAATTTTGACATGCATGCCGGACAGGAACAGGAAACTGGTTCTGTTATCTGGGTAGGAGACGGCATAGCAATTGTATACGGCATTGAACATGCCATGTACGGGGAAATCGTTATATTTGAAAATGGTGTTAAGGGAATGGTCCAGGATATCCGCAGGAATGAGATTGGCTGTATCCTTTTCGGAAAGGATACAGGAGTGGGCCAGGGCACCAAGGTGGTCCGCACCAGGAAAAGGGCAGGCGTGCCTGTGGGAAGCGGATTCTTAGGCAGGGTGGTCAACGCTCTGGGAGAGCCCATTGACGGACTGGGCTCTGTAAAGGAAGAAGATTATCTCCCGGTGGAGGAGGAAGCTCCCGGTATTGTGGACAGGAAATCAGTGGGAGTTCCCATGGAGACAGGTATTCTTGCCATTGACTCCATGTTTCCCATAGGCCGCGGCCAGAGAGAATTAATCATTGGAGACCGGCAGACCGGTAAGACCTCCATTGCCATGGATACCATACTGAACCAGAAGGGCAAGGATGTGGTCTGCATCTATGTGGCCATTGGCCAGAAAGCATCCACCGTGGCAAAGCTGGTTTCCACCCTTAAGAAGAACGATGCCATGGATTATACCATTGTCATGTCGTCCACGGCCAGTGAGGCAGCGCCCCTTCAGTACATAGCACCCTATGCCGGGACTGCCATGGCTGAATATTTTATGCATCAGGGGAAGGACGTTCTGATTATTTACGATGACCTGTCCAAGCACGCAGTGGCCTACAGGGCATTGTCCCTGCTGTTAGAGCGTTCTCCGGGCCGTGAGGCTTATCCGGGCGACGTGTTCTATCTTCATTCACGTCTTCTGGAACGTTCCAGCAGACTTTGTGATGAAAAGGGAGGCGGCTCCATTACAGCCCTTCCCATCATTGAGACACAGGCAGGGGATGTATCGGCCTATATCCCTACCAATGTTATATCTATTACAGACGGTCAGATATTCCTGGAAAGCGACCTGTTTTTCTCCGGCATGAGGCCGGCTGTGAACGTGGGACTTTCCGTGTCACGTGTAGGCGGTGCAGCCCAGACAAAGGCCATGAAGAAGGCATCGGGAAGTATCCGTATCGACCTGGCGCAGTACCGGGAGATGGAGGTATTCACCCAGTTCAGTTCTGATCTGGATGAGGCTACCAAGGAGCAGCTGGCTTACGGAAAGCGGCTTATGGAGCTGCTTAAGCAGCCTCTGGGAAGGCCCCTCAGCTTGCATGAACAGGTCATTACCCTCTGCGCGGCGACCCACAAGGTCATGCTTTCCGTAGAGGTTTCGGATATTAAGGAATTCCAGATGAACATGCTGGCCTGGTTTGATGAAAAGCATCCGGAGATTGGAAAAGAAATCGAGGAGACCAAGGTCCTGGGCGATGACTTGATAAACCGTATTGTGGATGCTGCAAACCAGTATAAGACAAACCAATATAAGGCGTCCGTCTGACCAGGAAGAAGGAGTTAATATGGCAAATGCAAGAGAAATCCTAAGCCGTATGAAAAGCGTCCAGGATACCCGGAAGATTACCAATGCCATGTACCTGATTTCCTCCACCAAGCTTAAGAAAAGCAAGAAACTTCTGGAGGAAACAGAGCCTTACTTCTATAGCCTTCAGGATTTGATACGCCGTATCCTGCGCCATATGCCGGATGTGGAGCATTTTTACTTCAATCCCAGGAAGGAAATCAAGGAGGAGGACAGGGTAAAGGGGCTGATTGTCATTACCGGCGATAAGGGATTGGCAGGCGCTTACAACCATAATGTGCTGAAGATGGCCCATGAGTGGATGGAACAGAGTAAGAACCACCGGCTTTATGTGGTGGGAGAACTGGGACGCCATTATTTTGAGGCCAGACATGTCCAGGTGGAGGAGCAGTTCCATTACACGGTACAGAATCCCACCATGCATCGCGCCCGTCTGATTTCCTCTACTATATTGGAGGATTACGAGGAAGGACGTCTGGATGAGGTTTGGATTATATATACGCAGATGATGAACAGCATGCAGATGGAAGCGGAGATGACAGAGCTTCTTCCCCTTAAACGTGAGGATTTCAGCAATATCGTTATCCCTGCGGATATCATCCAGGAGGAGATACAGATGGTGCCTTCCCCCAGCGCCGTCATGGACCATGTGGTCCCCAACTATGTGACCGGATTCATATTCGGTGCCCTGGTGGAGTCCTTCTGCAGCGAGCAGAATGCCAGGATGATGGCCATGCAGTCTGCCAGCGACAATGCCAACGCAATTTTAAATGACTTGTCTATAGAGTACAACCGTGTGAGGCAGGCGGCTATTACCCAGGAAATCACAGAGGTAATCAGCGGTGCAAAGGCACAAAAAAAGAAACAATCGTAAATTCGTAAATATAAAAGGAGGCAGCCATGAGCAAGGGAAAAATTATACAGGTCATGGGACCTGTAGTTGACGTGGCTTTTGAGGATGATGGACTTCCCCATATCAAGGATGCCCTGGTGGTGGATAATCAGGGTAAGAAGTGCGTCATGGAAGTGGCCCAGCATGTAGGCGGCAATGTGGTGCGCTGCATTATGCTGGCATCCAGCGACGGCCTGTGCAAGGATATGGAAGTGGAGCCAACAGGCGCCGGTATTCAGGTTCCTGTAGGCGAGAAGACCCTGGGGCGTCTCTTCAACGTATTGGGCGAGACCATTGACGGAGGAGAGAGCCTGGAAGGCGAGGATAAGTGGGTCATCCACAGGGACCCGCCGTCTTTTGAGGACCAGAGCCCTGTTGTGGAGATGTTGGAGACTGGTATTAAGGTAATTGATTTGCTGGCCCCCTATGCCAAGGGAGGAAAAATAGGTCTCTTTGGCGGCGCAGGTGTGGGCAAGACCGTACTGATACAGGAGCTGATAACCAATATAGCAACGGAACACGGCGGATACTCCATTTTCACGGGCGTGGGAGAGCGTTCCCGTGAGGGAAATGACCTGTGGACCGAGATGAGGGAGTCAGGGGTGCTGGAAAAGACAGCCCTGGTATTCGGACAGATGAATGAACCTCCGGGGGCCCGTATGCGCGTGGCCGAGACAGGACTGACCATGGCTGAGTACTTCAGAGATGTGGAGCATCAGAACGTACTTCTGTTTATTGACAACATATTCCGTTTTGTCCAGGCCGGTTCCGAGGTATCCGCCCTGTTGGGGCGTATGCCTTCGGCTGTGGGATATCAGCCTACCCTGGCCACTGAGGTGGGCGAATTACAGGAAAGGATTGCGTCCACCAAGAATGGTTCCGTTACTTCGGTCCAGGCTGTTTATGTGCCTGCTGATGATTTGACTGACCCGGCGCCTGCTACTACCTTTGCACATCTGGATGCCACCACGGTATTGTCCAGAAAGATTGTGGAGCAGGGCATTTATCCGGCTGTAGACCCTCTGGAATCCACCTCCCGTATCTTGGAAGAGGATGTGGTTGGGAAAGAGCACTATGAGGTGGCAAACAAGGTGCAGCAGATGCTTCAGAAGTATAAGGAGCTGCAGGACATCATTGCCATTCTGGGTATGGAGGAGCTGTCTGAGGATGATAAGCTGACTGTAAACCGGGCCAGAAAGATCCAGCGGTTTCTATCCCAGCCATTCCATGTGGCGGAAAACTTTACCGGTGTACCTGGTAAATATGTGCCTGTAAAAGAAACGATCCGGGGATTCAAGGCCATCATTGACGGCGAGATGGATGAGTACCCGGAGGCTGCATTTTTCAATGTGGGTACCATTGACGAAGTTGCGGAGAAGGCCAAGACCCTGGAGCATCATGAGGCTTAACCAGGACTGTCTGACGCAGAAAGGAGCCGGGATATGTCTGCATTTTGGCTGAAAATTGTAGCCAGCGACCACATATTTTATAATGGACATTGTTCATATCTGGCAGTGCCAGCACCGGACGGTGAGATGGGCATTATGCCTCACCATGAGGCTATGATTCTGGCTATCCAGGAGGGGAACCTCCGTTTTAAGGTGCCGGAGGAAACAGAATGGCATCAGGCCATTGTGGGCCGCGGGATCCTGCAGGTGGCTAATAACCGTGTGACCATGATTGTGGACACAGCGGAGCGGCCTGAGGACATTGACGAGGTCAGAGCCAGGGAGGCGCTGGAGCGCGCACAAGAGCAGCTGCGCCAGCAACTGAGCCTGAGGGAGTTCAAGATGTCCCAGGCATCCATGGCAAGGGCGCTTACCAGGCTAAAGGGAAGCCATCTGAAGGAACTTAAGTGACGGAAGAATATTTATAGCAGCTTGATTATAGTAATATGTAAGATATGATGGTAAGAGAAGTATAAAGGTATGGCTGTGGGACTGAAATGTCCTACAGCCATTTTGAATTTTGTATGAGAAAATTGCAGAAGTCCATGACGATAGGATTGTCCTTGCCGAGAGGAGAACACATGAGGATAATCTGACGGCGGCATACCTGATCCCTGATGGGAAGCAGCTTTACCGGGGAGTGGGGAGACATGGGGCCCCATTCGCCGCCCAATGGTCCCCAGGAGTACTGGGGCCAGAATCCGATGCCAAGGCCGGCAGCAATCAGGTTCCTGACTGACTCTGTGGTATCACTTTCAAAAATTACGTTAGGGACAAAATCCGCCTCTGAAAAGTAGCTGTTGCATATCTGGCGGATGGGCCTGGAACCGGCCAGACATATGTATCCCGCATTCCTTGTGTCAGCCAGATTGATAGAATCCTTATCCCCATAGGGAGAATGTGTGGGGACTGCCAGATACAGGTCCTCTTCCAGCATAACCATGTAATCCTCATAATCAGTATTTTTTAAGTCTGACCGGACCGCAGACACGCATAAATCATAGTCCGAATGGTTTTCAGCCTGGTACAGCTGGAAATTTACATCTGGCCGCAGGGCCCTGTAGGCAATAATCCGGTTGGTAATCAGGGTGGAGGCCGCCAAAAGCTTTAAATGGATGGTATGGCTGGACATGTACTGGTCGGCTCTCAGTTCGCCGGGAATCCGGTCCAGGGCGCTTACAATGGGAATCAGCCGCTTTTGAAGAAGGCGTCCGGCTTCATTCAGTTCCACACTTCTGCTTTTTCTCTCAAAGAGCGGCACACCCAGCTCTGCCTCTAACCGGTGGATGGCCTGAGAGAGGGCCGGCTGTGCTATCTGAAGATGTTCGGCCGCCTTAGTCATATGCTGGTATTCAGCGGCTGTCAAAAAATATCGTAATTGCAGTAATTCCATATGTCACCTCAGAGATATGATTTTACGAACAGGGGAGCCCCGCCCGGGTATCCGACTATTATATAACAGAATTCAAAAAAATGCATTCGAATTTTAAATGAGAAAAAAACTCAATACAATAGAAGATGAAAAAACTTAAAGAAAATGAGAATTATTCCCTGTTTCAGCTATTGTAAATTCATGTGTGGTCTGATAATATTGTATTGAAGTTAGCCACGACTAACAAAGAAGACGATATGGGAGAAATATTTTAAAGGAAATATGTCTGAGGGGAATAGGCCAAGGGATGAGTAATCAGAGACAGATTGAACCTATGAATCTCTCGGGTGTAAAAAAATTCTGAGACAGGCGGAGGTAATTCGTGAGCAAGGAAACCTTACATCTAATGTTAAAGCTGAATACGGAAGATTTGGATACCCAGGTGGCATTGCAGTGCGCGCCGTTACTGACAGGTATGAAGATATCAAACCTTCTAACGGTAGGACGTTCCAAAAGGGCGGCGGTTCTGGAATTGTTTAAAGAAACAGCCGTGTCCTGCTGCATTCTGTATGAATCATCTGAGAAAACCACTTTTCTTCTTTATATCAGGCCGGCTCTTGAAGCGTATCTGTCCCGGCCTGAGGTAAAGGTCCTTATGGAACGCTTTGGTTACAGGGGATGGGATTTGGAAGAGATTTTAAGCCTTGTGTCCATCAAATATGAGGAGCACATGGAAGACTGCGCCGGGTTCCCTCATGAGATAGGTCTGTTGTTGGGTTATCCTGCCAAGGATGTGACAGGATTTATCGAGAATAACGGAAAGAATTTCCTTTATATAGGATACTGGAAGGTTTATTCGGATCTTTCTGAGTGCAAGCGCATATTTCAGTCATACAATCATGCCCGTGAGCACATTATCCATATGGTTTCCCGCGGTATGAAGATTGATGCAATCTTAAGGATACACAATCTGAATCAATATAAATCAATGACAATATAAGGAGGATATACGACATGAATCAGATTATGGTAGTTTACTGGTCACAGACAGGCAACACAGAGGCCATGGCCAATGCGGTGGCGGAAGGCATCAGGAAGGCCGGAAAGGATGCCCTGGTGACAGAGGTCTCCAATATTTCGGCAGATGCGCTGAAGGATGCAGGCGTTTTTGCTCTGGGATGCCCGGCTATGGGAGCAGAAGTCCTGGAAGAGAGTGAGATGGATCCGTTTGTGGCAGAGGTGGAGACGTTTGCTTCCGGTAAGCATATTGGTCTCTTTGGCTCCTATGGATGGGGTGATGGAGAGTGGATGCGCGACTGGCAGGCCCGTATGGCCAATGCAGGAGCCGACGTAGTGGGAGGAGAAGGCGTCATTGCCCAGGAGAGTCCGGGCGAAGATGCACTCAATCATTGCAGGGAGCTGGGAGAGGCTCTGGCGGCCGCAGAAGTATAATGCAGAATCATAATTGCAGATACCATGTCTTTTGGCAGACCTTTCGGTTTGCCTTTTTTTGGCGCTATGGTATAATGATGGAATGGTGTCATGATTTTATAAAAGCAGCAGGGGGATATAAAACTTATGGAAAACTCAGAAGGCAGAGGCAGGATTAACCGAAAGGAGGGCAGAGGATGCAGAAGGAGCTCCATCTCTTTTAAAATCAGCCTGAGCCTTTTACTGGTACTGATTCCCTTTTTAATTATACTTATTACCATGGCCTGTGTCATGGCAGCCGGGGCCATTTCCGCCCTGAATGACAAAATACTGGAGGTTCAGACAGATTATGCAGTCTCCAGCGTGGATGACTTTTTCAGCAGCAAGGTTACAGCAGCCGGCATGTTTCGGGATAATGATGATTTGCAGACATATTTTGCATCTGTCTCCAGGGAGGAAGATATCAGTGCTTATAACCAACTGGACGATGTGCTGAGGGTGCTTAATAGTGCTTTGGTTCAGATGGGGGAAAAGGAGAAGGTGATGGAGGCCTGGGTGGCAGATCCAAGGACAGACAGCTACCTTCTGTCAAACGGCAGTGTGGTGGACGCCGGTTTGGAGGATACTCAATGGTATGAATCTGTGATTTCAGGGGGAAGTACCATCATAACAGAACCATTTCTGGATCCGGCCACTCATGAGATGATTGTCTCCATCGTGTCACCGGTAGTATCCGGGAATGGTTCAGAGATAACAGGTCTTTTTGGATTTGACGTATACCTGGATACACTTAAGCAGACACTTTCCGATATAAAGGTAGGAGAGGCAGGATACCTGGAGTTGATTTCCAACAGCTCGGATTACATCTACAGCGACGACCCCACTGCATCCGGCAAAAATGTCAGTGAGATAAAAATATCGGATGATTATAAAAACAAGGTAAAAAATAATTACAATGGATTTGCGGATTTTACATATTCCGGCGTCAAATACACAGCCATGTTCCGGAACTGTGATACAACGGACTGGCTGGCCGTGGCCACGCTGCCTTTGTCAGAAGTAAACCACACCCGCAATTATCTGATAGAGACAATGGCGTTCGTGTCCATTCTGATGCTGGCCCTGCTGGTCCTGCTGATTGTATTTGCGGTCCGCAGGGTGCTGAAGCCTCTGGGGGGCATCAGCGCCAGTATGGAGGCATTTTCCAGGGGGAATCTGGATGTGGATATACGGGCTGCCGGGGATGATGAGATTGGAAGACTATCTGAAAGCGTCCGTTCCTCAGTGCGCTCCTTAAAGGATATCATCGAGGATATCACCTATATACTGACAGAGGTTTCGGCGGGAAACCTGGCTGTGCCGGTGGAGGGGAATTATATAGGTGATTTCAGGTTTATCCGGGAAGCTCTGGAGCAAATCATCGCTTCTCTGAATGATACCTTAAGGCAAATAAACATCTCGGCAGAGCAGGTTTCCTGCGGTTCGGAACAGGTTTCCGCGGGGGCCCAGACACTGTCCAGGGGGGCTGCGGAACAGGCAGGATCCGTGGAGGAACTGGCAACTGTTATCAATGACCTTTCCCAGAAGATTACATCCAATGCCGACCTCGCCTCAGAGGGCAGCCGCTTGGCCGCAAATGTGGGAGAGGAGGCTGTAAAAAGCGATGGCAGGATGCAGGAGCTGCAGAACGCCATACACAATATTAAGACCAGTACCTTTAAAATACGTGAAATCATCAGGACCATAGAGGATATTGCGTTTCAAACCAACATACTGGCTATCAATGCTGCTGTGGAGGCTGCACGGGCCGGGGACGCGGGGAAGGGATTTGCCGTGGTGGCAGGGGAGGTCAGAAACCTGGCATCCAAAAGCGCCCAGGCATCCAGGAATTCAGCTGACCTTATCACCCATTCGTTAAAGGCAGTGGAGGATGGGACACTAATTGTGGACGCCACAGCTGTTTCCATGCGAAATGCATTGAACGGGGTGCAGAATGTGGTAAAGACCATGGACGATATAGCGTCTGCATCCAGGGAACAGGCGTATTCCGTGGAACAGGTGACCCGGGAGATGGAACAGATAGCAGGCGTGATTCAGGAGAATTCAGCCACGGCCGAGGAAAGCGCGGCAGCCAGCGAGGAGCTTTCAGCCCAGGCGCTGCTGCTGAAAGGACTCTTAGAGCGGTTCCGTTTTGACAATACGGATGTACTGTGACAGGATTTTATCATCAACCCTTATCATTTGTTCTTGACACCTACATATAGTAGGTGTAAACTGAGTATAAGAACTACAAAATGTAGGTGAAAGGGGTTGGTCAGATGGAGAAGGAAATATCACTGCCTGAGGCACAAATGGAGGTTATGGAGGTCATCTGGGACAAAGGAGGAAGGACCATGTTCGGCGTTCTGGGGGAGGAACTGGCAGCCAGGGGAAAGTCTTGGAAGCCCAATACCATTCTGACTCTGTTATCACGTCTGACTGAAAATGGTATGCTGACCGTGCGCAAGCAGGGCAGGCTGAACGAATATGTTTCCCTGGTGTCCAGGGAGGAGTACCGGCAGACCCAGGCCCGGCTTCTGGTAGACCGGATATTTGGCGGAGACACAAAGCATCTGATATCCGCTCTTGTCAGTCAGGAATATCTGACGGAGGAGGATTATGAGGAGCTGAAGGCGTTCTGGGAGAAGGGAGGAGATAAGGGATGAATATGTGCCTGAAGATGCTCTTTACCCTGTCACTGTCAGGAACAGCACTGATTTTGGTGCTCCTTGGAGCCACACGGATATTTGGCAGCCATATGGGGCGCAGATGGCAGTATTACATCTGGCTGGCAGCCGTGCTCAGGCTGCTTTTGCCCATACCATCCCCGGCCGGCCTTATCTTTCCGGATGCTTTAAGCAGCGGGATGTCCGCCGGCCTTCTGTCTGACGGGGGGAATCTTTATGCCTGGATGGATGGACGTTCCGGCAGCGGAAATCCTGCGGGACAGCCGGAATCGGTTATGGGAGTGCGTCCGGGAACGGGGACGGAGAGATTGGCGGAAACAGGAGATATGGAGGAGATGGCTTTCACGGTGGGAGATACCGCAAAAGCTGATACCGCAAAGGCCTATACCGCAAAGGCCCCTGGGCTGTATCTGTTTCTCCTTACACTGTGGCTGTCTGTGGCCGCTTTGCTGATGGGAAGAAGGATATGGAATTACAGGTCCGCAGCCAGGCTGTATAAGAGAAATGAATCCCTGGCTATTGCCCGTGATGGGGGGCTGGAGGCCTATGGCGCACCGCTGGAGGAAGCCTGCCGTGTCTGCGGCCTGAACAGGAGACCGAGGCTGGTGGTCAGCAGCACCCTTCCTTCGCCGGTGACAATGGGGCTGTTGTCCCCTGTTATCATCATGCCTGGTGATTTTCCGGCAGAGAGGGCATATTATGTATTTCTGCATGAGCTCACCCATGTCCGGCGTATGGATGGGTTTTACAAGTGGCTGGTGGAGGCGGCCGTATGCCTGCACTGGTTTAACCCGGCTGTGTATGTGCTGCAAAAGGAGGTATCCCGGGCCTGTGAACTGTCCTGTGACGAGGAGGTAATCCGCCGTATGGACGGCAGGAATAAACACCTTTATGGCGAGATTCTCCTCACCGCGCTCAGGCGCCGTCCCATGCCGGTGAGTGCAGATATGGGCCTTCCTCTCAGTGAAAATGCAAAGTGGATGAAGGAGAGGCTGGTTTCGATCATGGAATTCAGAAAGAGAAGCAGGCCATGGTCCCTGGCAGCCTGTATAATGTCTGCAACAATCGTGTCCATGGCTGTGCTGTGCGGATTTGCTCCGTTACAGAGGGAAAATGGGACGGTTGGGGCAGAGAATGTTCTGACAGGCGCGGCAGATCGGCTGGGAGCGCAGACGATAGCGGGAATTGGGAAAGCAGATACATCCGTCAGGTCCGGCGGGAGCTTTGCCGATTCAGAAACGATCAGCTGGAATGAGTATGAGGATGTGCGCCGCAGTCCGGACCAGAAAAGCCTTCAGACAAAAATGTTCTGGGTCAATGGTTATATCGTGGTTCTGGCCTGGAACGTGGACCCCGGCCAGTATGATGTAGTCCGGCAGGTTGACGGAAAGCCTTTATGCTTTACTGGCAGGACGGAGCAATATGCAGATAACAGCGCCATAGCTGAGGCAGTGCGGCAGTCTATTGAAAAGCAAAAGCTGAGTAAGAGCAAATACGGGTTCCGGCCGGAGCAGATGGCCCTGTTGGAAGCGGCAGGCCCCTTTGAAGGTACGGCGGATGAATTGGCCCAGCGCTTCTATGAGGCGGATAATCTGTCCTACTTTGCAGCCGTGTCAGGCAGTGTAAGCCCGGAAACCTGTGCCAGCCTGATGGAACAGTTTTATGCCGAGAACCAGATAGAGTATTTTGCCATTATCTCGGAAAATGATGCCCCATCCCTTAAGGCCAGAAAAACAGAGATGGCAAAGCAGGCTGCCAGGGCCGGGAATACGGACATTTTTTCCATATTAAAGGATGAGCTGACGGATGCTGATAAGGCGGAAATCGCCCGGAATGCATACCAGACAGACCATGCAGATATATTCTATATGACATATGAGTCATTGAATCAGGAACAGGCCGGGGAAATGGCTATTCAGGCTTATGAAGAGGACCGGGTGGAATATCTCTATGTTCTTAAGGAGCGGCTGTCCTCCAGCCAGATTTCATCCCTGAAGGAACGTGCCGGAAGGGATGGGAAGCAGGAGTTCTTATATGTGCTGGATTAACCGTATGAGGTAAGTAAAAATGTGTTTGGCCATGCAGCAGGGCAGCGCAGGAATTTGGGCGCCGCCCTGTATTGCACATCAGGTTCCGGCAGTTTGAATGGCAGCTTTAATGGCTGTCTTAATGGAAACCTTTACAAGGAATTAACTTGTAAAAGCAGATGGAGGGGTGTTAGAATATATTATTTAGTAAATGGATTGGCACAGAGCCCGGAACAGGACTGTGCTCCCGGGACGGAGGAGCTACATGAATCAATTTGTCACGGAACAGCTTATCTACGTATTACGGCTGGTGGCCGCTGCTCTCTGCGGCGGCCTTATTGGCTGCGAGAGGCAGAGTAAAAAGAAGACGGCAGGCACCAGGACCCATGTAATTATTGCTGTGGCCTCTGCCATGATGATGATTATTTCCAAGTATGGGTTCGGGGATGTGCTGAACGAGTATGTAAAACTGGACCCTTCCCGTGTGGCTGCGGGGGTGGTTACGGCCATTGGCTTTATTGGTTCAGGCATCATTATTTTCCGGAACAACAGCGTGAACGGAATCACTACCTCGGCCGGAATATGGGCGACTGTGGGCGTGGGTATGTCCATGGGAGCGGGAATGTATATTCTGGGGGCTGTATCCACGGCTATCGTGATGCTCTCGGAACTGTTCCTGGGCAGGAAAGGTTATTTTTCCAGAAGGAACGGGGAGGACAAAGAGGTGGAGATTGAATACTGTGAAAGTCTGGATGAGGACATCTTCCAGTTCATCAACCGGACATTGCAGGACCAAAACTGCAAGATGGTGAATATCCAGCTTACAGAGGAGGCGTCCACCTATGTGCTGACGGCCCAGTTAAAAACGCCTGCGTATTACGATATGTCCGGACTGGTGGGAGAGCTTAAGAAAAAAGGCCAGCTGAAGCGTATATCCGTGCAGTGAGCCTGTCATAGAACATGATTGGCAGCTGAGTGATGAACGGGGGCAAAAGAGGATGATCAAAGAGACTCAGAATAAACCGGAACAGGAAAGAAAGGCGGAAAAGGCCGTGCTGTCCAGCCGGCAAAAACTGCTTATCAGGGCGCCCCGGACTATAAGAATTATAGGTGCGATTGGAATCGTATTCGGGGGCCTGATGTCGTTTTGGTGCTATCGGGATTACCTAAATGGCAATGAGACTGCGTCGGCAGGTATGTCCCTGGGATTTTTACTGATTTTTGGCACCATGGGTTTATGGCTTTGGTGTTATGGATGCAGAATGCTCCAGGTCAAAGGGGAGGAGATCCTGTTTCGGGATATATTTTTCAGAAAACACAGATACACCCTGGATGATATATGTAGTGTGAGATGGAACCATGACGGCTTTTTATTTTCAGGCAGTACCGGTAAGCTGTTTAAAATTTACGGCTACTGCCCGGATTGTAAGCGGCTGTTTGAACTGTTGGAGGAACGGGGAGCACAGGTGGACCTTCCGGGGCGAATGTTCAGCCCGGAGCAGACTGCGGCGGTTCATCCGGAGCCTGATAAACGCCGTTTCCTGGTCAGGACTTCCCCGTGGCTTCCAAAAGAAGTGTCAAAGATTGAGGTGAGAGGAAGGCAGCTTGCTGTAAGTAAGCTGTTCCGGAAAGAGTTTACATGCAGCTGTCTGGATGTTGCAAAAATACAGCTGAAGGAAAATAAGGAAGGAAGACTGAACGCCCGGATTTACGGCGGGGAAGGAACGTGTCTGGCAAAGGTACGGACCTTTTCAGCAGATGCGTCTGATATGCGCTGCGCATTTGCCTTCCTGCGTCACATGATAGAGCTTGGCATTCCAGTCGAGGGGGCGGAGAAAACAAGTGAGTATGTCCGGTGCCTGCTGCAGAACAGATTTGTGTCTTTTTCAATAGGACAATCTCTTTTTAAGGAGGAATACCAACGGATTTGCCCGCTGCTTGACAGATATGCGGCAGTTTTTTCGGATTTGGGAATACAGATGGAATATGGTCCCATTGACAAAGAGCAGAAGGAGGAACTGGAGAAGAGCCTGGCGTTGGAAAAGATTACGTATGATACCTTCAACCGCGGATTTTTCATATGCCTTCAAAGAGACGGTCAGATGCTTTTCGATAAAAAGGCATCCCTGCCTTTGGCTGAGATGGTGATGCTATTGGCGGAGGCGCCGGAAATGGGGAGGGGAAGGCGGGAGGACCGATACCTGGAGGACCAGGGCATGGCAGCCGTACAAAATCTTCTGTACTTCCGGCCCATACCGGAAATCGTTATACAGCAGATACTGGAATATTTTCTGAATAAGGTCAAAAAGAAACAGATACATATATCTGACATTAAAAGGGACTGGTCGTGATTTTGTCCCTGCCTGTATCCTGGGTCATGTTTTTGCTGTGCACAACAGGTGGGCCAGAACATATGACAGACCGTGCGGCGGGAAGTCTGCACAGTCTGCACGCTCTGTCCGGTACTGTAAATTATTTCTGTCCGGTACTGTAATTCTATTTCTCCCGAAGCCTGACCTTATTCCTGGCGCTGCGTCTTCTCTCATCCTCCAGCGCGGCATAGTGCCGCTTAGTGGTATTGACATCGGAGTGGCCAAGCACATCGGCCACCAGATAGATGTCGCCTGTCTCCCTGTACAGGTTGGTGCCATAGGTGCTGCGCAGCTTGTGAGGGGTGATTGGTTTTAAAGGAGCTACGGTGCGGGCATACTTTTTAACCAGATTTTCCACGCTGCGCACAGCCATTCGCCTGCGCTGCAGGGAGAGAAAAAGGGCGTCCTCATGTCCCTGCTCCGGGATGATGCGGTCGCGTTCCTCCAGGTAGTCTAAAAGGGCGTCCTCCACCTCTGTTCCGAAGTATACGGTCACCTCCTTGCCGCCCTTGCGGTATATGCGGATGCCGCCGTTCTTAAAATCAATGTCGGAGATATTCAGCCCCACACATTCAGACACACGGATTCCGGTTCCCAGAAGGAGGGTAAGAAGGGCCAGGTCCCGCGTCTTTGTTTTGGCATGGTAATTTTTCTGTTTATCGGTCAGCTTGTCACCCTGTTCCACCTCGTCCAGAAGAAGGGCCACCTCATCCACGTCCAGCCGGATGATTTCCTTTTCATGGAGCTTGGGCAATTGTACCAGGGCCGCCGGATTGTTCTTAATTCGCTCGTTCCTGTAATAGTAGTTGTAGAAACTTTTCAGGGAGGATATTTTTCGCATGATTCCCCGTTCCTTGTTCATGACCTCCTGGTTCTTGTCATTGAAACGATATTTCAGGTATTCCATATATTCCTCAAAATCCGTGACAGACAGCTGGTCCAGCTGGTCCAGTTTGATATCCTGCACCGTAATCCTGGCAAGGGCCGGATTTTCCTTATGGAGGAAATCAAAGAACACATGCAGGTCATAGGCATAGGCGATCCTGGTCCTGGAGGATGTCCTGGGCTCGATTCCGCGGAAAAAGTCTCCGCAGAATGGCGGCAGGTCTTTTATCAGATTGCGCAGCCGCAGAATGTTTTCCCGGTCTACCTGTTCATGGTATGATAATTGACTCATGTAAGTGGATGCCTCATTTCATAAAAAGTATTGTCGTGTCAGACACGCTATAATATATATTTTAGCGTCAACTGCAAATGATTGTCAATTGATTGTTTTTTTCCTTATGGATTTTGTTGTATAATAGAGCAATTCAGATAAACAAACAGAGAAAGAAGGCAACATGGAATTAAAATTAGAATTTGGCGGCCAATCCTGCGGCGTGTCCATCTTCCTTCCTAATGGGACAAAGCCGGAGAAAAAGGCGGCGGATGAACTGAAATCAATGATGGAACTTACCGGTACTGTGGAGCGGATGAAAGAGTCCGGCGTTTTTTCGGCGGAAAAGGAACACTCTGTCATAAAGGCAGCAGTGACTCCGGATTTTCACAAGGGAGCCGGCATTCCTATCGGCACTGTGCTGATGACAGAGGGATTCGTGATACCCCAGGCCATGGGAAATGATATTAACTGCGGTATGAGGCTCTATACTACGGATTTAAAGGAGGAAGAACTGGAATGCTGCCTGGTGTCCCTGCTGCCCCAAATCCGCCGTATCTTTTTTGAAGGCGGACGCAGTATACCTATGAACGGAATACAGAGGGAAGCCATGCTGCGACATGGGCTTACGGGATTGCTGGAGACTTCGGGGGAGGCAGAAGGAAGGGGAATATGGTCCCTTTATGACAGGGATGAACAGGAAAAAGCCCTGGAGTACACGGCCTTTAAGGGCAGCCTGTATACGACCGGCACCGAGGGCCTGGGGGATTTTATCGGGGCCGCCCATACTTTGTCCTATGATGACCAGATTGGATCCATTGGAGGCGGAAATCATTTTGTGGAGATGCAGCGCGTGGCGGAGATTTACGACGGCCGGACAGCCAATGCATGGGGAATCAGGAAGGGAAGTATACTGGTCATGATTCATTCCGGATCTCTGACCATCGGCCACCAGAGCGGCAGAATTAACCGAATCATAACAAAGGAGCTGTATCCGAAAGGAGTTCCCCATCCGGACAACGGAATTTATCTTTTGCCCGAAAGGGAAAAAATGGAAATAAATAGCAGAGAAAATGTTCCGGTAAGCGATAAGACAGACAGCCCATGGCAGCGTTTCTGCAGCACTACATACAACGCCGCTAATTTCGGATTTGCCAACCGGTTATTCCTGGGGCTTATGCTTCAGCGTGCCGTGACAGACAAGGTACGGCCCTATGAGATGAAGCTTCTGTACGATTCACCCCACAACTTTATCTGGAAAGAGGAGATGGAGGGCAGGAATTATTTCATTCACAGGAAAGGGGCCTGCTCAGCCAGGGGGATGGAGGGGATGGAGGGAACGCCCTTTGCCTACTACGGGGAGCCGGTGATGATACCTGGTTCCATGGGAAGCTCCAGCTATCTGCTGAGAGGCATGGGAAATCCGCAATCCCTGTGGAGCGCCAGCCATGGAGCCGGGCGCAGGCTTTCCAGGGGAGAGGCGATACATGGAAATGACCGGGAATTTAAGGAATTTATGAAAAAATTCCATATCGTGACACCCATTGATCCAGACCGCAGTGATTTAAAGGGCCGGAACGATATACTGAAAAAATGGGAGGAAACCATCCGCTCTGAGGCGCCCTATGCCTACAAGGATATCCACCAGGTGGTAAAGGTCCATGAGGAACACGGGATGGCAGGACTGGTGGCCAGGATGGAGCCGGTGTTTACGGTGAAGGCGTAGAAGGGGAAACCTTATCAGAATATGTTAGGAAGAAACCGCTGTATGAAATGGAATGAGGAATTGCTGACGGAATTTTTCGCGATGACACCTCATATAACAGCGGTTTTTTTTGCGGGAACAGGAGGAAAATCTGGTAAACAGGAATCATATGGATGACAAATGTGAATGACAATGACATATGTCACTCACAAAATGGCAAATGACATCTATCTAATTCCGGCATTGTATCTTATAATTGCCACATAGTGATAAGGAGGTGTTATTATGGCGGAGAGGCCGGCAGAGGATAAGAGTGGTATACTGCCAGAAACGTCTATCTTCTTTTATGGAATACCGGCTTACGGGCATCTGCATTCAAACCTTTATTTAACAGGATGCCTGTCTGCTGCCGGATACAGGGTTGTTTATTATTCAATGGAGCCTTACAGGAGAGAAATTGAGGCAAATGACTGTGAGTTCAGGGCTTATCCTTTGGACCGGGATTCCATTGATGCCTCTGACGGGGACAAGCCGTTAAAACTGTACCGTCTGATTCTGGAATACACCCGCGATATGCTTCCTCATCTTCTGGCAGAGGCAGAAAAGGAAAAACCATACCGTGTCATATTTGATTCTCTGGCCCTGTGGGGCAGGGCTGTGGGAGAAATCATGAAGATACCTTCATGCAGCTTTTACAGCATTGCGGTCGTGGACCGTGTTGGAGGGAACGCATTTTGGGCATATGCATCCGGGTTCTCAGCTTCTTTTCTCCGGTATGCGGGAGAATTTAATCGGGCCATGGATATCCGCCGCAAGCTAAGGCAAACATATGGAATCAGAAAGCTGGGTGTGCTGTCTGTTTTGATGAACAGGGGAAGCAGTAATCTGATGGGATATTCCAAAGACTTCCAGCCGGGCGGAAACAAATTGGGAAACGGTTATGTATTCCTGGGACCCTTGGCGCCCTTTAGAAAGGTCATCCAGACCAATGATTTTGTTTGTCCCGATGACAGGCTGATTTATATTTCCCTGGGAACCGTATTTAACCGGGATGAGGGACTCCTGCGGGAGATACTGCGCCAGTTTGGGCAAAAACATCCGGTGGATGGGGAACCGTATAAAAATGAGAACCCCTGGAATGTAGTCATGGTCTGGAATATGGAAACGGCCGGCAGGAACACAGACACCAAGAAGGATGAATGGAAACACAGGGATAACTTTATTATCCGTCCTTTCGTCAACCAGGGTGAGATACTGAAACATGCGGACCTGTTTATCACAGCAGGAGGAATGAACAGCATTCATGAGGCATTGTACTACGGCGTACCCTGTCTGATGTGCCCCCAGCAGGGAGAACAGCGGCTGAATGCCGGTCAGTTTGAAGCTTTGGGGTTTGGACGGATACTGAGGGACAGGTTGGATTTATATGGGGAAGCCATGGCTGCAATGAAGCTGAAAGACCAGTGGGATGAAGGACTCAGAACAGAAATGTGTGCTGTGCACATGGAAGCGGCACTGCAATTATTTGATGAAAACAAATGAAAAGGCCGGCTGAAATATATGGATAAGAGGGGAAACAAAGTATGGGAAAGACCGTGGAAAACGGAAAAAATACAGTTCTTATAACAGGTGCAACCGGATTTCTGGGAGAATATCTGGTAAGGCGTCTTACAAAGGAATACCGGGTCCTGGCAATGGGAAGGAACCGGGAACAGGGGAGGAAACTTGAAGGGCTGGGCGCTGTGTTCTGCCCGGGTGATTTTACAGACCGGAAAACGTGTGAGGCATATTTTAAGGGAGTCCGGTATGTGATTCACGCAGGCGCACGTTCCACTGTCTGGGGCAGATGGGAGGATTTCTACCGGACGAATGTGGCTGGTACCGCCCTTGTGGCAGAGCTTTGCCTGGAAAATGGGATTGAGCGTCTGGTATATATATCGTCTCCGAGCATCTACACGGTAAAATGCGACCGCTATGATATCCGCGAGGAACAGGCACCAAAGTATAATGACCTGAATCATTATATCAGATCCAAGCTATCAGCGGAACGAGTGGTTGAGGACGTACACCAGAAGGGATTGGAGACTGTCATCCTCCGCCCGAGGGGGATGATTGGGGTTGGGGATACAAGCCTTGTGCCCCGGCTGCTGCGGGCCAATATGCGGATTGGAATTCCGCTTATGAGGGAGGGCCTTAATACGGTAGACCTTACCAGCGTGGAAAATGTGGCTCAGGCCTGCCAGTTAGCGCTGACAGCCCGGGCGGCTGATGGCATGGCGTTTAATATTACCAACGGCGAGCCGATGGAATTCAAGACATTGCTGGAGCATTTTCTTGCAGCTATCGGAGAGAAGCCCCATTACAGAAAACTGCCCTTTGGAGCTGTCTATGGCATGGCTGCGGCCATGGAATGGGTATACAGGAGCTTCCATTTTCCGGGAGAACCGGCACTTACAAGATATACAGTGTGTACCCTGGGATTTTCCCAAACCATGGATATCAGCAGAGCCAGAACCATATTGGGCTATGAGCCGGAAAAGACATTGATGGAATCCATAGAGGAATATGGAAAATGGTGGAAAAACAGGGACGAGCCGGTTCCGGATCGTATCGCCAGGGTAAAGATGTATCACTGCGGCTCCTGTACCAATGACCTGGGTCTCCTGTTTAAGAGGCATCCCGGCCAAAAGAGGGAGTTTCCGGCCAGAGCGTTTCTGATACAGCACCGTGACCTGGGCAATATATTGTATGATACAGGTTATTCACAGGCTGTGTATGAAGATGGATTTCTTCTAAAGCTGTACCGCCGGCTGAATCCGGTCCATGTGAAGCCTGATCAGATCATTGATGAGAAATTGAGGGCAGACGGCATAAATCCTGAGAGCGTCCGGACCATCATTCTGTCCCATGCACATCCGGATCATATGGGAGGGCTTAAACATTTCCAAGGGTATCATCTGGTGGCAACAGAACAGGTACACAAGGCGCTTCTGAGACCCTCTGTGAGGAATCTGGTGTTTGCGAATATGCTTCCGAATAGGTCTGCGCATATGCATCCCAAGCGTTGGGGCATGTTTTCCGGTACGCCCAGGGAGGCAGTATCAGAGCTTCCTCAGGATATGATGACAGATATTCCATCGGGAAAATGCTGTGAAGTAAGGGGGCGAACGCCCAAAAAACGGCTGTCAGAACACTTTTTATGCAGATATTTTGAACAGGTGTATGACCTGTTGGGAGACGGGAGCATCATAGGCGTGGTGCTGGACGGACACTGCAGGGGGCAGATGGGGATATGGATTCCTGATTTTAAGCTGCTTTTGGCAGCAGACGCCAGCTGGGGCGGCGATTTGGTCCGCCATACGCTTGAAATGAGGCTGTTTCCGCGTCTGATACAGAATGACTTTACGGAATATAAGAAAACATTAAAAAAGCTTTGTGAGCTTCACAGGGACCATCCGCAGATAAGGATTGTGTTTACCCATGAAAAAGGAAGCGAGGAAACATATGGCTGATACGTTATCTGTTCTCAAATACTATCTTTACTACAAATACAAAAAGCGGTTTTCAGACAGAAGCGCCCTGGAACGGTGGCAGGTACAAAAAATCAGGAAGCATCTGGAGTATGTGGGGGAGCATTCCCGGCTTTACAAGGGAATGAAAAAACTGTCCTCTTATCCGGTTATAGACAAGAAGTTTATGATGGAACATTTTGATGAACTGAACACAGTTGGAATTGGCAGGGAGGAGGCCCTGGAATTTGCGGTCCTGGCAGAGCGCCAACGGAATTTCTCACCTAAGCTTAAGGGGGTAACAGTAGGGCTCAGTTCCGGCACATCGGGAAAACAGGGGATCTTTCTGGTATCGGATGATGAGAAAAACCGTTGGGCCGGATATATTCTTGCAAGGTTCCTGCCGGGAAGTCTGTTTGAGACGTATTCCATAGCATTTTTCATGAGGGCGGACAGTAATTTATACCAGGCAGTGAAGTCCAAAAACATACAGTTCCATTTCTTTGATATTTACAAGGATATGGAGGAACACAGAAAACGGCTGGAAGAAATCCGTCCCCGGATACTGGCAGGACAGCCGTCGCTCCTTCTTATGATTGCAGAGGATGTAAGGAAGGGGAAAACGGATATTTGTCCCCGGATTGTCATATCCATTGCCGAGGTGCTGGAACAGGCGGATGAACAGAGGATAAAGGAGGCGTTTGGCCTTTCTGTTATTCATCAGGTCTACCAGTGCACCGAAGGATGCCTGGCAGCCACCTGTTCCATGGGAACGCTGCACTTGAATGAAGATATAGTGTACATTGAGCGGGAGTATCTGGATGACCGGCGGTTCGTGCCGGTGGTGACGGATTTAGAGAGAAAGGCCCAGCCCATCATCCGTTACCGTCTGAATGACATATTGGTGGAGCGAAAGGAACCCTGCGGCTGCGGCAGCCCCTTCCTGGCTCTGGAGAAGATAGAGGGACGCGAGGATGATGTGTTTTCCTTTAAAGGGAAGGACGGAAGGAATGTGCCTGTGTTCCCGGATTTTATCAGGAGATGCATCCTGTTTGGGGATAAGGGCAGCGGTGAAAACCAGGCAGGGTCTTCCGGAGATTACAGGATTGTACAGGAGACGGATGGGCGTCTGACTGTGTATGCGGACATGGCAGACCCTGGTAAACAGAGGGTTTTAAAGGAGTTTGAACTGCTCTCAAAAGACTGCGGCTTCCTGCTGCCGGATATTTCCTTCCAGCCGTATAGTTGTGAAAAGGGAAGGAAAATGAAGCGTGTGGAGCGCAGAGGTGCAGAGCCGGTGAAGGGAAGGTACATATGAGGGAACGCAAGGTGAAAATTGCCGGCTGGGGAAACACCCTGTCGGGAAAGAAAATAGAATTTGATGGCCAGACCCGGTACCGTCTGGATAAAGACGAAACCTTACTAATGCTTGCGGTCAGGTCTGCCCGAAAGGCATTGGAGCGCGCGGCCATGGATATCAGTGATATGGACTGCATTGTATGCGCCATGGCAACCCCGCTGCAGGCCATTCCCTGCAACGCTGCCCTGGTGCATGAACAGCTGGCCAAGGGACTGGACATACCGGCTATGGATATTAATACCACCTGCACCAGCTTTATATCGGCATTGGATGTGATGTCATGCCTGATTGAAATGGAGCGGTATAAGAATGTGCTGATCATATCAGGCGACACTGCGTCCGCGGCCCTGAATCCAAGGCAGAAGGAGAGCTATGAGCTGTTTTCAGACGGCGCCAGCGCCTGTGTTTTGACGAGAGCTGGGGAACAGGAGTCATCGAAAATTCTCTACAGCTGTCAGAAAACCTGGTCGGAAGGCGCCCATGATACGGAAATCAGGGGAGGTGGAGGCATGATGCCGGCATTTTCCATGAATGAAGAAAACCGCGAGGATTTTTACTTCGATATGAAAGGCAAACGTATCCTGAAGCTTTCTGCCCAGAATCTGCCCGGATTTGTGGAGCAGTGTCTGAAGGAGGCGGGGGTAAAGCGGGAGAGCATTGACCTGGTGGTTCCCCACCAGGCCAGCCGGGCGCTGGATGTTATTATGCCCAGGCTGGGCTTTAGGAAAGGAACCTATATAGACCGTGTGTCACAATATGGAAATATGATTTCGGCCTCAGTACCCTACGCTCTCTGTGAAGCCATTGAGGAGGGACGGGTGGGGAAGGGAGACCTGGTGCTGCTCATTGGTACGGCGGCCGGTCTGACGGCAAATTTTCTTTTGATGCGGATTTAATGGGGATGTCTGAAGGTGTTCATTTCCAAGCCGGAACCTGTAAATCTATATTGCCAGATCCAGATATGCCCCGTATCCTTCCTCCTCCATCCTGCTGCGGGGAATGAAGCGGAGGGCAGCGCTGTTGATGCAGTAGCGCAGTCCGCCGGTCCCGGCAGGACCGTCTTCAAACACATGGCCCAAGTGGGAATCACCCTCGCGGCTGCGCACCTCCACGCGGTGCATGCCATGACTGCTGTCCGGAAGCTCCGTGACGGCGCAGGACATGACCGGCTTTGTAAAGCTGGGCCATCCGCAGCCGGAATCAAATTTGTGGGCAGAGGTAAAAAGAGGCTCTCCTGTAACGATATCCACATATAGACCTGGTTCGTGATGATTCCAATATGGTCCTGAAAAGGGCCTTTCGGTGGAGGCATTCTGGGTCACGTCATATTGCTCCCTGGTCAGCTGTTTCTGAAGCTCTGCCCGATCCTGCTTTATGCCCGTTCTGCCGTCCGGACGGACAATGAGGTCCTTGAGACTGCTGAAATCAATATGGCAGTAACCGTGGGGATGATTTTGCAGATAGTTCTGGTGGTAATCCTCAGCCGGATAGAAATTCCTCAATGGTTCTAACTCCACAGCCAGGGGCTGGCTGTAGTCCTTCTGGATTTCAAACATGACAGACTGGATGGGGCCGAGATCCTCATCGCTGATATAGTAGATACCGGTCCGGTACTGGCTTCCGCGGTCATTTCCCTGACGGTTTATGCTGACAGGGTCAATAATTTTAAAAAACTGTCTGACCAGTATGCGAAGTGCAACAATGTCCGGATTATACAAAATACAGACTGTTTCAGCAAAACCAGTGGTGTCTGAGCAGACCTCCTCGTACGTTGGATTTTCCACGGCTCCGTTGGCATAGCCGCACTCCGTATCGCAGACTCCCGGTATACGGGAAAAATATTCTTCCACCCCCCAGAAGCATCCTCCTGCAAAATATATTTTCTGCATGATCCTATCACATCCTTTTCTATGTTTTTTCTGAATTGAATCCATGATTCTATTATGCCCTGGTAAAGGACTAAAATCAATGAATAATGAATGCGGCAATCAAAAGGAGTGCCGTCTGCGGCAGAGAGAGCTGTTTAATTTGTTGCAGACTGTAAAATTCTGGTGTAAAATCATATTATACAGACGGTTAATACAGGTCTTTGGGCTGGAGGTTCTATTTATGGAAATGTTGGTTTTCGGAATTGCCGCAGCAGTATCCTATTGGTATGAAACAGAGGTTTTTTTGTTTTTGGGCAGCGCGTACGTTACGTGCAGGTTTTTGTATAAATGGTATATGCCGCTGCTTGAGACCTGGCCGCCTGAACATGGGGAGACGGGGCGCCGGGTTTTGGGCTGCCTTCCCCCTGTTTCCTTGGCCATCATACTTTTTGTTCTACTGACCATGGCATCCTATGACGTGGTTGGAATTTGGGTTGTTTTTTATATTCTTATGGGATATGCGTGGATATGCGGCGGGGTTTTCATGATGGAATGCCTGGATTTATCCTGGCCCTTTGACGCCGTCCACCTGGATAATAAGGCTGCGGTTTTTCCGGCTGCCGGGGGATTTGTGGGAGTGACTCTTATTTACGCGGGAGCCAACACAGGGGATGGACCCGGCTGGTGGGTTGTCTTATTTGCCGCAGGACTGGGGTTTATTACCTGGCTTGGACTGGCGCTGGTGATAAATCTCTTGACTGATATATCCGAGCGGGTCAGCGTGGATCGTGACATGGGCAGCGGCATCCGTTTCGGTGCTTATCTGATTGCCAGCAGCCTGATACTGGCTTATGCGTCGGGCGGGGACTGGACCTCCACCCAAGCCACGCTCATGGAGTTCTCCGTTGGATGGCCTGTGCTTCCCCTTATGCTGTTTTCTCTTGCGGTGGAGTGGTTTTACATACGTCCGTCCCGTTCCCTTGCGGACAACCGTCTGCAGGCAAATATACTTCCGTCAGTTCTTTGGGGGGTTATTTACCTGGTCTATGCCGGTATTGTGCTTTTGATTTTTCATGGGATTCCGGAACGTATTTCCGGCGGGGTACTCCTGTGAGCGGGGCGGTGCTTGCCCGAATTCCCGGTGAACGGTATTCGGATTACCGTTATGAGGCAATTTTTAGGGCATACAAATGGGATCCTCAGGTGGAGGACCACAACACAGTGGCTGAGCATGTGGTGCTTCTGGACAGCCAGACAGCCAGACAACTGGAACAATGGGCGGAACAGCTGTCCGCTGAGACTATGGAGATTGAGCAGGCTATGATGGAACGGAGCGATTTGGTAAAAAAACTGGGCCTGCCGTCTAAGGTAAAGAAGGCAATTCCCAGAATGGGCAGTTATTCCCCGGAAAGACATGTTAGGCTCATGCGCTTTGACTTTCATCCCACCACAGATGGCTGCTCAGTATCAGAGGTCAACAGCGATGTTCCAGGAGGTCTGGCGGAAGCGTCTGTACTCCCGAGAATCGCGCAGCCGTATTTTCCGCAGTATGAACCACAAGGCCATGTGGCCCGCAGTTTGTTGGAGGCATTCCAAAAGAGAACCGGTCCCGGCGTAAGGATTGCTTTTGTACATGCTACCTCATATGCGGATGACCGCCAGGTCATGCAGTTTTTAGGGGACTATTTTGAAGAAAATGGATACCGTTCCCTGTATGCGGCCCCTGACCATCTTATCTGGAGGGAGCAGCAGGCGGTAAGCCTGATTCAGGGGGAAGAAGGCCCTGTAGGCGGAATTGTGCGGTTTTATCCCCTGGAATGGCTCCCCAATCTTTCCGGACGAACGGACTGGGGCGGTTATTATGATACACAGACACCATCCTGCAACCATCCAATCGCTGTTTTTGCCCAGTCCAAGCGTCTGCCGCTTATATGGGATGAGCTGGGGCTTGAACTGCCTGCATGGAGGGCATTGCTTCCTGAGACCCGCGCTCCGGAGGCCGGTAAATTTGGGGATGGGTGGATTTACAAACCCGCCCTTGGCCGTGTGGGGGAGGGGATTTCCACTCGGGAGGCACTGACTCCAAAGGAATACAGGCAGATTCAGAGAAATGTCCGCTGGCACCCAAAAGACTGGATTGTACAGAAACGGTTTGAAAGCAAACCGGTTTCTGGCGATGAGGGGGAACATTTTCATCTCTGTGTGGGAGTGTTTACAGTAGATGGCAAAGCTGCCGGTTTTTATGGGCGCATCAGTCCCTTTCCCCGCATAGATGCCAGGGCAAAGGATATTCCCCTATTGGTGGAGAAGGAGGATAAACCCAATGAATGACAATTACAATACATACCGAATCTGGGCGCCGGACAATGCTCTGTGGACTCAGTGGGCCAAGCCGGTGCTGTTTGCCCGGACGCTCCAGCAGGTTCCGGAAAAGCTGGTTCTGCCTTCCGTTAAATGGGCCCCTTATGGGGACGGCAGAACGGCTCTGTTTGTGGATTTGCCTGGAAAGAGAGGCGTACTGGAGGGACTTGCCCTGGCTCAAATGGGTTACCGTCCTGTACCTCTTTATAACGGTGTCTACGGCGCCGATAAGTGGTCCATGGCCGTGGATGTAACATCTGTGGCGGAAACGTTGTATCAAGGTGCAGATTACCTTAGCTGCCAGCATATTCGTCCAGATGCGCCGCCTGCATTTCTTCTGGATGCGGCCAGAATGAAAGGTACGGCCCGACAGCCGGGAAGATATGATAACCGCTGGTGCGTCTTTCCGCAGGACGCCCCCTCGGCTGATTTTCTGAAGGCCCAGGGTATCGAATCCATTTATGTAAGAACCAAGGAGATACAGAATGATCTGGCCCATATACTTCTGCGCTATCAAAAGAAGGGGATTCGGATTTATCAGGTCAGGGATAATGGCGAGCCGAAAAAGCTGACTGTAGTGAGGCCTTCCCATTTTAAAAGTTTTCTGTACCGCTTTTGCACATTGCTGGGACTGACCAGGAATGCAGCGGGGGGATTCGGCGGAATGGTGCCCGAGGCCACCCAGTCCTCAGGAACCCGGTATTATGGTATTGGCTAGGAAGCGGCGGAAGAATGCGAAATCGTCCTATTGCCTTGAAGATGTCTGCCAGGCAATAGGGCGATTTGTTAAAAGAAATGCTATTATTTTTCATACGTTACCAGCTGGCTCAGGGCAATTCTCTGCCGGTCAAAGCGGCTGGTATCAGCAGTTCCGGCATTGGAATATCCAATTGCCAGAATATTGACTGGTTCAAGATGTTCCGGCAGTTCAAACTCCCTGCACAAAATGTCCGGATTAAAATAGCATACCCAAACGCTTCCCAGGCCCAGTTCCGTGGCCTGCAGCATCATATGGTCTGTCAGAATAGAGGCGTCAATGTCGCCGGTCTGTTTTTTGTCAAAGGGACGAACCCATGCCTTCTCATGGTCTGCGCAGACAATGATGGCCAGGGGAGCTCCGTAGATGTTAGCAGCCTTTCCGATTTTTGCAAGGCTTTGCTCACTTTGGGCGACAATCAGACGGATCGGCTGCAGATTGGCAGCAGTGGGGGCAACACGGGCGGCTTCCAGAATTTTCTCCAGCTTTTCTGGTTCTACATGCTGACTGGTATAACTGCGCACAGAAAAACGCTGCTTTGCGATACTGAGAAACTCCATAATATTAAATTCCTTTCTGATTTTTATTATGGCATCAAATCAACCATTGATTTTACAACCATTGACTTTATTTTATCATCTGTCATATAATTCACAAGAATGCACTTTTAAGGTAGATACTTCCCAAAACCATAGTATCCCCGTAAGCAATAGCAGGACAAACAGGAGGAAATCATGACACAGCAGGAAAGAAGCATGTTCAACTGTCCGGTGGAGGCGACCTTATCCTTGATTGGCGGAAAATACAAACCAATTATTCTCTGGCATCTGATAAAAGAGCCGCTTCACTATATGGAGTTACAGCGGCTCATTCCCGGCGCAACACCTAAAATGCTTTCCCAGCAGCTTCGCGGCCTGGAAACATCGGGTATGATTTCCAGAGAAGTTATACCGGAGAAACCGCCCAGGACTATCTATTCCCTGACCGAATTCGGCAAAAGCATTATTCCGGTGCTGGATGTGATGTGTACCTGGGGAACGGATTATTTAAACGGGCTGAATGTGAAAACACCTTGTCAGAAGCAGGAGAGGGGATGAGTGGAGGGAAAGACTCATAGCATTTTTATGTTAGTTAGATTATTTGGTTTACGTAAAAATATTATGTAAACACAAAGCGTGTGAGAAAATATTAAGTGGATACAAGGTATCCAGAAAGAACACTAAATCCCTTGTGCATTTTAACTGCACAGGGGATTTTTAATAAATAATAAATATTATAGCCACGATAGCCTCTCTGATAAATATTGACCAAAACAGCGGCTTCCCATAATGCATATTATCAACCAAAACAAATAACTCCTATATAGATAAATGCGGATACCTGTGCGCATAACTATAATATATTTCGACAATAAAACTAAATTTATAATCCCCCAGGATTAAAAAATTACAACTTATTTTGTCGGTATGCGAAAAAGTGTGAGATTATTGTATGATAAAAATAAAAAAACAGGTTATTTTGGAACAGTCCTATTGATAATATGCATTATCAGAAACAAATATCATACTATCTGATAAATCACGAACAGAATATGTACAAATAAGGAAAGGGAGCAAAAATGAAGAATTTAAAGATTGGTCCAAAACTGATACTATGTTTTATGCTGGTTACATGTCTGTCCAGTATATCTGGTATATTGGGGGCATTTTTTTTGCACTGGTCAGATCAGAACTACAGCAAAGCTCTTGTGGAAAATGGGTTTAGCCAAGGAGATATCGGCTCATTTGATACATACCTCAATAAAGGCTCTGCTGTTGTGAGGGATATTGTGCTTCTTACTGAGGAGAAGGAGATACAGAATTCCCGCAGCGAGCTGGAACAGATTGACCAGAAAATGCAGCAGTCCCTGGATGCTCTGAAGATAAATTGCCAGACGCCGGAAGAACAGTCGCTGATTGCTGTTATTGACCAGGAACTGCCCAGGTATATGGAAATCCGATCCCAGGTGGTGGAAATGGGACTTAAAAACCATAATGATGAGGCGTTGGACATATTCAGGAACCAGGCAAGACCGATTCTTAATAATGCTATGAACGCAGCCCAAAAGCTGGCGGACCTTAACAAACAGATGGGAAATGAAATATCCAGGTCCCTTACGGATAACAGCAGGCTTATTATATATATGATTGTCTTTGTTATTATAATTTCAGTGAGTATATCCGTGGCAATGTCCTTCTGGGTTGCGCGGCTTATATCCAGGCCGATTCTGAACGTAAGGGATGCCGCGTTCAAGCTTGCCCAGGGAGATTTAGATATATTCATCTCCAACGATTCCAATGATGAGGTGGGAGAGATGACACGCTCATTTTCCGAGGCTGCCGGGATGATGCGGCGCTACATCACAGATATATCCAGAGGACTGAGCGAAATATCCCATGGTAATTTTAATATTTCCCCTAATGAAAAGTACAAAGGGGCGTTTATAACAATTGAAGAGTCATTGTTTACGATAATCCATTCCCTTAGCAATACTATGGGAGAAATCAACGAGGCGGCCGAGCAGGTATCCTCCGGTTCGGAGCAGGTATCCATCGGGGCACAGTCTTTGTCACAAGGCTCTACGGAACAGGCCAGCTCCATTGAAGAAGTGGCGGCTACTGTAAACGAAATTGCATCCCGTATTAAGCGGAACGCAGAGAATGCTCTGAGCGCCAATGAGAAGGCTGTGGAAATGGGCCGCCGGATAACGGAAAGCAACCGCCAGATGCAGGACATGATACACGCCATGGATGAAATCAGCAGTTCTTCCAAAGAAATAGGAAAGATTATTAAGACCATTGAAGATATTGCCTTCCAGACCAATATATTGGCATTAAACGCTGCCGTGGAGGCTGCCAGAGCCGGGGAGGCAGGGAAGGGCTTTGCCGTGGTAGCTGATGAGGTGAGGAGTCTTGCAAGCAAATCAGCAGATGCATCAAACAGTACGTCAGCCCTTATTGAAAACTCCCTGCGCGCTGTTCTTAATGGTACAAGAATAGCTGATGATACTGCTAAGAACCTTTCGGACGTGGTTTCAGGTGTAAAGGATGTGGTAGCCACCATTGGACAGATATCCAATGATTCCACAGAACAGGCAGATGCCATCGGACAGGTCACTCAGGGAATTGACCAGGTTTCCAGTGTCGTACAGACGAACAGCGCCACTGCGGAAGAAAGCGCTGCGGCCAGTGAGGAACTGTCAGGGCAGGCTCAGCTGCTAAAGAAACTGATTAGTCAATTCCGCCTTATCACGGTTCAGTAAGAGATTAACGGTAAAGGACTCATAGCAGGCAATGAGTCCTGTGCGGTAATGTGAAACAACTGGCTGCCGAGAAGGGAAGATTAGTCCTGCCTGCTGCAAAACGCCCCCATTGGAAACAATGGGGGTGTCAGAATGATGATATCATAAACCCTGTATCCGGATTATCACATACCTCTTATTAAAAACACCTCTGTCTCGTATCTACCATTGGCAACCGCCTCTTCGTGGGTTTCATAATAGATGTCCACAACATTTCCTTTGATGGAAGCCCCAGTATCTTCCACTAAATAAATAATCTCTCCAATCCGAATCCTGCTGCCCAATGGAAACACATCTGGATCAGCAGCAACCGTATATTCTGGCCTGGGAGCGGTCCCTGATTTGGTAAAATGGTTTTCCCCGGTACACAATTCACAGCTGCAATAACCAGTGATTTCAAACATGCCGCAGGATTCTTCCCCGGCGGCTCCCTGGGAACTGGCCTGTAAGGGAACGTCCGTATCTGCCTGTTTTTCCTGCGCTGCTTTGTTTATCCGGTCATCCTTGATATCCTGGAGCCCCTTTGTTTCCAGCCCGCCCTCCCCAGAAATTGTATCCTGAATCACAATTATTCCTGGTGCCTCAACTGTATTGCTTCCATCCGCTGTCTGTACCTCTATGTCTCCTTTAAGGGGCAGAGCATAAGAATCAAAAAAATCCACCTTCAGCAGTAACACCGCCGTAAAAAACAGGACAGATAAGAAAATTCTTCTGCACAACTTGCAATCCCCCCTTCGTTATTATAAATTATATATCGGCTGTTCAGCAGAAATTCTAAGCTAAAACAGGACAGAAGGCGTTTTTTTCTCATGTAGGCTTAGTAAAATATATCCGTGTTTGGGTTTATGAGCCTCAGATAGATAAGAGGGAAGGGGAGAAGCTCCTCACCATTATAACGCATGATATCAATTTCTAAAGAAGCGGTTGAATATAACACAAAGCAGACAACCAAGGATAAGAGTCAGCAGGAAAAAGGCACACAAAAGCAACGGAACGATATTGGCCGTATTTTCAGCAGTATGGCAAATGTTTGCATTATCAATGGACGTATCCAGAGATTCTGACTGTATCAAATTCCCACTCATAATCATTAAGTAAGTACTGTAAGCCAGAGACTTTATTGTCAGAAGGTCTGACCTCAGAAGGAGTGGCAACAGACATAAAACATCACATCCTTTATTCAATTTTAAACAATGGGAGTTATCAAGAATTGATATATTGATATATAGAAAGAACAAGGAACCTCACCCCTGCTAACTATTCGTTAAACTAGACTTTCGCGAATAGTTGGAGGTATTACTCTATGTCTGCTATTAAGCTGCGTAAAATTCTATCATTGTGTTTTTCTTTGGTTTTTGTTATTTTTTTTGTTATTTTATTTCCTTTGACTACTTTTGCAATGGTTGCTACTCCATCGGATGCGATTAAGGTTCCTGTTGCTACGTCTAGCAATGCATTGCTGTCCCAGGATTACATGGAAACGGACGATTTTGACACATTGGATGTTATGCCCTTGTCTGATGGTGATTTACCTTATGTATCTAATACGGTTGATGTAACCGGGTGTTATTTATCGGTCGCTTATTATGATATGTCTGGTAAGCTTAAATTTACTCCTGCTAAATATTTTAATTCGGACCATTATGCTTCTATTGGAGTTCCGTCTGATTGTGCTTCGGTTTCCCACTTTGTTTTTTCAATTGAAAAATCAGCCCTTCCTTCATCCGGTGTATATTCTCTTTCGGCTCATTTTGCATCCAATACGGGGGTTGAATATAAATTGGTTCGGATATATTCATCAAAGAATAATTCGAATGTTTCTACTCAAGAAAGCAGTTTGGATTTATCTTTTACTCAGTCAAGTGGGGATTGGTATTGTACAACGGTTGTTGATGTTGGCACGGTTAGTAATATTCAGCTTTGGTTGATTCCTAAATCGACCTCAACCATTAATCTCCCGTATGGTGGTTTTTTGGATATTAACTTTACTAAGACATCCGCAACTCCTAATTATACGGCTGCTGGTGGCTCTCAGACTACAGGTGATATACAGAGTAATATTGCGGATAATACGGCCCAGCAGGTTGAACAAGGAGACACAATCATTGAACTAATTAAAAATACGATTCAGACCATTTCTTTCCAACTCACATCCTTCTGGAATCAGCTTGCTGGAGAATTTACAAATCTGTATAACAAAATGAATACCCAGCATGCCGAACAATTGGAAGCTGATCGTATGAACACGGATAACATTATAGCTGCTGATGATGCCAATACTAATAAGGTCACTACTGCCATTGAGTCCCATGGAAATTTTATCATTGAGGGTTTGAAGAAACTTTTCATTCCCTCGGATGAATATTTTAAGGCTTATTTTGATGACCTCTATAGTTGGTTCAGTGAAAGGTTTGGGTTTCTCTCCTTCCCTATTGATTTACTATTAGAGGTCATTGATATTTTTGTTAATTCATCCCAGACAGACTGTGTGTTGGTACTCCCCTCTTTCACTATCATGGAAAATCTGCTCTGGCCTGAGATGTCCTTTAATCTAACTGAATTTTTAAATACAAATTTTTCTTTTGTCGTTGTTGCGATTAAGACTGTAACAAGTATCTATTTGGTAATGGCATTTGTGCAGTTATGTGAGGAAAAATGGAATGAGGTGATGATGAATTGATTTTGGAAAGTGTGTTTAACCTCTTTTCTTCTGCCTTGAAACTGATATTTGGATGGATTAATCTTCCAGAGTTGCCGGCAGAGATCCAAACGGTAGTGGATTCACTCTTTCAATACATGCGTGCTGGTCTTGGATTTGTATTCCTGTTTTTTAACATGGACCTGGTTAAAATTATGTTGCCGTTCGTGATTGTGGTGGCGAATTTTGAGAAGGTTTATAAGATTGTTATGTATGTGTTGCGGAAGATTCCTTTCCTGGGTATTGAGTGAATGGTTGGCATGGCTGCCGGAACCGCACCAGCGGTGCGGTCCGGTAGCCATTACTTGACAGTATAAACACTTAACACTCATTTTTATAAAAACAGGGGGAAATATGGAACCGTATAATGTCAAGATAATCACTTATCCTGACCTTACAAAACAGTATCGTATTTATCATAATACGATTGGTACGGATGATTTAAGTATTCCTGTACGGCCTCATAAGAAGGGGGAACGGAATCCATTTGACGGTAAGGTTTGTAAGGAAATATTGGTTGATATAAAGGATTATAAAAATCATGTGGATGATGTAAGTATAAAAAGAACAAAGAAAAAGGTCTATGATTATGCCAAATCAAATGAATGGGAATGGTTTGTCACTTTTACTTTCAGTCCTGATAAAGTGAATCGTTATGATTATGATGAATGTACAAAGTATCTTAGTAAATGGTTTAATAATCTAAAACGTTCCTCTCCTGCTCTCTCCTATCTGGTTGTTCCTGAACAACATAAGGATGGCGCATATCATTTTCATGGATTATTTAGTGGGATGAATGAACGTCAGATAGTATGGACTGGTAAGTATGTTATAAAGCGTGTCCGTGGGCTTAGAAGTAAGTTTGTTCGTACGAAAGAAAAGATATATAAGATAGGCAGTTATAAGTTGGGTTGGATGACGGCTACAAGGGTTCGTGAGATGGAAAAGGTCACGTCCTACATAACAAAGTACATCACGAAAGATATGTTGAACGGTCTGCATGGTAGAAAACGTTATTGGTGTTCCAGGAATTTGGTTTTGCCTTTGGAAGAGGTTTTTATCCTGGATGCCACAGACCGGTTCATTCTGTCCCAGGAACTGGATGACAGTTCAAGGTTCAAGAAGGTTTCGCAAGTGTGTTATGGGGACATGACCCAATCAGTTAATATATATGAGGTTTGATATTAGTGTAGCTTATTAATCGTAATCTGTCAAGGAGGTATTCATGTTAAAGAAAATCGTGTTATGGTTCTGTTGTTCTGTAATGTTTTTTTGGGCTTTTGTTTTTGGAGTGTTTCTTTGGTTAATATTTGCCGATACTGAACGTGCCCTTGCTACTATTCCTGTAGATAATTGGCTTGGTTGGTATGGCATTGGTCTTTGTTCTGGATTCTCTTTCCTTGCAGTTTGTTATGTTTTAATGGATGTGGTTATAGATAAAGTTTTTAATAAGTGTAAAAAGACCCAAAAATAAGGTTATGACAAGGATGATTCCAAAAAGGCATAGAATTATGTGTGTCATATCCTGAGTTGCAAATGTAATGAATTTTGTAATTAAGCTTATCATGGTATTCTCCTTCCAGCGGAGCAGCGCGTACTGCTCCGTTTTTTCATGAGTTTTTTTAACCAGTCTTTGAGATAGATGATTTTTCCAGCTTACTCTTCTGTTCTGTCCGGTTCTGCTGGGCTTCAAAATTTTTGATATAGTTTTCGATTATTATACTTCCCATTTGGCTTATGCTTCTTTTGTCTTGTTCTGCTATATCCTTTAATTTTTGATAAATGTTTTCGTCTAATATAATTTGTACTTTGGGTTTTTTTGTTGGCATAATTTCTCCTCAAAAAAGGGATTGACGGTTAATCCCCTCATGTGATATACTGAGGGTATTCCAGGGGAGTAACCTTTAATCCCCGAATGTCAAAGTGGTTGTTGTAGGTGCATTGGTAACCTTCCGAAAATCTGAGTCATTCCGAATAGGTGTAGGGGTACAACTATTTTACCATGATTTCAGATTTTTGTACATACTGGCTGAGGAAACAGCTATCCGTGTAAGTCGGTATATCTGTTCGGTGTTTAAGAAGTCTCCGGCCGTGCCATATCAGCGGTAAAGTGGTATGGATGTTCTGGACACAATTCCAGAGGGGAGATATTTTCCTGTATCTCCTGTTAGATATTTGAATACTGGTTGAATGGTTAAGGAGGTATGTTATGAAAGTACAGGGTGAATTTAAGTTTTTAGGTGTTGAAAAAAGGCAGGGTTTCAAGGACCCGTCCCAGACATTTTATGTCGCTGGCTTTGCCCAGGGATTGGATTCTCTTCGCTGCTATGTGGATGCGGAGGCATATGGCAGGTATTCCGGTATTGAACCTTATTCCGATGTAATGGCGGAATTAGAATATAACCCGGTATCGGGTAAGGTTGCACTTGTGGGCATTAACTAGAAAGGAGGATTTAAGGTGAAGTTGTATCAGTCTTTGAAAAAGTATGGCACTCTCCCGGTCGCTACTGGTCTTATGGCAGTTTCATCTTTTCCGGCTTTGGCATCCGAAGCTGGGGCCACTGTCACATCCACGGACTGGGCGCCTATCATTTCAGCTATGACGGGTCAGATATCCGTGTCGACGGTAGTGGGTGTGATTGCTACAGCTATCGGTGCCGGCATCGGCCTGGTGTTCATGTGGTGGGGCGGTCGCAAGGCAGTCCGTACACTTATGTCAGCATTCCGTAAAGGTAAGGTGTCCATGTAGCTCAGGGTTGGGGGTGGCGGTTGCCACTCCCTTTTTTTATTTGGAGGTTGTCATGTCTTTTAAATGGTATATGGGTTCCCTGGACATTGGGAATGTGTTTAAGGTCTGGAAGTATAACAAGGAATTCCGTAAACAGCATCCTGAGTATTTTGACCCGGATGGGATTATCGTGTTCTGTGGGATGCAGGGTGCTGGTAAGACAATCAGTGCTGTCCAGTATGTACAGAAACTTTGTGAACTGTATCCCCAGGTAAAGGTGTGCAGCAATATGGATTTGCGTCTCCCGGATGGCATTGAAGTATATCCCTGGGACGGTGTTCATTGCTTCACGGATATTAATAATGGCTATGCTGGTGTGATTTATCTGATTGATGAGATACATCTGGAATTCAATTCCCTGGAATCGAAAAAGATGGACAGCAATATTTTTACGGTCGTCTCCCAGCAGCGTAAACAGCGGAAACATATTGTTGGCACGTCCCAGGTATTCAGCCGAATTGCGAAACCTTTCCGGGAGCAGTTTCGCTATGCGGTCGCCTGTCGCACGGTGCTGCGGTGCATTCAAGTCAATGCGTTGATTGACGCGAAAAATGCCCGGGAGGTTGACGGCGAGGTCGTTGCCAGCAGTATCAAACGGTTTTTTTGGTTCCACTCTCCTGCGCTTTATGATAGTTATGATACATATGCGGTGATGAATCGGTATCGCCAGGATTGGGGGTGATTGGATGCAGGTTGCAATTGGATTATTTGCGGATGTGATTCGGGAAGCAATGCCCTATGCAATTGTGTTTGCTCTTGGCCAGCGGGTTGTTACATTGTTCCTTGGGATGGCCTTTAGAGGGGATGTACGCTTATGATGTGGAGGAGGATGTATTGTGTATTACTTTGTTTGGTTCTGTGTGCTTTATACTGTTTTCGGTCTTTTGCGGATGAGTATACGCTCACTGAGGAGGATTTTATGGCTCCTGAGGGATATCCTCAGGCTGAGACGAATGATGTAAATGGGTGGCTTTCCAGTGTTCCTGATGAGGATATGGACTTTGATCAGTACCAGCAGATAATGGAAATCTTGTATCCTGAGCTGGCGGAGGAGGATGAGGAAGATGAGGATGATATGGCTGATATTGAGGACGATGATGACATGGAAGATATTCCTGTTGCTTCTGGTTCTAATGCTCGCGTTGCTAGTGCTTCTAATGCTGGGCGCACAAAAAAGGCCCAGACGGTAGCAAATATTCTGACTGTGAATTCTCCTGTGGTCTATAGCTCGTATACGCCTTATGATTCGTCTATTTCCACCACAGTGATAACTTATATGTCGGATGTGCTTCCGAAGCTGGGAAATGTTCATTATGTGCTGTTCCGCCACGGACAGTATGCGTACCGTTTGGTTTATGCAAAGGATATGGTTTGTAATGGTACTACGTTCACGGCGGAGGATGCGCAATATATTGCCTATGATTCCCGGTATTATACTTGGTCAGCCGGCACGGAAGGTTCTTTTCGGCTCCAGGCGAATAATTACATCGTATACAGTGACCTTGCGGAATATCCGATGCTCCAGAGTGAGGGAACATATTACTGGCTGATTATCTTCATTGCCGGGGTAGCATTCCTTTTTGTGATATACCGCTCTCTGTTCAGTCCTGGCCGTGTACGGATATGATGGGACATCTTCATTTCCTTGTCCGCTGACAGTGCCAGGGGATTTATGGGTGCGAATCGTAATCGTTTTGTATATCTTCGTTTTGGATTTATGTAACACATTTTCGCCTGCAGGTGATTCCAGGCCAGGCCGGAGCCAGCTGTGTCGTGTGTTACAGATATGGTAAAGGAGGGTGTTATATGCAGGTGGATTTTAATAAGACTGAACTGCTCTATCTGGACATATTGGCAACGGAAAAATTGGATATTATAAAACACCGTCATGAACGGGATAAAAGAATCTTTGACACTTTGGATATTGATATTCATGAGCGTATTGTTTTATATGAATCCCAGATTAAGGCATTCACTGATATACATAACAAGATAGTTTCTGCGGTTGGTTCCTTGAGTTTGGACCCTACTGTTTAGTGCTTACTGATTACTAGACTTTCGCGAATAGTTAGAAAGGCCGTTCTATCCGGGCCTAACTATACCCGAGTTTAAATATAGATTTCATTTTCGCGCAATTTTCAGACATGTTGAAACCATCTCTTTCATCCAAACTGTTTTAATATTCCTGCTCCGGATGATAGAATTTTTTCATGTGATTATACATCGGGTCAACGACACCAAATATGGGAAGCTGTATATCGGATACGGACTGGTCCACAATGTCGCCGTTTATGACATACCAGTGATGATATGCAGTGCCCTTCTGGTCTGAACCTGTAGGGTAAATGATTTCTGCGTTCACTGTATGCCCCGTATATTCGTTGAGACGGGCCAGAACCTGCTTCGCGGTTTCCTCCAGGGCATCTGCTTTCCCGGCATACTCAGCTTGCTCCATATCCTCCAAATAAAAATCCAGAGAAACGCTTAGATACCAGAGGTCCGGCTTCCTTTTGAAGATACCGGCATAATCAATATCATACAAACAAAAATCTGATTCTGGATTTTCCCAATCCATGCTGCTGTCAGATTCATCCAACAGGGGCGATGTCTTAAGCGCTACCTCTGCCCTGGGACTTATGTCTGCAGCAGGGTCCTTATACGGCCTGTCTGTTATATGGTCTCCGCTGACATAATAATTGAGAAATCTAATCCAGTACTCAGGCTGCCAACAGACAGCGGGAATAACAGGGCTGATTACATCCCTGGCATATACCTCTCCTGTCATGGTCTGGAAATTCTTTTCTATGCAGTATCCGAATGGGTGTTCCATACTCCTGTCCTTAAAGTTACTGAGCAGTATGGAGCGCTCCTGTCCGTCCTTATCCTTATAACCGATTTCCCATGTATAAATGTTAGTGGAATCAAAGGGCGTGACCGTATAGCCGCTCTCTTTCGCCAGCACCATCCACCCCTCTCCCAGCAGCCGATTCAGGTCATCATGGTATACCTTTGTATAATCCGTGGTTATATTATTTTCAAGGTGATCAATCATCTGATTGGCCAGCAAAAGTCCTGATATCATGACAATAAGGATGACCGCCGCCAGGATTCCTGTGCTCTTTTTCAATGGCTTCATTGTCTCCCCCTTTATCTGGTGTAGCTGAAATACAGAAAAATTGCTGTGGTTACCTGTTTACAGAAAAACATGAGTAGCAGATCCAGTCCAAGAATGATCAGACTGTTGGCCGTTGACAGTCCGCCGTCCTCTGCCAGCATCTTTTTTAACTCCGGGTTCTCTTCCTCTGCCCTGTCGTTACACCCATGAAAATCGAGAACTTCCCTGGTGTGTTTCCAGAACATCCGGTCCGCTATTTTTCCCAAAGGATAGAATTCCAACGCCAGCATAATAAGGAGGAACAGAAATACATAGCCGGTATCATAAGGCAGAGAACGGCTTCCCTTGTGCATCCATCCATAAGCGGCAGCCATCAGAGGGACTGCTGTCATATTGAGGACAATGAGCCACAGGGAAATGTCAAACATGCCTCTTTTGGCAAACCAAAGGTTTCCTCCAAATCCGGCGGAAGGGTTAAACTCCGGCTTGTTCTGGGCTTTTCTGAACCGTTCCAGTGTATCTTCTTCGGTATGAACCAGACAGTCCCGGATATCGGATACCAGGTAACCGTCTAACCGCATTTTATTATCTTCCGGACTGTTAACGCGCTTGGGCACGATTTTGAATCTATATTTACAGTAAGGGCATTGTATGCTGTCCTGTTCCAACTCTTTCTGGCAAATGGGGCATTTTATTTTTTTCATTTATGACCAGCCTTTCCCGCCAAAAGCTCTGTGGTGCCTGGCGCTGACTGCAAGTTTCAGTGAGGGGTTCAGTCAAAAGCTATCTGTCTCTATTTTATCACATCTCACCTGGATAAGCCAGAAAAAGGAAGCCGCGCGCAGTGCTTCTATAGATATATTGGAGTGTTTGTGATATAGTGAAATTATCAGAAAATGATAAAGGAGAATGATAATGGATAATCGTGAAGTGATATGTTATTGCGCGGGTGTCACAAAGGCACAGATTCTGGAAGCTCTGGATAACGGCGCCCGGAACCTGGACGATATAAAACAAATGACAGGGGCATGCACTATTGGCAGATGTAAAGAATTAAGTCCCACAGGGAAATGATGTTCCTCTGCGATTATAGGTATAATCAGGGAATACAATAATATCTTTTCAATCCAGTCCAATCATATATACCAATCATAAGGTCCCATATTCCTTACATCTGCCGGCAAAGGGCTTCTGGATTCTGGAGGTTTTATGCACACCCTCCAGAATCCGGAAGCCCAAACTCTGTCAAATAATTTCCAAAAGCTTCAGTATTTCATTGTGAGGCTTGCCAGCATCCGCCTGAAATACGTCAATGTGATTCAGATCCCCGCTTCTGTCCGTAAAGGCAGGGAATAAAAAGCCGCATACGGGTTTATCCGGCTCATACTCCCCGCTCAGGGGGCAGACAGCGCAAATCATATATTCAAATACCTCCTCTGATTCCCACTGGCGTTCCTTGTCAGAACCTTTTGCCGGGATATCATAACGATCATGGAAAACCAGGATGGCATACTCCCTCTCTGCACGGTAATGCTCCATAATAACATCATAAAATGTATCCATCAGGGCATCATTTTTCAGGCCGCATTCATTCATGGCCATGAGAAGCTGCCACATACTTCCTGGTTTCCGCGCACCTTGAGGATATTCGTACTTTTTCAGGTTCACATTCGTGGCTGCAAAGGGGATTTCCTTAGCCAGCTTCAGTTTCTTTGTCCGTTCTGATGCCGATAATTTAAGAAAATTAATATTAAAACTCCCATCAAAATCCCCATCCCTGTCAACATAACATCCTGCAATTCTGGTAAAGGAGGTGCGGGAAAGGGTCATCCGTCTTGTAAGCTCCAGCATGTCTTCTCTGTTTATCATAATCTGTCCGTTGCTTTCCTGTCTTTTCTGTCATTCATAAACAGATTGTACCATATACTTCATGGTCCAACAACATATTAAAATTGTATTCAGTTAAATTATATACAGGTAGGTGCGCCATATGGCGAATGAAATGATAAAAGAAACAGAGCAGGTAATAGACCAGGAAATTGTCATGGCATTGTCTATTGACCGTGTCATGGGCCTTCTGCTGATTGGAGTGACCATGTTAATCATTTTTCGGGCTGTATTGATAGCCAGGAATGCTTCTCTCCTCCATCCGCAGAAGAGCTATCCCCAGAACTGCCAATAGTGATTGGGTAATGGGAACAGACAGCCATACGCCCTCTAGCTTCATGACAGGAGGCAGTCCAAGGGTCAGAAGGAAGAATAAAAGTACTGGTTCACCATAGACCAAAAGGTAGGAAAACAAGTTCTGTTTTGTTGCATAAAAGTAGGATGTGGTGGTCCTGCAAAAGGCAATAAAGAGGAAACCGGCAGTAAAAACCGGCATACTTTCAGCCACAATCGGGAATGCAGCGGAGGATGCGCCGAAAAAGCCGGAAACAGCACTCCTCAAAAGGCAGAGAATTCCCATATTGGCCAGAGCAGTAACGGCGGCAAACAAATATGCCATGTTCCGCACGGTTCTGGCCTGCTTTGGTTTTCCGATTCCAAGGTAAAAGCTCATGAGAGGCTGGCTTCCATCTCCGATTCCCTGTAAAAGCAGCTGTACGATGGCTACCACATAGGATATCACTGCATAGGCGGCCACCGCAGCCTCACCTCCATACACATATGCGCTCCGGTTAATCAGCATGATTACAATAAAGGGGGAGATTGTAAGGCCGAATGGCGATACGCCTGTACCGGCAATCCTGAGCATCTGCTTTTTCTTTAATAAAAAGTGTTCTTTCCGGATTCCTTTTATTCTGGCTCCCATGAATAAAATACAAGGGACCACTGTAACCCCCTGCCCTATGACGGTGGCGGCCGCGGCGCCCGCCACACCCTTGTGGTATACAGCTACAAACAGGAAGTCCAGCAGGATGTTGGTCAAAAATCCTCCAATCATGGATCCCATGGCTGTCACTGCCCCTTCATAATTTCGAATCAGTGGTGCAAAGCCGGTTGCAAAGAGCTGAAGCAGGGAACCTCCAATCAGAATACGGATATATACCATGGCTTCTCCATACACGCTGCCCTCTGCCCCTGACAGTCTGAGGACCGGGCCGCATAATGCAAACAGGACAGCCATAAGCAAAAGCCCTCCCAAAAACAGGGTGGTAAGAGTATTTCCCAGGCACTCTTCCTCCCTCTCCCGGTCTCCTTTTCCACGGTAAAGGGATATCCAGACAGCGCCTCCCATGCCGATACCCGTTCCCACAGCCTGGACCAGGGCAGCCAGCGGATAGGCAATATTCACGGCGGCAAGTCCAATGTCTCCTATGTTTCTCCCAATAAAAAAGCCATCCACAATCGTGTAAAGTCCTGAAAAGGCAAATGCAAGCATGGACGGAAGTACTGCTCCTATAAAACGTCTTAACATGACAAACCTCCCATTATTTGATACAATGAGAATAGTATAAACCTTAAAGCTGCTTGAAAGTCAATCTGTTTTTAATAAGGTCCCCTGTATAGAATGGAAATTGATAGGGACTTTTAATAAGGAGGAATACCTTGAAACACATCAGCCGTATAAAGGAAGTGTCAGAACTGTTCCATTTGCCGGCTTCGGCCCTGCGTTACTGGGATGACGAGGGATTGATTCGCTTTGAAAGGTCAAAGGACAACCATTACCGCTGTCCCACTTCCCAAACCATGCTGGATATATGTGATGTGATTTTTTACCGCAGCCTGTCTCTGTCCATCAAGGAGATAAAGTCCATTCCTGGCATGTGCGTAGAGGATGTGGACCACACCCTGGAGACAAACGCAAGACGGCTGGAGGACCAAATCAGGCAGATGCAGATGACGCTTGAAAAGCTTCAAACACGGCGCTCCATGGTCCAGCGCATTATGGACCTGGAGCGGACTTCGTTTCAGGTCCTGAGGGACCTTCTCCCTGCCATGAAACTGTTTTCTCCTGAGGACAGGGAATCCCTGGAGACCTATGTACAAGATCCATACCAGTCCTCCATTCTGATTAAACCACAACAAGGCCAGGAGATACAGTATGGTATCTTCCTGGCCTGCCCGGATTATGATTTGGGAAACAGTGTCATCCTGCGGGACCAGGACGCCGAATCCAGGCTGTATCTGAAGGGGCTTCTCAAGGTAAATGCCCAATCCCCGGACTGCAATAACGCAGGAGCATTCCTGGAAGCCGCCCAGTCCATGGGATATGGCTCAGGACAACTGACAGGCCGTTATCTGCTAACTGCCTGTGACGGGTACCGCTGCGATTATTACGAAGCCTGGCTTGAGATATGGGACAATGGATAATGAGTTGTCAGCTGACAATTTTCAGATATACCCTGGATGTGAGTATGGTCAGGTTCATGGCTGACAGCAGATTTGTGACAAACAGGACAAATATCCGTATCCTCCCACCCATACACCCGTAATCGTATTATCTTCGGTATCCAGATTAACGTATATTCTGGAAATGCTGTTTAGATTATGCCCCTGTTCAAAGATATACTGGTCCTGTTTTGACACGTACCTGTATAAATAGCAGGCCAGGGCACAGTTGGAGGTGCCGGTTGCGGATTCCTCATCTATGCCGTAAAGCGGGGCAAAATTTCTGCATATGGCAGTCAGACCCATCTCCTTTGCCAGGGAAAACGCATGGATGCCGATGCATTCTTTCTCACGGCTTAGTCTGGTGATGGCGGAAAAATCAGGCGTCATCCGGCCCAGAATCTCAGGGTCCGTTACCGGAAGTATAATATCTTTTAATCCTGTGGACACGATTTGCACAGGTAAGGCATCCGGGATACCGTCAGAATCAAAGCATGCCTTCACATCCCCTTTATCCAGTCTTTCATAGAACTCCGGGATATTCTGCTCCATGAATATCAGACCGCTTTTATCCACACGTATTCTCAATATACCGGATTTTGTCTCAATGGTATACTCCTGTTTTTCAAGCCGCCCTAAATGCCGCAGCACAGTAAAAGTCCCGATTGTGGCGTGACCGCACAGAGGAACTTCGCCCACAGAGGTAAAGTATTCTAATTTAAAATCAGCCAGCTCTGAATCAGCGACAAAGGCGGTCTCTGAATATCCCATGAGAAGGGCGATTTCTGTTTTTTCTGCTTCATTCAGGCGGGCCTGCTGCAATACCACACCCGCCTTGTTTCCGCCTCTGTTATCTTTGCTGAACGCATTTGCCACATAAACATCCATTATCATTCTCCTATGCGGAACATAATCCTGTTCCTAAACTCCTGCGCCTTGCCGTCATTCCAATCATGGACAGGTCTGTAATAGCCCGCAATCCTGCTGTAAACATCCGCAGCGCCATTGCATTTCGGACACCTCTCCTGTCTGCCGGGCAGATAGCCGCAGGTCTGGCAGATGGTATAAACAGGAGACAGTGTGAAACAGGGAATATGGTGTTCTGTAATCATACTGCTGAGCAGATCCCGTGCCTTTTTCCAGTCCTCCAGTTCCCGCTCCATATACACATGGAATACAGTGCCTGTGGTATAAAGAGGCTGCAGGGAATCCTGGTTTATGAGTGCACCCTGCAATGTGCCGTCATAATCCGCCGGCAGTTTGGTGCTGTTTGTATAATAGGGGGTGTCCCCTTCGTGTCCGGCTGTCCGGATCCCGGAAAAACGCTCACGGTCCAGCCTGGCGAAACGGAAGGTAGCTGACTCTGCGGGCGTTGCTTCCAGGCCGTAGAGATTACCGTACTCCATCTGGTATCCAATCAGCTTTTCACGCATATGGTTCAGGACAGAGACAGCAAACTTCTTTGTCTCCTCTGATTCCAGGCCGGCTTTCAGCCACTGCGCATTGAGCCCTGCTTCATTCATGCCGATGACGCCGATGGATGAAAAGTGGTTGTCAAAATCAGTGAGGTAACAGGCCGTATAGGGATAAAGACCATTCTTTAACAGGGTGGAGATCACATTCCGCTTAATGCTCAGGGAACGGGCAGCCAGGTCCATCATCTGGTCCAGCCGGGCATAAAACTCTTTCTCGTCCTTTGACTGGTACGCAATCCGGGGAAGATTGACCGTGACCACGCCAACGGAACCTGTATGTTCCCCATAACCGAAAAAGCCGCCAGCCTTTTTCCGCAGCACATGGAAATCCGGCCGGATTCCATCATAAGAAGTCCTTACATCTTCCGGTTTCATGCCATTTCCCATATAATTGATGAAATATGGGGTTCCGTAATGGGATGCCAGGGAAAACAATAGCCGGTTTTGTTCGTTGTCAGACCAGTCATAATCTGCTCCTATCCCATAAGCCGGAATAGGATACTGGAATCCCAGGCCATTGGCATCGCCTTCCAGCATGGTTTCCAGAAACGCCCTGTTTACCATGTCCATTTCCTTCTGGCAGTCTCCGTAAGTAAATTCCATTCTCCTGCCGCCCACAATGGCCTTTTCGTCAGCCATGTCCCCTGGAACCTTCAGGTCCATGAAAATGTGGGAAAATGGGGCCTGGGTACCCCAGCGGCTGGGAGTGTTGACTCCAAAGACAAACGCCTCCATGCATTTCTTAACCTTATCATAGGACAGGTTGTCTGCCTTCACAAAGGGAGCCAGGTAGGTATCAAAGGAGGAAAATGACTGGGAGGCAGCCCACTCATTCTGCATAATTCCCAGAAAGTTTACCATCTGGTTGCAGAGGGTGGCCAGGTGCTTGGCCGGAGATGCGGTAATCTTCCCGGTGATGCCGCCCAGGCCGTCTAACAGAAGTTTTCTGAGGGACCATCCGCAGCTGTAGCTGGTCAGCATGGATAAATCGTGGATATGGATGTCCCCGTTTACATGGGCATCGGAAATCTCCCGGTCATAGACTTCTGTAAGCCAGTAATTGGCAGTCACTGCGCCGGAATTGTTCAGAATCAGACCGCCTACAGAATATGTGATGGTTGAATTTTCCTTGACGCGCCAGTCCTCCACCTTTACATAGTTATCCACCACATCCTTGTAGTCCAGGATGGTCTTATCCAAATTCCTGATTTTCTCCCGCTGTTTCCGGTATAGTATGTAGGCCTTGGCCACATCAGTGTAGCCGGATTCCTCCAGGACTTTCTCCACGCTGTCCTGTATATCCTCCACGCTAATCCGGCTGTCTTTTATCTTCATCTGGAAATCAGATGTGACCCGGAGCGACAATAGCTCGATAATATCAGCCGTATATGATTTACCTGTTGCTTTAAAGGCCTTCTTGATAGCCAGCGTTATCTTATCCAATTGGAATTCCACGGTTTCCCCGTCCCTTTTAGCCACTAAAAGCATGTTCTTGTCTCCTCCTTGTTAGGCGTGATTCACTGTCGGTATAAGCAGATTTATTATATTATATCAAAGACATGGGCATAAATACAGCATCATTTCACCAGAATACGCTGTCCTTCCATCCGGCGTTTATTGGATGCCGTCAATGGCCTGTATCACCTCTTCCAGGGAAAGCCATTTATCCCATTCATACCCCGGCTTCTCTGAGGATGTGTCATAGACAGCCCGGAATGCCTGATTGTATTCCTCCTGCGTCATCATGACACCTTCCCATTCATATTGATAGATGGGGTTCCCCTCCTCATCAAACTGCACATGGGAGTTATCCTCAGCCCCATAATATCCGGAAGCAATGGGAAGCAGCCGGCCCGATTCCATACTGTACACAATATCGTAGTAGTAATCCATATTTCCCTCAGAGTTGCACAGAAGATTTCCGCGTTCAATATAAGAGAAATAGAGTCTGGACAGCTGCGTTTCATAGGCAGCCCCGTCTGCAAAACTGACTATCTTGCAGCCCGTTGCCTCGTCGATGCCGATTTCCACCAATTCGGGGATGTCGTCGTCATTGATGTAAATTAAATTATACCCCTGCCACTGACCGCTGTCCTGGGATTGGAGAAGGCCGGTATAGGCCTGCTGCCAGCCGGAGGCAGATACACTGGGCCTGCCTTTGCCCGCGCCCAGAAATCCCAGGACAGACTGTACGGTCTTTTCGGCAAGGGCCGAGTTGGCGTTTTCCGACAGACTTCTCTCCAGGGTAAAGCTGCCGTCAGCCTTTCCGCTGTAGATTCTCACCTCAGGATATCCTGTGCCTGTCTTTGGCCCGGAGGCCGGTGAGTAGCTGCATATGATGATGATATCATTGAAACCATCGCTGTTATAGTCGGGAAAGGATACTGCCTCCACCTTGTTAAACGTCTCGTTACTTCGTGTGTTGCCCTCATACACGCCGTCCAGAAGGCAAACTGTTTTTTTCTCCTTCTTTATCTCAAACATAACATCTGCAAGAGGATTTTGAAGGCTGTCCGGTTTATAGGACGCAAATGTGACGCTGCCCAATGGCTCCAGGGTCACATCAAACGTCTGGTCTTTAATCAGCAGATATCCGGCCTCCCCCTGGGCTGAATCAGCCGGTGCAGCGGTGCTGCCTATGGGATGCTCCGATGACTGCTCAGACTGGGAGCCCTCTTGGGTGTCAATCCTGATTTCCGGTTCGGCCTCAGTGCTTTGGGATTCTGCCTGTTCCGGGGACAGCGCATGGGATGGTTCCTTGTGCCCGCAGGCAGTCAATACGCCGCACAGCGCCATGCAGAGTAAAGGTGCTGTCAGTTTTTTTGAAATATGTTTGTTAGTGATATACTTCATATTTAGTTACCCTCGTTTTCATATGTGCTTTGGTTTTTAAGATACAGTCAATATACAGTCAATATACAATTAATATAGTTCAGTCAATCCAGTGTTTTCTGTCCCGCTACAAGTAAGAGCTTGTCCTGGTCATGTCTGTCACCAAATCCGGGTTATCCTGCTTCATACGTTCCAGCAGAAGTTCAATGTTCGCTGTTTTTCCCTGAATGTTCTTAAATTCCTGTTCCGTAATACCTACCAGCTGGATAAACTCCGTCTTTCCATAGACAGAATCCTGAGACACCGCCTCTGTGTCCATGGTGGTTATCAGTGCCGTGATAGCTGAATCCGTCCCTACATGAAGGGATGTGCCGTTACCTGCTATATACTGGCTGGGGAGAAAAAACTGATTTTGGGTATAGGTGTAGCGGGCAAGATTTGAGAGCATATCAATTGCCCAGAGACAATCTTCCGGCTCCTTTTCCCTAAGCTTGATGGTCATCTCATAACCCCACTTATTCCATTCTCCGCCAAAGGACTCCTCATCTGCATAAAGCTCCGTCATTCCAAATGTCACAATATGCTTATATCCCTTGGGAGAATCATAGATGGAATAGCCGTCCAGGTAGCAGTCGCCGCCAAATATGGCCCTGGCCATCATGTTTGTGCCATAATGCCGGGGCTCCTGTCCCGGGTAGAGCCGCTCAAATTCCTGTTCAATGGTTTCCCAGCCCGGCGCCCATTCTTCGTTTTCTTTTACGCGTTTTAAAAATTCTTCTTTTGTCATTTGATTTCCTCACATGAGTTTTTATATAACCGTGGATGCAAAATATATCATCAGGAATATATCATCCGCGGATTCTATGAATTGCAGGAAGGACCGCAATGTGATACAATACCACACGGGACGTTTGACGGACCGTTTAAAGGGGACCGTATATGTAAAAAAATGTATGTATTGGAGGCTTTGTTTTTATGAAAAAGTGGGAAACGATCAGGGAGTTCATCATGATTACCTTTGCCACCGTCATTGTGGCGGCAGCTGTCTTTTTCTTCCTGATGCCAAGCCATGTATCGGTGGGAAGTATATCCGGTCTGGCAATTGTTCTGGGAAACTTTGTTCCCCTTAAGATTTCAGCAATCACCTTTATCCTCAATATGCTCCTTCTGGTTCTGGGCTTCCTGCTCATCGGAAGGGAATTCGGGGCAAAGACTGTTTACACCTCGTTCCTGCTGCCTGTGGTCCTGGCTGTTTTTGAGACGGCATTTCCGGAAAATGCTTCCATCACCAACGATGCGTTTCTGGATATGATATGCTATATCTTTGTGGTAAGCATCGGACTGGCCATGCTGTTTAACAGGAATGCGTCATCAGGCGGCCTGGATATCGTGGCAAAGCTTTTGAACAAATACCTGCATATGGAACTTGGCCGGGCCATGTCCATGTCAGGCATGTGCGTGGCACTGTCCGCGGCCCTGGTCTATGACAAGAAAATTGTGGTGCTCAGTGTCCTTGGCACCTATCTCAACGGAATCGTCCTGGACCATTTCATCTTTGGCTTTAACATAAAAAAGAGGGTGTGCATCATTTCCCAGCGGGAGGAAGAAATCAGGGAGTTTATCCTGCATCATCTCCACAGCGGCGCCACGATTTATGAAGCCATCGGAGCCTATGACGGCCAGCCAAGGAGGGAGATCATCACCATTGTTGATAAAAACGAGTATGTAACCCTGATGAATTATGTGCTGAAAACAGATAAGGATGCTTTTGTCACCGTGTATACGGTAAATGAAATCATTTACAGGCCCAAGCATTAACTGCAGCCCGGACATGGTTTTATTTCCATTTCCATCTTCTGTCTGATGTTGCCCGCATTCTCATGTTGCAAAGGACCTTTCACTGCTCTACCTGGCGGAAATCAGATACTTTACAATATAATGGTATGCACCCACTGTAAAAGCAGGTATGAGGATTATGTAAGACAGAATATTGAGCATGGTAAAATTATAGACATTGGATGCCTCTCCATATTCAAGAACATATCTGCACACCATGCCCAGAATGGTCATAAGGAGGGTCAGAGGATAGACAGCCCTCTCTTTTGCCTTCCCGTAAAGGCCTGCAAATCCCCAACCTATGATTCCGTAAGAGCAAATCAGCAGATAAGCTTTGGTGAAATCCAGGGGAAAGGGCTGGCTTCTTATGGGAAATGTAAAACAGCCTGCAAAGGCAATATAAAATAAAAGCAGACCCTTTACCATGACAGGATGGCGCATAAGAAAATGATTTATGGATTGGGCCGTCCTGTTTCCGTTTGTCCGGTTTTCTGCATTTGGATTTTTTGCCGCCCTGTTCTCCGCCATTCTGCGCCCTGACAAAAAACACAGGATGCTTATGATTAAAATTACGATGATGAAAGATAGGATACTGACCATACACGTCCTCCTCCCCTGCTGCTGGTTACCATGACAGAACTGAATGACAGACAGCATCACGGCGCCCATGAAAGAAGGCGCTCCACTGCACTGGCAGACATATAATAGCATTCATTGATACTTCTCATATCGTTGGCAATATTATAGACAAAGGGGGCTGTCCAGATGACTGCTGTCTCCTCCTTTTGATAACACGATATAAACACATCCATGCCTTCCTTCCTGTAAACTGACAGTACCGCGTCAGGGGGACCTGGCGGCGGTTCCCGGTCCGGAAGAAAGGTCCAGTTCCTGCCGGTCATATCAGCAAATAACTGGTCTATCACCGGATTGGAGGTGGTGTAAAAATGATTCCGGTTTTTAAACTGTACTTCCACTGTGTCCCCGGACGGGCGTGAAATGCAAAGCAGGGGAATACCTTCTGCCGCCATCCAGTTTTTTTGCGACATGTATTCAATGGTTTCCCGCCCGTTCCATTTTCCCGTTACATTCCATGAATCTGTAAAGAAGGAATCGTCATGGTCCAGGGTAACCGGACGTTCCGGGGTGCTGTATGCCAGGCGCCCCTGATCGGTGCTTACCAGCAAAAGACTGCTCTTTATGTAGCCCTCTGCCGTATCCATGAATGCTGCAAGGGCGTCCGGATCTCCGAAAAAGCCTGTCCTGTCCTCCTGCTGGAGTGCGAAATCTGCTGTGTGGGAGTGCGCTTCCACTGTTTTTTTATCCGGACCTATGTAAAAGATACGAATGCTGTATGCGCCATATCCCTGGTTCATATAAGGTGAATATTCCATGAGATAATCCGCCCCGTTTTCTCTGTAGAGATACAGCATGGTCCAGCCTGCATGGGCCACACTGTAGTCATGCTCCCAGATGACCGGGGAATCAGCCGATTCTCCCGCCAATACCTTAAGGGAGGCATACTGTCCTCCTGATGCCTGGAAATCAGCCAGTCCAGCAGTGATGCGCTCCGGTTCTCCATCATGGTCCAGATCTGCAAAGAATATAACGTCCGCGTCCGTTCCGTATTCCATGGGGCAGAGGGTTCCGGCGTCCGTCAGCAGCTCCGGTTTTACTGTGATTTCAGGCAGTGATTCTGACGCTGTTTCCGGCGCCGGCGCCTCGGACCGGTATTCCATGCCTTCCGGCAGGGCAGGCTCACGCGCCATGCTGCTGGCTGCAGTGGGAGATATTGTGCCGCCGCATCCGCAGAGGAGAACAGTCACAGCAAGTATTGTCACGATTGGGGACCATATCATTTCTTTCCATCCTTTCTCTGCGCGTTTCATTTTTATACTAAAAGTATACTATAAGTGTGGGCAGAGAACTCTTAATTTTCCCTTGCAAAATTCCTAATATCAGCGGTTCTGCGTATGCCTGCCAGACGTTTTGCCCGAAAGCATGAACAGAATCAGGGTGATGAATAAAAGAATGCCGATTATTACCAGCGCAACGGATTGGACGAAGGAACATGTTTCATGGTATTGTCTCATCTCGTCTCCCTCTATCCAGCCGCTGTACAGGTCCAGGGCATTTCCCAGGCAGTTATCTTCCAGCACATCACGGTCTGTTATGCGGTATGCCTTTTTTTCCTTATCAGTCAGAAAGCGGGCGGCCCCCTCGTCCCAGTAATAGCCCACAGGAAGGGCCACCCTGCCTTTTGCAGGTATTCTGGTGATTGCGTTGTCCACCAGAGCCCAGGTTCTGGTTCCGTCCTTAAAAGTAATCAGGTAATACTGGGCATAATCCGCATACGGCCTCATCCAGAAGGTGGTCCACCGGCTCCGTGTAATGGCGGGGGCAGTGACCCCGTAGGTTGGGCTGCGGCTGCTGTAATAGCCGCGCTGCGTTGACGGCCGGGTTCTGTGGCTGATTTGTTTATAGATACCGGTTGCTTGAAAGAGAGAGGCATCTGCCTCCCATGCGCCGATATAGTTTTTCTGTAAATCCGATACAGAGGTCATGTACCCGGTCGGCTCCGTACAGGGGTAACCTGCCCCGTATTTCAGCTCAAAACTGCCGTTATCGTCTTTTGACAGCACTTCCTCTGGGGTTACGGGCACGGCGGACCGGTACAGAAGTCCCTCAGCATTCAGCCGCGGAGCAATGGCAAGGAAGAAAATAAGCAGGACCACCTGTGCCGCAAGCATCCATAAAAGTCCATACCCCTTATCCTTTTTCATACCTTTCGTTCCTCCTGTCATCACTGGCTGTATGCCCGGATCAAGGTGTATCGGATCCTGAGGCATGTATTGTCATTTGTATTATACCATACAAATAAAATCCAGGACATAAAAAGGAACCCCGCGGTTTTGATGATGTGATGCTGCATCACCGCCACTGCGGGGTTCTGTTATGCTATGCCGGGTTTATCCTTCAATGGAGATATATTTCTTTTCTTCTGCCAGTGGTTTCGCTTCCTTTTTTGGAATGGACAGTCTCAGGATACCGTGCTTGAATTCGCCCTTTATATCATCTTCCGTCATATCTTCGCCCACATAAAAGCTTCTTTCGCAGGCGCCGGCATAACGCTCCTGACGGATATATCTGCCGCTCGTCTTCTCCTGCTCGTCCTTATCCAGTCCTTTGGCAGCACTGATGGTCAGGTATCCGTCCCTGAGGGATGCCCTGATTTCGTCCTTTCTAAATCCCGGCAGATCCATTTCCAGTTCATATCCTGTATCTGTTTCACGGATATCGGTTTTCATCAGGTTTTTGCCTCTGCGTCCATATAATTTCTTCTCCAGCTTCTTCATATCCTTGCTGTCAAAAAAAGGATCCCTGAAAAATTCATCAAACATATTTTCACCAAAAATACTGGGCATTAACATACGTCATTCCTCCTCTGTTTTTTGTGGGGCTCCCGGAAACAGTTCCGGGAGCCATGTATGGTCAGGTCTGTACGTCATATTTGAGTTTAACCTTCGATTGCAATATACTTTTTCTCCTCCACGGCCGGTTTGGCTTCTTTCTTGGGAACCAGCATCTTCAGGGTGCCGTCCTCGAATTTGGCCTTGATGTCCTCCTGGGTCACTGCGTCACCTACATAAAAACTTCTGCTGCAGGATCCGCAGTAGCGCTCCCTGCGGATGTAGGTTCCGTTGGAATCCTTTTCATCCCTGCTGGAATCTGTTGTGGCCTGTATGGTCAGATAGCCGTCCTTGAGTTCCGCCTTTACATCCTCTTTCCTGACACCCGGCATGTTCATGGTTATCTCATAGCCATTCTCAGTATCCCTGATATCGGTATTCATCATATCGAATGTCTTGTGGCTGCCGAATGAGTAATCAAAAAAGTCATCCAATAAGTTTTCTCCAAAAATACTAGGCATCAACATATGTCATCTCTCCTTTATTTAATAATCTATGAGGTTGTTATATTGTACTGGAACCGCATAGGAAGGAAACTGTAAAACTTATCTCATCTCCTCTTACATTCCCTTCTCTATCTGTTCTATATGTAATATAACACGCGTTATTAGCAAAGTCAAGAGTCGAGTGCTAATTTCACACTTTTTTCACATTTCGTATTCATTTGGGCTGTTTTTTTCACTTTTGCAGATTTCCCGGTACGTATTTACACATTGGGCCTGACGGGTTCTGCCAGGGATTTAAAACCTTCCTCATGAAATCTTTATAGTTACCTCATGATTTGGATATGGAATCTTTAAACCGTATGGTGCTACTATCATGTCATCCAAAGAAGTAATTCGATATATAAAGGAGGCGTATTGATATGAAGAAGGAATTCTGGAGTGATATGGCGGGTTTGGGAATTATGTTATTAGTCATGTTGGGAGCGGCTGCGCTCCGGGCGTATATCTGGCTGTAACCCCTGCTATTGCCGTTTGACGGAGTGCGGATTTAACATCAATTTATCATTTTACATCCTGTGTTTTCCTTAAATCAGTCAAAAAACGTGAAATATTACAGGAAATCCAAAGATCTTACCATGGAAAAATCCATGCAGGGCTCCTATACTTATAACAACACCATATGACAAATCCGGCAGGAAACAGAAGCCGGTGATATGCAAAGGAGTGTAAGATTATGACAAGTATGTTAGTTAAGTTTGAACAGCCGGAACAGGTGGTAGATTTTGTGAATACACTGAGCCATTATGACTGTGATGCAGATATCAAATATGGCAGCCGTATGGTAGACGCCAAGTCCGTTCTGGGAGTTCTTTACCTGGCGGTATCCCGCACAGTGGAGCTGATTCTTCACATTGATGAGGATGGCTCCGGGGATATAAAAAACAGACTTGCGAAATTTGCAGTATAGAAATTTGCAGTATAAACAGAACAGGATTCAAAAAAGCAGCCGGTTATGACTTAGCCGGCTGCTTTTGACTATCTGATTATAACTGTAATATTACAACTGTAACGGCGGCGGCGAACACGGCTGTATAGGCCAGCCCCAGAATTGCCAGACGCCAATATTCTTTTATAATTTTAAATGATTTCATACCGCATGCCTCCCGGATTTTATTTTATGCTTTTATTATATAAAATCCATGTAAATTCCAAGAGGCACATTTAGTAAATTCTTTGTAAAACAGTGTCTGGATATTAGGTTTTACCTTGCAGCTATCTGTTCCAGTACAGTATCTCGCCGTCATATTCCATGGTCAGATATTCTGTGTCATCCTCCGTTATCAGGTGGAGCGTCAGACTGTTTTGACTGTTCCCATGGTCCTCATAGGGCGTGATGGAGGCAGTAATGGAACTGCCTGTTTCAGTGGATCCGCCTGTCTCCGTACACTGCCCCTCTCCGCCGGTTCCGATGCCGATATAATACTCAATCTCTCCGTTATCGCTGATTTCCAGGCTGTTGCCCATATGCAGGCCGGTTCCAAACATTTCCAGCAGAGAGCCATGCTGCCGTAGTCCGGCATCTGTTTTCGGCCCGTTCAGGGTCCAGGAACCGGCGGCCTGACGGATGATTTCCTCAGAAACAACACGGGTCTCACTTATGCTCTCTTTTGCCGGTGGTTCCGCTGCTTTTAAGCTGTCCAGTTCCACGTCAAAAGATTGGTCCTGGATGATGCTGCCGCCGTTTGCAGCCGGGACCGTTTCATCACCGGCAGAATCCCCGGCCCGGGTGTCGGAATAAATATGAATCTCCTGGTCCGTCCCGTTACCGTCCGTCTTATCCTCATCCGCCCTGCCCTCATCCGCTCCGGCAGACACTGTTCCTTCTGCCCCAACAGCAGCTCCATCCGCCCCGGTCCCCGCAGCAGGCTCTGACTTCAGGCCGCAGCCGGACAGAACCAGCAGCCCCAGCAGACTTGCGATGCAAAGTATTTTTCCTGAATTCCTCAATTTAAAATCCTCCCTCATGTAATCCATATAAAATCCGTCATCTCCAACGGTTATGTCTGGTTTTATTGTAAACAAAAAGGATGTAAGTATCAACTTAACATCCCTTTCATATATCTTAATTTTTCCGAAGTATATTTGGAAGTGAAAACCTCCGGTCATCCGGACAACGGCCCGGATGAAAGAGGAAAGTTGACATAAAAATATTATGTCGACTACCGAGGGATTTTACAGCCCAATCCCCCCGGCCTGCGCCTAACAATACCACTATTCAATAGGCGCCTGATAAAATCCGCCGTAAAAGTTTTCCGTTTTAATCATATTGACAATGACATGGGGATCCTGCTCCCGCATGAGATGCACAATGTCATTCACCTCATAGGAGGACACCACGGTGTGAAGCAGATACATTTTCTTGTGACTGTAACCTCCCACCGCGTCCACACAGGATATGCCATGTCTGTACTGTTTGACGTACTGGTTTATGATTTCCGGCGCCTTGGTGGTGGTAATCTGCAGTGTAACCCGTTCATACCTGTGATGGAAGGCAGAGATGGCTTTGGTGGATACGAACTGGAACAGGATGGAATATCCTGCGTACAGCCATCCAAACATGTATCCGAAGATGCAGAGAATCACGCAGTTGCCTGCAAATACATATTCCCATATGGACCTTCCTGTCTTATTGGAAACATACAGGGCAATGAAGTCCGTGCCGCCTGTGGAGGCATTTCCCCTTAAGGCAATGGCAATGGACAGCCCGTACAGAAAACCGCCGAAAACCACATCCAGCAGCACGTCATTGAACAGGGGCTGAAAGCTGCATATTTTCAGAAAAAAGCTGGCCAGGAACACCTGCAGCATGGAATAAAAGGTAAAACGCATGCTTATGCTTCTGCTGCAGAGGATGGCCACCGGTATATTGAGGACCAGCATTCCCAGGGAGGTGGAAATATTGTGCCCGTAGAGGGAGGCAATCCTGTCAATGAGGATAGCCACACCGGTAAATCCGCTGGACAGAAGGTTGGCCGGCCGTATAAATGCCTGGATTACATAGGTCTGCAGCAGGGCGGACGCCACGACAGCCAGGATGGTTATGAGCCTTCTCACCAGTATGTTCTTTTTGTATTTTGCTATCATGGCCTATCTCCCCAACTCCCCAAGGCTGTCTAGAAGCTTACGGACCAGTGCCTCTGACACCACGTCATAGCAGTTTTCATGGGGCGGCTCTGCAAAGCCGTAGGTCACCCCGTGGGAAGTGGTGGTGGGGTCTGTCATCCAGTCCTTGCAGGAGCTGTGAACCTGCCTTATTCCGGTCTCTTCCATGAGCGTTCTGGCATTGGAGGCATTGATGCCGCTTCCGGCCAGGATTTCTATGCTGTTTCCATAAGACGACTGAAGAGCACCAAGCAGAGCCTTTCCCTCGACAGCCTTTGGTTTCAGTCCGCTGGTCAAAAGACGGTCCGCACCCAGCTCAATCAGTGTCTCAATGGACTCATAGGGGTTGGAGGTGCAGTCAAAGGCCCGGTGGAATACAGCTTCCTTTCCATGGCTGTGGATAATGGAAATCATTCGGGCATTCCTCTCCCTGTCAATAGAGGCATCTTCCCTCAGACAGCCAAAGGCAATGCCGTCCGCTCCGTGGCGGACCAGATGTTCGCATTCCCTGAGCATCACATTAAAATCCTCTTCACTGTAACAGAATCCGCCACCTCTGGGCCGGACCATGGCAATTACCTTCACATTGCAGTGCTCCTTCACCAGTTCCAGGGATGCCAGGGAGGGCGTAAGCCCGCCCAGGTGCAGGGCACAGTTCAGTTCAATCCGTCCGGCTCCTCCGGACGCAGCCTGCATGGCATCATAGTAGCTGCCGCAGCATATCTCCAACATATAAAAACCTCTCCTTCTTCCTGTCCGCCGGCACAGTACCGGCAAAAAGCCTAAAGCTGTGCCAGACGGTACAGAGCCAGTGCATATATTTTTGCGTTGGTTACCAGGTCGTCCACGGTCATCCACTCATTTGGATTGTGGCTGATTCCCTTTTGGCCCGGAAAGCTGGGACCGAATGGGACGATACCGGGCATGGCCTTGGCATAGGTTCCGCCGGTGGTGGTTACGGGAGTGCCGTTCATGCCGGTGACCCGCTCATAGCTGTCCTGCATGGCTTTTACCATAGGTGTATCCTTGGCAAAAACCACAGGATCATAATTTTGTACCAGCTCTGCCTTCAGACCGCAGCTCTCAGCCTTTTCCGTTATGGGCTTCATGATTTCCCGGATGGTGATACCGCCCGGATAGCTTAAGGTGGCCTCAAAGTATACCGTGTTTGCCGCGTTTCCGTTTCCGGCACTTACTTCTGTGTTTTTGTTTCCGGCATTTACACGGCGGATGTTCCCTTGACCGGCCTTCCAGACGGGATCTAATCCCAGTCTGTAACCGCGCATCTCCATCATACCATATTCTTCATGGTAATAGTCAATACCCAATCGGTCGCCTGTATTGCCTGCTCCGATAAAATATTTGTTTACAAAGTCGAAAAATGTACCCAGGCATTCCCTTGTGCCGGTGATGCGCACCACTGCCCTTCCCCGCTCGCTGTATACCACAGGATATTTGCAGTCCGGCGTAAATCCGTAAACAGGAGGCTTTTCTTTTGACAGATAGTATCTGAGATCCTCAAAACCCGTTTCCTCGTCACATCCGAAGATGATGCGCACCGGATGCCTGAGGGGAAGCCCCAGCGCCCTGACCGCGGCCAGGCCGTAGAGGCATGCCATGACTGGCCCTTTATTGTCCAATACTCCCCTGCTGTATATGACTCCGTTTTCCATATGGCCCTTAAAAGGCGGCTCCTTCCAGCCCTCTCCGGCCGGCACCACATCCACATGTCCCATGGCGCAGACATAGTCTTCTCCCCTGCCATAGAATGCGTATCCGATGTATCCGTCCAAATCCACAGTCTCAAAGCCCATATCCCTGCTGATGGATAGCGCCAGGTCCAGGGCCTTCTTTACACCAGGACCAAAGGGAGCCCCATCCCGGGCCTCCCTTTCCACGCTGTCAATACGCACCATCTGACGAACATGCTCCACCAGCCGGTCCCGGTTTTCGTCGATATAGTCCAGAAGCATTCTGTCAATCTGATTCTGTTCATCCATATTCCTATTCCTCAATGGGCGCCATGCGCGTCTTCATATAGTTTTCCATCCACTCATCCGATGCCTTTTCGTAGGTACAGAGGCCGTCCTCCTGGCGGGTCACCAGATACACGGTTGGTTCCAGGGCCTCTGTGACAACGGCAAAGGAAAATCCCTCTATGTTGGTGGCTACGCCCCACTCCCCCTTTGGGTTCATGGCTATAAGGGATAAATCCCCCGCCTCGCCCCTGCGTTCCTTAAGCTCTGCGTCCAGGCGGGCCACGGCGGTCTCACAGGCTTTTTGGGGATGCATACCCTCCCCCATGAGACGGACGATTTCATAGGAAATACAGCCCTTCATCAGGTCCTCGCCCAGGCCCGTGGCACTGGCAGCACCTTTTTTGCTGTCAGCATAGAAACCGGATCCGGATATGGGAGAGTCTCCTACTCTGCCTTTTTTCTTCATAAAGAGACCGCTGGTGGAGGTGGCGGCTGTCATTTTGCCGCTCATGTCCAGGCAGGCCATGCCCACGGTATCGTGGCCTGAGTATGGCTTAAGCTTTCCGGAGGCTGACTGGAGGGCCGCCTGGTCGGACATTTCCTTTAAACGCTTTCTGTAATGGGCCTTTGCCCGATCCGTCAGCATATTTTTGCGCTCAAATCCCTCCTTATGGGCGAATTTTTCAGCACCCTCCGCCACCAGCAGGCTGTTGACCTTTTCACGGCTCAGACGCCTGGCAATGGACACAGGATTGGCAAAGTCCCTGATGGCTGCAACAGCGCCTATATCCAGAGTATTGCCGTCCATAAATGCGGCATCCATCTCCACCTCCATCTCCTCATTTGGAAGCCCGCCGTAGCCCACAGATTTATAGTAAGGAAAATCCTCCACTTCCCGGATAGCAGACTCGACGGCATCTCCTGCGTCCCCGCCGTCCTTCAGCATTTCGGCGCCCTTAGTAATTCCTTCCACTGCCATGCGCCAGGTTGCAATCATACCCCACATCCTATATATCCTCCTCTATTTGAAACAGAATTTATGTTCCAGTTCCGCTGTATCGCTGCCGTCAGCCAGTGCCTTTGCCAGTGTGCACATGTTCTTAAGCGCGTCGTTTAGTCCCATTCCGCCCTTCTTTGGAGTTTCCACAATGGCCACCTTATCCTTGTAGGCGGCGATGGTATCCTTGTTCTCAACAGACATGGCTGCAAATGCCTTTGCCTTTGTGGTAGCGTTGATGTCGCATGCCACCTTGGCGCACATGCCCGCATAGTCAGCGAAGTTAAAGGCAGGGCCGCACATAACCACATCCGGCTGCAGCTTGTTTACCATGGCGCAGAGCTTGCGGCTGACCTCCTCCGGGTCAGCTAAGAAGGTTCCGTTGCCGCAGCACAGGCAGGCTGTCACATGGCCGTCCACCTTATTTAAGAAGGGCTCCATCATAACTGCGGGACCAATAGGCTCCTTTTTGCCTGTTAGGGGAACCATTGTGTCATCTTTTGTTCCAAGACCGGACTGTATCTGGTCGTATATCATAATAATTTTCATTATCTTCACCTCATATTCTTGTATCCCCACAGGGATTGTCAAAGGATGGACGGACCGTCAAAGGCAGCCGGCCTACAGGTCGTCAAAGGAAAGGTCGTCAAAGTCAATGTCATCGTCATCTGATTTGTCAGAAGCCTTGGCCTCATCTTCCAGATACTGCTTATCCATCATCTTAATAAACGGCATATAGATGAATACTCCCAGTATGAGAAGAAGCAGCTGCAGTACAGCTCCCTGCCATCCTGTTGCCAGGAATCCGGACAGTACCACGGGCATGGTCCATGGAATGGCGACGCCTGTACAGAGGGGAACCAGACCAATGCTCATGCAGAAATAAGAAATTACGATGTTTATAGTGGGCACCAGCATGAAGGGAATGAGAATCATTGGGTTCAGCACAATGGGAAGGCCGAATACAAGAGGTTCATTGATGCCGAATACACCGGGTATAAACGCCAGTTTGCCTAATTCCTTGATACGTTTGGAGTGGCAGAATAAAAGCATTGCAATGAGCAGCGACAATGTAGAACCGCATCCTCCAAAGGTTGCGAACAAATCCTGGAACTGCTGGGAAATAATATTGGGCAGCGGCTGGCCTGCCTGGAATGCAGCCAGGTTGTCGGCGGACAGTGTCTGAAGGATGGGATTGAACACAGCGCCTACAACGGAACCGCCGTTCACTCCAAAGAACCAGAAGAAGTGAAGGAATATATATGCGATTACCATGGCCGGAAGTGTATTGCCCAGTTTTAAAAGCGGTGTCTGTAAAATTGTAAAGATGAAGTTAAATGCGTTTTTATAAGGCGTCATTGCAAACACGATATTCATGATAAAGAATACCAGTATGGACACACCTGCAGGAATCAGGGCCGAGAATGACTTTGATACTGTAGGAGGAACGCCGTCAGGCATTTTGATGACCCAGCCCTTTTTGTTTACCCATGCATAAATATGGACTGACAGGAAGGCCACGATGATTCCCACGAAAATACCCTTGGACCCCACCCAGTTTAACGGAATTCCGGTGACGCTGGAACCGCCGTCCACAAGAATCTCATAGGGCATGATGAGGAACCAGCTTACCAGGGCAATGGCTGCTCCGAACAGCTTATCTACGTTCATCTGCTCCGCGAAGGAATAGCCAATGCCTATAACGGCCAGCACTGCCATGATGGAGAAGGTGGCGTCAGTGGGCTTTGAAAAATAGGATGCCCAGTTGTCCCCGAAAAACCGCGCCCAGAAATCCGTCCATCCCGGTATTGGGAAGTTGGCAACCAGCAGGAAAAAGGACCCTACGATTAACAGCGGCATGGACAGCAGGAAGCCGTCACGGATGGCAATGAGATATTTATTTTTTCCGATTTTCTCTGCCAGCGGCATGAGTACGGACTCTAACTTATTTAGCATGATTCATGTTCCCCCATTTCAACTATGATTGTTTTAGCACAGGCGGGCTAAGATGCTGCGCCGGACTGTTATTTTGCTGCTTTCATGAGCTTGATCGCTGATTTCAGTACTTTCTCACCGTTCATCATACCGTAATCCGTCTGATCGATAACCTGAATCGGAATGCCCTTGTCGCCGTACTTTTCAACAATCTCGCCATAGCGGTATTTGACCTGGGGCCCTAAGAGAATCACATCCGGGTGCTTCTCATCAATAATCTGGCCAATCTTTCCGTCCGGGAATGCCTCTACTTCAATGGGAAGGTCATGGGAATTGGCTACGTCCTGCATCTTGCTTGCCAGCATACTGGTGGACATTCCTGCGCTGCAAAATAAATATACTCGTTTCATGATTAAATCCTCCTTGATATCTATATAGTTTCCTTTTATTGTTCCTGTTTTATACCGATGGGTAAAATACGGTGTCTGAATTAACGGTTTTCCAGCTTTTTTTCCAGTTCAGCGATTCGCTCGTAGCTGGCAATCATCTCTTCCGCGATGATTTTAAAGCCTTCCGCACTCATGAGCTGGTCTTCCGCATGAACCAGAATCATGGAGCCGCCTACCTGCTCTCCCTGTGCTTCCTTCTGAATCAGTTCAAAGTGGGCCTCATGTCCAACCAGAAACATCTCCTGGCCTGCCTTTATACATTCCCTGGCTCCCTCAAAGTCTCCCTGCTTTGCTTTCTGGATTGCTTCGATGTAGCTGGAACGCGCGCCTCCCACATTGGAGATAATCTTGAAGCAAATCATTTCTAATCCCTCTACCATTTTGCTGCCTCCTTATTGTTTTTGAAACGAGAAAATGCAACAAAACCATTCTGTTTGCTGCATTTCTTATTAAGTTGCCTTAATTATAAGGCAGTTATTCACTTTTTTTCATTAAAGACATTTCCTAGCTGTTAGGAAATTCAACCCATAATTCTGTCAATAAATTCCTCATAGCTGCATGGAGCCACTAATTTTGCCAGCTCCTCCGGCTGGTTTACCACATTGGATACCCAGTCAAAGAAAATTTTAATCATTCTGGCATCCCCTTCGTTGATGGCGAAAAGCATGACCAGACGCACCTCAAAGGCTCCCCATTTCACCGGATTCTTAAGCTGTGCCACGGCAATGGTGGAATTTCTGGCAAAGGCGCCAAAGGCATGGGGAATGGCAAATGTGTTCACAAAGGAGGTGGGCGACATCTGCTCCCTCTTTAAGACCACTTCCGTGAATTCCGGTTCCACGATGCCCTCTTTTTCCAGGCCCGCGCACAGCATACGGATGATTTCTTCCGGCTGGTCCATGTCTACCTGGGAGTGATAATGCTCTTTTCGTATCAGGTTCCCGATATGGGATGTAAACTCCAGACGGAAGCCTTTTTTATCCAGCCGGTTAATGGCCTGGAGAATCTTTGACTCTGTTTCCGAGTCCACAAACAGGTTAATGGAAACAGTCTCCACATCCAGTCCGTGCTCCAGTGGAAAGGTGCTGAGAAGTAAATCCGGGTCCAGGGCCGATACCTCATCCTCCTCAAAATAGCCGAATGCCTTTACCACTTCCATACGTTCGCGGAACATGTCGGATATCTTCTTCACGCACATGTCGGAAAAAGACTGGTTGTGGGGCAGAATCATCACAGCCCTGTACTTTCTCACGGAATTCATGCGCTCACTGGCAGCTCCCAGGTGAAGGGCAATGTAACAGCTTTCCACATCTGATATGGGCCGTTCCAGCCGCTGCTCCAGAAACTCCAGCACATAGATTCCCATTTCGAAAACAAGGGGATATTTGCGCTTGATTTCCTCCACAAACACATCCTCCATCCGCACCTGGTTCTTGACACGTTCGATGAGTCCGTGAAAATGCATTTTAAGCCCCGCCACCAAATCTGCGTCCTGCCTGAAATCCAGGCCGAACAGGGCATAAACCTGTTCCAGGGCTTCAGCCACCAGCTTCTTGGTATTCATCCATTTTCCGTTGTAATTGACAAAATCGCTGGTATAGTTGGAAGCCCGCCTGCCCATGATTACCAGGGCGAACATGCCCACCTCGCCGTCGTGGACCGTTATGTGCAGCCGCTTGGAAATGCGGTCAAAGAAGGTCTGGGCTATCTGGTACTCAATGGTATCCTCCAGCCCCTGCATTCCCTCCTCCATATTGATGTAATTGGCGCAGTTCATCCGTTCAATGCTGGTCCCCGCATGGAGAATCAGCATGGGAAACATGGACTCATGGATGGAATAGTCGTATTCCTCCAGCACATCCACAAAGATATCCTTGACCTCAATCAGGTTAAAACTTCTGTAGAGATGGGCCAGGGTGTTCAGATTAAGAAAATTCTCCTGCACCTCAGCCACCAGTAAATCCCGGTAAAAACGGCGCTTGCTGGCCTCGTCTCCCTTTAAGGAGATGCATTCCTTGTTCCGCACCAGCTTCAGGCCGCTGTATGGCTCCAGCATCTTTCGTATGCGCTTTAAATCATTGTCAATGGAATAACCGCTGACATAGATCTGGCTCTGGAGCATGGTAAGGTTCAGCTCCTTTACCTCAAACAGCAGCTTTTGTATCATGTATGCACAGCGGGCGCCGGGAGTCTGGGGAATGTCTGCCTCCCTTGTCTCTGCCCCTGACGCCAGGGCAGGCCGTGCCTCCTCGCACAGCCTGTATCCCTGACGCACATTGGACTCAATGGGCGGCGGGTCCGTGTGCTTATTGATGGCCTCCACATCGGAGCGGATGGTCCGGTCCGACACCTGCAGAAGGCCGGCCAGCTGCCGGCTGGTCATCCAGTCCCTCCGCTCTGATAATATGGCAAGCAGCTGTTCCTGTCTTTTATTCTGCATGGTTAAACTCCTTCTCTTACAGTCTTATACAATACGGAATGCGAACACCTTCCAGGGCTCGATATAGTCTAACAGTACATGTTCATACTCAGGCAGATGTCCAATCACGTTCTTGCGGCCGTCATTGGGCATATCCTTTGTGACGATGTGGAGCTCTCCTTTGTATTTCAGGTAACCGTCATTGAGAATGACCACATCGCCCGGCCGTAAGTCCCTGGTGTTGCCAGCCGGAATGGACTGGTCTGCAAATGTTACCCTGGGCCAGGTGGATCGGATCATGTATTCGCTCATATCCCCTCTCACCACATGCTTTGGCTCATAGTCCAGGATCTGCTTCTCTGTGTCCGTCAGCTCCTTTTCCAGTTCAATGCCGAAGGTAAGGATGCTGGGATTGACTGCTGCGCAGGCATGGAGCTCCTCGTCCGTTGCATAGGCATTGGCAATCAGCACATCATCTACCATGCCGGTGGCAAACATATGGCGCACCTGGAAATCCAGAGGAAGGCCGCGGTGCATTTCCAGGGTGCAGAGTCCTTCGTTTAAAGGCCATGGACCGTAAGCTCCGGGCGCATTGCTGGATACAAAGGCAGCCACCTTAAGACCCAGTGACTTCATCTTGTCATTGCACCTGTTAAAATGCTTCAGGCTCAGTCCTGTGTATGCCTGCGGATAAAAGTTATGGCAGGTAATTAACTTCTCACGGTCCGGATGGTGATCCATGATGTTTTCCACATAGACCAGCTTGGTGCTGGCATTCAGCTCCAGCTTCAGCCCCTGCGGATTATAGGTCATAAGGCTTTCCTTCATGCCGTCAAAACCCTCGTCCAGCCGGATGCCGTCCACATGCATTTCCCGGAACACAGACAGGTCCTCATAGGAGATTCCCAACCTTGAAAATACGGAGGGGCTTACATCCGGAATGATTTCCATACCGCAGGCATGGGCTTCGTCAGCCAGACGGCGGAACTGTCCGATGATTTCCTCACCGCTCTTTTCACCAACACTTAAAAGACAGGTAAAAATCCTCTTATAACCCAGTTTACCTGCCTTTCTGATATACGCTATATCCTGTTCTTCTGTGGAATGCTCCGGATAAATAGAAATACCTAATCTTGCCATAATAATAACCCCTCTTTCCAGATTTGAACTGCAAAGCAGTTCTTTGATATTAACTATAGCCTGTCAAGAGGGGATTTTGCGGTAAATCCGTTTCCTAGCTGTTAGGAAACGGATTTATTATATCATAGCCGCCTGTCAGAGCGTATTTATAAAATGGTGCGCATGAGTCCTTTTAGGAAACCGGAGGCCTGGCCCTCGTCAGGTCCTTCCACCGTAAGCTCCAGGCGTTCTCCCTGGTGTGCGCCCAGGCTCATGAGAGCAAGGACATTCTTACAGTCCGCTGTACCCTTTTGGCTTTTAAGGGTTATACGGCTCTCATATTCCGCGGCCGCCCTGCTCAGACTCATAGCATTGGTAGCATGAAGCCCCTGCTTGTCAGATACTACATATTTATAACTTATCATTTCATCATCACCCTTAATTTATTCTCCCCCCATTTTAACATAGTTAACTTTTCTTGACAACCAGGTGTGTTGACAGGTAGAATAGAAAAAGCCGTGCAGCATTCCGGTAAAGATAAAATACCGAAGGCGCTGAAACGGCAGAGAAAGAAAAGACCAGAAAGGATTGGTTGGAACCCACATGAAATTACAGCGTCTTCTGAGCCTGACACGCCAGGCTCTTGATACATACGGGCTGATTCAGGACGGTGACCGTATCGCCATAGGAGTGTCCGGCGGAAAGGACAGCCTGACATTGCTCCATGCCCTTCATCATCTGAGGAGGTTTTACCCTGAAAAATATGAACTGTGCGCCATTACGGTGGATTTGGGGCTTGGCAATATGGATTTGGAACCGGTGGCAGCTATGTGCCGGGAATTTGAGATTCCATATGAAATCATCTCCACAGAAATCGGCGCGGTCCTCTTTGATATCCGCAAGGAAACCAACCCCTGTTCTCTTTGTGCCAAGATGCGAAAAGGCGCTCTCAATGAAAAGGCCAAGGAGATGGGATGCAACAAGATTGCCTATGCTCATCACAGGGATGATGTGATCGAGACCATGATGATGTCACTGTTCTATGAGGGAAGGTTCCACTCCTTCTCACCCCTTACCTATCTGGACCGCATGGATCTGACCGTCATCCGTCCCATGATTTTTGTCACGGAGGCAGATGTCATAGGATTCCGGAACAAATACCAGCTTCCTGTATGCAAAAACCCATGCCCCATGGACGGATACACAAAGCGGCAGTATATTAAGGAGCTGATACACAGGCTGCAGGAGGACAATCCTCATATAAAAGACTGTATGTTCCGGGCAATCCTTGACGGCAGCATAAAAGGATGGCCCCAGGCGTTGAAATAATGCCTGAGGCCATCCTTTTGCACTTCCCCTGTGCTTCTATTCCGGGGTGGTCTTTGATGCCGGGTACTGCTTCAGATACCGGTGCTGCTTCAGATGCCGGGTATTGCTTTAGATGCCGGGTACTGCTTCAGATACCGGAACCTGCTTTAGATTCCTGGGCCGCCCTCGTCCGTACCGCTTTGGGCCTGGCCAGGGCCGTTGTCCTGGCTTCCTGGGCCCGGGCCGCTGCTGCCGGAATCAGATTCGGAGCCAGGGGAGGAACCGGAGCCCGGCTTCTCTGTCTCAGGGGCCTTTGTGGGATGGCTGCCGGAAGGTTCTGCGGCGCCGCTGCCGCCCGGGCCGCTGCTTCCCGGTCCCTGTTCCTCATCCGTATGTTTGGTGCTTTCAGGAGCCTTTGTGGGTTTGCCTGATACGCCCGGCCCCACTTCTTCGGTCTCTTCTGTTTCTTCGGTACTCTCCTGGGTTGTCTCCTCTGTCTCTTCCGTCTCCCCGGTACTCTCCTGCGTTGTCTCCACAGGCGCTGTTGTTTCGGGCGGAGGTGTCTCTGCCGGTACATTCTGGGCAGGCGCCTTATCTCCTGATGAACTTCCTCCTGAGGAGCCGCCTCCGGAAGGAGCTGCCTTGCCCTCCTCATAAAGCCCTGTTTCTTCCGAGATATGGGCGCTGATTTTACGGACAGCGGAGGATGGACTGTAGGACGTCTCCTGGCCGTACAGGAACTGATGAAGAAGGACTACATTGCTTTCCAGGGTGGTGGGCACCACGCAGTCCATCTTTCCGATTTTCATGGTCTGCCTTGAGAATGGGAAACCGGCAGTCTCTCCGATGTGATACTTACCGATATCCTTTGCCAGAGGCAGTACATCGTCTACTCCTACGCTGGTGGAAATTTCCTGCACCATGTAGCCTGCCAGCGAGGTCAGAGTTGAGAGGTCAGCCTGCTTTGCTTTTGCCAGGGCAAGCTCTACCACCTTTCTCTGGCGCTCCGTTCTCTGGAAATCCGTATCCATGAGACGCAGACGGCTGTAGGCCACAGCCTGGACGCCGTCTAAATGGTTCATCCCGGCCTGCTCCAGCTGATAGGAACCAATACCTGTTGAATTGACGGTTTCTGTAATGAAGCCGTTGATATACTTAAATTCCGCAGGCGTGATTTCCAGGTCTATGCCGCCTAGAATGTTAATCGCCTCAGCCACTGACTTCCAGTTAAAGGTGGCATAGTCATCAATCTTGATATCCAGGTTTTCCTCCAGGGCTGACACTGCCTGCTTATGTCCACCCTTAAAGTATGCTTCATTAATTTTGTGATAGGTTCCCTCGGAATTGATTTTCAGGTATGTATCCCTGTAAACGCTGACAAGGCGGATTTCCCCTGTAGCTCTGTCAATGCTGCATATCATCTGAACATCTGCCAGTGCGTTTTTTGTATTGCCATCTCTGCTGTCCACTCCAAAAACAGCTATATTCCAGTAGCCTGTAGGTTTGTGAAGGAACAGCCAGGCTCCATACCCTATGAATGCAACCAGAAGGAGCAAAAGAATCCCCTTCCATCTGCCTTTTTTACGTCGTTTTGCCATTTGTCCCTGCTGCCGTCCGGCAGATGTCCTGCCCCTTTCCATAGTATCCTGCTGCCTTTTTGCGGTGCGCCCCTGATTTCTTGAAACGGACGGTGCTGTTCTGGCCCGGTCCTGATTAGAGGAGGCACTTCCCGGCTGACGGGATTTCCTGCCCTGGGCATTTCTGTTTCCCGCGGACTGCGCCTGACGCCGTCCTTCGGCAGAACCAGACGAACCATAAGAGGATCTAAGCCGGCGGGCGGGCATGGGAGGTTCGTCGTCCAGATAGTCCTCCATGGGAAAATCAATCTGCCTGTCCTCTTCTGCGTCGTATTCCTCACCGTAATAGTACTCCTCGTCATACTCCTCGCGGCCGTCATAGGATTGTCTGGCACTTCTGCGCTCACCGGCTGGCTGTACAGGCCTCGGATATGCCCTGCTGCTCTGTCTGCCGCTTTCCTGCCTGCCGCTGCCTCTTCTGGCACGTGCCCTCATGCGTTCCAGCTCATCGTCATTTTCTCTGTTATTCATGATTATACTCCTCTTTATCTATTTGGTTCTTATGCGGAAATCATTCCAGAATACGCAAGTAACTCTCCCAGTTACTTGTCACGGTTCCCACTTCCACATTATTGGAATTGCCTGTGGTCTCCTGGATACAGAGCATATTCCCCTCTGCTGTCCAGCCCAGGAATATTACCACATGGGCCATGGGATTAAACCGGATACAGATGTCTCCCGGCAGCAGTTCATCCCTGGCTACCGGTGAACCGCAGCCCAAAAGTGTACCGGTACTCTGGGCCCCCAGCCCTTTTCCGGTGACCGACCAGTATACCCAGTTGATCCAGCCGGAACAATCCAGTCCCTTTAAAAGCCTGCCGTCCTCATCCGGGACAGTCAGTGAGCCGAAGCCATTTCCGGTATAACCAGGTGCTGATGGTTTGCCTCCCCAGTAGTAAGGAATCTTACCTACCGATGTAAGGGCATACCGCACGAAATCTTTACGCTGCCGGCTGGCGTCTTCCGGAACCAGACTCATGTATAATTCAATCTCCTGGGAATTCAAAAGTCCTTTTACCGGATAGTCAACTGTATAAAGACCATATTCCTGGGACCAATCCTGGGCCAGCAGCGCGCCTGCCATGTTTCTGGTATCCGCATTCCAGCCTGTCCAGCCGGAAGCCTTGACAGCTTCCAGTGTATCTGCTGCCTGGAATAGACTGTCTGCCTCGGCAGTGCCTTTGACCACGGCCAGTACCGTACAGTCCACATGGCCCGGACAGGTCTGGGAGCCGTCTGCCGGACCTGTATCAGAATCCCCGGATCCGACGGATGACGCATCAGAAAAACTGGCCACGGCTGCTGTCTCAGCTTCTGCTGCACTGGCTGCCATTGAGCTAACTGGTTCTCCACCAGCTGCTCCTGACTCAACTGCTTCCGTCCCAGCGGCTGCTGTTCCAACGGTTTCTGCGCCAGCTACTGCTTCAACTGCTTCAGCACCAGTTGTTTCCGACCCAGCTACTGCTGCTTCAACTGCTTCAGCACCAGCTATTTGCGACCCAGCTACTACTGCGCCAGCTGTTTCACCTCCAGCTGCTTCCGACCCAGCTACTGCTGCCCCAACTGCTTCAGCTCCAGCTGCTTCCGACCCAGCTATTACTGCGTCAGCTGGTTCAACACCAGCTGTTTGTGCTCCAGCTGCTTCCGTCCCGAATTCCTCCGCGTCCCTTTGCCCGTCTGCTGCTTCGTCCAGGCAGCTGCCGTCACAATAATAAATTCCGCCTATGCGCACAGAGTACTTGTGTGAAGCGTTCCACAGCTTGTCCGCACAGTCCTCCATTGTTTTCATATCTTTAAGTATGCCGAAGTAATGCAGGGTATTGATAATAGAAATGATTTCCCTTGCGTTAGAAGTGCTTCCGGTTTCCTGTTGTTCGCTGTTTACAAAGTGCACGGATATGTTCCGGAACTCCGGTATGATGCCGGATGGTGAAGTGACGGCTGTCTCCGGAAGTCCCAGCAGGGCTGCAAGCTGCTGGGGCGTATAATTGTACAGGTCATATAGACCCGATATCCACGACGCGTCCTTTAAAGCCAGCAGATCATAGAGCCGGCCCGCATAGCTGTCAGCCGGATCCGTGGAATCTGCCCCATCCTCATAGAGATAGGCCAGGTTAAGTACCTGGGAATCCATCATGTCCGCATTGGAAGGAGTTGCATCCCGGCAGGCCGCACCTGGCGGAAAGAGAAAGGAAGGCGAACCCGGAGCCAGATCTATGTATTGTGAGGTGGTTTCTACGGCCCCTCCCTCAGAGCGGCCGGCAGCGGGAGCATTCAGTCTCCCGCTGTAACGCCCCGCCATATAGGACATTGCGCAGGCGCACACTACAGTCACGGCCAGGGCCGAACACTGCAGAATCTCTCGTTTGTATTTTTTTATCACCTGTATGTAATCGCTTTTTTTCATGTTGTGCGTCCTGTTGTGATTCATAAATCATATAATTGCACCGCCCCTCATTATATCACACAGGCAGGTGAATGAATAGAACAAAAGTCTTAAAGAATCTTTAAAATCGCGCATAAAACAGGGATTATGCCGGGCACCGGCAGGGCGGCTCACCCAAAATATGGTTGACGCATAAAATAGAGTGAGCTATAATATTCACAATCTGTCACAGGAGGGACAGAGACACATAGCAAAGCTAAGCGCCATGCACCTTTTAGCGGGTACGTGAACAGCAGGAACGTCTGCTGCCGTTTATAAGGTTAACGAGGTGGAGAGAGAATCGAGAAATTCGGCGGGTGCTCTCCCATGCTGTCCGGGCGTGTTGCATACTGGAAAATATGCGGGTAACTGCAAAACAAAGCCAGTGTGACCGGATGTATGATATCAGTAAAATGGATAAAAAATGGAATGCTGAAAACTGCCTGTATAAGACAGCTTAGTTTTTTGCTGTCTTTTTCAGGAACAACAATTGCAGTTAAAATAACTGTAACTAACAAAGAAAGGCAGAACAAATTATGTGTGGAATAATTGGATATACAGGCCCTTTGGAGGCCAAGGATGTATTGTTAAAGGGACTCGCAGGACTGGAATACAGAGGATATGACAGCGCCGGTATTGCTTACTTCAACCAGGATTCCCAGGTCAGGAGCATTAAAAAGGTGGGCAAGGTAGCCGCCCTTAGGGAATGTGTAAAATCAACCTGCGAGATATCCCACTGCGGAATCGGCCATACCCGCTGGGCCACTCACGGAGGTGTAACGGACGCCAATGCCCATCCCCACAGCTTCGGACAGGTAACCCTGATTCACAATGGAATCATCGAAAATTACCGCCAGCTAACGCAGGAATATGGCTTGGAAGGCCGTCTTGCCTCCCAGACTGACAGCGAGGTAGCTGCGGCTGTTCTGGATTCTGCTTACAGGGGATGCGGCCAGGATCCGCTGAAGGCTATCGCAGCCTTTACAGGTATGCTTGAAGGCTCCTATGGTTTTTGTATCCTTTTTGCGGACCGTCCCGGTGAGATATATGCCGTAAGGAAGGTAAGCCCCCTTGTTGCTTCCTACACCCACTCAGGAGCGCTTGTAGCCTCGGATCTTACGGCCCTGATTTCTTATACCAGGGAGTATTTTGTGGTCCCGGAGGGCTGTATTGTGCGCCTGACGCCATACAAAGTCCGTGTATATGATATGGACTTTAACCGTGTGGAGCCGGAAACACTGGAGGTCAGCTGGAACATGGACGCGGCCATGAAGAACGGATACCCCCACTTCATGCTCAAGGAAATCCACGAACAGCCGGAAGCCCTTAAAAATACCATTCTTCCAAGGATGTTGGACCGTCTGCCGGATTTTAGAGATGACGGTATTCCGGACTCCTTATTCGCAGAGTGTTCCCAGGTGCGGATTATTGCCTGCGGTACAGCCATGCATGCGGGAATGGTGGCAAAAGCACTGATGGAGCCCATGCTCCGTATACCCGTCACCGTGTCCATTGCATCTGAATTCCGGTACGAGGATCCGCTGATTGATTCCAGCACCCTGGTCATAGTCATATCACAGTCAGGAGAGACCATTGACACACTGGCCGCCATGAACCTGGCTAAAAGTCTTGGCTCTGTCACCCTCTCCATTGTCAATGTAAAGGGTTCCACCATTGCCAGGGAAAGCGATTACGTATTATATACACATGCAGGCCCTGAGATTGCTGTTGCCAGTACAAAGGCTTATTCCGTGCAACTGGCTGCCCTCTACATGATTGGCTGCCGCATGGCTCTGGTCCGCGGGGCCTTTGGCCAGGATGAGGCACGGGAATTTATGACGGATCTGCTGGATGTCATACCGGCTATGGAAACCGTTATTGGACAGTCTGAATTTATCCAGTCCTTTGTGCGCCACCTGATTCGTGAGAGAGACACCTTTTTTATTGGAAGAGGCCTGGATTACGCCTTTTCCCTGGAGGGGGCCCTTAAGCTTAAGGAAATCTCCTATATCCACGCGGAGGCATATGCCGCCGGTGAACTGAAGCACGGAACCATTGCCCTGATTTATGACAATGTGCCTGTCATAGCAATAGCAACTCAGGACCATGTATTTGCCAAGACCATTTCCAATATCCGGGAGGTAAAGGCCCGGGGCGCTTACGTCATCCTTCTGGCCAAGAAACAGTCTGTGGTGGAGGATGGAGTGGCTGATATAGAACTTCGGATACCGGACCTGGAAGACCGCTTCACCGTGTTTCCCATTGCAGTGGCCCTGCAGCTGATTGCCTATTATGCTTCCATCGGCAAACATCTGGATGTGGATCAGCCCCGCAACCTGGCCAAATCTGTTACGGTGGAGTGACAGCTCACAGCTCATCTTTTTCTGGAATGGATTCCTGACATGAATATCCGGAATACAGCATTTTTAGATGTGGTTTAGAGAACTATACGGTATGATACATACCATAACGGTTATTCAAAGAATACTGCATCTGAAAAATAAAAGGAGATACGAGCCATGAAAAGAAAGATTGCTTTACTGCTGATCACAGGGATTTGTCTGGCAAACACCGTGCCTTGCTTTGCGTCCCCGTCAATGAAGGTAAGTGTTTCAAGTTCCGAAGAAAATCAATATTCCACGCTTCCTGACGGGGATACCCTGCAAAAGGATGTGGGATTCAGGCCAAAGGCGCCTGCAAGCCTGGCTGGCGGTTATCTGTTTGGCAGCGGAAATATTACGGAATCATTTGATCTTGATTCAAATGGCGCTCCTGTCAACAAACAGAAAGGTATAAGCTTTAAATATATAAAAAAGGACAATAATACCTCCAAATCCGTTTCCCTGTCCGCAGAACCAGCGTCAGGCCAGTCCCTTTCAAGCAATGCGTCTGTTATAAAATATGGGGAGACAGACTTGTATTATAGTACGGCAGAAGCCAATTCCCTGGCCTGGATTGACGGGGACGTACGCTACATTCTTATGGACATCAATAAGATTGTGACCAGGGATGAATTGGTGGCCATGGCTGAGGATATGATTGATTTGGGTAAAGATTTACACTGACATCAAAACAGATGCAGCAATACCGGCTTTTGCCGGCGTTGCTGCATCTGCTGTTTTAGATGCTTATGTTGACATATCTCCATGCAATTCGATGAAACTACTTCTGTTTCCTCCACGTCTGCTTCACTTTTGCAAAATTCAGGATGACATCCACTGCGCCCTCCGGTCCTGTGACACTGCTGTTAAGACACAGATCATAGCTGCGCGGGTCGCTCCATTTCTTGTTGGAGTAATAATTATAGTAGCTGGCGCGCTGTTTGTCTGTCTTAATCATGATGTCCTTTGCCTTGGACGCGTCTACCTTGTACAGGTCCTGAAGGCGTTTTATCTTGTCATCGTCGTTGGCTGTGATGAATACGCTGACCACATTGGGGTAGTCCTCCAGGGCGTAATCCGCACACCGTCCAACCATGACGCAGGAGGCCTCTTCCGCCAGCTTTTTGATGGTGTCAAACTGAGCAAGGAATATCTTATGGTTAATAGGCATATCGGAATATCCCGATGCCGTATAGCCCATGGAATAGGAATCCATAACCAGTGAGTAGAGGAAACTGCTGGTGGGCCGTTCATCGTGTTTCTCAAACAGCTCCTCGCAAAGTCCGCTGTGTTTTGCAGCCATGGATAACAATTCCTTGTCGTAGCACTTAACACCCATCTTTTCTGCCAGTAATTCGCCGATCATCTTGCCGCCGCTGCCACACTGCCTGCCAATGGTGATAATTAGATTATTTGTCATTCTACATTCCCCTTTCTGCACTGTCTGTCCTGTAGGTCATAAGTCATATTTTATCTATTAAGTATTATAACTCAAAAATTCAGAAAAGTATATAGAAATGTACAAAAAAGTAAAAAATAGTATTAAGCTTTGCGACAAAAGTGACAACTTGTCTATTAAAGTATGTTTTTACTGCGCTTTTTCATCCTGGTTTCAGCTTAAGGTGCGAAGGAGTTTCTCAAAGTAATCCGGCAGGGGCGCTGAAAATTCCATATATTCTCCGGTCCTGGGGTGAATGAACCCCAGGATGCCGGCATGAAGTGTCTGTCCGCAGAGACCGCTTATAGGACACCTGGCAGGCCCGTACACAGCATCCCCCAAAAGAGGATGGCGGATACTGGCCATGTGGACGCGAATCTGATGGGTGCGGCCTGTCTCCAGCCTGCACTCCACATGGGTGTACTGCCTGAAACGGTTCAGAACCCTGTAATGGGTTACTGCATTCTTGCCGTTCTGGTAATTGATGCTCATTTTCTTGCGCTCCACTGGATGGCGGCCAATGGGCGCGTCCACTGTCCCCTCATCCTCTGCAATGACGCCATGGACAATAGCCTGGTACCTGCGGGTGATGGAGTGTTCCTTGAGCTGGGCAGCGATGGAGCTGTGGGCCATATCATTTTTACACGCTATGATGACCCCGGTGGTATCCATGTCGATCCGGTGCACGATGCCCGGCCGCATGACGCCGTTGATGCCGGACAGCTGGTCCTTGCAATGGTACATGAGGCCGTTTACAAGGGTATGGCTGTAATGTCCGGCAGCCGGATGGACCACCATTCCTTTAGGCTTGTTGATGAGGATAAGGTCCTGGTCCTCATAGAGAATATCCAGGTCCATGGGCTCTGCGTCGATTTCCGGCTCCACGGCCTCCGGCACTTCCAGCTCAATCCTGTCGTCTTCCACCACGATATAGCTTGCCTTTATGCCCTGGCCGTTAACCAGGACCTGCCCTGATTTAAGGAGCTTCTGGATGTAGGAGCGGCTTAAATCAGGGCAGGCTTCGGCAAGGTATTTATCAATACGCACATGGTCCTCCATATCCGTTGGATAAAATTCCTGTTTCAAAGGGGTGTCTCCTCCTGTCTGATGTATGATGCTACTGCTTTTTCAATGAGAAACATGCCATGTCCTCGTCCTTATAATAAAACATGATTAAAAACACAAGGCAGGCAGCGCCGATGGTTACATAGCAGTCGGCCACATTAAAAATAGGAAAATTAATCAGTTTAAAATACAGGAAATCCACCACATATCCCTGACTGACCCGATCAATCATATTGCCCACAGCGCCTGCGCTTATCATCATCAGGCAGACAGCCAGGGGACGGTATTTTCCGTCTGACGGCATCTTATATATGAGGTAAGCCACGGCTCCCAGCACAAGGACCGCGATGAGAAAGAAGAAAAGCTGCTTTTCCTGCATCATTCCGAAGGCAGCGCCCCTGTTTTCCGAATAATAGAATTCAAATACCCCGTTCCAGATGACAAAGGGCTTCTGGCCTTTTAAGGATTGTACCACCAGTCCCTTGGTCCACTGGTCCAGGCCCACAAGGATGGCGAAACCAATGAGGAAGCTGGCAATCAGGGATTGCTTTTGTTTTGTCATTATGCCTGTCCTCCTATCACATCAAAACCAGCCCTCATCTCATCAGCCGTAACAGTCGTATCCACATACGCCTGTCCAATGGCCTTAAGCAGGACAAAACGGATGACGCCGGCGTCAACCTTTTTATCGCTCTGGGTGGTTTTAAGGACCTGATCCCACACAAGACCCGGCGCAGCGTCAGGAATTCCAAAGGAAAGGAAGGTATTTCTGATGTCCGCCATCTCCTCCTCTGTAAGCATGCCTCTGAGCTGGGAGATACGGGCAGCCCCAATGCAGCCCAGCCCCACGCAGTGGCCGTGGTGCATGGTGAAATTCTCCAGCTTCTCAACCGCATGGCCCAGGGTATGGCCGAAATTCAAAAGAGCTCTTTCTCCCTGTTCCGTGGGATCCTCTTCCACCACACGCTTCTTAATCATACAGCTCTCATAAACCATGGCCTGGCACAGATCCAGGTTCCTGGCAGCAATGCCCTCACGGTTGTCCTTCAGCCACTGATAATACTCCCGGTTCTTAATCAGGCCGTGTTTCACCACCTCGCCCATGCCTGAGGAGAACTGTTCCTCAGGAAGGGTTAAAAGGGTGCGCAGGTTGGCATAAACCAGCCTGGGCATATGAAATGCGCCTACCATGTTTTTATAGGCGTCAAAATCCACGCCGGTCTTGCCGCCTATGCTGGAATCCACCTGTGAAAGCAGGGTGGTTGGAATCTGAATAAAGTCAACTCCCCTGAGATAAGTGGCGGCTGCGAAACCGCATAAATCGCCCACCACGCCGCCGCCCAGGGCAGCCAGCATATCCTTTCTGTCAAAACGCTCCAGAATCAGGTGCTCATACAGGTTTCGCACCGTATCCAGATGTTTATGTTCCTCCCCGGCCGGGAAGGTAAAAACCGAAACAGACTTGCAGCATCCGGCCAGAACAGCGCGCACCTCCTCCAGATACAGGGGCGCCACATTGGAATCCGTCACAATGCAAATTTTGTGTTCCTTAACAGGAAGGCAGGATACTGCCTCCTTTAAACCGTCAAAGGATTGGGTCAGTACGATATCGTAGATAGCCTTCCCATCCCTGCATACATTTATCCTGTCAGCCATGCCAGTGTCCTCCTGATTTTATACAACAAATCGGCAGACACACCAGGTCTGCCGCATACTTGTCCCCTGTACAGGGGCTTCTTTTTCCTTGTCAACTACAAATGGATATTGAGTCCTGAGACATCCATGCCCATGGCGCTGCCTGCGGCCAGGATGTCCTGGAAATCCCCGGACAGTTCCACGGAATCAGGTGTTGCGATGAAGATATAATTAGATATCTTCTGCAGATTGCCGTTCATGGAATAGGTAGCTCCTGAGGTGAAATCTATGATTCTCTGAGCCACTTCTGTATGTATACCCTCCATATTCAGTACCACCGCCTTGCCTGCCAGAAGGTAATCACAGATGTCTCTGGAATCCTCCATGGATGTGGGTTTAATCATCGTCACTTCCATGCTGCGTCTCATAGGTACTACTTTGGGATTGGATCTTCCTAAAAACCGGGGCTTGTCCTGCTCCTCTTCTTCATCATATTCCGTATTCTTCTTTGAGAACAGTCCCTTGCGCGGGGCCTCCTCTTCAAAGTCATCGTCCAGGTAGTAATCATCCTCTTCCTCATCAGGATTTAATCTCATGGTATCCATTAACTTACCTAACAGACTCATCTTACACTCTCCAATCTCTATATGAAGTGCTTACTGGGGGAAACACCTTATCGTGAACCGAAAATACCGGTACCGACCCTGACCATGGTCGCTCCTTCTTCAATGGCAACCTCGTAATCCCCAGTCATTCCCATTGAGAGCACACTCATAGTAACATTATCAATGTTTTTGCCACCTATGTCAACAGCAAATTCAAATAATTTTTTAAAAATTCCACGATTTTCTTCTGGATTATCTACAAAAGGCGCAATTGTCATAAGTCCCTTAATATGCACATGGGGGAAATCCTTAATCTGCATAATGGCATCCTCCACTTCCTCCATAAGGAACCCGTATTTACTCTCCTCTCGGGCCACATTGACCTCCAAAAGAATGTCCACATCCAGTCCGAGCTTTGCCGCGTCGTCCTCAATCTGCTGGGCCAGGCGCAGGGAATCCACAGAGTGAATCAGCACGGCCTTGTCAATGACCTGGTGAACTTTGTTGCGCTGCAGATGACCAATCATATGCCATCGGATATCCTCCGGAAGCTCCGGTTTTTTGTTCAGTATTTCCTGTACCTTGTTCTCACCGAAATCCCTGGCCCCGGCATCATAAGCCTCCATAAGCATGGGAACGGGTTTTGTTTTGCTGACAGCGATGAGAGTCACTTCCTCAGGATTTCTTCCCGCCCTGCGGCAGGCATCTTCAATATGCTTTCTTACTTCTTCCAGCTGTTTTTTTATCATATTGTTTTCCTCCCTTATTGGTACAGCAGCTGTCCTTCCTCCACCATGGAGGCATCCAGCACGATGTGGTCGTACACGGACAAGCCGTATTTCATGTTCTTCCGCACAGTATAATATTCACTGTTGGAATCCAGTATATCAATTTGTTTGAAAATAGTATAGCCTTTATTAATATTGTAAACACCCTTCAGGGAAGCAGTCCTCCCAATCTGGTAACGGTCCGAGGATTCGGGCCTGACCACATAATCCCCTGCCTTGAAGCCGTTTTCCTCTCCCATGTCCACGTAATAAAATTCCTCGTCCGAATAGTAAACCGTAGTGGGCACGAAGACAATGGATGTGCCGTTTTCCGTATAAACTTCCTTATAAAAACCGTCCTCCGAGGAATCGCCGCCCTGGGTCATGTACTCCAGCGGTATGAGGTAAAAATTCTTGTCCGTCACTGCGCTGACAGGAATTTTAAGGCCGTCAGCCTTATCCACTTTTATCTCAAAATCCACGAATCGGTCTGAGATAAACTGTTCCATATATTTTGAAAAATCCAGTTTCCCGTAGGCAGCTCCATCCTTGCCTGTAAAGGTGGAATAGGCGGCCGGTGTGCTGAGGGAATAGTCGCGGAATACGACCCGAAGGACAGTCTTGTCATTATAAAGGGCCGCGTCCTCTTCGCTCAGCGGAAATACAATGGACCATTTTTCCGAAGTAACAATTTTATAGGCCGGAGAGCCGCTGTCAATCAAATCCCCGGATTTATGTACTGTCTTGACGTAGGTGCTTCGGTCAAAGGAAGCTGCCTCCACGTCTGACGTTGTCATGGATTCAAAGGAGTCAATTCCGTAAGATACCACTCCCGATACATCGGATCGGACCTGTTCAAAGACAGCCCCGGACTGTTCCGCCAGCTTGTCTAACTGGTCCAGGGTGCTGAAGCTGGAATATTCCATCACTGAGGCGTCCAGGGAAATTCTGGCGTCATAGATGGTTCCGAAATCCTGGTTCTGAAAGGACAGGACAAAGGATGTAAGCTGCTTTTTAAGGTCCGACAGGCTGTCATCGGAAAGAGAACTGCCCTCCTCGGCATTCTCTTTTAACAGCGCCTCCAGGTTCCCAGTCTCGTCCAGAGAATAAATACGGCTTCCCACAGAAGCACGTTTTCCCTCACGCAGATAATAATTGATATAGCCGGAGCGGTCTGCTGTCCGCACCTGCTCCTCACGGAGAATCAACCCGTTGTAGATTCGGTTATTGACGATTCCGCCGTCCACTACCTCATAGAACTGAATCTTCTCCCGTTTCAGATACGTATAAACGCTGAATACCAGGTAAATAAAAATGATAAAGAAGATAATCATTCCCACGTTGATGTTGAGAGGCCTGCGGTAACGTACGACTTTTTTGTTTTTCTTTTTGGCCATAAATCCGGCCTCCTTTTACAAAATACACATCACTTCACAAAAAGCTGCCCTCCATACCAGGCATTTTAATCCCAGCAGGTTGGCAGCCTATAAGTCCTGTCTGTATTTTATCACAGAAAATGTATCATTACAATGAAATAATCACATCGCCCTTAGCACACTCAGGAAGCTCCGCAGCGTCCATGGAAATACTTAACACAAAGGTTATATGGTATTTTTCACCGATATTTTTCAATGTCATATATGTATCAGAAATGTCTGCTCCCTCCAGGCATGACAGCTTTAAAAAGCTATCCAGGTACATAGTCTCCAAATCGTGATCCTGAGAGATAATACCACAGATAAATCCTAAAAATCCATCGCTGTTTGTAAGTGGGAATTCATTGACATTAATGAGACGAATTTTGTTGTTTAACTCATACATATGCTGGGCACTTTTATCCAGATATACGACAGTGCCGTTGGCCCCCTTGATTGCTGCATTGGCCATATCTAACAGATGTTTGGTCTTGCCTTTACCTTTTTTTCCTGCAATAATCTGAACCATACCAATCTCCTCCTTGAGTTATATATGTTGTATAAAAAATCAATTAAGATTACTCTAATTATAGTATAAATTCATAGAAAGCGCAATCACTATTTGACGATTTTAGAAATTATATTTGTCATGTTATCATATAGGCCGGGACGGCTGTCTGATTTCAGTACAACAGATATATATTCCTTATCATTCTGGTCCCTGGTAGCCATGATGAGACAATAGCCGGCTGCGTTGGTAGTGCCTGTCTTTCCCCCGAATACGGTCAGGCCTTCCGGCGTCTCCCGCTCCCTTGTCATGAACCAGTTTCCGCCTTTCCATGTCTTGGTGACGGCCTGGCTGTCCTTGTCGTGGTAGTTGGCCGTATAGGATGTGGTACCCACAATCTGCCGGAATACCGGATATTTAAGGGCCTCATTGAAAATGAGATACAGGTCATAGGCCGTGGTATAATGGTCCGGATCGTTAAGCCCGTGAGGGTTTACAAAATGAGTTCCGGTGGCTCCCAGACTGGCAGCCTCCTGGTTCATCATATCCGCGAACTTGTCAATGCTGCCCGCAATGTGCACTGCGATTGCAGCGCCTGCGTCATTGCCCGAAGGAAGCATAAGCCCGTATAAAAGCTGTTCCAATGTCAGGGTATCTCCCGGTTCAATGCCGCACAGGGTTGCCCCGGATTCCGTGATAACAGCATCATCCGTCACAACTACCCGGGCGTTTAAATCGCCGTTTTTAATGGCTACCAGAGCGGTCATAACCTTGGTGATACTGGCCGGATACAGCCGTTCAAAGGCTTCCTTGCTGTAGAGTGTTTCCCTGTCGCTGACATCAAAAAGGGCAGCTGCCTCCGATGTCACATAATTTTCGTCAAAGCTGCCTTCATCCTCCACTACACATAAATCCGAAGCAAAACCGTCTGCATAGCGCACGGTCCGGGACAGGCTGTCCTCCATGACCGGGATTCGCTCTTCCAGGCTGTAGGGTTCCTTAATGCCTGAAAGACAGCCCGTGGTGGAAAGGGCGACAGCCCCCAGAAGAAGCGCACACAGAAAGCTGCGCGTCCGCACTGCCTTCATTACCTGACTACCTCTCGCCATTCCATATCGCCCCTGTCAAGCGCCTTGATAAGCAGTTCGGCAGATGCCAGATTGGTGGCAAGGGGAATGTTGTAGATATCACACAGGCGGACCACATCGTTTACATCCGGCTCATGTGATTTGGGATTCTGCGGGTCACGTAAAAAGATGACCAGATCCATCTCATTGTGCTCAATCTGAGCAGCCATCTGCTGCATTCCGCCCAGATGCCCTGCCAGATATTTGTGAATATTAAGGTTAGCCACCTCTTCTATCAGGCGGCCTGTGGTACCTGTTGCATACAGTGTGTTCTTGCTGAGTATTCCCCTGTATGCGATGCAGAAGTTCTGCATCAGTTTCTTTTTTGCGTCATGTGCAATCAAACCAATTGTCATATTAAATTAACCCTCCTTGGATTAGATATGTCTTGTTTCTCTCTGAAGCCCCACATTGAGCACCAGCCCTATTCCCATAAAAATACTGATTAAAGAACTGCTTCCGAAACTGATGAACGGAAGGGGAAGTCCTGTATTGGGAAAGATGCCTGTGGCAACAGCGATGTTGGCAAATGCCTGGAACGCAATCAGTGTTGCCATGCCCACACAGATAAGGCGGCCGGATAAATCCCTGGCCCGTGCAGCCATCATAAGACATTCATAAATTATTAATAAAAATAAGGCGATGACCACCACACAGCCGATGAAGCCCAGCTCCTCGCCGATCACGGCAAAGATGAAGTCCGTCTGCTCCTCTGACAGGAAATTACCATTCTTGACAGACGCTATGGTGGTGTTGAAAAGCCCTTTGCCTTTTAGCTGGCCTGAACCAATGGCAATGATGGAGTTGTTCTGCTGATAACGGGCCTCTCCGTACTGGTCCGGATAAAACCAGGCCAGGATACGTCCTGCCTGATAATCCTTTATGAATGGAATCATACCGTGAAGCAGCAGGTAGACAAAGGTGGCCATTACGGGAATGGTAACAGCCAGGGTTCCTGCAATCCACTTATAGCTTATGCCGCTTGCAAATACGATTCCCAGTACCATTACCATAATTACAAGACAGGTAGACAGATTCGGCTGTTCAAAGATCAATGCCGCCGGAATGGCAAACAGTACGGCTGCTATGGCCACAGTGCTGACCTGATTAATCTTTTCCTGGTATTTCATGAAATACCAGGAAAAGGTTATGATAAGGCCTATCTTAACAAACTCTGATGGCTGAAGCTGGCCGATGGCCGGAACCTCAATCCAGCGCCTGGCGTTGTTCACCACATTGCCCCAAATCAGTACGGCCACAAGGCTTGCAATACACAGGCCGTATATGAGGGTACTGAAGTTCAGGATTTTGTGGTAATCCACCAGGGAAAGACCAATGGCCACAGCCAGTCCTATGAACACTCCTAAAAGCTGCTTGTTGACTGCATCCGCGTTCATATTCGTAGCGCTGCGGATAACCAGCACGCCGATGACGTTGAGTACAATCATATAAAATATCAGCCGAAAATTAAAATGTCTGAAATCATAATCCAAAAACATATTTAATATAGCCCCTTGTTCGATATGGAACGAATCGGTATGTTGGCATGAAGCACAGGCAGTGTCCGGCAGCCGCCCTTTTGGGGACTGCCCTCTGTATCCATCTGTATCTGGACTTTGTCCTTTTCTATCTCCATATATTTGGAAATGGCGTGTATCACGTCATCTTTTATCATCAGTATCATCTCCGGTGAGCAGCCTGCCTTATCGGATACCAGCAAAAGCTTTAGCCGCATCTTAGCTGTCTCTCCGGAACGCCTGGTTTGAAACCCCTGGAACCATCTCACCTTGACACCATCCCTTCTATGCTCTCTTAAGTATTCCGCGCAGCCTGGCAAAAAAGGTTTCCGTCTCACCGGGATTTGTCATAGGTATGCTCTCTCCCAGTATCCTGCGGCAGATATCAAGATAAGCCTGTCCGGCCGTAGAGCCCAGTCCCACCAGAGGTTCTCCCTGGTTGGTGGAAATGACGATGTTCTCGTCATCGGGCACTGCTCCGATGATGTTTACTGCCAGAATGTCCGTCACATCGCTTAAAGACATCATGTCTCCCCTACGGACCATGTCGGCTCGGATCCGGTTGACAATCAAGTCAATCTCGTCTATCTCCGCATGTTCCAGCAGCCCGATGATACGGTCTGCATCGCGGATAGCCGAAACCTCCGGCGTCGTGACTACCAGTGCCCTGTCAGCACCGGCTATGGCATTGTAAAATCCCTGTTCAATGCCTGCGGGACAATCTAACAGTATGTAGTCAAATTCTTCCCTCAGGTCATCAACCAGCTTTATCATCTGCTCCGGATTCACGGATGTCTTGTCCCGTGTCTGGGCCGAAGGCAGAAGGTATAGGTTCGGGTATCTTTTGTCTCTTATCAGGGCCTGCTTCATACGGCAGTTGCCTTCCACCACGTCTACAAGATTGTAGACAATGCGGTTTTCCAGTCCCATGACCACGTCCAGGTTGCGCAGGCCGATATCTGTATCAATCAGCACTACCCGCTTACCCAGGATAGCCAGTCCTGTTCCCACATTGGCAGAAGTAGTCGTCTTGCCTACCCCGCCTTTTCCAGAAGTAATCACAATGACCTCGCTCATGATGAAATCCTCCTGAAAATTACTTTACCTTCCTATTGTACATTAAATTTCGTAAATTTACCAGTATTTTTTTGGCATTAAGCAAAATTTAACATATTGTTTAGGAATGACTTTTTTAAAGACCGCATAACAATGGCCCCATCTTCCGCCAGGGCTATCATGGGTCCCCGCCCCAGACGCTTGTTTCTCTCGTTGAAACGGCTGCTCATATCCCCGATGCGGATTTGCAGGGGAGCCATGTCAAGGGCCATGACAACGGCCTGGGGATTGCCGGACACACCGGCTGTCACTGTACCTTTAAGTTCTCCCAGTACAATGACATTGCCCTTGGCCGTCACCCTTGCTCCGTGATCCACATTTCCTATGATCACGATGCTGGCCTCGGATTCCAGGCAGTCTCCGCGCTTCAGTGTTCCCCGGTAGAACTGCCCTGTCTGGGAGTTCAGTTCCATCAGCTTATCATTCAGTGCTTTCTCACAGCGTTCAATCCGTTCCGCATCCGTGTCCAGAAGACAGAGGACTTCAATCTGTGAGTTCTTCGTAATCGTATCGACAATTGCAAATTCCTGGGCCGCAGTCAGATCCCTGCCCTCCAGGGTCAGGGTCATCTGGACCGAACCCCAGAAACGGGCGCTCTCACTGAACTTTTTCCCGATGGCGTCCAAAAGCTCGCCAAATGGCAGTTCAGGGTCCAGGATGACAGTCATTCCTGCCTTGCTGCTCTTGATTACAACTGCATTGCGCATACAATCACCTCTTTTGCTGGTTTAGTCACCAATATTTACATTTGATACACCTAATGCACCGGAGCTTTCTATCTGCTCCAGGGTGGTATATTTATAATAATACTCGTACACCTTTTTGCCAAGGGTTGCGGCGTTAGTTCCCGCATATCCGTAAGGAATATTTACAGTCACGGCAATTTCCGGATGGCTGTAAGGCGCAAAGGAAACGAAGAAGGCATGGTTGGAACGGCTCTTGTCCTCCTGGGCTGTTCCGGTTTTGCCTGCCACCTCCACAGGGAGGTCGGAGAAAATACTCTTGGCGGAGCTGTCCGTGATTACCCGGCGCATACCGGTCTGGACCGCGTCCCAGGTACTGTCAGCCGCGTCCACATGGGAGCTGATGGCAGGGGTATAGTCCTTAATCAGGTTGCCGTCAGAGTCGGTAAGTTTATCTAAAAGACTCAGCTCAAATACATTTCCGCGGTTGGCAAGAGCTGCCACATAGCGGGAAAGCTGGACATTGGTGTAGGAATGGGTGCCCTGTCCCATGGCGGAACGCTCCGGGTCCTCCGATGATATCTGGGGCTCGTTCTCGGAAATCTCCACACCTGAGGTGTGATCCAGACCGAAAAGGGTGGCGTATTTGCGCAGGGTGGCAAGACCCTGGTCCGGCGAATAGGTGCCGTCCGGCTTCATACAGAGCCTGTGGGCCAGCTCGGCGAAGAAGTAGTTGCAGGAGTTCTGTATGCCTTCCTCGATGTTCTCGCTGTTATGGCGTCCGGGCCAGATCCAGCACTTGATGGGCTTGGAAATCTGATCGTATATACCGGTACACTCGATGGTGTCCTGAAGTCCTATCACGCCCTCTTCCAGGGCTGCCACAGCCGTGATGGGCTTAAAGGTGGAACCGGGGGCCTTCTGGGCCTGCGTGGCGTTGTTGTAAAGGGGTCTGGACATGTCGTCCTGGAGCTGGCTGAAGTAAGCCGCGTCCACGCTGCCCGACATCAGGTTATTGTCATAGCTGGGATATGTGACCAGGGCCCGGACTTCACCTGTTTTTACGTCCGTCACCACCACTCCTGCCGTACACGGGTCAAGAGCCAGCTGCGCCGGTGTCAGCTCCAGGTTGGATATCTTTTCCTTGATAAACTGGTAGGTGTAGGTGGAATCCCCCATCTGGAGGGCGGCTATGGCCTGGGCGTCATATGCCAGCACGCCCTGGGCATAAAGGGCCAGACAGAGCTCACGGCCTGTTATGACCTCATCGTTAATCAGGTAACGGAACATGCGCTTTGTAAATTTGTTGTCGCTGCGCAGGGATTCGATGACATGGTCCACCAGCTGGGTGAATATATCGTCTGCATCGGAGTATTTACTGGTCACGTCCAGACGGGTGGTGTCCACCCAGTTTCCCGCGATTCCGCTGTAAATATAATCCCTCAGGCTGATAGTGCCATCCCTCCACGCCTGGTATTCCGGCGAGGACTGGTCAATCTTATCCTTCTGTATGATCCCCACGGACCCGTCAGACAGATAAGCATAGATATAATTCATATAGGTAGCCATGTCCTTGGGAAGATCGTTCATGGCCAGGGCATGGGAGCTGAGAAGCTCGTTGCGTATCGCCCCGAGTATCTGATCCCTGGATGTCTCGTATTTGCTGTAAATCTGTTTTTCAATGTCGGACGCCCCTTCCTGGGACATATCCATCAGGGACAGCACATTGTTGTTAATCAGCTGGTAATAGGCGTCCTTTACAGGAATGGGTATTTTGGAAGGGTCATAAGTCTTGTCGGGGTCCAAATCATCGTACTGGAGATGGTAGCTGATGATACCGGCCAGCTGCTGCTCTATCAGCTTGTAAATAGCAATCTGCAGATCCCTGTCAATGGTCAGGTACACATCATCCCCGGCCTTGGCGTCCGTCTTTTCAATGATTTCACGGGGACGCCCCATGTTGTCCACATACATCCTGGAGTAGCCCTTTTCTCCCTGAAGCTCCAGCTCCATGGATTTCTCGATTCCGATACGGCCCACAATATCGTTGAGATCGTACTTGTCCGGAGCGTCTTCCGGCAGGCCGGCCGCCTCATCGGACTGGTGCCACTGCTCGTTCAGGGCGGACAGCTGATCCTCCTGAACCTTGCCGGTATAGCCGATGATAGGGGCAAAATAGATGCTGTCCTCATACTTGCGCACATAGGACTGCTCCACCGCAACTCCCTTTAAGTCCGCGGCGTTCTCATTGATTTCCACCATGGTCTCATTGCTGATATTGGTGGCCACGGTGGTGGTCTCGTACTTCTGGTATTCGGTCAGCTTCATGGTATAGATAATATTGATCATGCCCAGGGCTATGTTGTCCGGTATGACCAGGGGATTGCCTTTTTCATCCTTCATCTTATCCAGCTCATAATCCACCTTCTTGCGCTCAAAGGCCTCCCTGGCCGTGATGTTGGTGGGATATTTGCCCTTTGGGTCATTTAGGCTTGCGGTGGAGGAAAGACCGTAAAAATTCAGGAAGAAACGGGTTCTGGCCGAATCAGAGCTGGATGTGAAGAACATCTCACCGTTCTGATCAAGGGCAATCTCGAATTTTCCCTCCACAGTCTCACCGCGGCGGTCCAGTATCCGTACCAGGCGGTACAGCATCTGGTTGCGTGAGCTGGGCCTGGGATAATCCCCCAAATCCTGTATGGTAACGGAATAAGCCAGCTCATTATAAGCCAGCCTGTTGCCGTTTCTGTCATAGATGTTGCCCCTGGACCCCGGTGTGGTGACGTTTTTTTCCGTCCTCTGCATATAGGTTTCCTGGTATTCGCTTCCGTCCAGAATCTGCATCTGAAACAGCTTGCCTAACAGCCCGGCAAACATGACGGTAAACATCACGGAAAGGGCAAAGAGCCGTGAGCTGAACAGCTTCTTGAAAAATTCTTTTACAATTTCTAACAGTTCGTCAAACAAGTTTTGTGTCTCTCCTTTTTCCTATATCCTCCACACGTCTGCTGGCGGAAAGGAACAGCCTGTAAATCAAAAGAGTGGTAACTGCAGTAAATATAATCTCCGGAAGCATGATGTTCCTGAAATAATAAGGAAGATTCAGACGTCCGCGGATTAAGAAGCGGAATATATATATATACATGCTGTACCAGATTCCGTTGAAAATACTGAGTATCAGCGGAAGGGTGATGTAGTCTTCGTAATAGTACTTGGTAAAAATGCCGTTGGCATAGCCGATATAAATATAGATAAGGGTATAAAAGCCAAAAGGCCCGCTGTAGAAAAGGTCCAGTAAAAGGCCTGAAAGAACGCCGTAAAACATCCCCGCATTCTTCCCATGGATAAAGCCGAAGGAAAACGTAAGGATTAAAAGCAGATTGGGCGTTGCCGACAAAAACGGGAGCAGGGGAAATACACAGTTCTGCACCGTAAATGCCAGCACGATAAACAATATATTGATGAGTACCTGTTTTATCTTTGCTTGAATCACTGGGCAGCCGCCTCTCCTGTATCTTTGATATCTGTAATAATCAGCACCTCCTGCAGATTATTAAAATCAGCCACCGGAATCAGATAGCCTGACTGGGTCAGGTGGTCCGGGTCAATGGAGACATCCGCAGCATATCCAACCAGGATGCCCGGAAGGAACTTGGTGCTGATGTTGGAGGTGACGATCTGATCGCCGTCCCTGAGAACCGCATCCTTTGAAAAATCCGTAAGCTTAAGACGCCCCTCCTCATAGAGGGTCAGATCTCCTGCCACAATACAGTTATAGGAGGAATCCAGCTTCATGGCTCCCACACGGCTGGAATCGTCAATGATGGAACGCACCGTGGCGTAATTGGCGCCCACATCCGTCACAATGCCCACCAGGCCGCCGTCGGCAACCACGTTCATGTCCACGGCCACTCCGTCGGCAGAACCCTTGTTGATGCGGAATACCTGGAACCATTTTTCTGAATCACGGGCAATGACCCTGGCCCCGATTTTATCATACTGCATGTAATCCTGGTCAAGCTCATAGAGCTTCCTTAAGCGGTCCAGTTCAAACTGCTCTGCCTGCAGACGGTTATTGTCCTCTGTGAGCTGTACAATCTGGGTCTTCAGTTCCTCATTTTCCCGCAGCGCGTCTTTTAGGCTGCCGTAATCCTTTAATTCGTTATAGATGCCGGTTCCCACTGCGTTGACTCCTGTCTGTATGGGAATCAGAAAATAACCCACACCGGTGCGCAGGGGTTCCATGATGCCGTCCTTCAGGGATGTGATGCAGATGAGCAGTACGCACAGCACCGTAAGTCCTGCCAGAATATATTTACTGTGTTTGGTTTCCATGGATAAACTTCCTCTTACATTAAATTCTCTTCGCGGAAACTGAGATACCGCCTGTCTCCGATGACAATGTGATCGATCAGTGTGATTCCCACCAGGTCTCCCGCTTCTTTCAGGCGTTTGGTGAGCAGTATGTCTGCTCTGCTGGGGGTGGGGTCTCCGCTGGGATGGTTGTGAACCAGCACCATGGACACGGCCCGGCACCTGAGGCCTTCGATGAGTACCTCACGGGGTGTCATGACAGATGCATTTACTGTCCCTCTGGCCATAATCTGATCACGAACCATGGCCTGCTTGGTATTCAGAAACATGACCCGGATTTCCTCCTGCTCCAGATGGCGCATATCTTCCATATAATAGTCCGATATTTCCTCCGGACGGCCAAAGTAAAGAGTATGCTCGCTGGCCTTCCGCTTCCAGATGCGTTTTGACAGCTCTCCTATACAAAGCAGCTGGACCCCCTTTACCTTACCAACTCCCTTGATTCGTGTAAAATCATCCAGGGAATGGTGCAAAAGGCCCAGCAGGCCGTCTCCGGGGCTTCCCAGAGCCAGCAGGCTGTCTGCCAGGTCCAGGGAGTTTCCTTCCCTGCTTCCGGTGCGCAGGATGACTGCCAGAAGCTCTGTATCGGACAGGCTGTCCGGACCCAGACTCAGACATTTTTCATAGGGGCGGTCCTTGTGGGGCAGATCCTTAATTCTTATTCTTTCCATCTCTCTCCTAACTACGCACCTCTCCAAGCACAAAGTCAGGAAAATTATATATACCGGTAAATGATGAGTGCCACTGCCACGCCGATGATACTGGCCATGGTAATCTTGATGGTCAGTCCGAAGGTGATGACCAGGATGCCGAAATTAATTACCAGAGGCGAATCCAGCCCAAAGGATTGTCCGAAATTCAGCCAGTTCAGCCAGGAAATCCCTTCTGCCAGCTGTCCCATAAAGCCTCCCAGGACAATGCCTGCCAGCAGCATGATTAAAAGTATCCAGAAATTCTTGTAATGCATGTGTCTTACCCTCCGGTCAGTCAGGCCAAACCCCTGGGCCGCAGGACCTGGGTTCAGCCTAATTAGTATATATTACCATAAGTTTCCTGGGGTGTCATCTTAAGATTTTCAAAACCCCGTCATCCAACAGCTGCTGCAATGACTTGAGTATTCCCAGCTTTGCATGGTACCAGGTCAGTCCTCCCTGGAAATATACGGCATAGGGCGGCTTAATGGGGCCGTCAGCCGAGAGCTCGATGGACGATCCCTGGACAAAAGCGCCTGCTGCCATAATAACAGGGCTGTCGTATCCAGGCATATCCCATGGCTCGGGTGTCACATAGCTGTCCACAGGCGCGGCTGCCTGTATTCCCTTGCAGAAGGATATGACGCCCTCCGGCGTGCCGAAGGTGATGGCCTGGATGATGTCGTGACGGGATTCACTGCCGTCTGGCACCACGCCGTAGCCCAGGCGCTCATAAATATTGGCCGCGAATATGGCGCCCTTTAAGGCTCCTGACACCACAACAGGGGAAAGAAAAAGCCCCTGGTACAGCTGCTGGTTTAACCCCAGGCTGGCGCCTACCTCCTTGCCCAGTCCGGGAGCGCTTAAGCGGTAGGACGCCCGTTCAATACAGTCCTTTCTGCCCACGATATAGCCGCCGATGGGAGCCAGTCCGCCGCCGGGATTTTTGATCAGGGAACCTACAATCATATCCGCCCCCACATCGGTTGGCTCCAGGGTTTCCACAAACTCACCGTAGCAGTTGTCCACCATGCAGATAACGTCCGGTTTTATGTTCTTTATGAAGGAAATCAATTCCCCAATCCGCTTCACAGACAATGTGGGACGGGTGGCGTACCCTTTGGAACGCTGTATGGTCACCAGTTTTGTCCTTTCATTTATGGCTGCCGCGATGCCCTCATAGTCAAAGGAACCGTCCTCAAACAGGTCCACCTGGCGGTAGACCACCCCATATTCCTTAAGGGAACCCACAGAATCCCTGATTCCTATGACTTCCTCCAGGGTGTCATAGGGCTTGCCCACAGGCGACAAAAGCTCGTCCCCTGGACGCAGGTTGCCTGACAGGGCCACATGAAGGGCATGTGTGCCGCTCATGAGCTGAGGACGCACAAGGGCGCTCTCACCGTGGAATACGCTGGCATACACATCCTCCAGCGTATCGCGTCCCAGGTCATTGTAACCGTAACCTGTGGTAGCTGCAAAGTGGATGTCGCTGACACGGTTGTCCTGCATTCCCTTGATAACCTTCATCTGATTGTATTCCGCCACCGCATCAATGGCCTCAAAGCGTTCCCTCAGCGCTTTTTCCGTCTCAGCCGCAAACTCCCTGACTTCCCGGCTGATGCCAAGGCTTTCGTACATCTGGTTCATTCCATTTATATCCATTGGTTTATAATCCTCCGTTTTCCGGTTTGTTATTGTAGCACGATTCCCTGCTTTGCGCAATCCTCTAATATCCGTTCCAGGACGTTTGAGACATCCCCTCCGAAATCAGGCAGATTCAAAAAGCGCACATCCCTTTCCCGTTTGAACCAGGTCAGCTGGCGTTTTGCAAAATGTCTTGTATCGCGTTTCAGTATATATACAGCCTCATCCAGGCTGCATCTGCCTTCCAGATAGTCCAGAATCTCCTTATATCCCAGCCCCTGCATGGAGGTATGGCCTCTCCGGCAGCCCATATCCTTTAATGCCTTTACTTCCTCCACCAGTCCCTGTTCCATCATCAGGTCCACCCTGCGGTCAATTCTCTCATAGAGCAGGGCCCGGTCCGTGTTCAGAACATAATAGAGGAAATTGTAGGGGGATTCCTTCTCCCTCTCCTGCTGGTTATGGAGGGAAATCTTCTCCCCTGTCTGGCGGAAGTATTCAATGGCCCGGATGACACGTTTTATATTGTTGGCATGGATTTGGGCGGCTGCCTCCGGGTCCACCTGGCGGAGCATGGCATGAAGGAGCTGGGGAGCCCTCTCTCCCTCCCTCTCAGCCAGGGCTTCCAGTTCCCTGCGGACAGGGCTGCTGTCCTCATTTTCTTTAAAATCAATGTCGTACAGCAGGGCCTGTATATAAAAGCCGGTTCCGCCGGCAATGACAGGAATGCGGCCGTGGCTGTAAATCTCCCTCAGGGCCTCCTTTGCCATCTGCTGGAAGGTGACCACATTAAAGGAGTCCCGGGGATCCAGCACGTCAATGAGATAATGGGGAACCCCGTCCATTTCCCCGGGAGTCACCTTGGCAGAGCCGATATCCATATGCCTGTATACCTGCATGGAATCCGCGCTGACGATCTCCCCGCCAATGGCCTTTGCCAGCCGGATGGAAAGGGCGGTCTTTCCCACTGCCGTGGGTCCTGTGAGGACAATGAGCGGCTGCTTCATATGTTAAAAGCTCCTTTCAGACAATGCGTTTGAATTTTTTCTCCAGCTCATACTTGCTCATGGAGATGATGGTAGGCCTGCCGTGAGGGCAGGCATAGGGATTTTCCAGGTCCAGAAGCTGGTCAATGAGCACATTGGCCTCCTGGAAGGACATGGTATGATGTCCTTTGACAGCTGCCTTGCAGGACATGGAGGCCACCTTTTCATAGATGATGTCCGGGTTATGTACAGACATATCCTCCGAGAGCCCGTCGATCATCTCTGTCAGCAGTTCCTTCTTGGCAATGGAAAACAGGTTGGCAGGCACGCCGCGCACCGCGTATTCCCTGCCGCCAAAGGGTTCTATCTCAAAACCGATTCCCGTGAAATAATCCATATACTTCTCCAGGAGAAGTTCTTCGTTCATGTTCAGTGTAAGGATAATGGGCGGGTCCACCATCTGCATGTCGTACTGCCTTGTCTTTAAGGACTTGATGGTATTCTCATAGAGCACCTTTTCATGGGCAGCATGCTGGTCAATGATGAACAGCTGTTCATTGTACTCCACCATCCAGTAGGTGTCAAACAGCTGGCCGATAAGCTTGTGCTTCAGCCTGGCCTTGGGGTCCAAAAGCTTGCCGTCAAACAGGTCCAGCTGTTCCGGCCCGGCGGTGCAGCCGGCTGTACCGGCTCCTGTATGGGCAGAAGCGGTACCGGTTGTGTCTGAATTCCCGGTCATACCGGGTTCCGGATGACTGGGGACTGTCTGGCCGGAGTCTGACTGACCGGGCGCTGTCTGGCCGTGGGCTGTCTGGCCGTGGGCTGTCTGGCTGGAAATTGTTTGGCCGGGGCCTGTCTGACCGGAAGCTGTCTGACCAGGTGCCGTCTGGCCGGAGCCTGTCTGTCCGGAAACTGTCTGTCCGGAGTCTGTCTGGCCGGAGTCTGTCTGGCCGGAGTCTGTCTGGCCGGAGTCTGTCTGTCCGGAAGCTGGCCCGCCGGCCCCAATATCCTTCCCGGCAGAAACCGTGTTTTCCGTTTGATGGGGATTAACTGCGGCCGGGGAGACTGAACGTTTTTCCTGTTCCTTTCTTCTCTCCTTCAGCCAGTCAGGCATCAGCTCATTGACAAAGGATGGCCTGGGCGGGGCTGACTGGGTGTAAACTGAACCGGCGCCGGAGGACGGGCCGCCGTTCTGTACCTGGACGGGGCTGCCGGAGGTTTTCTGGCTTAGGTTCTCCCGCCTGCGCACCTCGAACGGCTCCGGGCGGGGAGCCAGTTTCTCTGCCAGCTGCCTGGCCTCCTTTTCCTGTTTTGCTTCCAGGCTGACCTGGGGGATCAGCTCCTTGTGGGCCAGGGCATTGCTGACAGCCCTTAACACTGCATGGTACACCTTTTCCCCGTCGGCAAAGCGCAGTTCCATCTTGGTGGGATGCACATTTACGTCCAGGGTGTCCGGCTCAATATGGAAATGCAGCATGGTAAAGGGATACTTGTGCTGCATCATATAGGGTTTATATGCCTCCTCAATGGCCTTGGATATAATGGAACTCTTGATGTAACGGCCATTGATGAAATAATTTTCATAATTCCGGTTGGATCTGGCTATGACCGGCTTGCCTGTAAATCCGGTGACTGTAATCCAGTCCTCATTGATTTCCACCGGGAGAAGGTTTCCCGCAATCTCCCGTCCGAATACAGTATATATCAGGTCCTTCAGGTTGTGGTTTCCTGAGGTGTAGAGCTTATTTTGATTGTTCTGTATGAAGCGGATGGAAATATCCGGGTGGGAAAGGGCAATCTTCTCCACCAGGGCCGCCACATGGGCGCCCTCTGTCATGGGTGTCTTAAGGAATTTCTTCCTCGCAGGCGTGTTGTAAAACAGGTTTCGGGCAATGATGGTGGTACCATCAGGGGCGCCTATTTCCTCCAGCCCCTTCTCAACCCCGCCTTCAATCTGGTACCGGGAACCGGTAAGGCTGTCCCCCGTCTTTGTAATCAGCTCCACCTGGGCCACGGCCGCTATGCTGGCCAGGGCCTCGCCGCGGAAACCCAGGGAGGAAATGGTGAATAAATCCTCCACTGTCTTGATTTTACTTGTGGCGTGGCGCAGGAATGCCAGGGGTATTTCCTCCTTTGGGATGCCCCATCCGTTGTCGGTGACGCGAATCATGGAACAGCCGCCGTCCTTGATTTCCACGGTTACGGCGGTGGCATGGGCGTCAACGGCATTTTCCAGCAGCTCCTTCACTACGGAAGCAGGCCGCTCAATGACCTCGCCGGCTGCAATTTTGTTGATGGTGCTTTGGTCTAAAACAGTTATGTTGGCCATGTTTAAGTTCCTTTCTGTCTGTACTCAGCCAAAAAGTATCTCTAAAAGCCGGCCCCAATCTCAGATGCCAGGGCCGGCTTTATCAGTTGCTTTTTACAGGTATATAATCCCTGACCTGTATCTACTTTACCGACTTGCCGGAACGTTCGGAAAGGAACGTGCGCAGGCCGTTTATGCAGACAGCGCCCATCTGTCTCTTATCCAGAAGATAGCCGCCATGGTCCATGGTATATAACACCAGGCACTGCTGTGTCTCGCATATGTGGGATATCTGGCTGTATGCGTGTACTGCCCTGCATCCGGTTGGAACAGTCTGAATTAAAGAGGCCACTGCGGATAAAGCCCGGCCCCATGGTGCGGACCAGATACGCCAGAATCAGGAAGAGGGTCTTCAGTTATCATATCAGATTCCTTTTCCTTGCTGCACCGGCGGCCTTCCGCCCCAATACTGCATTACATGATGCAGCACGGTTTATCCCCTCTCTTTATATACAACAAAACCAGATAAAACACAAGCCCTTTTTACAGAACCATGGGCCTTTGAACCATGGGTCTTACCAGGTTATGGGCACTACAAATCCATAAGTCCCTCCAGAACATGGACCTCCATGCGTCCCTGCTCCAGGTCCACATTCAGAATACAGTCACCGATAGCGGGAAGCATCAGTTCCTTTCCGTCCTTCATGGCAACCACATATACATCATTGGCCCCTGTTTCCAGCACATCCTTAAGGGTTCCCAGCTCCGCGCCCTGGTCCGATACCACAGTAAGTCCAATCAGGTCCGTGATAAAGTATTCATCGGGCTCCAGGTCCACGGCCTGATCCCTGGTTATCAGCAGGTCCCTGGATTTATATTTTTCTATTTCATTTATATTGTCATATCCCCTGAATTTGAGGATGACCATGTTCTTGAAGAATTTCACATGTTCGATTTCCATGGGAATATGCTCTTTTCCTGTGTCAAGGATGACTTCCTTCAGCTCTTTGAAACGCTTGGCGTCATCTGTGGTGGGGAATACCTTTACTTCCCCTTTGATTCCGTGGGCGGAGGTTATGACTCCCACTCTCAGCATGTTTTCCATACACCTGTCACCTTTCTGTGATAAGTAATTTTACGGATAAATGTTCCGGGACAATATTCCCGGGCAATAAATGAACCGCCAGCCCTGCGGCCAGCGGTCCTTCATTGTCTGCGTACTGAATCCTGCTTACTGAATCTCAACGATTACTTTCTTGTCTTCCTTGGATGCAGCGGCCTTGACAACGGAACGGATTGCCTTTGCAATCCTGCCCTGCTTGCCGATGACCTTGCCCATGTCGGCAGGAGACACCTTAAGCTCAATCAGGGTGTCCTCGCCCTTCATTGATTCGGTAACAACAACTTCTTCTGGGTTATCGACCAGTGCTTTCGCAATCACTTCGACTAATTCCTTCATCTTAACACCTCATTGTCAACTACTGAATGCCGGCGATTTTTAAGAGCTTTCCTACGGTCTCAGTTGGCTGTGCACCTGTTGCTAACCACTTCTTAGCTGCTTCCTCGTCAAATTTGATGACACTTGGTTCCCTGGTTGGGTCATAAGTGCCGATTTCCGCGATGAATTTGCCATCCCTTGGGGATCTGGAATCAGCAACTACGATTCTATAGAAAGGAGCCTTCTTCTGTCCCATTCTTCTTAATCTCATCTTTACTGCCATGTGATTTCACCTCCTTGTGAATTGTTCTTATATTAGACATACAGGAGTATTCCTGTTTGACTAGCCTGGTCTGCGGATTGTGGTATCAGCATTCTGTGTCCTAAAAGGGCATCTTCATCTTGCCGCCCAGCAGTCCTCCCAGACCGCCGAATCCGCCTTTTCGCTTGCCGCCGCCCATAAGGCCCGGCATCTGCTTCATCATTTTCTTCATCTGGTCAAACTGTTTTACCAGACGGTTGACCTCGCTGACCTCCACACCGGCGCCTTTTGCAATGCGCTGTTTCCTGGAAGGGTTTATGAGGTTTGGATTGGCCCTCTCCTCCTTTGTCATGGAGAGGATGATGGACTCTACTCTGTGCATGGATTTTTCACCTTCATCCATATCCACACCGGACAGCTGGTTTCCCATACCCGGCATCATGGAAAGAATACTTCCCATACCGCCCATCTTTTTAATCTGCTGCATCTGGGTCAGAAAATCATTGTAATCAAATTCCGCCTTGCGCAGCTTCTGGCTCAGCTCCTTGGCCTGTTCCTCATCCACCTCGGCAGCCGCTTTCTCAATCAGGGACTGGATATCGCCCATTCCCAGGATTCTGGAAGCCATTCTGTCCGGGTAGAACTGTTCCAGATCAGACAGCTTCTCGCCCATACCAACATATAGAATCGGTTTACCTGTGACTGCGCGGATGGAAAGGGCCGCACCGCCTCTGGTATCGCCATCCAGCTTTGTGAGGATGACACCGTCAATACCTATCTTATCGTTAAATGTACCTGCCACATTCACTGCATCCTGGCCGGTCATGGCGTCCACCACCAATATGGTCTGGCAGACATCCAGATTGTCCTTTATCTCTACCAGCTCATCCATCATGGTCTCATCAATGTGGAGACGTCCCGCTGTATCCAGGATAACCACGTTAAGTCCGTTCTTGGATGCGTGTTCCAGTGCCGCCTTGGCAATGTCCACAGGCTTGTTTTTGTTGCCCATGGAGAACACCGGAATACCTACCCGGTCGCCGTTAATCTGCAGCTGCTCTATGGCAGCCGGCCGGTAGATGTCGCAGGCAGCTAACAGGGGCTTACGTCCCTTTGCCTTCATCTTTGCTGCAATCTTGGCCGTGGTCGTGGTCTTACCCGCGCCCTGGAGACCAGCCATCATGATAATGCTGATTTCGTTGGAGGGCTTTAAGGAAATCTCTGTTGTCTCGGAACCCATGAGCTTTACCAGCTCCTCGGTCACGATTTTGATGACAGTCTGTCCCGGTGTCAGGCTTCCGAATACATCCTCGCCCACCGCCCGTTCCTGAACGGACCCGATAAACTGTTTAACCACACGGAAGCTTACATCTGCTTCCAGAAGCGCCATCTTGACTTCCTTTAACGCGGCTTTTACATCGGCTTCTGAAAGACGGCCTTTACCGCGAAGGTTCTTGAATACATTTTGTAATTTATCGGATAAGCTTTCAAAAGCCATGAAATAATCCTCCTAAGACTGCACTGCATTCAATGAATCACACATCAAAGCGTGCTGGTGATTTCTGCGGACAACCGCCTAATCTGGTCAATGAGTGCCATATCCCTGGTGCGTATGCATTCATCAGAGAGACGCTCCAGCTCGCCGGCTATCTCCTTGACTTTAATGAACTTGGCTACCAGATGAAGCTTGGCCTCATAATCCTTTAGTATCTTGTCGCATCTTTTTATCAAATCGTGGACACCCTGACGGCTGATTCCCTGCTCTCCCGCTATCTCGCTGGGGGAAAGGTCACCGAACACCACGTCCTCGTATATCCTGCGCTGATGTTCTGTCAGCAGTTCTCCATAAAAATCATATAACAAACCCTGTTCCACAATCTTTTCCATTTCAACCACCTGTGCTATCATACACGATAGAAAAAGGATTGTCAAGCATTTTCACTTGACAATCCCCAAAATTATTGATAGTAAACATTTTTGTTTACAGATATCAGCAGTATGGCAGCGATAAAGCATCCTATAATAAGAATTCGGTATATTCCGGAAAAACGGGCGCCAACCTGGCTGTCAATGAGGCAGAACAGGATACTGCCAAACATCAGGATGGTGGGAAGCAGCACAAAAAACATGTATTTTCCCTTGGAAACACTGCGGGGAGGCGGTGTGCACCGCACCAGCTTCACAAGAGGAATCCTGCCAAGGCGGAAACAGGGACCGAAGGTAAAGGAAGCCTGATAGGCGATTCCTTCCAGCCGGACCAGGGCATAGGTGAATTCCAGCCGGATCGTCTCATAGTCCAGATTCCTTCTGGCCGCGTAAAGAGCTGTCTCCCGCGCAAAGTCCTCCGGCGTCAGGATTTCCCCCTCAGGTTCAAAATAGATGTACTGGGAGTGGAGTTCCTTCTGAAACATCTTCCAGTCTTTCCTGATATCCTCCAGCCAGGTGGTATTGCCATCTTCACGGCTGAATTCCTCCAGACAGCTTTCCACGATGGAAGGTTTCAGCGTCTGCTGTTCTTCCAGTCTGGAACATATCTGTTCAAGCTTCTTTAACTGTGACATTTCCCCGTCAATCCGGTCCAGACGCATGCGCATCAGATCGCTTACGCTCAGCCGCCCCTCAAAATATCCGCGGATATCCCGGATTGGAATACCCAGCTGCCGCAGAAAACGGATTTCCAGCAGACGCTGTATATCTTCCTCGCTGTAATCCCTGTACCGGTTTCCTTCTGTGCGCCGGGGCGCTAAAAGTTCCTCGCTTTCATAATAACGTATATTTTTCCGGTCCAGGCCGGTACGGGCCTCGGCTTCTTTCATTTTCATAAACTCATCTCCTTTCTGTTTCTGATTTGATTATAAGGTATCCACCAACTGTACAGTCAAGGGAAATGAGTGAATTTTATTTGTTTTATATTGGCACTCCCTGAATCCCGGAAGGAATTAACACAATCAAAAAGGGAAAACAATTCAGTTTTCCCTTTCAAAAACAATGGCATAATTGCTGTTGCTTGTCAATACCCTTTTTTCGCTGGATGGGCTTATAATCTGGACCAGCCGCCATCCCTGGGCAGATTCCTTCCTGATAATATCTTTACACTTCTCAATTGTTTCAGCATTACCACTTTTCAAATCCCCGTCAAATGGAACTTCCACAAAATTATATTCATATTTTCCCATATCCGCAACTCTTTCTCTTTTGATATTTGCACTTATTATAGCGCCGGATATCATAAAGATACTATGGGAATTTATAAAGGGCATATAAAGATTATATATAGATTCAGGAATAGTTCCTATTATCGGTCACAGAGGGGTTTGTAATTCTCTTCCTTCATAATGCTTGTATAGGCAGGGCGGATAATCTTATCCATATTAATCAATTCCTCAATACGATGCGCGCTCCATCCCACGATTCTGGCGATTGCAAAGATGGGCGTGAACATTTCTTCCGGAATATCCAGCATGCTGTATACAAATCCGCTGTAGAAGTCCACATTGGCGCTGACGCCCTTGTAGATTCTGCGTTCCTCGGTGATAACCTTGGGGCCCAGCTCCTCAATCATGGAATAGAGGGCAAATTCCTCCATACGGCCCTTTTCCTCTGAAAGCTGGCGCACAAAGCGTTTGAAAATCTCGGCACGCGGATCTGACTTGGAATACACTGCATGGCCCATTCCATAGATAAGGCCTTTGCGGTCAAATGCCTCTTTGTGAAGCAGTTTCTTCAGATAGGATTCCACCTCATCCCTGTCAGTGACATCCTTTACCTCACTCCTTAAATCCTGCATCATTTCCACTACCTTGATGTTGGCTCCGCCGTGCTTGGGTCCCTTTAAGGAGGCCAGGGCTGCGGAGATGACAGAATATGTATCTGTGCCAGAGGAGGTAACCACATGGGTGGTAAAGGTAGAGTTGTTGCCGCCGCCATGCTCCATATGCAGGATTAACGCCAAATCCAGCACATGGGCTTCCACCTGCGAGTACTTCATGTCGGGCCTCAGAAGGCGGAGCAGATTCTCTGCGGTAGAGAGATTTTCGTCCGGGCGGTGTATGTACATGCTACCGTCCCTCTCATAATGGTTATAGGCATGGTAGCCGTACACAGCCAGCATGGGCATTACGCTGATGAGCATCATGCACTGTCTGAGTACATTGGGAACCGTAATATCCCAGGCCTTCTCGTCATAGGAAGCCAGGGTGAGAATACTCTTGCTCAGGGATATCATCATATCTTTTGTCGGTGCTTTCATTACTACGTCACGGACAAAATTTGTGGGAAGTGTACGGCTGAATGCCAGGCTTTCTTTAAATTTTGTAAGCTGATCTGCATTAGGAAGTTCTCCGAACAGAAGCAGGTATGCAATTTCTTCAAAACCATATCGGTTTTCTCTCACTACACCGCCAATCAAATCATAGATATTATAACCTCTGTAAAATAGTTTTCCTTCGCAGGGGACCTTTACTCCATCCACTACTTTGTTGGCTTCGATTTTGGACACCTTCGTCAGACCCGCTACCACGCCGTTTCCGTTTTTATCACGGAGCCCCCGCTTCACGTCGTACTTTTCATACAGTTCCAAATCAATCCTCTCATCGCTCAGACAAATATCTGACCACTGGCTCAAGTTGTCCATAAATTCCTTTGTTTCAATCATGCAAAACCTCTCCTTTCGACTGTTTGATTTTCTCTTATAAAATTCCTCCTGTAAAAGTGGTATTTTTACTATTTTATTCCATTTTAAGATTTTTTGCAAACTTTTTTTACTTTTTTGTATAAATAAAAGTTCAAAACAGGAAGGATTCCTGCTCTATCACCTGTTTTTCAGCGCAGATTTTGTCTATGAGGGGCTGAAGGAGCGGTTCGGCTGTCCGCTGGAGTTTTTCCAGTTTACTGGTTTCTATAGGTTCACCGTAGGCCATATACTGATCATACGTTTGTGTATCCATAAGGTATGGATACAGTTTCGGGAAAATGCGTTTCTTAATATATTGAAATATCTTAACTCCACCATAATCCAAGTCGCCTGTGTGGAGATAGGCCGTCCCACAGGAAGTATGAATGCCGGACAAAACCCGTTCCAGCTGAATCAGAAACGCACGCTCATCCGGAGAAAAGTATCCGTGTGAATATATGATTAGAGTCCCTTCCTCATAGGGCATGCTTTCATAATTCGCTTTATTTTCCACTGTAATCACCTTTGAAATGGACTGCTCTGGTGGGATAGATGCGCTTCTGAGCGTCTGATTATTAAAGACAAATCCACTGGGAAACAGGGAAAGATTTATCTTGTTTCCTGCCAGTTCAATAATCAGGTTTCCTTTCACGGCTAACTCTTGGGCATAGCCGTTAATCATCAGCTGATCCAGTACCTGCCGGTCATCCATGTCATCATTTACCGTGTCCAGATAAGCCCTCGCAGCAGATAAGACTTTGGATTGCAGATGTTTTTCAAATGCCTTGGATTTACCCAGATATTTTTTACTGAAAATCCTTTTGTAGACTGGTTCCTGTAGACAATCTATGGCCTTGAAACAAGTAAACAGCAGTTCCCGTTTTGGGGTATCCAGTGCTTTGGGAACATCTCCTTTATCCAGACTTTGGAGAAAGGATTGGTAATAGCTGCGTATCCACTGGCTTTGTATCAAAGCAAGCTGTTGGTCCACCTCTTCTTTCAGTTTATTGATACGCTTGAACTTCGGTATTTTTCCCAGTCGTTGGTATATAGTCTCCATCTGTTCCAGGCTGTACCACGCCTTCTCCGCTTCGATACCGTACTGATACCATTTGACCTTCACCAGCCCTTCCATTTCCAGTTCCATAAGCTGGTTCATAAAGTCCCGTTTTCCTGTCTCTTTAAAATCCTGTTCCCTGAATATGACAGAGCGTTTTCCGCTCATACCTTTCTTCCAGTCCACAGTACTCTTCTCGTATTTTTGGATAATACATTCCAGCGGTGCATTCATAAACAGCTTCCCCTCCCTTTTTATAATGACGGTTATTATAACGTATCCGCAAATTCATCCCCATCTTCTATATCCTGCATCAGCTCAACAAAGCGCTCCCGTTCAAATTCCTGGATGGATATGGACTTTTTGTTGGGGTTTGCAAAGACAAAGGTCTTGTCCACGTTTTCCACGTAGTTCTGGATTTTGTCATTGGTGGCGCTGATGATGGCCTGGAACCCAAGGCCGCGGATGAGTTCAATACAGCTGGCCACCTTCTCCCCATCCATCTTGGAAAATGCTTCGTCCAGCACCACCAGACGTATGGTTGGATTGCGCTCCACCTTGGAGGGCAGATTGATGCGGTAGGCCTGGGCAAAGCTGGCCAGAAGAGCCACATACAGCGGGTTCTGGCCTTCTCCGCCTGAATTCTTCTTAATCATTTTGCTCAGCCGTATTTTGATTACCTCGTCTTCATTCTGTATAAGCTGCTGCATGTCAAAGGACAGGTAGGTGCGGTAATCTGAATACTTATCCATATTCCGCCTGGCCTCGTCCATCTGCTCCGGGGTGGCGTTTTCCGGGGGAATGAAAATACTGATGAGTTCATTCATCAAATCCCCATACTGTTTTTCATGCTCTATGGTAAACAGGTCCATCTGGTTTTCATAGGAATAATTGAGGTCGGCCGGATTGATGTCCAGTGAATCATCCATAAACATATCGTAGAAACGCCCGTCAGGTCCTTTGTTGCGGCCGATAACAAACTGGTATTTGTCCTTTCCGAAATCCAGGCGGCTGATGATGCGGTTCAGCTCATCCTTGCGTATCAGGGCCTCCCGGATTGCGCTGCGGATTTTATACATAAAGTCATCCCGGAAATGTTCTACCGCGGATTTGGCCTGCTGCGTGGCTTTCTGCTTGTATTCTTCCAGATTATCGCATTTCAGGTCGCTTAAAAGGCGGTCATAGGCAGCGTTATCTCTGGCGTTTACCGTGAAATTGCGGTTGGGGTAAGTCCTGATATAGCTGGTCCTGACGGCCAGAAGCTCCTGAAAAGCTGCTTCCCTGGCCTCAGACAGTTTGCTGCACCTGGCAATGAAGGTTTCTTTTTCCCTGTCATAGCGCACCGTATCCCTGGAGGGCAGATAGGCTGACAGTTCGTTGTCATAGTCAGGATTCTGCTTTAACTCCCGTTCCTTTGACGTGAGAAGGGACTGGCTGTCAATGGACTTATTCCGGCACCCTTCTATCTCACGCTCTTTGTCACGGATCAGCACATTCAGGCTGTCCCTCTCCCTCTTTTTGCCGTCGCAGAGCGTGATAACCGCCTGGCGGTCCCGTTCTAACTGGTCTACATTTTGCTCCTTTAAAAGCTCCAGCTTCTGTATCAGTTTTTTCTTTTCACGCTCCTTGGCTTTGTAGCTGTTTATGTCATTCAGCCAGTCCATGTATTCCGTGGGTTCGGCTGAGAGCCAGGGGAGGGCCAGGATTCTAAGGGACTCCCTGGCCGTTTCCTCCAAAGGCTTTTTCTTTTCCTCCAGGCTCGCCAGTTCCTGCTCCAGAAGACGGATACGCCTCCTGACGCTGTCCTTGCCGATATAGGCAAATTTAGTGTAGTTATCCGGGTTGATGTGCTGCAGGCGGAAGGTGTGGTAGAGCATGCAGCCGCTGGTGATGCCGATACGGCATTCCCTTAATTCATCTATGGTATTGCACTTGATGACCTTTCCAAGCAGCAGGTCTATATAAGGTTTTAAGTAGGACTCCCTCACAGTCACTTCCTCTGAGAGGGCGCCTTTTTGTACCTGGGGCTGGTTCTGGGATGCCTTTTCCGTATCCAGCACAGCCACATTGAAGTATTCCTTTTTATCCAGTTCCCCGTAGATTTCCAGGGCGGCTCTGGCGTATTTAGGAGATACCACCAGATTTAATTTATTGTTTCCCAGATAGCCCTCCACCGCGTTGCGCCACTCATCTCTCTTTACGTCCAGCAGATCAGCCAGCACATGCACATCCACGCTCTTACCAGTTTTCTCCAGAAGGCGGCGCTGGATGTAGCTCCTGGCATTTTCCAGGTATTTGGGATAGGCTTTGCTGCCGGAACGAAGTTTTTCCAGTTCATCTCTTGTCTGCTTTTCCTGCTTTTTGAGCTCTCTGACAGCGGCAGCAGCTTCCTGATGCTGTTTTTCCGTATCTGTACGCATGGATACCATGTTTTTTTTCAGTCGTTCCAATGTCTCCAGGTCAATGGTGCGGTTTTCAAATTCCTCCATATCCCAAAGGGTCTGGTTGGAGGTGATGTCCTCTTCCTCCCAGCGCTTTAAGGCGGTTGCGGTCTGCTGCCACCTGGATTCGCTTTTTCCCAGCTGTTCCAACAGTTCATTCAGGCTCTTAAGCTGGCTTTTCAGCTCCTCATACCCTGTGGAGGCAATACGGCGCAGCAGCTCGTCGCTCTGCCGGGTCAGCTCGCCAATCTGTTCGTCCACTGAACTTCTGGCCTGAACCTGCTTTTTCAGGTCCTCTCCTGCCAGCTTTGCCCTGTCAGCCAGGGTACGGACCTCTGACTGAAGCTGCAGAATCTCCAGTTTCTGCACAAAGTAGGAACATTTTTCGATCTGCTGTTCCTTGTCAGCATAGGTTAGGAATCTGTCCTCAATCTGTTTTAAGGATTGGATTTCCGCACATGTGTCCTCTATTTTCTTTCTCATGCGGCCGTACTGCATAACACTTTCCTGCATGTCCTCGATATGGATGTCCTGCTCCATGCAGATATATTCTTTTACAAAATCCTCCAGTTTGATGTTCATTCTGAATGGGATGGCCCGCTTGAAGAGAAGGGGGAATTTTTCAGAGTCCAGGCCCCCCAGGTAGGAATCGTAGAGTATGCGGCGGAATCGCTCGTTGTGGGAGGTCAGGAAATAATCCTCCCGGCTGTAATTCGCCTGAAGATAGTCTTCTATTTCCACGATGGACATGGTCCGTTTCCCGCCCCTGTAGCCATTGTCCCACATGGGTCCTTTGTGCCAGAAGAAACGGCGGGATATCTCATTGGTGGCTGTCTCCACATCAAAGACAATTCCCACGCACTGGCACTGGCCCGTATCGCTTCGTTTCAGTTCCAACACAATGGTAGAGGAAAAATTCTGGTTGCGCAGATAGGAAAACTCGTTGTTTTCACCGATATTTACCATACCTCTTAAGTATTCAATCAGGCTGCGGTCAGAGTCATCGGCAGCCGCCTTGTTGAAGAAGCCCCTGCCGTCCGTATTGGCATAGAGCACAATCTGCATGGCGTCTATAACCGTGGACTTGCCGCTGCCCGAATGTCCGGTAAAAAAATTAATTTCATCATTAAAGGACAGGGTCCTTTTGGTTATATAGTGCCAGTTATTCAAACATATCCTGGAAAGGGCGAGAAAACGATCGTTTGCTATTTTCTGTTCCATGGTTCTCCTTCCTCTGATGCCATTTCATCCTCTGTCATTTCATCCTCTGTCATTTCATCCTGCGTCATCTCATCCTCCGCCATTCCGTCCTCCGTCATTCCGTCCGTGGCGTCCGGTTCTTCCTCCTCCAAATCAGCTTTCAACTGGACTCCGCTTTCATCCGAATCATCCTCAAAGGAGGAAAGAAGGCAGCGCACATCGTCTCCCATGAGCACTACGTTGATGCAGGGATATATAATCATGCGGCTTTCGCTTTTTAAGTCCTCCAGCAGATCCAAAGGTTCTATAACCTGGTATTTTTTCAGGAGGGTCACTGCCCGGCGGATTTCCGTGGGAGCGGGCTGCTTCTTGAACAGCCTGTAATTGCCCAGCTTTTCGTGGATTTCCCGCAGAGATGTATAGACATTGACACTGGTGGAAACGCTTTCCATCTGTTCATCGTATATCAGCTTCAGCACCAGCAGATACAGGGTGGCCAGGCGGGGCAGCTTGTCTCCCACCACAGTTTCACCCTGGATGTACATGACGCCCATCTGGCTGTTTTCGCGCAGCTCCACTCCGCTGATGGCAAAATAATTCTTCATAAATTCCAGGTGTTTGCTGCATACCCGGTAATCTCTGTTGTACTGGAATCTTCCGGTGCGCTTGTCATATTTGTGTTCCAGTATAAAGGTCTGGCGCCACAGGAGACGGATGATTTCCGTCACTTCCATCTGCTCCGACTGCATCAGATTGTCGTAGTAAGGAACGCCGTTTCCGGTGTATCCGGCCGCCGGCGCGATGTCTGTCATGCTGTTTTCCAATTCCATGTTTTCCACTATCTTGCCCTCCTGACAAATACCAGCCGCGGATAGGTATAGCCTTTGCAGTGCACCATTTCCGAATCTTCCTCTTCCACCTTATAAGGACTCTTTCTCCTGGTGGAATAGTCATAGGCCAGTATCAGTTTTTCAAAGTCCTGGTCCGAATGTATGGTTTGTTCGTCCACCACCATTTTTCCCTCTGTCATGCTGCCTTCTATAAAGGCTTCAATCTCCTTCTGGCTGTAACGGTTCCTGACCTTGTTCAGGTTCAGAACTTCCTCCATGGACAGTTCCTCGGATTCTTCCTCATCCTTTAACTGTTCTGTAAAGTCTGCCTTGGTCTTACGCCGTTTGTACAGGGATTTTTCTGACAATATGGTCATCTGGGACAGGTTCATCCTGGCGCTTACAGATGCCAGCTCCTCTTCCGGGCAGCCGTATTCCGAAAGATGGTTTAAAAGCCTGATTACAAGCCCCTTCATGTTGTCCTCCTGGTTTAACAGGTAGTTGAGGCGTGTGACGGTTGCCTTGACATAACGGGAGTGCTCCTTGTCCATGTTGGAGATGCGGTGTTCTATATCATCGAACCCGCGCTCCAGCTGGTCCAGCTTCTCCACAATATCGTATTCTGTCAGGGGGGCCTTTTTCTGGCCTCTGGCTGAAGCCGCGCTTTTTGCGCACATTTTATTTATCCAGGAACTGTCCTCCCGCATGGCGGCTATCCAGGATTTAATATCTGTCTTGTAGAGATAAAAATTGTCCGAGGTCTTTAATATATGATATTTTTTATTGACGATTTCCGTCACGTATCCTTCCAGGTGCTCCTTTAACAGGGTCCCGTAATTTTTTTGTTCCAGCAGGCTGCCAAAGAACTTATCCATATTGTGCAGCATGTCCTGAAGGGACTTGTTCAGTTTTTTCGTATTTATGAGAGCCGTATTTAGCAGGCTGACGCTGGAGCGGGGGTCGTTTTTCAGAGAAAATAGAATGGCATAGACATTCTGGATATAAACCTGGGTCTCATCCTCATCATCGCCTAATAAACGTGAAAATGCCTCAATCATCACCGCGGCGTAATCCGGAATGACGATGTTGACCGTCATGCTGGCGTAATCATCCACCTTGCGGAGCCAGCCGGTCCTCAGGAGCCAGTTAAGAACCCTGGTGGCAGGCGGTTCCAGTTCATCCCAGTCATCCTCGGTCTCGTCCTGCCATATGACATATTTTTTCTGGGAGAAATATTCACTTAAAAGCTGGATGCAGACTTCCCTGCTGAGAAAGTAATTGCTGTACTCATACTCCTCGTTGATTTTAAGAAGTGCCTCTATGTAAGTAGACCGGTTGACAGAGCGGAACAGGCTCCAGAACCGGTCTGGTATTTCATTCATCAGTATCATTTACAAACCTCCGTATTTCCCTATCATTATAACAGGAAACACCGGAAGTGACAATCAGAAATCATTGGCCCCGCCATCTCCTGACTCCCGGAGCCAGGCTTTCAGATATCCGAGAAGGACAGGCTGGATGTCAGGATAAGTCCAGTTGGCGGGCGGTTCCCTAAACAGTGCGGTGCGGGCTATCTCATACCCCTCCGGTATGGGGCCCAGCTCTGTAATGTCGCCGTAATAGAGCATTCCGTAGCTTATCCCAGGCGTATCAGGGTCTCCAGCGGTCTCACGGACCGAATATGCGCTTAACGGCGTCAGGGTGAAGCCCACTGCACCGGTCTCTTCGTATAATTCCCTGCGGGCCGTGTGTTCTATCTTTTCCCCTGCTTCCCTGCGGCCTCCGGGACACTCGTAGGTATCCCGATCCCTGTGCTGGCAGAACAGCCATTTCCCCTGGTATCTGGACAGGATGACTGCAAACTTCAGCAGGGAATCATCCACTGTGTTGTGAAATTCGACGCTTATCATGTGGTATCCTCCTTATCAGGAATGTACGGCGTGTGTGATTGGGATTGTTATAATGCTTAAACAGCCAGTCTCCCGGCAAAGGTTTTCATTCGTTATCATGGTCCAGTCCAAGGTAAAGAAGCAGTCCTATGGAAAAAAACAGGATATGGGGGATAACGGAAAAGGACATGCGCCAAATCCACAGGGGGGCTCCCGGGAATAACGGAAGGGGGACAAACAGCCACAGCATACAGAGCATGTAGAGTGCAGCTGTCAGCCCTCCCACTACAAGGAGTTTTTTTCTCATGCCGGATTCAGCTATCCGTACAGTGCCTGCCACATTCAGCACATGCATCAGGCTGACAGCAAATCCCACACTTATAAGAGGCATGACGGATGTCTGCAGCAGGATATAAGGCATGGAATTGTATGTCCTGGTTTTTAGCACATCCAGATGCCGTCCTAACGCTGTCAGAATGAGGTATGAGGCCAGGGTCAGGATGCCCCAGAACACGGCCTTTTTCAGGTGACGCTTTCTGACGGCAGACCTGGTCTCCTCATCTGCACCGGCTGGCATCTGACCGTATATGACTACAAGAATATCGGTTCCGAAGGCACTTGCCAGGGTTTCCAGCATATCCAGATCCGGCTGGCTCCTGCCTGTTTCCCAATTGGATACGGCCTGCCGGGTGACGTGAATCTTTTGGGCCAGCTGTTCCTGGGACATCCCCTGTTCCTTTCTCAATTTTACAATATTCTTTCCTACTGTATTTTTCATAGCGGTACCTCCGGGAACCATTTTATAATAGTCTTTGTTCTGAATTCATATTATCTGCTCTTGGTTCCGGTGTCACGCAATAATCTGTTGCACCCTTATAATATAAGGCTTTTTCCATGCCCGGTTGAATACTATTTTAAATGCTCCTCGTATGACAGCATCCGTTCCTCGTAGCCGTCCAGTTTCCAGTCCAGCCTTGCCAGGACTTGGTTCAGCTCATTGATTCGGGCCGCAATCTGTTCCCGCTGTTCCAGAAGGAGATTCTTTCTGGCCTGGATGGTGGAAGCTCCCTGATGGAACAATGTCACATATTCCAGCAATGTCTCCACGGAAACCCCTGCGCTGCGCATGCACTTGATATACTCCACCCAATGGCAGTCATCCTCGGAATAATTGCGGATGCCGCCGGACGTACGGCCCACATGGGGAAGAAGGCCGATCCGTTCATAGTAGCGCAGTGTATCGGCCGATATGTCATATTGTCTGCTGACTTCTGCAATAGTCAAACCTTCATCAACTCCTTTACCCTGTAATCTTGTATGAATCAATTTTTGTATGAATCAATACATCTGAGCTCATATCTGCGGCTGCCAAGGCCAAGAGAATGGGCTGCCTCCACCGTGTGTATCCCGTTCCGGGATTCTATGCGCTCTATCAGGGCAGCCTTTCCGTCATCCTCAGAAGCGTATACTGCATCCACACACGCCTGGTCCAGGGCCACAGGATCTGCGGATGCGAAAATACCGATGTCCCCCATCTCCGGGTCATGGGGATGGGCGTCGCAGTCGCAGTCCACGGACAGACGGTTGGCCACATTGATGTACACTATATTTTCACGGCCCATATAGTCCATGACGGAGCGATCCGCGTCCGCCATGGATTCTAGGAATGAATCGTGGTCCGCTGTAAATACATCCTCAAACCGGGTGCTGGTGCCGGAAGAGTGAATCCATATTTTGCCGTAAGAGGATGCAAGCCCAATGGACATGTTCTTTAAAGCCCCGCCAAAGCCTCCCATGGCATGGCCTTTGAAATGAGAAAGCATGAGCATGGAATCATAGTTTTGAAGATGGGATCCCACATAATTTTCCGTCAGATGATGACCGCCTGTTACCGGAAGGGGCATATGGCCCTCTTCGTCCAGGATATCACAGGGAGCAATGGCTGTGAACCCATGGTCCCGCATGGTCTCCCAGTGAGCTTTGGAAGTGTTCCTTCTTCCCTCATAGGCAGTATTGCACTCCACAATGGTGCCCATAAGTTCCTGTACAAGGTTCCTGATAAGCTCTGGCTGCAGGAAATTGCGGCCGCCCGGCTCCCCTGTGGAGATCTTTACCGCTGCGCTGCCGGGGAGCGAGACACCCAATGCGCGGTAAATCCGGACCAGGCTTTCCGGCGTGATTTCCCTTGTCATGTAAACGATAGACATATTGATTGTCCTCCTTGAAATGTTGTTGTTAAGCTGTAATGAGAGTCTACAACTTAAAGTCAACTCCAAGTCAAGAGAAAATGAGGAAAATTGACCTAAAATGTAATATTAACTTCTTGTTTCACCAACTAAATTCGTGATTGACGATT